>Ga0129299_1003477_pt1 | contig 10292 bp, 7 predicted proteins | sample ConPoolayeCmetaG_FD_94477 | JGI IMG/M metagenome (GOLD analysis project Ga0129299, IMG submission 94477) | Hot spring microbial mat communities from California, USA to study Microbial Dark Matter (Phase II) - Cone Pool mat layer C metaG ... | reverse complement strand
GGCCGGTCCCCGCTGGAGGTGCCTGGCCATGTCGGTGCTGGCCGAGTTCTCGATGTCCCCGTTGGACAAGGGCGAGTCCGTCTCCGCGTACGTCGCCCGGAGTCTGGAGATCATCGCGGAGAGCGGTGTGCCCTATCGGCTCGGGCCGATGGGCACCTGCCTGGAGGGCGACTGGGAGCAGGTCTTCGGCGTCATCCGCCGGTGCTACGAGCGGATGGCCCAGGACTGCCGCCGGATAACCTGTACGATCAAGCTGGACATCCGTGAAGGCCACACCGGCCGCCTGACCGCGAAGACGCAAAAGATCGAGCAGGTGCTGGGCCGCAGGCTGGAACAATGAGCCGCCACCCGTCATCGCCGCCGTCGCGGACGGCCCCGGCCCCCCCGCGGCGGATCGGACTGATCGCCGGCGCCGGCGAATTCCCGGTACTGGTGCTCCGCGGGGCCCGCGCCGCCGGGGTGCAGGTCGTGGTCATCGGCCTGGCCGGGTGCTACGACGCCGCCGTCCGCCAGGCGGCGGATGTCTTCCACGAGGCCGGCATCGCCCGCCTCGGGCGCTGGATCCGCCTCTTGCGGCGGGCCGGCGTGCAGCAGGCCGTCATGGCCGGGCAGGTCCGCAAGGCCCAGATGCTGGCCCTGCCCCGCTGGCGGCAGTGGTTGGCATATCTGCCGGACTGGACTAGCATCAAGGTCTGGTACTGGGCGGCCGCGGATCGGCGGAACGACACGCTGCTGAGGGCCGTGGCGGACGAGATGAGTCGCAAAGGCGTGGAATTGATCGATTCGACCACCTACACGCCAGAGGCCTTGGCCCCGGCGGGCACGCTGACCAACTTCGGACTGACGGCGGCCCAGGAGGCGGACGCGGCGCTGGGTTGGCGGGTGGCCCTGGAGATGGGGCGGCTGGACGTGGGGCAGTCGGTGGCGGTGAAGGACAAGGACATCCTGGCCGTCGAGGCCATCGAAGGCACCGACGCCATGATCACGCGGGCCGGCGGGCTGTGCCTGAAGGGGGGGTGGGTGCTGGTGAAGGTCGCTAAACCGAACCAGGACATGAGGTTCGACGTGCCGACCGTCGGCCCGGACACGATTCGACGGCTGGCGGAGGCCGGGGCGGGGGCGTTGGTCGTCGAGGCGGGCAAGACGCTGATGCTCAACCGGCCGGAGCTGCTCGCCCTGGCCGAAAAGCACCGCATCGCCGTCGCCGCCTGGTCGCGGCCGCCGGAATGACCCGCCCGCGACCGCAGCCGCCCGCCTTGAACCCCGGCCGCCGGGGAGCAGACGCCAGAGAAAGGGCCGTTTTGCAGCCGGTGAACTGCCGACGTAGTAATATACGCCGCCGCGGAACGGCCCGACCCCGCCGGAGAAGGGTCCGACGCCCCGCCGCAGAGACGAGGGATTGATGGATTACCTGGTGACCGGAGGAGCAGGGTTCATCGGCTCGCACCTGGTCGAGCGGCTCGTCGCGGACGGGGCGACCGTGCGGGTGCTGGACAACTTTTCCACCGGCAAACGGGCCAACCTCGCCCCGTTTCTGTCGCGGATCGAGTTGATCGAGGGCGACATCCGCGAGGCGGAGGCCTGCGCGCGGGCCTGCCACGGAGTGGAGGTCGTCTTCCACGAGGCGGCGCTGCCTTCCGTGCCCAAGTCGCTGGCCGATCCCGTGACGACGCACGACGTGAACGTCAACGGCACGCTGAACATGCTGGTGGCGGCGCGGGAGGCCGGCGCGCGGCGCTTCATCTACGCGGCCAGCAGCTCCGCCTATGGCGAGACGCCGACGCTGCCGAAGGTGGAGACGATCCCCCCCGAGCCGCTCAGCCCCTACGCCGTGCAGAAGCTGCTGGGCGAACAGTACTGCCAGGTCTTTTCCCGCTGCTACGGCTTGCAGACGCTGTCGCTGCGTTACTTCAATGTCTTCGGCCCGCGACAGGATCCCGCCAGCCAGTATGCGGCGGCCATCCCCGCCTTCGTCACCGCGATCCTCCAGGGCGAACCGCCGGTGGTCTATGGCGACGGGGAGCAGACGCGGGACTTCACCTACGTGGACAACGTCGTTCACGCCAACCTGCTGGGGGCCGCCGCGAAGCGGACGCAGGGAGAAGTGCTCAACATCGGCTGTGGAGAGCATGTCTCCGTGAATCAGGTCATCCGCGAAATCAACCGCCTGCTCCGGCGGGAGGTGCAGCCCCGCTATGCCCCGGCTCGAACCGGCGACATTCGGGATTCCTGGGCGGACATCCGCCTCGCTCGCCGGATGCTGAACTACCAGCCCACGGTGGGCTTCGCGGAGGGCCTGAGCCGAACGATCGATTGGTACGCGAAGGCCTCGTTGTGCGGCATCGGCTGACGCCGCCGCGGTGTGCCGGAGAGCCGTCTCCCGCGAGGCGGCGGGATTGGCCGTTGGAGAAGGCCGACTCCAAGGACAGGGCGGTGCAGGGTCGCCGCCGAGCAGCGGAAGACGAGGAGGAACAGAGAACTGTATGTACCCCCACGAACCAGGCGCTCCGAAGAGCGGCGATCTGGCCCAAGGCGCGGTGGCCGCGTCGCCGACGGCCCGAATGTTCCACCTGCGGACCTACACCGTCGTTCCGGCTCTCCCGGAGCCGCTGGCCCGCCTGCATGAGCTGGCTTACAACCTGTGGTGGAGCTGGCGCAACGACGCCCTGCAACTCTTCCGGCGGCTGGATCCCGACCTGTGGGACGATGTGCTGCAAAACCCGGTCCAGTTCCTGGCCCACGTCGCCCAGCGGCGGCTGGAGCAGGCCGCCTCCGACAAGGCCTACCTGGCCCACATGGACCGAGTGCTGAAGGCCCTCGACGCCTACATGACCGGCGAGACCTGGTTCAGCCGGACCTACCCCCGGCTCCGCGACGCGCGGATCGCCTACTTCTCCATGGAATTCGGCATCCACGAATCGCTGCCGATCTACTCCGGCGGGCTGGGCCTGCTCTCCGGAGAACACCTGAAGAGCGCCAGCGACCTGGGGTTGCCGCTCGTGGGCGTGGGGCTGATGTACCGGCAGGGCTACTTCCACCAGCGTCTCACCACCGACGGCTGGCAACTGGAGGAATACCCCTCCATCGATTTCTACCAGGTCCCTTGCACCCAGGTGAAGCTCCCGTCCGGCGATCCCCTGGTGGTCGAGATTCCCGTCGGCAAGCGGCAAGTGGCGATCCAGGTCTGGAGGATCCAGGTCGGCCGCGTGCCGCTCTACCTGCTGGACACCGACGTCCTCACCAACGACCCCAAGGACCGCGAGATCACCTATCGCCTCTACGGCGGCGACAACGAGATGCGGATTCGCCAGGAGATCGTCCTGGGCATCGGCGGGCTGCGGGTTCTCGAACAACTAGGCATCAACCCCGACGTCTGCCATATGAACGAGGGGCATTCGGCGTTTCTGACCATCGAGCGGATTCGCCGGGTCATGCAGGAGCAGGGGCTGGACTTCGGGGAGAGCCGCGAGGCCGTGACCCCCAGCCATGTGTTCACCACGCACACCCCCGTTTCCGCCGGAATCGACCGGTTCGAGAACTCGCTCATCGAGCAGTACCTCGAACCCTATCTGCCGTCGATCCGCCTGAGCCTGCCGGAGTTCACCGCCCTGGGCAAGATGGACGCCGCCGACCGCAACGAGTCCTTCTGCATGGCCATCCTGGCGATGCGTCTGGCCGGCGGCATCAACGGCGTCAGCGCCCTGCATGGCCATGTTTCGCGGGAGATGTGGCACCGGGTCTGGCCCGGCTCGCCGCGGGACGAGGTGCCGATCATTTCGATCACCAACGGCGTGCACATCAATACCTGGATTTCCCCCGGAATGGCGGACTTGCTCGACCGCTATCTCGGCCCGCAATGGGCGGAGCAACCCTTCGACCATGAGGTCTGGCGACGCGTCGAGGAAATCCCGGATCTGGAGCTGTGGCGGACCCACGAAAGACGCCGGGTCGCGCTGGTGGCCTTCGCGCGGCAGCGGCTGAAGGAACAATACCGCCGCCGCGGCGCCCCGCCGGCGGAAGTCAAAGCGGCGGACGAGGCGCTGGATCCCGAGGCCCTGACGATCGGTTTCGCCCGACGGTTCGCCCCGTACAAGCGGGGCTCGCTGATCTTCCGCGACCCCGACCGTCTGCTGAAGATCCTGACCGACCAGAACCGCCCGGTGCAGATCATTTTCTCCGGCAAGGCCCACCCGCGCGACGACGCCGGAAAGGACATCATCCGCCACATCATCGCCTTCACCAATCGGCCGGAGTTCCGCCGCCGCATCGTCTTCCTGGAAGACTACGACATCACCGTGGCCCGGATGCTCGTGCAGGGCGTGGATGTCTGGCTGAACAACCCCATCAAGCCCCGCGAGGCGTCCGGCACCAGCGGGATGAAGGTCCCCCCGAATGGCGGCCTGAACCTCTCCGTCCTGGACGGCTGGTGGCCCGAGGCCTTTGACGGCGACAACGGCTGGGCCATCTCCGACGGGCGGATCTACGAGGACGCCGGCTACCGCGACCACATCGAGAGCGAAGCCATCTACGAACTACTGGAGAAGGAAATCATCCCGACGTTCTACACCCGCGGCATGGACGACCTGCCCCGCGAATGGATCGCGCGGATCAAGGCCTCCATGCGCACCATCTGCCCGATGTTCAACACGGATCGCATGATCCAGGAATACACGGACCGCATGTACGCGCCGGCCGCCGAACGGTGGCGGAAACTCACCGCCGACGGCTACGCCGGAGCCAAGGCGCTATCCCATTGGAAACGGGCCATGGCCCGCCATTGGGAAGGCGTCCGCATTGAGCAAGTCGAGGCCAATGACGATGTGGAGCTGGCCGTCGGCAAGCGGCTGAAGATTCGCGCCCGCGTGCGGCTGGGCAAGGTCAAGCCCGAGGACGTGGCGGTCGAGCTATACCACGGCCGGATCGACACCCACGGGCAACTGGTCGAGGCCATGTCCCAGCCGATGGATCACCAGGAAACCCTGCCGGACGAAACCTACTGGTTCCACGGCGAGGTGCCCTGCCGCCGCAGCGGACGCCACGGCTACGCCATCCGCATCCTGCCCAAGCACCCCGACCTGGTGCATCGCTTCGATACGGGACTCATCCTCTGGTCGTAGGACGATCATCCCGCCGGCGGGTAAACGGCGGCCGATCCACAGCGGCTCGTCTTACTCGATCGCCAAGCCGTCGATCCAGATGTCGAACGGCCCGTGGCCGACCGAATCGAACTGCAAACTCAGGCCGTCGACCTTCTTGAGCGTCATCCGCTCCCGCTTCAGCTTGGCCTTGGCGGTCCGGGCTTCCTCGGCGGGCAGCGGCCGCACCACCCATAGCTCCGAGTTGGTCGGGCCGAAGTTCATCCCGCCCCGCTTGATGTACAACAGGCCGTTGCAGAACGCGGCGGCCGTGCCCGTGCCGGTGGCGTCGGGCAACGACCCGGTCGTAAACCGGCCGGTGGCGACATCGTAAATGGCGTACTTCGCGGAGGGCGCTCCGAAGCCTTCATGGTTCGACGGGGAGCACCCCGCCACCAGGAAGAGCCCCCCCTTCGCGCCGACCAGCTCGCCCCAGCCGGGCGGCAGGGCGACCAGCGCGGAACCGTGGCCGATCTCGAACGGCAGCGGGCCGAGGTCTCGGGCCGGCGTCTCCGCGGCCTTCCAGAGCGTGCTGTTCCACGGGTCTCCCGGCGTGAACTGCGACGGTTTGAACTCCTTCGGATCAAAAACCAGCAAGCGATCGCCGATCTTTTCCGCGTCCTTGGGCTGCGGGGTCTCCCAATCGTTCTTGGTGACGTAGATCAGTCCATCCAGGAGGGCCATCTGCCCGGCCCGGCTGTACCAGCCGTCGTTCGGGCCTTTCACGCCGCCGAAGACGGTGCGCTCGCCCCGGCCCTCCGGCTGCTTGAGGTTCACGCGGGCCAGGGGGCCGCCGTAATTGCCCATCAGGGCGTGGGCCAGACCGTACAGATGATCGCCGGCGACCGTCACGCCGTGTCCGGCGGTGGTGTTGGCCTCGGTCCAGGACCATTTCTCCGCGGCAAGGTCGTAGAAGACCAGCAGGTGGCGGTCGTGGCCGAATTCATCCTTCTTCGGGTGGAGGCGACGTGAAATCAACACGCCCTTCTCCCCGATCGCGGGGTAGAAGGCCAGCATGCCGTTGATCCAGCTCGGTCCCGAGGGGCCGAGGTCGTCGCCGGGGTTCTTCAACCGCTGCCACGAACGGCCGTCGGCGGACCGCCAGAAGCTATCGTTGTCCGCCGAGGCGCAGTACAACGCCGTCCCGTCGCTGGTCATGGCCGTGACGTCCTGAGTCTCGATGGGGGTCGTGAGCGTCACGAATTCGAGGTTGTTGTCCACATGCGGCGGCTGTGCGCCGGCCAGGGTCTCGCTGCGAAGCCACTCCGGCCCGCCTTTCAGCGGCACCGTGATATACAGCCACCCATAGCGGGCCTCGGGGTATGGCAAATCCCCCAGCAGGTTTCGCGGCAGTCCGTTGTACGCGGGCGTGTAGGTAAAAGCGCCCTTATCGCCGTGGAGTCGAATGATCGGGTTCGGCCCCTGGAATCCGTGGTTGCTGTTCTGGAATCGGATCCAGAAGCTGATCTGCTTCTTGCCGGTCAGATTCCAGCCGGCGTCCTGCTTGGGAGGGGTGACGATCGTCACCTCGGCACCGCGATAGGGATCCGGCCGAAGCCGCAGCGAAGTCTTGCCGACGATCGCGGTCGAATCATCGGTGACCAGCACCCGGCCCCGACCGTCCTCGTTACCGCCCTGGCTGGCCTTCCACTTCTTCGCGTGGCCCTCGGTGAACTCCTCCTTCACCGGCCGGGCCACGTACACATCGCGAAAAGCCAGCCCGGCCAGGTAGCCGTTGTGCGCGGTGACCCCCACGCGATAAAACCCCGGCTCCTTGAATACATGCTCCACGCGGGGCTTCTTATACTCGCGGCCGCCCACGTCCCAGCGGAACTTCAGCTTGCGGCCGCCTTCGTCGGTGCTCTTGGACGCGTCAAACACGGCCATCTCGCCCACGGCGACCTTGGACGGGCCTTCGAGCACCACGCGCGGGGCGGGCTTGCCCTCCGGGTCGGCCTCGCGCCGCGAGAGGTTTGTCACGTCTTCAAGGAACTCATCCTGTTCATTGTCCTGATAGATGTTGCCGGCAAGATCCAGCCAGTCCGTAAAGCGGGCGAACAGACCCCACTTGTTGTTCTCCAGCCGGTTGTTCTGCACGACCAGATGGTACATCTTCCACTTCGCGCCCCTGCTGCCGAGATCGCCGCGGAAGACGATTCCCGCTCCCGCGTTATGGTGGCAGTAATTGCCCTCGATCAGGGTGTGACTACCTGATCCGTGCACGATGACGATGCCGCCGTGTTGGAAGTCCGATTCCGGAGCATTATGGAATCCGTCCGGCCGGCCGTTATAGCCGGCCTCGTTGCCGATCAGGACGGTGTTGTCCGAGCCGCCCAGCCAGAAGCCGTAGCTGCAATGATTGGCCTTGTTGCGGATGTACGTGTTGCCCGGGCTCCAGGCCTCAAAGCCGTTGTTGTTGGCGTACGAACAATCGTTCTCCACGAAGACATTGCCGGTCGAGCACCATCCGTTCAACACGCGGATGAACACGCCGTCCCCGCCGTGGGTGATGTCGTTGCGCTCGAAGCGATTGTCATTCGAGCCGCTCTCCATCAGCACGCTGGTGGAATCGCGAGCGTGGACCTCTCCGGGGCGGATCCGCAAGCCGTACGACAGGTTGTTCTCCACGACCACGTTGCGGCAGGCGGTCCACATCTTGAGGCAGACGTTCGAGCAGCGGGAAAAGTCGTTCTTCTCGATCCGGTTGTCGTGACTCTCCCAAAGGTCGAGACCATTCCACACGCGGTTGGCCTTGTTGTTGCGGATGACGCACTTGTGCATCCGCGTCAGGATGATGCCGCCGTTGCGGCTGCCGTCGCCCCAGCCGAACTCGGGATCGTGGTAGTTGTCGGAAAAATCGCAGCCCTCGATGGTCCAGCCTTCGCCGTCGCTGGCCACGAGCGCACTTTCAAAACCGTGAACCTTCAGGTTTTTGATGGTCACGTTCGAAACGCCCTGAGCGGCAATTCCGACTCCCGCCCCGGCCAGGGAGGCGATGTCGCCCACGGTGCCGGGGCCTTGCAGGGTGGCCCCGTTGCCGTCGATGGTGAGGCCGCTCTTGGCGATGATGAGCGGCGTGCGAATCACCGCGTCTTTTTCGAAGATAACGTTATCATTCAAGGTCCGCGGCGAATCGGCCGGCTGCGCGTGGAGGGCGGCGGTCATAAGCACGATGCTCCAGATCGGAAGGTGTCTCACGGTGGGTCTCCTGCGGGGTGTGACCAGGCGTGGGCGGAACGTCAGCCCTATCCGGACATTATCCGGCCTCGGCCCCGCTTTGCCAACGCCCCCGGCCTGACGACGCTGAAACGCCCAGTCCAATAAACTGAGCGGACGGACCGCCGCGACGAGTCGCCATCCAGGTGGCCTCCCCATGCCGGGCGGCTAAACTGATCGCCACGGGAAATCCAGAACCGGCACTGGTCGGACAACCCGGATTGGCAGGCAGGCAAGATGGACCAGCTCACCATGTGGGGTTTGAGTATCCTAATCATTCTCACCCTGGCGGTGCTGTTCCTGCTTGCGGTTCTGTTCCTGGGCGCCATCTGGACCGGCATCAAGATCTGGCTGTTCCGCCGCCGACAACAAAGCGGCCAATGGGAGCACTGGCGGGCTTCCCTCCGGCCTGACGGCAGGCCCTACCCCCCCGCGGCCGAAGGCGTCTGCGACCGCTGTGGCGGCGTTCCGGACCACGTCTACTATCTCCCCACGGGCAGGAAGTTGTGCCTCGTCTGCTTGGAAATCGAGGATCCGCCCCGTCCGGGGTCTGGTCCGACGGCAAGTTCGGGCATAGACTGAGAAGGTCGGCCGATGGTCCGGTCGATGACGCCGGGCCCCCGGTTGTGCTGCGTCGCGGCGCTCCGCGTTCGGCCCTCCAGTTGCCCACCCGGGGTCCATGCCATGTCCTCCCGCTATACCCTCGAATCGAAGGTCTACCCCCTGGATGAAGAACACGCCCTCAGCATGCGGGATCTGCTGGATTACTTCCGTCAGCACGGCAGCATGCGGGTGTCCGACCTGCACCTCAAGGTGAACTGCCCGCCCGTCTATCGGGTCGATGGCCACTTGCAACGGATGAAAGGCCCGCCGCTGACCGGCGAGACGCTGGAGAAGCTGGTCGAAAGCCTGCTGAGCGATTCGGAGCTGGAGGGACTCCGCCGCAACCGCTCCGCCGACGCCTCGTGCATGACCGAATCCATGCAGTTTCGGCTCAACTGCTTCTACGAGAACGACGGGCTGGCGGTGGCGATCCGCGCCCTGGAGCCGGTCGCGCCGCCGGTGGAGAGCATCGGGTTCCCCAACGCCGTCTGGCGCGACATCGTCAACAAGCAGCAGGGGCTGGTGCTGATCACCGGCATCACCGGGGCGGGCAAATCCACGACCATCGCCTCGCTGATCGATCGCATCGCCGAGACCCGGCCCTGCCGGATCATCACGCTGGAAGACCCCATCGAGTACCGCCTGAAAAGCAAGTCGGCGATCATCTCGCAACGCGAGGTCGGCCGCGACGTGCCGAGCTTCGAGCGGGGATTGCGGGACTGTCTCCGCGAAGACCCGGACGTCATCTTCGTCGGCGAGATGCGCGACCGGGAATCCACCACCTGGACGTTGACCGCCGCGGAAACGGGCCATCTGGTCTTCTCCACGCTGCACACCCGCGACACCCGCGGCACCGTCACCCGCGTGATCGACATGTTCCCGCCCAACCAGCAGGACGAGGTCGCCAGCCAGCTCTCCCTCGGGTTGAGCCACATCATCTCGCAGAAGCTGATCCCCCGCGCCGACGGGCAGGGCCGGGTCGTGGCGATGGAGATACTCAATAACGTGTACTCGGTCTCCAACCTGATCCGACAGGTCAAGATCGAGCAGGTCTATTCGCAATTGCAGACGCGGACCAAGGACATCCCGACTGAGCGGATGGTGACGATGGAACGCTCGTTGGTCAGTCTGGTCCGCCGCGGGCTGGTCACACCCCAGGAAGCGGAGAAGTGGGCCAACAACCCCAACGCCTACATTGACGAGATGAAACGAGGCGACGTAATACAATAGCCGGGGCGGCCCCGCGGCGCATTCGCCGACATTTCACGCCTGCTCGCCGCCCGCCGGGTCGACCGCCTTCCACAGAATCTCAGCGATGTCCAGCTCCGGCATGGCCTC
>Ga0129299_1003475_pt1 | contig 10296 bp, 10 predicted proteins | sample ConPoolayeCmetaG_FD_94477 | JGI IMG/M metagenome (GOLD analysis project Ga0129299, IMG submission 94477) | Hot spring microbial mat communities from California, USA to study Microbial Dark Matter (Phase II) - Cone Pool mat layer C metaG ... | reverse complement strand
GATGAGCCCGCTAACCATCACCTTCATGTCATACGCGCCGTCCGCAGTGCAGCGATAGGCAAACAGCCAACCCATTGGCTCAGACACGCCATCGCCGCCATAGCTCTGGCTGCGCCCAGGATAGTGTTTCGCGGATGTGTTGCCGAATGGCGTCAAGCCTGGTAACGAGACGGGGTTTACCTCGACCTTGTATGCGTCACGCAGGGCGACTTCCATCCAGCCGATTTGCAATATCGTGTCGCCGGTCTTTGCCGACACCTTGATTGCATCCAGATAGTGATAACCGGGCGCGTATGTGGAAAATTCCTTTGTAAGCCTATAACCGAGCACTTTGAATTGCTTCTGCCCAGCAATGTATAGGCTGCCGTCGATGTTTGCGTATTCGGCAACCAGCGTTGAATACTGCTTGACAGAAACGTCATCAGCAAAGGCTTCCATGTCACAACCCTACCAGCACTGCGGATGTCATTACGCGCACGGTGAATGGAGGCTGATACATCCCGACCAGCAGTTCTAGCTGCGCCCCGGCCTTGTCGCTGCTGACAGGGATCATGCCATGATGCAGCCGAGACCTCGTGTACGACCCAACGACACCGGACTCCTCTGTTCTGGTTAGCGTTGTCGATAGCGCGTAGTAACTTGACCATGCGCCGCCATCGAATCTGAATTTGTACACGGGTTTGACCGGATTGCTCAGGTAATCGCTATTATCCACAGACAAAACCCAGGTGAACGGGACAGCGCGTGGCGGATATTTTTTCGGCAACGTCAACACAACCGGCCTGTCCCACCACAGTTGTCCGTCATTCCTGCCCTCCTGTATGTTGAAGCGCAGCGACAACGCATGCGGCGGTATGCTCTCGATGAATGTATCCGGCAGCGCGTCGCCGTAATAGTTATATGGCCTGAGCCTGCATTGCACTGGAATGACTGGATAATCGTATATCAGCGCATCTCCGCCGAAATCTGCTGACTGGTCAGCAGTCGTCGTGTACACCGTCCGCGCAGTGACATCATCGACGTAGCCAAGCATTATGCGGATGCCTTAATGACGACGGCGTACCAATTCATATTTTTGGGTACGACGCAGGAAAATGGCACGTCCTTCCATTGTGTCGTCTCCATGCCAAGATACGGCGACTGGATGATTGCATCCTCTGTGCCAGACACAATCGTGTCGCCTGTCGGCTCGTTCTGTCTGAATACAACGTACATCGTCACATACTCCGATGTGACTGCCGTGCCTGCGCGAACCTTGTGCGAGATTTCCAATACGCTACCAGGAACGCACGGCATCTTCTTCGACGAGATCGCAGAAGAATTTCCAGACGGGATGTCAACCTTCAAACGTGTGTCGCCGTCATACAACTCCGTCGTCCAGTAGCTTTCTGGTGTGCCGCCGGTCATGTAGTCATACCAATAACTCAACCCGCTTGAGAACGTGCCATTGACGATCTGTTCAGGGCCAAGTGTGGGCACAAGACGTACTGCGCCACGGATCAGCATCCCGTTGTCGTCGAACTGGAAGCTGTCATCGTTCGTGTTCACCAACGAGAACTTGTACTTGCCGTTGTCATAGCCGAGCCAATAGCCCGCGCCCGTGGCGTATGCGCTCGACCCGCCCCGGATGTAGCCGCCCGCGTTCAGCGTCAGCGTGCCCGAGGTGATGTTGCCCAGGTTTGCGGTGATCGCCGACAGGCTGGTGGCGAATATCTTGTCTGCCGCAATCGTCCCGGCCTTGATCTTGGCACCGTGGATGGTGTCGTCAGAGATGTCGTTGTCCGTGACGTAGCCGGTCGTGCCGAGCGTGCCGGTGGCGCTGTTGAGCGCGGTGCCATTGCCGTCGATGTCGATGTGGCGTATCCAGTAATACTTGGCGATGCCGCCGGAGCCGAGCACGTCGATGTAGAACCCGCCGGCGGACACGCCAATCATCCCGGACTCGCCAGGGAAGGTGTCAGTGTCGGCGCGGTATATCTTGGTGTAGGCGTAGCGCGGCGTGCTCGGCGTCGTCCACTCGATGACGTTGGACGACAAGGTCGAGATCACCGACATGGTGCCCATCGTCACCGGCGGATAGGTCTCTATGCCGGCCCCGTCCAGACCATTGATCGAGAGCACCTCTGGAGAGGACCATTCGCTCGCCTCGATGGTGTCCTGCGCGCCGTAATTCGAGGCCGTGGCGCGGCTCACCCACAGGTAGCGCCCGCCATCGGTCGGGATGCTCGCCGACCACCCGCCGCCGTAGCCCGTCATGGCACCAGTGGCGAAGGTATAGGTCACGGTCCCGGTGACCGGCCCCGGCACCTCCCCTGCCGTGCGCTTGTAGAGCATCGCCGTGGCCACGTTCAGCCCTGGGTTGCCCTGATCCCCCTTCTGGTAGAACCGGGCGGGCGTACTCCAACCCGTGTTCGACCAGGTGCTGCCGGACTTCACATAGCGCGTCGTCGAAATCCACTCGATGTCATTCTCGTTGTGGGTCGGATCATCCGTCCATCCAGTCGGGATGACCTCGTTCGTGCCGTCATAGCTGCCGCCAGTCGGCGTGGCCGGTTGCGTCGCACTCACCTTGTAGATGAAGCTGACGAACGAGCCGTCTTTGCCGTCGATCCCATCCACCCCGTTGCTGCCAGCGTAGCCGACCGGATAGGCCGTCGTGCTGTTCCAAGTCGCAATGCTCGTGGATGTGGTCAGGTTGTCAGACACGATGGCCGTCACCCCCCAAAGGGTCTGCCCTGGGATCGGCGTGCCCGGCGTGAGGCTCCAGCCGTTCGGCGTCGTCGGCAGAGTGAATTCGCCCGTCGCCCAAGTGTAGGTACTCGTGCCGGCAGGGAAGGTCGTCGGCTGCGTGACCGACCAAAGGTACAGTTCGAGGATGCCCACCCTTTGTCCATTCGCACCGGGTGCGCCGTCCATGCCGGCCAGGCTGATCGCATGCGCGGTCGATGCGTTCCAGGTGACGATGCTGGTGGCCGAGGTCTCGGAATCGCTATACGTCTGTCGGCAGACGTACAGATTCTGCCCGGCAACCGGTGCGGGCGGGGTGAGGCTCCAGCCGTTAGGGCTCGCCGGCGCGGTGAATTGGCCGGTCGCCCAGGTGTAGGTGCTCGTGCCAGCAGGAAAGGTCGTCGGCGTGCTGGCACTCCAACGGTACATTTCGAGTATCGCAGTGCGCGTGCCGTTCAGGCCGGATGTGCCATCCAGGCCGTTCCTGACGAGCATCACGGGCGATGACCACTCGGCCTCGCCAATGGTGTCCGTGCCCAGCGTGCTGGCCGCCGTCGCCGTGCGCACATACAGCGGATCGGTGCCGTTAGGCACCGTCGCCGACCAGCCGTTCGCCATTGGTCCCGTGAACGCGGCGGCATAGAAATCCCAGGTCATCTGGCCAGGGCCATCCGTCGGCGTCGTCTGCGCGCGCTTGTACGCATAGACGATGGCCGTGTTCACACCAGGCGTGCCGGGCTCGCTAGTCCCTGAACTGATGTTCGGGATAAGAATCTGGTGGCTGACCGGCGACTGATACACGATGCCATCGACGCCGCGCAGATTGGCGATCCCGGATTCATACGCATCGCGTATGGTCAGCACGCGGTCGAGCGGGTCGCCGCGCTGCCCAAGCAGCGTCTCCAGCGCCTCGATGATGGACTCGACGGCCTGTTCACCGCGCTTGATGACCATGCGCAGCGGATTGATCTTCCATCTCATACCTGTGCCAGTTCGTCGATGTCGTCAGAAAGGGCGATCTGGTGGACGGTGCCCGTGCAGGTGACCTCCATCTCCAGAACCTTCGCCAGTTTGGGGTGGAGCGTGAACTCCACCGGCTTGCTCACCGTATAGGTGTATTCCTCGCCATCCGCATAGACCTTCAGGGTCACCGGATAGCTGCTCGCCGTCACGCGCCCCCACGCCATGTTCATGGGGCGCGGAAGTTGATACTGGCGCGAGCGCCAGGTCTTCGTCATGGCCTCGCCTGCGCCCCACTTCTTGAGCTTGGCCACCCCAGATTCCGTCACGGCCAGATAGAGTGCATCGCGTATCGGGTCCACATAGCCGCCGGTCGCATAGACGTCCGACTCGTGCATGGATTTGGTCGCGTGGTCATAGATGAGCGCCCCCTTGCGCACCCCGGTATCGAAGAAGGCGATGTACATGCCCTCGAACCAGTAGGCGTGCATGGTCTCCGGCTTGTACGCCTGCCACTGTGCCTGCGTCATCGGCGTGACGATCTGCTGGATGCCGGGGCCGACCACGCACAGCCCATCCGGGGAGGCATACCACGCACCGCCCAGGCCAGCCACCATCGAACGCTTCGACACGCACGCCTGGGGGAAGGTGGACAAGGGCTCGCGCGACATGGACTCTGGCCGCGTGCCGGCGATGATGTACGGGATCGTCTTGGTCGCCACGACCACCGCATTGCCGCCGATGGCGCGATGCGCCACGATCTCGGACTCCAGGCTCTTGCGGTAGTCGCGCGGCCAGGCATGCGGCTGATTGATCTCCGAGCAGTACCAGTCGCGCCCGGCGAACCCGGCCAGCATGCCGTTGTTGATGGCGATGAGGCCCTTCAGGTCCGCCGGCGGCGCGTCCCATGTCGTGCTGTTCAGCACACCCTGCAAAGACACCGTGGTACTTGGCAGGTTGTCATCCAGGGTGCTTTGCGAGATCGGCACCTCGCCGACATAGAAATACTCGCCAGTCGCCCCGGACACCGTGCGATAGACGCGCTTGTGGGTGATGGCGTAGTTGCCGGTGTTTGGGAACGCGCCCATGGATGGCGCTGACGTGCCGAGCCCGCTCACCCGCACGGTCGAGCCGGTCGCCTTCGTCGTCACGGAGGCCGCAGGGCTGGGTGGCCCCTCGAACACGCGCGAGCCAGAGAGATACTTGGCCACATAGGTATAGACGTAATAGCGCAACTCGTCGTCCCCCGTGCCAGGCACGAGCACGCTCGGGCTAGGCGCTGAATCCGGTGCGGGTGTGCCCAACTGGTAGGCGATCACCGGGTAATTGCCCCCACCCCCGGAGACGGCCGCCGTGAAATAGGTCATCTTCGGGTAGATGTCGCCGGTCAGGTAGGTGAACTCCTCCGTGTCGTTCGCCATCAGGCCGGTGACGACATCGACGTCCGTATTCCAATGGAACCAGTACTTGGTCTCGTCCGGCTCGGACTGGATGTGCCGATGCAGGCCGAGCACGGGCGGGGCCTTGGCCAGATTCATGATCTGCGCGGGCGCGCGCATGCTGTCCAAGGCACCACTGCGGAAATCGCAGTTGATCGACTTCTGTGCATTGGCCTCCCCGAGCAGGCGAGGCGAGACGCCGGGCATCATGCCGGAGAACGTGTTGACGAGCAGCGTGGTCACCATGCCCCCCACAATCCGATGCCGAGGTAGTGCCGGACATCGCCGCCGCTCCTCACGTCGGCGGAGGCGACGACCCCGGCATGCAGGGCCGTCAGCCGGGCGAACTCGTGCCGGGCCTCGAAGCGCAGCACCTGGCCACCCCGGTCATCCAGACCGACGAATACGCCGGCCTCCGTGCGCTTGCGCAGATCGAATAAGGGACGCTCCACCTCGCGCTCATACAGCGTCGTCTCGCCCGTGCGCGCATCGACCACCGCCGTCACCTCGACCGGCCGATCCTCCTTCACCTCGACCCTGGTCGCAGCCGTCACATGCTTCTCCGGGTCAGTCTGGACGGAAGTCGGCAAACGCATCCGCTTCTTCGCTTGCGATTTGAACGTCACAACATCGATCTGCATGCGTTCGGTCGGGATGTCCGTCACGACGTTCTGCGCGATCTGCGCGGGCTTGCTCTGCGGCCAGAAAAGCAGGACATATACGAAAAAGCACACAGGGACAACCCCGATCGTCGTAAACGCAATCCATTTCCTCATGACCCTGTTCCCTGCTTGCCGAACCAAAAGCCGATCGCCAGCGTGAGCATGGGCGTCCAGACCGTCATGTACTCCTGGATCGACAGCGTGCCGCGATACAGCGCGATGATCGTCACCGTTTGCACACTGACCAGCATCGCCAGGGTCAGGATCGCCATGAATGACAGCTTGCGAACGGTCTGCTTATCTTGCTGGTCCATCACAGTCCTCCTCGAATTTCCTGCGCTCCTCGGCGCGTCTCTGGACGAGGCCGGCCACCACCCGGCCACGCACCTTGTTCCACCGCGAAAACTCCGCCGCTGCCCCGTGGCAATCCCCGGCATTGAGCTTGCGCACCAGGGTCGAGCTACAAAACGCGCCCTCCCCGATGTTGTAGGCGAGGCTCAACAGTTGATCGAACTGTTGCTGTGTCATCGGCACCTTGGTGCAGCGCGCCACCGCCTGCTGCGCACGGCTGGCGTCGGCAAGCAACAAGGCCAGAGCCTTGGGCGGGGTCGTCGTCTGCCCCATGCGCACCGGGCTGCCGTCCTCGTTGCGCGTCGTGCCGAACCCAACCGTAGGCACATCCCCACGGACTGGCACGACGGCATGGCCCGTGTAGCCTTCGTGCAGGGCGATCCCTACCAGCCCTGCCGCAGACAGGGACAAAGCCGTGGCAAGAAGTCGAAATTTCATCACTCAAAGGGCGAATGAACGAACAGGGTGACCGTCTCGCCGCTCCAGGTGCCGTTCGGCAGCACCGCGTGTGCCTGAAGTTTCCAGGCCCCGGAGACGGACAAATCCCCCGCGACGGTCGTATAGGAAATCCCCTTGCCTGCGCCGCTAGACGTGTTGGCGATGGTCCCAGACCACGATCCGGTCGCCCCATCCGGCTTGCGGTATTTGATGCTCAGCGTGCCGCCGGACAGATCGACACCCGTATCCAGCAGGATGACGGTCCCGACATCGTTGACGTAAACCTTGTTCATACGGCCTCCAAATGCAGGGCGGAAATCAGCCCGACCTGTGTCGTGAACGCAGACCTGGCCGTTGCGGCAGTGCCAAAGACAGAGCCAAACTCGGCCTTGGTGGCGAATACGGAGGCCATGCCGACGTCGCGCGTGAATCTGGACTCGGCCTCCGTGTTGCGCAGGAACAGCGAGCGCCCGCGCACGAACTCGTAGCGCAGGAACATGGGCAACGTCAGGATGGCGGCTTGCCCCAGCACGGAGTACACGCCACCGGAGGCCGTCAGCAGCCGGGTCTTGATGAGCACGGCCTGGGCACCCGTCTGTGTGTACACGCCACCCAACGCCGTCATCTTCCTGTTGCGCGAAATGACGGCCTGCGCGCCCGTCTTGGTGTACACACCGCCCGCCAGGGTCATGATCCTGGATCGCAGGAGTGTCGCCAGCGCGCCCACCTGTGCGTATGCGCCTCCAGAGGCGACCAATCTACGAGTCCTGAGCAGTTGCGCCGTCTGCCCATTCAGGTTGTATATCCCGCCCTGGCAGATCAGGGTGTAAGACGTGTTCTGCGTCCACTGCAAGAGTGCAGACGCACCGTTGACCGTGTACGTCCCGCCGCTCGCCTGGAGGTATCGGCTGCGCAGCAGTGTTGCGTTCGACCAGGCGACGTTGTACACCCCGCCGCCTGCCTGCAAATACCTGCTGCGCAACAGGGTGGCATTGGCCGGCGCGTATGTGTACGCGCCCCCCGTGGCGGTCAGGAGCTTCGACTTGCGCAGCGCTGCAGCCGCGCCAGACACGGAATACGCGCCACCGCTTGCCGTGAGCGACCGGTGTTTACTCAGCCCGGCCTGCGCGCCGGCGAGTGTGTATGCCCCGCCCTGGCAGACGAGCAAGTATGCGCCACCCGAGATAGACAGGACCGCCCCGGAGCCGGTGAGCGAGTACGCGCCGCCGAGCGCGGTCAGCAGCCTGGAACGCAGGAGGGTCGCCTGGGCACCGGTGTGGTTGTATGCCCCGCCTTGCGCCGTCAGCAGTCTGGACGCCAGCAAGGTCGCCTGGGCGCCGGTCTGGGTATAGGCCCCGCCCTGACAGGTCAGTGTGTAGGCACCGCTCGTGGTCGCCTGCTCGGAGATGACCCCACCCGACAGCCGCTGCCGGTCGGCATTGGCCGTCTCACGGACTACACCACCTAGTGTCGATTGCCGGACAGCCACGTCACCACCTGATCTGCGGATCGACGTAAATCTTGGTGTTCGGCTTGCCTAGACAGACCCGCGCGCGCACATAGCTGCTCTTGTTCGGCGTGATGCTGCTGGCGAGTGCCAGCTTGTGCGTGCGCTCCGTGGTGTAGTTGTCGCCCGTCCACGCCGTAGTCCCGGCGGCCTGTTCCGTCCCGGCGTCGATGATCTGCGCCGGAGCATCCGTCACCGTGCTGCCCTTGGGCGAGGTGCTGTCGTTCTGATACTGCACCTCGATCCACACCTCGCTGTCCTTCAGCGCCGCCGCCCCGTCGCCGCTGACCAGTATTTCTATGCTCGGGCTGATCGCCGTGCCACCCGTCGCCCACCGCTCATACCACTCGCTGCACAGCGGCAGATAGCGGCTGGCGTAGGCATTGGTCGTCATCTCGTGCGAGTACGGCGTCGTGCCATCACTGGCCGGATCGGTCGTGGCGTAGATGCTAGTGTTGGTGACGATGGTGCCGTGGTACTCGTGCGCCTCATAGCGCGTGTTGGTGTTGTTGTAGTCGCAGTCAAGCAGCCGCACCCGCAGACCTGGGCCAGTCCAGGTACCACCGACAATCGTAACACCGCTGCGCAGCTTGCAGCGGACGAAATCGATGGTGCCGCTGGCCTCGGTGTTTGAACTGACGCCAACCAGGTTGGTATAGGCCAACGCAGAAAGGTCTGAATTGACGATCGTAGCATTGACATTGTTGTTGTCAGTGCAAGCAAACAGGCTTGTTGGCGCGACGGCATTGGTTGTGATTAAGTATAGGCCGTCGATATAAATACGCGATTTGCCAAGCTGTATCGAGTGCACAGCATTCCTCGGCCTATAACCGACGTTTCGCAACATGATATCAGATGATTCGTGCGAGTCGGCACCAGCAGCGCCAATGCGACATATATTACTACCGTGTGGTGGCATGTATATCGCGCATGTGCCCATGACAATATACGTCGGTCCTGTTGCGTCGCCCGCTAAGAAAGATGCATTAACAGCCCCATCATTGCCAGGCCAAAACTGCATGCCGTGAACGTACCAATACTGCCGCAGCGTGATGTTGCTTGCGCCGCTCGTTCTGATCGCCCCGCTTGGGGCGGAAACAAGCGTCTCCGGCGATGCGTCAAAGTCACTCACACACAGCAGCCGCTGAGGCTTTGTCGCCGTTGCCGCAGATGGTGATATATAAGTTACAGCAGCCGCGGTAGTCTCCGTATGCGACGGATCAACCCAAATATGCTCGTCCACTGCAACGGTCGTGCCGGCGAGCAGGCCGGAAAGCGTCGTCGCCGCCGTGGCCGGAGATTCATACGGCGCTGTGTTGCTGCCGCTGTTTGACAGGTACTTATGCGCCATCGATCAACCTTTCGATCTCTTCATCAGCAAGCTGCTCATTCAGCATCGCCGCTGTCGACGCGAGCCTGGCGCCATAATCCGTACCCGGTTCAGCTAAATACACTGAAGCAAACTCTCGCCAGTCTTGGTTATAGTGCCGCTCAATGACGTACCGGCGACCATCCGGCTCTACCTGAAGCAATTCGTAAGTGCTGTTGACGATGCTCATAGACTCTCCGCAAGAAAACCTGCGACGTTAGCCGATGGTTATTTACAGATCAGCCTCCGACATCATGGCTTGGTAACGCGTACGGATAGCTGTGAGCCTGCTGCTTTTAACCGTATTCCACTGCGCGGCTGTGAGCGTCCTACCATAAACAGCATTGAACGCAGTGCGCGCCTCTGTATCCGTAATGTCGCCAGCATCAATGCGGTTCATAAGCCAAGTGATGAGCCGAGAAAACCCCAACATGTCGCCGGCTGCACGCGCGGCCTGAATGCGCCGCCAGATACGCACTACGGCTTGCGCTTGGGTTTGGTGCTTGAGCGCTAGTGGCATATTAAGTAATCTTGAATACGCCCACCGAAGCAGACTGATCCAGGTCAACCGTAACCGTCTCACCGGCGGCCACCGCCTGCGACGACCCATAATCCCAGTACCCAAGCACGATATTCAGCGTCTTGTTCACCAGCAGCGCGTAGCGGAAGGTGAAACCGCTGCCACTGCCAGTCCACACCGCCGGATCGGCCAGCACCAGCACGAAGTCCGAGCCGTTCATGCCGCTCGACACCGTAGTGACGTTGTTACCACCAGCAGTATAGCCACCGCCGGTCGGCAGATCGGTGGTGCCGGCGGTAAACGTCTTGCCGGACGGCGCGGTG
>Ga0129299_1003473_pt1 | contig 10300 bp, 10 predicted proteins | sample ConPoolayeCmetaG_FD_94477 | JGI IMG/M metagenome (GOLD analysis project Ga0129299, IMG submission 94477) | Hot spring microbial mat communities from California, USA to study Microbial Dark Matter (Phase II) - Cone Pool mat layer C metaG ... | reverse complement strand
CGATCGCCAGACTGGCGAACAGGACGAGATACAGCAGTGCCAGGACGGCGGTCACGCCGCGGCGGGGTTTTTGGGTTCGGAACATCGGCCACCTCCAGTGCCCGGCCGCCCGATGGCGGCTAGGGCTTTTCCAGCACCACCCAACTGAGGTCACAGACGAACTGTCCGTTGCGCGTCACGGTGACGGTGACGCGGTTAGCGGGCGTGGTGCCGTTGGGCACGGCGCTGGTCAACAGGTCCGGATCGACGCTTCGCACAACGACGCTCTGCTGCCATCCGGCGTAATTGCTCAGTGTCTGGCGACGGGCATCGATGGGGGGCGAGAAGACGCGTCCGTCCAGGTCGTCGATGTCGTCATAAGTTGCCAGGGATTCGCCGGCCTCGGCGCCCCAGTTGGTGGGCGTCTGCGGGTCGTAGAACGCCAACCCCAGCGACAGCTCGCGGATGTTCCTTGCCAGATGCAGCCCTGTCGACAGCTCGGCCCCGTCGCTGTTGGCGGCGGTACCGGCGGCCAGCAACTGAAGCATCCCGACCACGCCGAAGCCGACGACCACGGTCACGATCGCGGCCTCGATCAGCGTGAAGCCACGCCTTGCCCTGCGTCGGCACCCGATAACAGTTCGCAGCGAGTACATCAAGGTTGATATCGGATTCGCCACAGCGCATGGCAAGTGCCGTCTCGGCGTTTGCTGTGAGAGAGTGCCGAGTCTGTGCGGAGTGTGCCGGTTATTCCGATTGATCCCGCGGACGGGGCTCGAACTCGCGCAACGTCAGGCTGGTCTGGTGCTCGGGGGCGGCCGCGATCACCTCCAGCACACCTTCCGACCCCATAGGCGCCGGCGCGGCGCGGAGCTTCTGGAGACAAAAGGGATTGAACTGTCCCATTTTCTGCGCATAATGCGGCCCGTTGCGCCCAGGGCACTTTGAGCATAGGATTGCCAGTCATGACACGGACCAACGCCATGCCCGCCAGCCCCGTTAAGTATCGCGCCATTCTGCTCTTCGGCGCACCCGGCAGCGGGAAGGGAACGCAGGGCAAGATGATCGGATGCATTCCCGGATTTCTGCACAGCTCGACCGGCGACATCTTTCGCTCGCTCGACAAACAGAGCGAGATGGGCCAGATTTTCCTGCGCTATTCCACCCGCGGCGAGCTGGTGCCCGATGAGTTCACCGTCAAGCTCTGGAAGCAGCACATGCAGAACCTGGTGGCCGCCGGGAAGTTCAACCCCGCGACGGACATCGTGGTGATGGACGGCATCCCGCGCAACGTGCGTCAGGCCGAGCTGCTCAGCGACACCATCGACGTGGTGAAGATCATCTGTCTGGAGACGTCGAACCTCGATCAGTTCGTACAGCGCCTGAAACTGCGGGCGACGAAGGAGAACCGTCCCGACGACGCCGACGAGCAGGTCATCCGCAACCGCATGGCCGTCTATAAGCGAGAAACCCAGCCGGTGCTGGACTTCTATCCGGCCGACCGTGTGGCCCGTGTGGAGGCGGATCAGACGATCGTGCGTGTGCTGGGCGACGTGGTGAAGGTGCTGGTGCCCCTGACGGACCGGTAGACTCAGGCCCGGCTGAGGTAGCCGCCGGTCTCGGTGCTGATGCGGATGGTTTCGCCGATTTCGATGAAGGGTGGCACGCGGGTTTTCAGGCCCGTCTCCAGCGTTGCCTCCTTGAGCTGGTTGGTGGCGGTGGCGCCCTTGATGCCCGGCGGCGTGTCGATCACCTTCAGGTCGACGGTCTTGGGCAGCTCGTAACTGACTACGGCACCGTTGTAGAACAGAGCCGTCAGTTGTGTGTTGGGTTTGAGGTACAGGATGTCGTCGCCGAATATCTCCCGGGGCAACGTCGTCTGGTCGTAGGTCTCCTGATCCATGATGACGTGTCCCGAAGCGTCGGAGTACAGATACTCCACCTGCCGCCGATCAAGGGTGACGACCTCGATGTCATCCGTGGCGCCCACGCGCTTGTCCATGATCGTCCCCTTCGACACGTCGCGCAGCTTGAACTGCACCTTGGCGCGCAGGTTGCCCGGCGTGTTGTGGTCGGCGCTGGTGACCACGTACAGCTTGCCGTCGATCAGCACCGCATGGCCACGTCGTACATCACTGGCTCTCATTGCAGACCTCGAAAAACAGTGGCCGCGGATGAAACACCCCTTGCCGGCGGCCACGGGGCCGAATGAAGCGTTCCATCGGCAGTCGCGACAAGGGAGTCAGTAATATAGCCTCAGGATGCAGCATCGTCAATTCGAGCGCGAAGCGCGAAAGCCCCCGCGGTGCGAGTCTGCCCGGCAGACCGCGGTGGCGAGCAGGGACGGTCCAACAGATTACTGCTCGACTCATCCGGGGCAGTTTGCGCCGCCCGGTATCTCTGTTAAGATCAGCATCGGCCAGAGCGGCTTCATGGTGCCTGGCCAGAACGGCTTGGCATATGCCCGTGAAGTTTGAGGTTTACCGTGACGGCCGGCGGCTGAGCGAGTATCAGCCGGTGTGCGCGATGGCCATCGGGCCGGAGAGCGTGCCGGTGCCGGGCGAGGTGTTGTTTCGCGACGGTTTGCTGGTGGTGAACCGTACCGATCCCTCTCCCACGGGCGTGTCGCTGCTGTGGGATGCCGGAAGTTGCGGCGCCTATCTGCTGGAGACCACCCGGCTGGCGCCGCGCGAGAAACCCTACATCCTGAACGTCGAACTGGCCCGCATGCGGCTGATGAAGATCGTGCAGAAGCAGGAGGACTGGACGCTGTTCGACCTGCCGCAGGCCCAGCCCTACGAACTGCGTCTGCGCGAGGCCCAGAGCCTGCTGGCCGAGGCGATCAGCCGCCAGGACGAGCCGCGGCTGGCGGCGGCCCTGGCCGACGACGCTCTGGCACGGGCCATCGTCCTCTCGGAAGAGCTGAGCACTTTCCACAGCGAAATCCTTCTGGCCAAACGACGCTCGGCCAATGCGTTCGCCCGGTATATTTTCGGCTGCCGTGTGGATGTCGGGGTGCGCAATCAGCGCTACCGCGAGATGCTCGCCAGCAACTTCGACCATGCCGTGCTGCCGATGCCCTGGAAGCTGATCGCCCCGCGCGAGGGAATCATCGACACCGAAGAGGTGGACGGTTGGGCCGAGAGCCTCAGCCGCCGGCGCATCCCGGTGGTGGCCGGACCGCTGATCAACTTCGACGAGTCGGAGCTGCCCGACTGGCTGTTCATCTGGGAGAATGACTTCGAGACGCTGCGCGATCTGGCCTTCGAGCACGTGCAGACGCTGGTGCAGCGCTACCGCAGGGCGGTGAGCCTGTGGAACGTCGTCTCGGGCATCAGCATGAATCGCGCCGTGACGCTCAGCTTCGAGCAGATGATCGACCTGACGCGGCTGCTGGTGACGCAGGTCAAAAACGCCCTGCCGGGCGCCCGCACGCTGGTGACGGTGCCGATGCCCTTTGGCGAATACAACGCCCGCAACCCCACCAGCATGCCCCCGCTGCACTACGCTGAGATGCTCAGCCAGTCGGGCACCAGCCTCGACGGCTTCGCCATCGAGCTGGAACTTGGCGTGCCTCAGCCGGGGATGTTCCTGCGCGACCTGTTCCAGATCAGTTGCCTGCTGGATCGCTTCTCCACGCTGGGCCGGCCGCTCTTCATCACCGCGCTGTGCGTGCCCGGACGCTGGAGTCCCGACCCCGCCGACCGCTCCGAGGGCAGGCTCGATCCGTCCCAGGCCGGCCGCTGGAGACGACCCTGGGATGCTCAGCTCCAGGCGGACTGGATGGAGGCGGTCTACCACATCGCGCTGTCCAAGCCGTTCGTCGAGACCGTCGCCTGGGGCAATCTGGCCGACATCGAACACACCGTCCCCGGCGGCGGCCTGCTGGACGACATGTATCAGCCCAAGACCAGCTTCGAGCGGCTGATGAAAATCCGCGACAAGTTCGCTCAGTGGCGCAGGTAAAGGGGGGAGCATGTGGACGGCCAGACAACGCGGTATGCTGATCGTGCTGGTGGCGGGGCTGGCGCTGCTGATGGCGGTCCGCTATGCCCTGAACCCGGTGCGGGTCGATGAGCCGCCGCCGCTGGGCGGCGCACGGGCGGCCGAGTTGCTCGACCGACTCGATCCCAACACGGCCGATGCGGAATCGCTGGCGGCACTGCCGGTGCTGGGGCTCGCGATCGCCCAACGGATCGTGGAGTATCGTGAGGCCTTCCACGCCCAGCATCCGAATCAGCGGGCGTTCGCCCGGCCGCAGGACCTGACGAAGGTGAAAGGGATCGGCCCGGCCACGGCTGCACAGATTGAACGACATCTGTGGTTCCCCGGCAACGATTCGTCAGACCAGGAAACACGGTGACACGGACCTGCATTCGCCCTGTTTCCCCATCAAATGGAGCCATCGGGATTTGAACCCGAAATTCCACCATGCCATGGTGGCGTGATCCCATTTCACTATGGCCCCTGCCAAGCCGGTCGCGCCGGCGGCCTGAATCCTCCAGCGCTGCAGTCTATCGGCGCGCGGCCCTGTGTCAAGCCGACGCAATCGACGCAATCGATGCAATCCTTCGATGCTTCGGTCGTCGATCCATCATGCGCTGAAGCCCGAATCAGGCTCACGATTCGCTACTCGTGCCGCAGGGCGACGATGGGATCCAGCCGTGCGGCGCGCATGGCCGGGTAGAGGCCGAAGAAAACGCCCACCACCATGCTCACGCCCACGGAGAGGATGAGGCTGTAGCCGGTGACCACCGTGGGCATCTTGAAGTAGTTCTCGATAAAGAAGGGCAGGAGCGTGCCCAGGATCACGCCGACGATGCCGCCGATCGTGGAGAGGGTGACGGTCTCGATGAGGAACTGGCCGACGATCTGGCGGCGCTTGGCGCCGATGGCGCGGCGGATGCCGATTTCGCGCGTGCGCTCCGTGACCGAGGCCAGCATGATATTCATGATGCCGATGCCGCCGACGATGAGGCTGATTCCGGCGATGGAGCCCAGGACGATGTTGAACGTCCGTTTGGTGGCCTCGCGCTGCCGCAGCAGCTCCAGGGGCACGTCCATGGCCCAGTCGTTCTTGCGGTGGAAGCGCTGGAGCATGGCCTTGATGCCGTCGGCGACGGCCTCGACCTGCTCGGTGTCCTTTACCTGTACGATGATCTGGTGCAGTTCGACCAGTTCGCGCTCGAAGGAGCCGGAGGTGCGGCGGGTGTTGATGTCGCCGAACATCTCGCGGGCGGTGGTGATGGGGATATAGGCATCGACGTTCTGGTCTGGAACGGGAACCTCGGCCCCCCGCCCGGATTCGTTGCGCACGATGCCGATCACCTCCAGGGCCTTGCCGGCCACGCGCAGGTGCTCGCCGATGGCGGCCTCGGTGGCCAGCAGCCGCCGCGCGCCGTACTCGGTGAGGACGGCGACCTTGGCGTTCTCAGTCAGGTCCCGCTCGATGAGGATGCGCCCGGCAATCACGGGCCGGCGGACAAGCTGGAACCACTCCTGGGTGGTCCCCACGATGCGCAGGTCCAGGGAGCGTTCGCCCAGGCGGCCCTCGCGGGGCATGTGCTTGACGGGAACAACCCGGCGCACGGCGGGGAAGATTTCGCGGATGCGCTGATAGTCGTCGTAGAGCAGGCCGTAGACGCTCATGGGTGCGCGCATGGTGCCGGAGGTCTGTTCCTCGGCGGGTTTTTCCGCGCGGATGACGATGTTGTCGGTGCCGAGCTTGCGAATCTGCTCGAGCTGGGCCTGGCTGGCGCCCTCGCCGACCGAGAGCATGGCCACCACGCTGCCCACGCCGAAGACCACACCCAGCATGGTGAGGATGGAGCGGAGCTTGTGCAGGAGCAGCGTCTTGAGCCCCAGCCGGACGTTTCGCAGTATTCGCATCTGGCGCATCAGTCCCCTCCTTCCATGCGCTCGATCCGACCGTCGCGCAGGTGAAGGCGCTGGCGGGCGAAGGCTGCGATGTCTGGTTCGTGGGTGACCATGACGATGGTCTTGCCCTGGGCGTTGAGCTGGCTGAGCAGGCGCATGATCTGCTCGCCGGTGGCGCTGTCCAGATTACCTGTCGGCTCGTCGGCCAGCAGGATAGCCGGGTCATTGGCCAGGGCGCGGGCGATGGCGACGCGCTGCTGCTGTCCGCCGGAGAGCTGATTGGGGCGGTGGCCCAGGCGTTCGGAGAGGCCCACCAGCGCTGCCAGCTCGGCGGCGCGAGCGGCGCTGCGGTCCGACTCCCATCCCAGGTAATACAGCGGCAGTTCGATATTCTCGCGGACGGTGAGTTCAGGGATGAGGTGGAAGCTCTGGAAGATGAAGCCGAGATGGCGCAGGCGCAGGTCGCTCAGCTCGTCATCGCTGAGGTCGCTGACGTCCTGGCCTTCGAGGAAGTACTGCCCGGAAGTCGGCCGGTCGAGGCAGCCCAGGACGTTGAGCAGGGTGCTCTTGCCGGAGCCGCTGGGTCCCATCAGGGCCCAGAAGCTGCCGCGACGAAGGCTGAGCGTGACGCCATCCAGGGCATGGACGAACTCGCTGCCCATCTGGTAGATCTTGCGAACATTCTCCAGATGAACGACGACCTCGGAGCGGGCGGAACGTTGTGACAATGGGGCCGCGATGGCGGTCATGGCTGGGAAGGGCCTCCGTTGGATCCCCGGCCTCCCCGGCGCCCGCCGAACTGTTCGATGGCCCGTTGACGTTCTTCGGGTGTCATCTCCTGGAGGCGCTGGCGCTGCTCGTCGGTCATGGCGCTCCGCTGGCCGCCGCGCTGACCCCGGCGGACATCGGCGGCAGCGTCGACGGCCGGAGGCGCCGGCGTCGGGACAGCGGCGCCCTGAGCGGCCGGGGTGTCTGGGGGCGGGGCGGCGGCGGGCTTCTGCTCCAGCACCGACAGGGCTGACTCCGCCAGCGGCGGCGCCAGCAGCACTCGCTCCCCCGGGCTCAGGCCGCTTATCACGTGGGCCATGCTGTTGTTATCCAGACCCAGCTCGATGGCGCGGGGAATCGGTCCGCGCGGTCCGGGCAGATAGACGGTGGGCTGGTTGCCCACGCGCACGATGGTGTGGACGGGCACGTACACGGCGTCGGCGTACTCGGCTACGATGATCTCGGCGCGGCAGGTCATGCCGGTGCGCAGGCCTGAGCCGTCGCCGTCGAGGTGGATGTCGGTGTTGTACACCTTCAGGTCGGGGTTGCTCCACATCGACTGGGCGTCGGGCATTGGCGAGATGCGATCGACCACACCGGTGAAGACGCGGCCGGGCAGCGCGTCGACCGTCACCCTGGCGCGCAGGCCGGGACGAATCTTGTCGAGACTGGACTCGTGCACCTTCACGACGGCCATGACCGAATCGGTGGTGGGCAGGTAGATCAGATCCTGGCGCTCGCGCACCGTCGAGCCCTCCGTCAGCGGCTCGTTGTTGCCGCGGAAACGGTCGCTGGCTGTGGTGGCGTAGATCACCAGCCCGCTGGTTGGCGCATATATTTTGGCCTTGGCGAGCTGCTCGGTGGTTTTCTTGAGCAGCAACTGCTGGCGGGCGAGTTCGGCGGCGCGGGCCTTGTATTCGGCCTCGGCCTGGACAATGTCGGCATTGGCCTTCAGACGGACGCGTTCCAGGGCTCTTCGCGCCTGCTCCACGCCGCTGTTGAGCTCATCCAGGCGGCGGCGGTGAGTGTACTCCTCCAGCAGCCGCTTGGCGCTCTCGGCCAGTTCCAGATTCAGCCGCGCCTTTTCCAGGGCCAGTTCGTCAGCCTGAAGCTCGGTCTTGGAGAGGTATTTCTCATTGAAGAGGATCTGCGACCAGTCGCGTTTGTCCTGGGCCCGGCCCAGCTCCTCCTTGGCCAGAGTGATGCGCGACTCGGCCTCCTTCAACTGGTTGGGGTAGTCGCCCTCGAGGTACTTTTTGAGGTCCTCCTGGGCGAAGCGGTAGTTCAGCTCGGCCTGGGCGATGTCACTCTCGGCCTGGCTGCGGACAACACCCAGGTTTTCCCGGGCGCGGACGTGAGCGGCTTCGGCATTCTGGACGGTGATCTCCTGACTGATGAGCAGGTCCTGCATGCGGCTGGCGTCCAGTTCGACCAGCAGGTCGCCCTGCTTCACCTGCGTGCCCTCGGGCACGATGTAGAGGATGGTGGAGGTGCCTTCGACTTCGCTCTTGATGATCACCTGCTGGCGCGAGCGGATCATGCCCGACTCGCTGACGCTGATCGTGAGCGGTCCGCGCATAACGGTGAAAGCGGCGGCATTCAGGAACTTTTCCTGATCGTCATCGTTCCACAGGAGGCGGGCGCTGAGCAGACCCGCCAGCGCCAGCACGCCCACCAGCACCACTGCGACGTAAATGCGTAACGATTTCGGTTTCTGACCGTTCATGGCACGTTCTCCACTGGTGTGTACTCACGCCAGACGCCTTCGTGGTTGACTTCCAGCACGCCCAGGTCGCGCTGAAGTTCCAGTTCCGCGATCCGGTAGCCGACCACGGCCGCCGTCAGCGCGTTCTGGGCGTTGACCAGGGCATCCTGCGATTCGAGCAGGTCGCGGACCTCAGCCCGGCCGGCCTGAAGGAACAGGTCGGTGCTGGCGACGCGGCGTCGGGCGACGGTGAGGGCCATCGCCTGGGTCTTGACGCTCTCGCGGGCCTCTTGAAGCGTGCGGAGCCCGTTGCGCACGCCGAGCTTGACCTGGTCCTCCAATTCCTGAAGCGCTCGAGTAGCGCGCTCCAGCGAGATCAGGCTGCTGCGGTAGGTGGACGCCTCGCGGGTCCTGTCCAACGGCAGGCTGAGCAACGCTCCGATAGTATAGACACCCTTCTCCGGCCGAAGCTGGGCGTCGGGCTGGGCGGCGGAACCGAGGCTGCGGCCTTCGCCGAAGGAGCCCCGGGCGGAGAGGTCCAATCCCATGCGCAGGGCGTCGGCGGCAACCACGACCCGCCTCTGGGCGTCAAACACCTGGCCGTTGGCGATGGTCAGGTCGGGGCGCTTGTCCAGAGCAAGTAGTATAGCGCGGTCCTCGGGCAGCTCCATGGGACCGGCCCCTTCGGTGCCGGGCGGCTCCAGGACCACATCCTCATCAATGGACGGGCGGGTCCGGGGAAGCGTCGGGGGTCCAATCTCGCCTGGCCGGCTGGCTGCCGGCTGAACCGGAGCCGTGGCGGACGCGGCCTGCGCCGACTCCAGCAGGGGCCGGGCCGTCTGGGCGAGCCTTTCCAGCTCCGAGCGGTCCAGTTCGATGCGGGCATCGGGTGGCAATCCCAGCGTCACCTTGAATGCATCCAGCCGGCGGGCGTAGCTGGTCTGGGCCGTGATCCAGCGCTCCCGCGCCCGCAATTCCTCCTGGATGGCCTGGTCAACCTGGATTTCCGGGAGCCGGCCGGCGTCGGCCAGCCGTCGCGAGCGCCGGGCCGAAGTGATCACGCGGCGGTAGCTGTCCTCGGCGTTCTGGAGCTGGTCCATCTGCTGCAGGACGGCCAGGTAGTCGCGGGCAATGCCGACCGAGAAGGAGCGCTTGTACTGCTCGAAGCTGAGCATGTCGTAGACCACCGTCCGCTCCGCCTGCGTCAGCGGCTCGGCGACGATGTGTCGGCCGGCGCCGCGCAGCAGAGGCATGGAGATCGTGGTGTCCACCGAAAGACCCAGCGACGAGGAGCGGTCCTGGGTGAGCAGTTTGACCAAATCGACGGCGATGCGGCTGGTGATGGCCAGACCGCTCTGGAAGCGCTGCGTGATGCCGCCGTCGGCCGACCCGATGACGCCGGCGACTTCGTCCTGGCCGCCGAGGTTCAGGCTGGCATCGCCCCCCAGCAGCGCGGTGAGCGTGGCCCGGAACTCCTTGCGCTCCAGGTCGAGGTTCAGCGCGCTAAGGAATATCTGCTCCTTGCGGTTCTGATATTCACGGCTGTTGCGGGCCGCCACCTGAAGTGCATCCACCAGCGTCAGCCGCAGCGTCTGCCCGTCCAGGCGAGCGATGGACGGATCGGGCGGCTGCGACGTCTCCGAGAGGTAATTGTCCTTTGGCCAGTGCTTGATAGGCGACAGATCGCCCGTGCCCAGCGACGCCGGCGAGCTGTGCGGCAGCTCCTGATCCAGCAGGAGGCGGCGGCGGAGCGTGTCGGCCGGCCGCTCAATCGTAAACGGCTCGGTGCGGCCGGTGGCCTGCTGCTGCTTCTGTTCGATGATGGAGCGGGCGGCCTGGTCGCGCCGCTCGCGATAGTTCTGCGCGGAGCATCCGCCCATCAGCAGCGCAGACATAAGCAGACTGAGAACCAGCGCGAATACCGGGCATAAGCGCATGAGAATCCTCTTCGATCGACCCTGGGCCCGCCAT
>Ga0129299_1003471_pt1 | contig 10302 bp, 10 predicted proteins | sample ConPoolayeCmetaG_FD_94477 | JGI IMG/M metagenome (GOLD analysis project Ga0129299, IMG submission 94477) | Hot spring microbial mat communities from California, USA to study Microbial Dark Matter (Phase II) - Cone Pool mat layer C metaG ... | reverse complement strand
CGGTAGATCCTCGGCAAAGTCGGGATAGTTCAAGTGGACGTGGGTGTCCACCAGGGGGGCAGCGGGCAAGACGGCGGTGCTCAAGGCTCAGCTCCCGAACACAATGTTGCGGACTCTATCCAATTGTAAAAGCGGTTCCCGGCTGGCTTGGAGCGCAGGGATCCCGTTCCGCCCATTCCTATGGGAGCATGAGGATGATCCAGAAAGTTCACAGTTGGAGGCTTGCTATGGCCCGTACTCCCTCGACCATGCTGCCTTTGGGCACCCCGGCCCCTGACTTCAGCCTGCCGGATGTGGTGAGCGGCCAAACCATTTCCCTCTCCACCTTTGCCGACAAGCCCGCTTTGCTGGTGATGTTCATCTGCCAGCACTGCCCCTATGTCAAACATGTGCAAGAGGAGCTGGCTCGCCTCGGCAGAGATTACAAGGACCGCGGCGTCGGCATTGTAGCCATCAGTGCCAACGATGTGGAGAAATACCCCGACGACAGCCCCGAGAACTTGAAGAAGATGGCCGAGATCTTGGGCTTTACCTTTCCCTTCTGCTACGACGAAAGCCAAGAAGTGGCCAAAGCCTTTAGCGCTGCCTGCACCCCCGACTTTTTCCTGTTCGATGCGGAGCGCAAGCTGGTCTACCGCGGCCAACTGGACGACAGCCGCCCCAGCCTGACGGATGTACCGGTGACGGGCAAAGACTTGCGGGCGGCCCTGGATAACCTGCTGGCGGGCAAGCCCATCGATCCCGACCAAAAGCCCAGCCTCGGCTGCAACATCAAGTGGAAGCCCGGCAATGAGCCTGCTTATTTTGGTGGGTAGCTCCCGTTTTTTTGAATTGCGGCCAGGGCCTGGCGATGCAAGCTGGGGTTGGCCGCCGCCAACACGTCTCCTGGAGAAGTGCGAGTTAGGGGCTCCCCCGACCAATCGGTAATCACGCCGCCGGATCCCTCGATCACCGGCACCAGGGCGGCAAAATCGTAGAGGGCGAGGCCACACTCCAGCACCAGATCCACACAGCCGCTGGCCAACAGGCCGTACTGGTAGCCATCGCCGCCATAAGAGGTGATGTGCACTGCTCGACTGAGCTGCTGGAAGCGCCGTTGTTGGTCGGGGTGGGCGAACAAATCAGGGGTGGTACAGCTCAAGTAGGCGCGGCTGAGGTCGCTGTTGGTTTTGGTCTGGGCGGGTCGTCGGCGAGAGGGAGTGATCCACTGGGTGGGTTCTCCCTGCACCCCCAGCCAGCGCTCGCGCAACACCGGTTGATCGATGATGCCCAGAACGGGACGATCCTCTTCCAAGAGGGCGATCAGGGTAGCAAAGGTGGGCTTGCCGGTGGAAAAGGCGATGGTCCCATCCAAGGGATCCAAAACCCAGGTGTAGGGGGATCCCGTCTGGTGAAAGCCAAATTCTTCGCCGAGGACGTTGTGCTCCGGTACATGGGCGGCCAGCAGCGCCCGCATCGCCTGTTCTGCCTCCCGGTCGGCCACCGTCACAATGGGGGAGCGGGCCTCCTTGTATTCCGCTTGCAGCTCTCCGCGAAACAGAGGGCGAATCACCGCTCCGGCAGCATCGGCCAGGGCCTGTGCCAGCTCAATCCATTCTGCTTTGACCACCTTTTGCCCACCGCACCTGCGCGTTTCCTCTCTTAGCATAGGGAAAGATTTCTCCCCGGTTATGCGGTCTGGCCTGCTCTTAACTCCTCTGGAATGGCTCTGGACGGCGATTGGGGTGATCCTGACCATTTTGGGCACCCTGACCCAGTTGAGTTTTCCGCCGGAGCTGCCTGGGTTGGGGGGATATAGCTTCTCGCTGCAAATCGGGGGCGTGTTGCTGACGGCTTGTTTGGCGGGGCCGGTGGCGGCGGTGTGCGCCCAGATTGTCTACTTGGGGCTGGGGCTGGCAGGGTTGCAGGTGTTTGCCCAGGGGGGAGGGTGGCAGTACCTGTACCAGCCCACCTTTGGCTATTTGTTGGGATTTTTGCCGGCTGCCTGGGCCTGCGGGACGATTGCCTTTCGGCAACGGGATTGGCTTCCCCCTTCCTCCGTCCGCCACCGCACGGCCGCTGTCAAGAGGTTGGCAGACTCCCCGGTGGGCCTCCAAGAGTTGGGATCCGGCAGCTTGGTGGCTTTAGCCTTGATTCACCTGACCGGGATTGTCTATCTTTTGGCCACGCAACCCTGGAATGAGGAGTTGCTGAGGTTGATCAGGCTTTACTCAGGCTATACTCTGCCGGGACAGCTCATTGTGGCCAGCTTTGCCGCAGTGATGGCGGTGCTGCTGCGGCGCTTACTGCTGCTCTGAAGCAGGGGAGCCGACTGTGCGCAAAAGCCCATGCAGATTTGGGTGGAAGCGCATCCTTTCCCAGGCTATAGAGGCAGAAAGTAACTTAGAGTCGTGCTTCTTCAAACAGCAATCCCTGAGGGGGTTAGATTTTTATCCAACCGGCGAGGATCGATCGGATTTTTGTGAGGAACTGAGGGATGCAACGGACTGCTCTGACCCTTTTGGCCACCGGCCTTTTGGCAACTGGGCTGGCTGCCTGTGGAGATGGCGGCAGCTCCGGGGGCACGATCATCACTCCCCCCCAAGGCCCAACAGTTTCGTTGATCAATGCGCCTACTTCTGTGCGGGTGGGCACCTCCACACCGGCTTTTACGGTGCAGGTGAGTGTGCCCGGCGGCGCCCGCTCAACCCAGTTTGTGGAACTGGAAACCTTTAACCCGCTTGGCACGCGCGTGCAAAGAGAAGTCTTTAACCCGCAGCAGGTTGGATGCAGCCCAGGTGCCACCTTTTGTAGCTTCATCACCGACTTCCGCGTCGCCGCCGGGGATCCTGTGGGCATTTGGCAGTTCCGGATCACTGCCTTTGATCAGCAAAACCGCTCCGGCTCCCAAACGCTGCTGATTACCGCCTTCCAGTAAACAAGTCCGGCTGCCGGGTTGGGTTGGGAACTTTATGAATCTGAAGGGGAATGCCCAACACCGAGCACCCCCCTCAGGAGATGGCTATTTTATTTTTGCAGGTCGCAAGCTGCCCGGATCCCTCACTCCATGTCCCGGCGGTTGGGGTTACGGGCGGGGTCGTTGCTCAAAAAGCCAAACACAAAAAGCCCAACAAAAAAGATGACAACCGCGTAAACAGAGATTTTCAGTAACAGCATAGTTTCAGCAACCTGTTTCCGACTGAATGAACTGAGGGAGCGATAAGGCAATGGTAAGGCAAGGCGCGCAGACGGGATCCCGTCCAACCTGAGGCTTTGCAAAACTTCTTCACAACATCATACCTCCCAGAGCCACCTTTCCCGCCATTGGCCCCGCTTTGCCCCGAAAGATCCTCCCGTTACGCCCCCGCAAAAGGCCACGCAGCCTGGCCTGACAGGGATCCCCGGCAAGAGCAAAGATTGTTAAGAAATGTTTTAGGCTGGAAAGAAAGATTGCGGCGCCTGTGGGCGACCGGAATATAGGAGGGTAAGGTCTGCGGCTTTGCCAGGTCTTGCCGGATGTGTATTGGATTTAACCATGCCTTTTGATCGGTTGGGCAACTTGGGGGCTCTGGATGGGGGTCAGCCGCAACCTTCGCCGGGGATCTGTCGATCTCAGGAGGTGTTGCTGGCGGACGGGATGCCGGCCTTTTTGCGCCACTGGCCGCAGGGATCCCCTTGTGGGCGGGTGTTGCTGTTGCACGGCAAAGGGGATCACGGCGGCGGGTTTGAACCCTTGGCGGAGGAATTAGCTGCCCAGGGGTGGGAGGTTTTGGCCCCGGATATGCGGGGATTTGGCCGCTCCGGCGGCATCCGCTGCTGGATCGACCGTTTCGGCCAATACCAGGCGGATCTGGAGGAGATCACTCAGCAGGTCTGGCCGCAGAAGAGGATCCCGCAGATCTGGTGTGGGTACAGCGCGGGGGCCAATTGGGTTACGGAATATGCCCTCGCCCATCCTGAGCAGGTGCAGGGCTTGATCTTGATCTCTCCGGCCTTCCGCATCGACCACTATTTCACCCCCTTGACCTACGCCCTTCTGCAAGTTTTGGACAGGGTTGTTCCGCAGTTGGCGTTGACCGGCCTTTACGAGCCGGCGCGGGTCACCTCTCTGCCGGAGCAGCAGGCCGCCTTTGCAGCAGATCCCTATGTGTGTGGTGTAACGCGGGCCAGGTTTACCGCTGAGCTGGTGCGCAGCGGGCAGCGCTGCCTCGAGCAAGCCCATCGGCTGGAGCTGCCGGTTTTGCTGCTTTACACCTCTGCCGACATTGTCGTCAATCCTGCCGGCGCTGTGGATTTTGCCTGTCGGCTCCCCAACGGTGAGATCCACGATTTTCCCCAATCGCGCCACGACCTTTTGCACGACTGCCAAGCCGAAGCCGTCAAGGAGACCCTCCGCTGCTGGCTGGCCCGCCATTTCCCCCCTTGCCCTGGCTATCGCCTCTCTCCCCCGCCGAGCACCTCAGCCGGGCTCATGGCAAAATAGAGACGCCCTCTTTCTGCTTGCTCTCATGAGCCAAGACCTGATCTACCGTCCCCGTCGGCTGCGGCGCACCGAAGCCCTGCGTCAGATGGTGCAGGAAACCCACCTGCGGGTGCAGGATTTGATCTATCCCCTGTTTGTCATGGAAGGGGAGAACCGGCGGCAGGAGGTAGAGTCGATGCCCGGCTGCTACCGTTACACCCTGGATCTGCTCCTCAAGGAGGTCGAGGAAGCAGCCAACTTGGGGATCCCGGCGGTGGCTTTGTTCCCGGTGGTGCCGGAAGAGAAAAAAGATCCCACCGGGCGGGAGTGCTTCAACCCGGAAGGCTTGATCCAGCGGGCGGTGCGGCGGATCAAGCAGGAGATCCCCCAGATCTTGGTGGTGACGGATGTGGCTTTGGATCCCTACAACAGCGACGGCCACGATGGCATTGTGCGGGACGGGGTGATCCTCAACGATGAGACGGTGGAAGTTTTGATTAAGCAGGCTCTCTCCCAGGCGGAAGCGGGAACCGATATCGTGGCCCCCTCCGACATGATGGACGGCCGTGTCGGCGCCATTCGCGAGGCCCTGGATGAGCAAGGCTATACCGACGTGGCCATCCTGGCCTACTCCGCCAAATATGCCTCCGCCTTCTACGGCCCTTTTCGCGATGCCTTGGGATCCGCGCCCAAGTCGGGAGACAAAAAAACCTATCAAATGGACCCTGCCAATGCCCGCGAAGCCATTAAAGAGGTGGAGCTGGACGAAGCCGAGGGGGCAGACATGGTGATGGTAAAGCCGGCCTTGGCCTACTTGGACATCATCTATCGGGTCAAGGAAGCAACAGATCTGCCCGTGGCCGCCTACAACGTCAGCGGCGAGTACGCCATGATCAAGGCCGCCGAACAAAAGGGCTGGATCGACGGCAAAAAGGTGATGATGGAATCGCTCTTGGCCATGAAGCGGGCCGGTGCTGACATCATCCTCACTTACTTTGCCAAAGAGGTGGCCTTGCTTCTCAAACAATCCTAGATAGTTCTAGCCAGAGGCAGCCTATGGCCTGGCAGGCGGCTGAGGGAACTGCCCGATCCAGGAAGGACGGATGTTCTTCTCCTCGTCGGCTACCAGAGTACTGGGATCCACCAAGCGCACCTGAATTTGATTGGGCGGCACCCGATTCAGGCGTTCCTTGATCAGGGCCTCTCGTTGCAAGGGATCCATGCCGCGATCCACCCCCTCCTGCAGCCGAGCAATCCGAGTGGACAAGACCTCGATGTGCTGCTCCAGAACTTGGAGCCGGTGGTGCTGCGCCAACTGCACCGGCAAGAGGCGATACAAACCACTGAGGGCAGCCGCCGTAAACAAGACATTCACCCCGATCTGGCAGGCCACCTCCCAGGCTTGAGGCTCGTGGGCAGGCCGGCGGGATCGAGTCGAGGAACGGGAAACCGCTTTGGCAGCCGGGAGAGCGGCGGGAGCTCCTTGCCCACCTGCCCGAACCAGGGATCCCTGCAAGCGATGTGCTCGTGGAGCAACGGAGATGTCTAGCTGCGATACGCGCACAGACATGCGGCCAGCCGGGGTACGGAAAGAAGACTTGGGTATCACGGGTGAAGGGAAGAAAATAGGGGGACGATGAGCCGCCTCTGCTGCCAAGAAGCGCAGCTAGGGCCTATTGAAGCCGATTTTTCCAAGTGTGTCAGGCTTTGTCCCAAAACATTTTCGCTTTCGGACGCTGCCACTTGGCCAAGCTCAGCAAACCGATTACGAGATCCCAGGCCATCGCCAACGTCGGCAAGAAAACGCGCTAGGCTAGAGGTTCCCATTGTCAAAAAGCCCCGCACCGATCCAAGGACGAGGGCGGTCAGGTAGAGGTCAGTCGGATCCCCATATGCGCATTGTTATCACGGGTGGGAGTGGTTTTATCGGGCGTCGCTTGGTGGCCCGTCTGCTGGAGCAAGGGGATCAGGTTTTGGTCTTGAGCCGCCGACCCGACCAGGCCCGCCGCCTGTTGGGGGAATCCCCCAACCTCAAGCTGCTGCCCTACGATCCCTATCAACCGCAAACCTGGGCCACCGCCCTGGAAGGGTACGAGGGCATTGTCAACTTGGCCGGAGAGCCTTTGGCCTCTTCTCGCTGGACAGAAGCCAAGAAAAAAGAAATCCGCCGCAGCCGCGTGGAGACCACTCAAGCCCTTGTCCAAGCCCTCGCCTCCCTCGACCAGAAACCCCAGGTGATGATCAGCAGCTCGGCGGTGGGCTACTACGGATCCCATCCGGAAGGAGAGCCCCTAACAGAGGCGGATCCCCCGGCCCAAGATTTTCTGGCAGAAGTCTGTCAAGCCTGGGAAGCTGCCGCCCGGTCGGTCGAGGAATTGGGGATCCGCCTGGCCATCGTGCGCACAGGGATTGTGTTGGGGCCAGATGGAGGAGCGCTGGCGCAGATGTTGGCCCCCTTCCAGTTCTTCATCGGCGGAACGATCGGCTCCGGCAAACAATGGCTCTCCTGGATCCACCGCGAGGATTGGGTAAGTTTGGTCTGCTTCCTACTACAACAGGGATCCGGCGTGTTCAACGCCACCGCTCCCAACCCGGTGCAAATGGAGGAGTTTTGCCGCACCTTGGGCCAGGTTTTGGGTCGCCCCTCCTGGCTGCCCGTGCCGGAGCTGGCTCTGGAACTGCTGTTGGGCGAGGCGGCTCAAGTGGTGCTGACAGGGCAAAAAGTGATCCCTCAAGCGGCTCTGCAGATGGGCTTTACCTTCCAATACCCACAGTTGAAGGAGGCACTGCAGCAGATTCTCCTCCCGCCTTGACCAAGGACGGCGTTTACTCTTCTGTGAAATCGGCCTCCACCACCCCTGAAGCAGCGCCGGGATCGGGGCTGGCAGCCTCGGCTTGTGCCGGAACCGCCTGGGGCACCTGCACGATCTGGGGTGTGAAGATGAACAGGTTATACACCGTGTTGCGGCGGATGTTGTCCATCATCTCCAAGAACAGCTCGTAGCCCTCGTTCTTGTACTCGATCAGAGGATCCTTCTGGCCATAGCCGCGCAGGCCCACTGCCTCCCGCAGCGCCTCCATCTGCTGCAGATGCTCCCGCCAGAGGGTGTCCACCTGTTGCAACAGGAAAAAGCGCTCCGCCTTCCGCATCAAGCCGGGCTCAAAAGTATCCAGAAAAGCCTCTTTGGCCTCGTAGGCCAGCTCTGCTTGCTTGAGCAGGTAGTCCAAGATCTGTTCGTAGGAGAGATCCCGCAGATCCTCGACTTTGAGGTTTTGCTTCAGGAGCGGCACAAACTCCTGCATCTTGGCGGTCAGCTTGTCGATTTCCCACTCTTCTGGGGGCAGCTCTGGATTGACGTGGGCCCGCACGATCTCCTCGACGGTCTTGCGCACATAGTCCAGGATCTTGGTTTTGAGGTTCTCCCCTTCCAGGATGCGCCGCCGCTCTGAGTAGATGGCCCGCCGCTGGTTGTTCATCACCTCGTCGTACTCAAACACCTGTTTGCGCAGGTCGAAGTAATACACTTCCACCTTGCGCTGGGCATTCTCCAGGCTGCTGGAGAGCAGCGGGTGCTCAATGGGCATGTCCTCATCCACCCGGAACATGTCCATCAGTTTGGCCACCCGCTCGCCGCCGAAAATCTTGAGCAAGTTGTCTTCCAGGCTGAGGAAAAACCGCGAGGAGCCGGGATCCCCTTGCCGTCCGGCGCGGCCCCGCAGCTGGTTGTCGATGCGGCGGGATTCGTGGCGCTCTGTGCCAATGACATGCAGGCCCCCCAGCCGCACCACCTCCTCGTGCTCAGCCTCGGTTACCTTTTCGTACTCGGCTTTGATGCTGTTGTAAACCTCCCGCAGTTGCAAGATCAGGGGATCCTGCACCGGCGCCTTCTCCGAGGCCACCGCGATGAGATCTTCCACCACCAGCTCCGGCAGACGGTTCAACCCATACTTGCTCACCGCCGCCGCCACCACTTCGTCCAGAGCTTGGTTGGTGCGGGCCGACAGCTCACAGGGGTAAAAGTTGGGAGAGACCACCGTCCAGGATTTTTTCGGCTTGGGCGCTGCTCCTCCAAATCCTTGGCCGCCACCCCGCCCTACCAGGGGAACGGATCCCAGCGGGTTGTCGATATCCAGTTGCACCAGCTTGGGCATCAGCCGTTCCCGCAGCTTGAGGCGGGCCATGTACTCCGCATTGCCGCCCAAAATAATGTCCGTGCCGCGCCCGGCCATGTTGGTAGCAATGGTTACGGCACCTTTGCGCCCCGCCTGGGCGATGATCTCCGCCTCCCGCTCCACGTTCTCCGGCTTGGCGTTGAGGAGGTTGTGGGGGATCCCCATCTCCTTGAGCATGGCCGAGAGGCGTTCGGATTTCTCCACGCTGGTCGTCCCCACCAGTACCGGTCGGCCCCGCTCGTGCATGTGGGCAATTTCCTCGGCTATCGCTTGCCATTTGCCTCTTTCGGTTTTGTACACCAAGTCGGGAGCATCTTTACGACGGATGGGCCGGTTGGTGGGGATCACCGTCACTTCCAGGTTGTAGGTTTTGCCGAACTCGGCCTCCTCGGTGCGGGCGGTGCCCGTCATGCCGGAGAGTTTGGGATAGAGCAGGAAGAGGTTTTGGTAGGTGATGGTGGCCAAGGTTTGGCTCTCGTTTTGGATCGGCACCCCCTCCTTGGCTTCCACCGCCTGGTGCAGCCCATCCGACCAGCGGCGACCGGGGAGCACCCGCCCGGTGAACTCGTCCACGATCACCACCTCTTGGTTGCGGACGATGTAGTGAACATCCTTGATGAAGAGCTCCTTGGCCTTCACCGCATTAAAGACAAAGTGGGCCCAGGGATCCTTGGGATCGAACAGGTCGGAGACCCCCAACAACCGCTCGGCGGCTTCAAACCCTTCGTCGGTGAGGATGACGTTGCGGGCTTTTTCGTCCACTTCGTAGTGCTCGTCCCGGATCAGCTCCCGCGCCACTTGGGCTGCCCGCAGGTACTTTTCGGAGGGACGGGCCACCTGGCCGGAGATGATCAGGGGGGTGCGGGCCTCGTCGATGAGGATGGAGTCCACCTCGTCGATGATGCAGTAGTTGAAGGGCCGCTGCATCACCTCTTTGATGTCGGTGGCCATGTTGTCCCGCAGGTAGTCGAAGCCCAGCTCACTGTTGGTGCAGTAGGTGATGTCGCAGTTGTAGCTGCGCCGCTTCTCTTCGGTGGACATACCCTCTTGCACCAGGCCGACCGTCAAGCCCAAGAAACGGTGCACTTGCCCCATCCACTCCGAGTCCCGCCGGGCCAGGTAGCCGTTGACGGTGACAATGTGGACCCCCTTCCCGGTCAGGCCGTTGAGATAGGCAGGCAGGGTGGCGACCAGGGTTTTCCCTTCACCGGTTTTCATCTCGGCAATCTGGCCCTCGTGCAGCACCATGCCGCCGATAAGCTGCACGTCGTAGTGGCGCAAGTTGAGAACCCGCTTGGCCGCTTCCCGCACCACCGCAAAAGCCTCGGGCAGGAGGTCGTCGAGGGATTCCCCTCTGTCCAAGCGCTGGCGAAACTCGATGGTCTTGGCCTTGAGCTCCGCATCCGAAAGGGAGGCGATCTCGATCTCCAGCGAGTTGATCAGCTTGACGACAGGACGGTACTGTCGGATCTTGCGATCGTTGGGATCCCCAAGGAGCTTTTGTAGGGTTTGGAGCATGGGCAAGCCTGGGCCGATAAAGAAGTTGACTGATGACGCAATTTTACCATTTTGATTTGGCCGGCCAGGGAGAAGTTGGCCTGGGCGAGCTGAGGACAAAACATCCAAGCTGTGGGAATGGCTGACCTGCAGTGACTTGCGGCCTGCGGCGAGAAAATGTCACTCTAGGG
>Ga0129299_1003470_pt1 | contig 10303 bp, 9 predicted proteins | sample ConPoolayeCmetaG_FD_94477 | JGI IMG/M metagenome (GOLD analysis project Ga0129299, IMG submission 94477) | Hot spring microbial mat communities from California, USA to study Microbial Dark Matter (Phase II) - Cone Pool mat layer C metaG ... | reverse complement strand
GTATAAAACTGTAGCAGGTTTATGTCCACCTCCCCGGCTCTCTGTTTTTCCTTAAGCTCCTCCCTTGCCTGTGCCCTCATCTCTTCAAGCTGCCGCTTGTACTCAATTGCCTGTCGAAGCTCTGCAAGGATTTTTGCTAGTTTTTCCTTTTCCCTGTCTTCAAGCTCCTGTTTGTAGTCCAGCACTGCCTGGAGTCGGAATTTAAAAGCCTTTTCTGCCATATCTTGTCTTAATTATAAGTTTATCAGGAATCTTTAAATATTTCAATAAGTCGGTTTACAGAAACATCGAAAGGAGCTTCTTCAAAGACCCCCTGTTTAAGATAATTATTGCATTCGTCAATCTTGGCTATCGCCCAGTCAACTTTTGGCGAGGATCCGCGCTGGTACGCGCCGATGTTAATCATATCCTCGTTTTTCTGGTAAATGGAGAGCACTTCCCTAAGCTTCCCGGCCGCCATTTGATGCTCTTTCGAGGTTACCTCTGTAAAAAGACGACTCACGGAAGTTAGGATAGATATAGCGGGGTAATGATTCTGGGCAGCAATTTTCCTTGAAAGCTCAATATGGCCGTCTAGAATGCTGCGGGTGGTGTCGGCTATAGGCTCGTTCATGTCGTCGCCTTCCACAAGTACGGTATATATTGCAGTAATTGTCCCCTTTGCCGAGGTTCCTGATCTTTCCATCAGCTTAGGCAGTAGAGCAAAACAAGACGGGGTATAGCCCTTGGTCGCGGGCGGCTCGCCGATTGCAAGACCCACCTCTCGCTGAGCCATTGCAAAACGCGTGACGGAGTCCATCATCAGTAATACATCATAACCCTGATCCCTAAAATATTCTGCGATAGCAGTGCCAGTATAGGCTCCTTTAAGCCTGACAAGCGCGGGCTGATCAGACGTTGCAACCACCACAACAGAGCGCTTCATACCTTCCTCGCCAAGGTCCCTTTCAAGAAAGTCACGAAGCTCCCTGCCGCGCTCGCCAACAAGGGCAAGGACGTTTATATCCGCCTGAGTGTTTCTTGCCATCATTGAAAGCACGGTAGATTTTCCTACGCCTGAGCCTGCAAATATCCCGATACGCTGTCCCCTGCCAAACGTTAAAAGTCCGTCTATTGCCCGAACTCCAAGCGGTAGAACCTTGTTTATACGAGGGCGTGTGATGGGATTAGGAGGCTCGTTGTAAATAGGATATTCATCCTCAGCCTCAATAGGCCCTTTGCCATCAATAGGCTGCCCCAGCCCGTCCAGAACGCGTCCCCTTAGACACTCGCCTACTTTTACCATAAGAGGTTTCCCGGTGGACTGAACTTCGCAGCCCGGAGCTATCCCGCTCATCTCGCCAAGAGGCATTAACAAAACTTTATTATGCTTGAATCCTACGACCTCAGCCCTGGTTGGGGTCATATTGTCCTTTGCAAAAATATAGCACATCTCGCCGATCCTAACGGCAGGTCCTTCCGATTCAATAAGAAGCCCCACCACGTGCGTTACCCGCCCATGCGTTTTAATCGGCTCCACAAGCTGCAGTGCATCCCTGTAAATCTTGAAGTATATTTTTGGAGTCTGGCCTAACTGCGTGTCCAATAAAATCACTCCAGTTAAATGTTGCCGGTCCGTGCGTTCTTAAATGCAAGCTCGACCGCCATAAGCTGAGTTTTTATCCTTGCATCTGTATTTCCAAGGTTGGTTTCAATAAGGCAGCCTCCCCTGTCAACACGGTTATCGGGCTCTACATTTAGTTCCTTAATTCCCTCCACAAGCTTTATAAATAAATCTTTGTTGGCTTTTACATGTTCGACATCGTCGGGATGAACCCGGACGGTAACCTGCTGACGGCTTTTAATTTTTAACATTGCCTGCCTGACCACGCTTAATACAACGTCGGGACTTGACTTTAAAGCCATCCCAATAATTTTTTCTGCAATTGAAATCGATAGGCTTGCAAGCTCCGGCTCAACTTCTTCAAGCATGCGGTTTCTCTCGGCAATTACCTGGGAGATTAGGCTTTTCGCCTCGTTCATCAGAGCAGAAAACTCGGCAAGCCCTGCCTTGTAGCCATCTTCCTTGCCCTGCTTAAAGCCTTCTTCGTGAGCCTCTCGCTTGGCAGTTTCACTATAGATTTTTGCCTGATCAATTAATTTTTTTGCCTCACCCTGAGCGTGCTCTATAATTTTATCAGCCTTTTCCCTGCCTTTTGCCTCAGCTTCTGCAATCAGCGCTTCCACGTCAATATTTTGTGTAGGATTGGCGCTCTCGACTCTAAATTCGGAGTCATCCGCCTGTAATTCACCTGTTATCTCAACAGTGGCGGCTTCCGGCTCAGGCTCGGCGGAGCGATCGGAAGAAGGCACTGTAACAACTTCGCTCATAGAATCCGTCGGCGTATAGGTTACCTGCGAGGACTTAAGTATTGCCGAATCGGAAAGTTTTCTAATATCCGGCGTTTTTAACCCAGCAGCATCGTCAGGGACAGTTGCTGCCTTTAAAAGTTTTCCTTTTTTCCTAAAAGGCTGTTCAGCCGAAGAACCCCAAAAGACATCCACACCTGCGCCTGCAGGAGCCTTGCTCTTAATAAGACTTCCTTTCCTGAATTCCTCCCGATCGCGTTCGGCTTCAGCTGGGCTTTCCCCATCGGGCGGCCGATATTTTGAGCCTTTTATTAACGCCAATTATTTTCCACCTGTTCTAAAAAATTATTACTTTATCTTAATTTACTGTTCATTTAAATTTTACTTTACCAAGTGTAACGAGACCTCTTAAAATGTTCCTGATTTGCTGCTGGGCAGCTTTAACCTCCTCCCAGGGCACCTGCCCCAGCGACTCGCCTTCTTCCCTCAGTGCTTTTGCCATCTCAGGGCTAAACGAGTTGTATATCCTCTCAACAAGGTCAGTGTTTGCGCCCCGAAGCGCAAGCACGAGGTCCCTTATGTCGGTAAGCCTCAGTACTTGTTGCAGTGATTGCTCGTCGATGTTGTTCAAGTCGTCAAAGTCACAAAGCTTATCTTTTATGTCGCTTGCAAGGTGAGGCTTTTTTTGGGTAAGCCCTTTAAGTATGCCGTCTTCAAGGCTGTGATCGGCGTGACTTAAAATATCCACTAAAACTTCCTTGCCTTCTTGCTGTTGAAAGTTGCCTTCCATTACCGCAAATAGGCGATTCTCAAGAACTCTTTCCACTTCCTGAATGATTTCCTGCGTAACCTTGCCTAGCTCGGCAAGACGGGAGGCCACTTCCGTCTGCGTGGCGGGAGGTAGTTCTGCAAGAACTGCAGAGGCCTGAGACGGCTGAAGGTGACTTAAAATAAGTGCTATAGTCTGAGAATGTTCTTTTCTTATTATTGAAAGAAGCTGCTTGGGATCTACTTTACGTAAAAATTCAAGAGGCCTTGAGCCTACACCGTCGCCTGCTGCATACGTCTGGCGGGTGGAGGCAGGTGGAGGCACCGCCCCTACCAGCGCAGCCGCAGGGTTAAAAGCAGTACCGACCCCTGCGGGCTTCAAGCTGCTGACGGTTGAAGAATGCATAAACTCTTCTATGACTTGCGCTCTGACTTCCGGAGAAATCTGGGGGAGCTTTGAAATTTCTGCTGATATAGACTGGACTTCCTCCGGCCCAAACTCCCTGAAAACTTGGGCGGAGACTTCCGGGGGAAGCGATATAAGAAGTATTGCAGCCTTCTGCTTGGGGCTTAAATTATCCGGCGTAGAGGATGCTGGAGTAGATATGACAATTCACCTTCCTGTCTTTACAAAACCCCGTGAAGCCAAATAAACGTCACGGGGTTTCGCAGTAAAGTATAAGTTTTATCTGTCAGCAAGCCAAGTACTCTTTAAAAGCTCAGCAACCTTAGTGGGTTTTTCTTTGGCAAGGTTTTCAAGCTGGTCGGTAGTGTTGACCCTCGTCGCCGGCGGTGTCGTAATCTTGCCTTCCTTGTCGGCAAGTAGATCCGATATGTCGCTTACCGTTGCACCGGGCCCTGCATTGAGCACCAGCCGCTGTTTTTCCTTTTGAACGCTCTTCTGCTTCATATAAAAGAGCCCGACAAGCATAATCATCATAACAATAGGTATTGCAAGCGCCATAGGAAGCCACGACGGCATTGAGGATCTCTGTCCAGGAAGTGGGGGTGCTCCCGCAACGTCCACCGGCTGATTTTTTATCTCCTCAAGCATGTAAGTGAACGGGTACGACTCAACTGCTATTGTATCGCCTCTTGTTACGTCAATCCCTATCGCATTCTTAGTAAAGTTTTCTACTTTGGCAAGCATTCCAGGATCTTTTACGCCATCAAGCATAACACTACATGAAATTCTTTTAATCCTTGGATCTTTATTAACGACTACCTTAACGGTTTTATCTGCTTCTCTCCTTATAACGACTTTCTTTTTTTGATAGTCGTTTGCGCCTGCTGCCGTGCCGGAAATCTCGTTAATGCCGGTATCGCTGTTTGCTCCTGAGCCGCTCTTAAACGTTTCCGTATCTTCCTGCACGCCTATGTCAACGGTTCCGGTCACGTTGCCGGGACCGCCGACTTTTGTGCTTTTCGTTTCACTCTGTGAAAAGTCCATTTCAACGCTGACCCTTACCTTTGACCTGCCCGGTCCTACTATGTCGTCGAGTGCTGTTTCAACTTTTCTCTGAAGGTCTTCTTCAATAGCCCTTCTTTCTTCTATGTTGCGGGTTGTAAACCTACCCTCGCCCTCTCCCGCGTTCATCACATCATCGCCAAGCTTCCCGTTTAACAGCCTACCACTTGTGTCAACTATCTTTACGTTGTCCTCTTCAAGCCCCGCAACCGACGAAGTAACAAGGAGCGAAATTGCCTTTACCTGGCTCGGCGAAAGCTTCGAGCCGGGCTGCAGCCGCAGTAGGACAGATGCCGAAGCCGAAGTTTTATTCTCGCCGAAATCATCCTTCTGAGGAACTATTTTCACGTACGCATCCGCTATGCCTTCAATCTGACGAATTGTAATAATGAGGTCCGATTCCAGTGCAAGTAGCATTTTACGCTCTTTATCCTGCTGAGTATCAGGAGTCATACCCTTGTTCTTGTCGCCGATTAACTCAACTGTAGGCGTGACTTTCCTTCTTGGCAGTCCTGCACTGGCAAGCTGCAAAAGCGCCCTGTGCTTATACTGAGGAGGAACCAGCACATTTGTACCGCCCGGTTCAATCGAGTACGGGATGCCCCACTGGGCAAGCATCTGCTGTATCTCGGAGGCGTCCGCCGAATTGATATTTGTAGGAAAAAGCGGAACAGGCTTGTTGCCTGAAATAACGGCGTTACCGATAATGATGGCAACAACGAGCACCGCTGCTGAAATCATTACAACAGTCTTCATTTTTGGGTCTAAGTCGTTCCACTTTTTTGTTATCCCTTTTAATGGCCCACCACCGGCGGTAGGAGCCGGGCCAGTCCTCAAAGCCGAGACGCCCGTCCTTTTTCCTGTTTGCATCCCTGTTGCCATAAGGTTAACACTCCTCTTTTAAAATTTCAGTAATACCACTAAACCAATCTTCCGTACTCACTACTCATAGATTAATATCGAGCCATTGGATACTCTCTAAATCTGCATCTGAAACAACGTAGTACAGGCGGACGAAACTTTCGAGCAAATTGAGGTGGTAAGCCTGAGCATAATGCCTGCTTTCGTTCCTGAAATCGCTACCTGGTGGGTATCCTTAAGCTCGCCGCGAATTAGTTTATCTTTGTCACTGACTGACTGGTTGAGGGCATTATTTACGCCAATAATCTGACTGTTCACAAGCTGGGCAAACGACATCTTCTTGCCGCTGTCCCCCTCTTCCTCCGTCTTCAGGTCGCTCGTAAGCGATTCCGTCACGCCGCTTAGGGACTGGATCGGGCTGAGCTGCTGATTTATTCCTGTAATTGAGCTTAACGGCTCCATATTTCAAGCCTCCTTGTTAAAACTATAAGCTACTTGCCTATACTAGCGCCCTTCTGCGCCATCTGCTTTGCCGCCTGTATTACCTGCGCGTTAGCTTCAAAAGCCCTCGACGCCGATATGAGGTTAGTCATTTCCTGAATAATGTTGACATTGGGCATTTTTACATAGCCTTTCCATTTGCCTTCCTTCTCGGCACGGGGGTTTGCAGGGTCGTAAACATATTTAAACGATTGCTCGGAATTATCTTCCATTACGCCAGCTATTCTTACCCCGCCGCCTATCGGGCTTGACTCGTCATCGTCCTCGGTCAGGCCTACCGGGAGCATAAAGTCATCCTGTTCCTGCGACTCAATCATGGCGAACTTCCTGCGGTAAGGCTCGCCTGATACCTGATTTACGGTGTTAACGTTAGCAATGTTGCTTGCAATAATGTCCATCCTGAAGCGCTCGGCAGTCATCCCGCTTGCCGCGGTATCCATTGAAGAAAAGAAATTACTCATTGAAACTACCTCCTGTCAACTTCATCGATGCATTTCGTAAGACCGCTCATCATGCCGCTTATTTTGTCTGTAAGCATTGTGTATTGTATCTGGTTCTTTGCAAGGTTTACCATTTCCTGGTTGATGTCGATAGGTTGTCCCGTGTCATATACAACTGGGCGCACCTTTTCCCATTCGCCTTTCGTGTGAACCTGCATACCACTTATTCCCGCTGGCTCGTCAAGGCTAACCGGGCGGACAGAAAGCTCGTCGTCGTTCTCCGCTGCAAGTGCCTTCCGCATTTCTTCCTCAAATGCAACAGCCTTCCCCCGGTAACCAGGCGTTCCAGCATTAGCAATGTTGTTTGCTATAACCTGCTGCCTCAGCGTTGCAGCGTCTAAAGCATTTTCAAGCCCTTTCCACCAATTAAGGATATCCATTAAGGAACCCCTCCTTAAAGAAATTTTGTCCGATTCTTTTTCCCAAGTAGAGCTAGAGCGAGGACAATTCATACCTTTAAAAGAACCGGCAGGAACATTTTAAAATGTCCCTGCATCCTCAAAAAACCTGATTAATTCAGCATTTCCTTTAATTATATTACAGAAAGTATATTAAATTTTTATTAGCAACATGTTAACTTTTTGTTAACATTCCTATCCTAAATGGCAATAATATTAACATTTCGTTAAAATTATTCCAGTTGTAAAAAAAATGTAAAAGTAGTGAAATATTTATTTAATATAATTAACATGTGGTTAAAATAAAGTGATATATTTTTTTAACCCTTTAAAATTCACTTATGCGAAAAGGGGATTTTTAAAAAGCAAAGAAACCTTTTTTAATCAAGAGGCACAACTCGGGAGGATATCCATGGATCACCTTGATCCTATTAAAATACCGGGCTTCCAGCCCCCGATCACCTCGGAGGTGGCTTCCGAGGCAAAGAAAAAACTCAAAGAAACAGGAATGGACACTTATGAGGAGTCTATTGAAAGCCCGGAGGATGCCTACATTCCTTCCGAGGCTACGCAGTCGCTTCCACAGAAAAAGAAAGAAGCTTTTCTTAACGAGGTAAAATTAGAAATTGCTAAATTAAACCCCGACTCGGACTCTTTTATGGACGAAGCTACACAAAAGCTCATAAATTCCGCCCTGTCAAATGAATTCGGGCTGGCAATGCTGTCGGACCCTGGTTACAGACAAATGGAAGACGTAATAAGAAGAAAGCTCCTTATGGACCCAAGGTACCGTCCAATTATTGAGGAATTTTTGGGAAAGTTGCTGGAGTCAGAAGAGCAATAGCGTAACTCTGGGGTTTTAAATATTTCTCCGCCGCCCTTTTTACTTTCTGCCTTGTAATTCTTTTTATTCTTTCAGAATAATTTTCAATGTAATCATGCCCCATACCCATCAATTCATGGTAAGCAATTTTAGAAGCAACGCTTGACTTGCTCTGCAGTGAAATGTCAAAAAGACCAAGATGATGGCGCTTTGCCCTCACAAGCTCGTCGTACGAAACCAGGCGCGTACGCAGCCTATCAACTTCCTCAAGTAATGCAATCCTTGCCTTTTCTTTATGGTGGAAGCTCGTAAGAATGTAAACCTGGAAAAGCCCTCCTCCATAAAGACCATGATACCTTGAGTTTACAAGGTAGGCAAGCCCCTGTTTATCTCGAAGCTCCACGAAAAGCCTGGCCCCCATGCCGGAGAGCACTTGGTTTAATACGTAAAATGTATAATAATCCTCGTCCGACACCGGTGGAGCATGGAACCCCATGCATATCGCAACCTGTTGTTTCTCCGAGTATTCAATTTGCTCTTTTACGTTTTTAATCGGCCCCTTTATTGCTCCGGGGTCGGGTGCCTCTCTCCACTGCTCGAAGTCGGCAAAAAGACGTTCTAGTTTCCGCTCCGCCTCGTCCGGCTTGATGTCACCGACGAGTGCAATAACCATCCTGCTGGGGCAAAAAACGGACTGATGATAATCAACTACGTCTTGACGCTTTAGTTTTTTTACTGTCTCAAGAGTGCCATTTGAAGGCAGGCCATACGGATGCCCTTCAAAAACAAGCTCCTCGCACATTTGCATGCAATATCCCAGCACGTCGTCCTTTTCCTTTTTTATATCGTCAAGCAGGTTTACCTTTTCCTTTTCAAATTCTTCTTCCGAAAAAGTTGGTTGGGTAAGCATTTTATGAAAAAGATCAAGTGCACGATCAAAATGACGTGATAGCGACAGCATCTTAATGCCAGCAGTGTCAAATCCAAAAAATGGGGTGGCGGAAATCCCGTGAAACTCAAGCTCCTCGGCAAGACTTATTGCGTCCAAACCACCCGCCCCCTTGGTAGTGAGCCTCTGAGTCAGGCTTGCTACCCCTGCCTTGCCTTTCGCGGTTGCCCTTCTGCCGCCAAGAAAATAAGCCGCAAGGGCAATCAAAGGGGAGGAGTGATCCTCCCTTACCAGGAGGCGGATGCCGTTTGGCATCTGAATTTTATGTGTAATTATCCTGTCTTTGCTTCTTCTCATTTTGTCCTTTCACCTATAAATTTACCATTTACCAGGATTTTAACTTTTTTCAGGCTTATAAATCCCAACCGTACAGTTGCTTGGCACGAGGTATTTACCTATTGATTTGTCAGCTTCCTCTTTATCCACAGAGATTATCCGCTCGATAAACTTTTCCACCAGCATATAATCACCCTTGACCTCGGCAAATCCAATTTTCCTGCCTTGAGCCTCAACCGTTTCATGCCCAAATACATACCTTGCCTCGGCAAGATTTTTTGCCCTTTGAAACTCCCGATCCGTGAGACCATTTTCTTTCAGGTTCCGTAATATATTAAAAATAGCTTCTTCTGCTTTTTCGACGTTTTCCGGTGGCATCTCGGCCTGGATGAACATAAGACAAGGCTCTCTTTGCGCATATGTTCCTGCGCTAATGTGATTTACAAGCTTTCTTTTTTCACGGATCTCTCTATATAAAATTGAAGACTCGCCTTCACCAAGAGCCGTTGCAATAATTGAAAGTGGGTAAATATCCCGATCAAAAACAGAAGGAATGTGAAACGCCATCTGGAGGTGAGCGGTCATAATGTCGCCTTCTATTTCAAAGCGTCTCATTTTTTTCTGGGAAGGCTCTTTTGGTGAAAACGTCCGTTCAACGTTCCCCTCCTTGAGCTTCCTGTAAGTCCGCTCACACTTGCGCACTATGTCCATCGTGTCCACGTCGCCGACGGCAAGAAGAAAACAGTTGTTGGGCTTGTAATAATTGTGATAATAATCTCTCAGCCTTTCTGCATTAACTTCCCTTATTACTTCTTCATAGCCTATTATAGGCCGCCCATAACGGTGCTTCTGGAGTGCCTTCTGCATTAGCTTTTCCGAGAGGAAGCTTCCCGGCCTATCCCTGTACATTTTCATTTCTTCAATAATCACGCCGCATTCTTTCTCCACTTCCTTCGGGTCGAAAAGTGGGTTAAAAATTGCATCGTAATGAATTTCAAGGGCTTTGGCAAACGCCTTGCCGGGAAGAACCATCCAGTAAGCAGTGCAGTCAAGGGACGTAAAACCGTTCAGGTATCCGCCAAGGGCGTGTATCTCTTGCGCCACCTGGCCGACCTTGCGCTTTTTTGTGTTTTTAAAAAGCATATGCTCCACAAAGTGGGAAATGCCTGCTTCCTCATCAGTTTCGTACGAAGAGCCGACTCTGCACCATAGTGACAGATAAACGGCGTTTGCTGGATAGACTTCTTTTGCAAGAACCACCATACCGTTATCCAGAACGTAACGGTTAACATCCGAGGCAAGGGCGGCAAAAGGCGCCTCCGGCCCGCCGACCGGAATACCGCCTCTAAAAATATTTTTACTCGACATGAACTCACCTTTCACGGTATATACGTAACTTTTAGCATACAT
>Ga0129299_1003468_pt1 | contig 10310 bp, 9 predicted proteins | sample ConPoolayeCmetaG_FD_94477 | JGI IMG/M metagenome (GOLD analysis project Ga0129299, IMG submission 94477) | Hot spring microbial mat communities from California, USA to study Microbial Dark Matter (Phase II) - Cone Pool mat layer C metaG ... | reverse complement strand
CTGAACGAAGCCTTTGTAGTGGATCGCGCCACTCGCGACCGCCTCATTGCCGAACATCCTTCATCCGCCAACGTGCTCAAGCCCTTCCTCCGCGGTCGCGACATCAAACGCTGGCGAGTGGAGCCACAGGATTTGTGGCTCATCTTCACCAGGCGTGGAGTCAAGATCAAAGAGTATCCGGCCATCTACGAACACCTCCTACCGTTCAAAAAGCGCCTGATGCCCGGTGTGCCTGGCGGCAGGAAGCCCGGCAGCTACGAATGGTATGAAATCCAGGACAACATCGCCTACTGGCAGGAGTTCGAGCAGCCGAAGATTGTGTATCCTAATATATGTAAGAAAAATGAGTTTGCCTGGGAAGACGCTGGTTTTTATACAAACCAAAAAGCCTTTATTATTACTGGAGCAAGTAAATATCTACTGGGAATTCTGAATTCATCCGTCATCATGTGGCTCTTCACCCAACTATTAGCAAAATTACAAAATGATTTTTATGAACCAAGTGCCGTATTCATGAAAAAATTTCCAATACCTCCTGCACGCACTGACGAGTGTGAGGCTTTGGAATCCTTGGTGGACAAGATTCTGGCAGCAAAACAAGCCGATCCACGGGCAGACGTGACGGACCTGGAACGCGAGATCGACGATCGCGTCTATCGCCTCTACGGACTGACGCCGGAGGAGATCAGGATTGTGGAGCAAAGTTTGAGATGAGAGAGTATTTTTGAGGGAAGAAAATGCTGTACCGCCGAAAAGTGCTTTTAGCCGTGATAGATGTCTTTGGTGGGACAATAGGCCAGCTGCGTCTGCAGAAAATGCTTTTCTTGCTCAGCCGGCGACAGGAAAGACCCGTCTATGAGTTCGTGCCTTATCATTACGGTAGTTTTTCATTTACCGCCCGGTGGGACATCCGCCCGTTGTGCAAAAACGAATACTTAAAGGAAGACGACCGCACGATTACTCTTATAGCGGGACGCGAATACCTGAAAGGTCTCCGCTACCAAGATAGCCGGCACATTCAAGAACTTTGCCGGGGATATCGGTACAAAACTACCGATGAGTTGCTGAGGGAGCTATATGAGCAATATCCCTATTATGCCATTCGTAGTAAGCTTCTCGATGAGGTGCTCGATGAGCGGGCGAAGCAACAAGTAGAACGGGAAAAAAACAAGGAACACCAGACTGCACTATTTACCATAGGCTATGAGGGGCGTTCGCCGGAAAATTATCTTAACGCACTGATTAAGAATGGTGTCAAGGTGTTAGTCGATGTCCGAAACAATCCCACCAGCATGAAGCCCGGCTTTAGCAAATACCGGTTGAAGAAGTATTGTGAGTATCTGGGTATAGAGTACAGACACTACCCAGAGGTGGGCATCGCCTCTAAGATGAGGCAAGAACTAAAGTATCAAGCGGACTATGACAAGCTGTTTGCAATATACCGCGAACAAGTTTTGGTTAACACCGTGTCTATTCAGGAGGAGATAGGGAAACTTGTCAGAGACTATCGGCGTGTTGCGCTCACTTGCTCTGAAAATGAAAGTTACAGGTGTCACCGTAGCCATCTGGCCGATGCGATTAGTCGGCTGTCGGGATTTAGTTGGGAAGTAAAGCATATTTGAGGAGATTCTTATGATTACCAGAGTGCTGATTACGGCCAAGATCTATCCCACGGTTTCGGCTAAATACGAAGAGCCGGTATGTACCGCCGGATTTCGCGAGGATGGCTCTTGGGTAAGGATTTATCCTATACCTCTCCGTAAAAAGACCTATGAGGAACGATATAAGAAGTACGACCGGATTGAAATGGATTTGGTAAAGAACGAAAGGGATTTTCGTCCGGAAAGTCATAGGCCGGTGCCGGGGTCAAAAATAAAGTTTATTAGACACGTTGACACAAGCAACAATTGGGAAGAGCGTAAGGGAATTTGCCTCAGAAAAGTTTATTACAATCTTAGGGAACTGATCGCAGAAGCAAAGAATAGGAAGATCTGCACTTCGCTGGCAACTTTCAAGCCTGCTGAAATTCTGGATTTTCATGCGAGAGAAACCAAAAGGGAGTGGGATATGAAGAAAGTTGCGCAAATCCAGGCAAAGCGGCAGCAGTTGAAATTATTTCCGGATGAAGAAGAAGATTTAGAAAAAGAATTCCAGATAGTCGGGAAAATCCCCTACAAATTCACATATTGCTTTAAGGACAACACCGGCCAACAAAGCGACCTGATGATAGAGGATTGGGAAGTAGGGCAACTTTTCTGGAATTGCCTGAGGAGACATGAGGGAGACGAGCGAAAAGCGATTGAAGATGTGCGTAAGAAGTATTTCAACGACTTCGCCCAAACCAAAGACTTGTACTTCTTCTTGGGTACGACGTTACAATACCACAATGTGGCACCCAATCCTTTTATTTTTTATTATTGTAGGAGCATTTTACCCTAAAAGGGAAGAACAGCCGAGGCTGCTTTGATTGTAGTGTTCGACGTATTTGAGCTGAGGCAGGCGGTCGCCGGGCGGTCTGTAAGGCAGTTGGTTGAGAATGCCTACCGACGCCTGTTTACCTCACATCTGCACGGCGCCGAGGATGCGGTCTACGCTGCTGTTGGTGAGGTTTAGTATCCAGTAGGGGAAGAAGCCCTGTAGCAGGACGAGGGCGGCTACTCCCGTCAGCACGGCGAATTCGCCGCGGCTGAGGTCGCTCACGGAGGCCGTATAAGGGCCGGGTTGGCCGAACATGGCCAGTCCGTAGGCGCGCAGCAGGTAAGCTGCACTGAGGATGACGGTCAGGCCGGCGGTGGCGCCCAGGGCGTGGTGGTATTGCCATACGCTGTTGAGCAGCAGGAATTCTCCGACGAAGCCGTTTGTCAAGGGGACGGCCATAGCACCCAGCGTGACGATGAGGTAAAGGGCTGCCAGCCGCGGTGCGGTGCGGGCGATGCCGCCCATGTCGGAGAGGGTGCGTGAGCCGACGCGGCGCTCCAAGATGTCCACCACGAAGAACAGGCCGACGGCGTTGATGCCGTGGGCCGGCATTTGCACGAGGCTGCCTTGGAGGCCGGCCTTGTTCCACACGAAGATGCCGGCGGCCATCAGCCCTACGTGGGCGATAGAGGAGTAGGCCACCAGGCGTTTTAGGTCGCTTTGTTTGAGTGCGATGAGGCCGGCGTACAATATGCCGAAAACCGCCAGCCCCAAAAAGAGCGGAGTCCAGCCGTGCCAGGCTTCAGGCGCCAGCGGTATCATCCAGCGGAGGGCGCCGTAGAGACCCATCTTCAGCATGATGCCGGACAGCAGCATGGTTCCTCCGGTGGGCGCGTTCACGTACGTGTCGGGCTGCCAGGTGTGAAGGGGGAAGAGCGGCATTTTCACGGCAAAGGCGAGGAAGAAGCCCAGCATCACCCATTGCGCCGTGGTCGGGTCGAGCTCGGCAGCGGTGAGCGCTTCCCAAGCAAAAGAGTGCGGGGCTGTGCCTGTGGCAGGCGTTTGGTAATACACTGCCAGCAGGGCTACCAGCATGAACAGCGAACCCACAAAGGTGTAGAGAAAGAACTTTAGCGTAATGCGGATGCGGTTCTCTCCACCCCAAATGGCGCAGATAAAGTAAATGGGTATGAGCGCCGTTTCATAGAAAACGTAGAACAAAAGCCCGTCCCAAGCGAGGAAAACCCCGTTCAAGGCGGCCAACATGAGCAGTACCAGCCCGTAGTAGCGCGCTTCTCGGTCGTAGGCGCGCGTTCCGCCGGCCAACACGATAAACGGGGCGAGGATGTTGGTGAGCAACACCATCAGTAGGCTGATGCCGTCTGCGCCGATGTGAAAGGCCACGCCGACCTGAGGCATCCAATCGATGTTCAGAGCGTACGCGCGCGCCTCCTCACCGCGGAAACCCCACAGCAGGAAGAGCGAAAAGAGCAAATTGGCGCCGGTAGCCCCCAGTGCTATCGGGCGCGCCGGCAAGGAGCGAAACGCGAAAAGCGCGACGGCAGCAACGAGCGGTAAGAGAAGGAGAAGTACAGACACCTTGAAGAAAATTCGAGTTTAAACAATGCCCACTACGAAAGCCACAGCGATAAAAACAGCAACACGATGCCGAAAACCATGCCCAGCAGGTAGTACACCACTTTGCCGTTTTGCAGGCGGCGCAACTCGGCTCCGATGCGCTCTACGGCTTTCCCTGTGCCGTTGACCGCGCCGTCGATGGCCTGCACATCTACATAGTAATACAGCAGCTGCGACAGGCGCTCTGCAGGGCGGACGAAGAGCCGATCGTAGAGCTCGTCCACGTAGAACTTGTCGGCCAGCACGCGCTCCCATCGGCGCGAGGGCTTTTCCTCCGACCGCTCCGGCAGGCGAACGGCGTAAAGGCGATAAGCCCAGGCAAGGGCCCCCAAAGCCAACGCCGAGGCTACGCCCATGAGTATCCATTCCGTCTGTGCCGACAGCAGGCGGGCAGGGCGCGACTCGCTTATGGCCGGGCTTAGGAACTGCCCCAACCACTCCCCACCTGCGCCGATGTGGAACAGGTGCGGCAGATGGAGAACGCCGCCGACGACCGAGAGCACCGCTAAGACCACCAAAGGAACAGTCATCACCCGCGGGCTTTCGTGCAGGTGCCGCCGCTGCTCCTCGCCGCCGCGAAACGCCCCGAAAAACACCACAAACAGCAGCCGGCCCATGTACAGCGCCGTAAGGGCTCCGCTCAGCACCGCGAGCGCCCACCAGATCATTCCGCCGGCGGCAAAGGTGTTGGCCAGAATTTCGTCCTTGGAAAAAAAGCCCGACAACAGCGGTACGCCGCCGATGGCCAGCGTGCCGATGAGAAAGGTCCTGTAGGTCGTCGGCAGGGCCTGCCGCAAGCCGCCCATACGCCAGATGTTTTGCTCGCCACCCAGAGCGTGAATCACCGAGCCGCTGCCCAAAAACAGCAGGGCCTTAAAAAAGGCGTGCGTCGTCACGTGAAAGAGCGCTGCCGCGTAGGCGCCCATGCCTAAGGCCAAAAACATCAGCCCTAACTGGGATACCGTGGAATAGGCCAACACCTTTTTGATATCGCTTTGCCGCAGGGCAATCAGTCCGCCTACCCATGAAGTCAGCAGGCCGATGAACGCTACCACCTCCAAGGCTACGGGCGACATGCTGTACAGCGGATGGCAGCGCGCCACCAAATAGATGCCGGCCGTGACCATCGTGGCCGCATGGATGAGTGCAGACACCGGCGTAGGGCCGGCCATGGCGTCCGGTAGCCACGTGAAAAGCGGTATTTGCGCGCTCTTGCCCACCGCACCCACGAACAGCAGCAAGCATATCGCCGTCAACAGCGCCGGGTCGGGTCGAATCACCGGCAGCTGCGCAAAAATTTCCCGGTACGACAGCGTCCCGAACGTTTGAAAAATCAAGAACAGCCCCAAAAGCAGCCCTAGGTCGCCTATTCGGTTCATGATGAAGGCCTTGCGTGCGGCCTTCCCGTACTCTCGATGGGTATACCAAAAGCCGATGAGCAAATACGAGCACAGCCCCACGCCTTCCCAACCCGCGAAAAGCATCACCAGGTTGTCGCCCATGACGAGCAACAGCATCGAAAAGATGAACAGGTTCAGATAAGCAAAAAAGCGCCAAAACCCTGGGTCTCCGTGCATGTAGCCTATTGAATAAACGTGGATGAGGAAACCCACACCGGTAACGATGAGCATCATCCACGCGGAGAGCGGGTCGGCCAAAAGGGCGAAATCGAGCTGCAAGCCGTCAACTGCCAAGAACGGGTACACGGCTACGCGCAGAGGCTCGCCGCCGCCGATCAGGTGGGCAAACACACTCAGGCTCAGAACAAAAGAAAGTAGCACACTCCCCGAGCCTATAAGCCCTGTAGTGCGCTCCGACAGGCGACTCCCCCACAGGCCTAACGAAAAGGCCCCCAGCAGAGGCAAGAAGAGAATGAGGGTAATCAGCGCGTTCATGTGCGGTCTTAATTTCTTAGTCGGTCGAGGAGGTGAATGTCGGTCGTGTGGGTATTGCGGTAAATCATGACCAAGATGCCCAGGCCTACCGCAGCCTCTGCCGCCGCCACGACCATGATGAAGAACACCAATATCTGTCCCTGAGCGTCTGAGAGGTAAGTGGAGAAGGCCGCCAGCAGCAAATTAACGGCATTGAGCATGAGCTCTACGCACATGAGCACCACCAAGGCGTTGCGGCGAACGATAACGCCGAAGACGCCGATGCAAAACAGTATGCAGCTCAGCCACAAGTAGTATTCTATGGGCACCGATCGAACGACGTCGAGCATGGGAAAGTCGGTTTCGTTTGTACCGATAAAAAAAGTGTGGGACTAACGGATTTCGCGTTTGGCAAGCAGGACGGCGCCCACCATGGCCGCTATGAACAGGATGCCGGCCACCTCAAAGGGCACCAGGAAGTCGGTGAACAGCACCCGCCCTAAGTTGCGCACCAGCCCTACATGCGGGTCAGGGACCTCAGGCGCCGGTAGTTGTGCACTCCCGCGCAGTGCGCCCAGCAAGGTCAGAAAGAGCATGCCCGAAGCTAGGGCAGCCGCCACCTTCCAGCGCGCCGTTTGCCGAGGTTCCGCCTCCGTGTTCAGGTTGAGCAGCATGAGGACGAACAGGAACAGCACCATCACCGCTCCGGCATATACGATGATGTGTACCACGGCCAGGAATTGGGCGTTGAGCAGCACGTATTGGCCGGCAATGGCGAAAAAGGTGAGCAACAGAAAAATGACGCTGTGCACCGGGTTTTTCGTCAGCACCATGAGCAGCGCGAAGACGACGGAGGCGACGGCTAAGGTCAGAAAAACGGCCAGAGTCATAGGTGCAGGTGTTTGGGCTTATGATTGGCTCAGAGCGGCTTCGGTCAGGTGTTTTTGGCGCTTGCTGACGTCTATGCGTTTTTCCGGTTCGACGCCTTCTAGCAGTAGGTCTTTGCCGAAGATGAAGTTTTGCCGCACGTAGTCGGCCGGGACGATGCGGTCGGTGAGGAAGATGGCTTCCTTGGGGCAGGCCTCCTCGCACAGTCCGCAAAAGATGCAGCGCAACATGTTGATTTCGTAAACGGCAGCGTATTTTTCCTCTCGGTAGAGGTGCTCTTCGCCCTTTTTCCGCTCGGCGGCCACCATGGTGATGGCTTCTGCCGGGCAGGCTACCGCGCAAAGGCCACAGGCGGTGCAGCGTTCGCGGCCTTGTTCGTCGCGCTTGAGCACGTGCCAGCCGCGCCACACAGGAGCAAACGGTCGCTTCTGCTCCGGATAGCGCACGGTGGCCGAGCCTTTCAGCACGGTGCGCACAAAGTGCTTGAGCGTCACCCACATGCCCTTGAAGACGGCCGGCAGGTAGAGGCGCTCCCAAAAGTTCATCTCCTTATTGACCACTACTTTCGAGCGGTTGGTCAGCGGTTGCATATCGCGTTTATTTTTCGAAGAGAAGGACGCCGGCACCCGTCAGGAGCATGTTGGCCAGGGCCAACGGCACCAGCGTTTTCCATCCCAGCTGCATAAGCTGGTCGTAGCGAAAGCGCGGCAAGGTCCAGCGTATCCACATGAAGACAAAGATGAAGAAAAAGGTCTTGGCGAACATGACGATGGGGCCCATCAGCCCGCCCAGCCACGAGGGGTCTACACCCGGAAACTGGTATCCGCCGAAGTAGACCGTGGCGATGACGGCACAGGCGATGAACATGTTGATGTATTCGGCAAAGAGAAAGAAGCCCAGCTTCATCGAGCTGTACTCCGTGTGATAGCCGCCGATGAGCTCCGTTTCGCACTCCGCCATGTCAAAGGGAGCGCGGTTGCATTCGGCCAGGGCGCACACGAAGAAGATGAGGAAGCCCAGCGGCTGGTACCATACGTTCCAATTGAAGCCGGCCTGCTGTTGGGCCATTTCGCGCAGGCTTAGGGTGCCCGTCAGCATAATGACGGCGATGAGCGCCAAACCCATCGCCAACTCGTAGGAGATCATTTGCGCAGAAGCGCGGATGGCGCTGTAGAGCGAGTACTTGTTGTTCGACGCCCAGCCGCCGACCATAACTCCGTACACACCCAGCGAAGTGAAGGCTAAAATGTACAGGATGCCGATGTTGAGGTCGGCTATCTGTAGGGGAATGGGGCGCCCAAACAGCGTCAATTCGGTACCCCAAGGGATGACGGCACCGGTCATGCAGGCCACAAACATGAACGCTCCCGGCGCCAGGATGTACAGCCAGCGCTCTGCCGAGTTGGGCATGAAGTCTTCTTTCATGAAAAACTTCACCCCATCGGCTATAGGCTGCAAAATGCCAAAGGGTCCCGTGCGGTCCGGTCCTATGCGGTCTTGAATGGCTGCGGCTACCTTGCGCTCGCCCAGAGTGGCATAGGCGGCTACCCCAAGCGTAATGAGAAAAAGCACCACTACCAAGATGGCCTTTTCTAAAAGCAGAGATGCGGTGAAGAGTATGATCATAACCGATGGGTAAAAGGGCAAGGGAAATTCCTAAACTAAGTTTTGGGCAGCGAGGAGGTGAACTCTGAGCGGGCGAACGGCTCAGCGCACCACTTTGGCCTCATCTTCGTAATGGTTTTGGCCGATTACCGAGTGCCGGTCGATATGCGTCGGCCCTTCGATGGTCCAATCCGACAACTCTTTCTTCTCGAAGCGGCAGGTATTGCAGATGAAATCGCGGACTTCTCCGTATCGGTCTTTTCGCGCCGTGACGCGATAGATCTCGTTGCCGTACATCCATACCACGGCCTTTCCGGCGCATTTGTCGCAATGGCGATGGGCATCCATCGGATGGAGAAACCACACGCGGCTTTTGAAGCGGAAGGTGCGGTCGGTCAGTGCTCCTACCGGGCACACATCTATAACGTTGCCCGAAAAATCGTTTTCGATGGCCTTTTCGATGTACGTGCTGATTTCGGCGTGGTCGCCCCGGTGGATGACGCCGTGGACGCGCTCATCGGTCAGCTGGTTGGCTACGTGCACGCAGCGGTAGCAGAGAATGCAGCGCGTCATGTGCAGCTTGATGTATGGGCCGATGTCTATGGGCTGGAAGGTGCGGCGCTCGAACTCATAGCGCGTAGCGGGTGCTCCGTGCTCAAAGGCCAGGTCTTGCAGGTGGCACTCGCCTGCTTGGTCGCATATCGGGCAATCCAAAGGGTGGTTGATGAGCAAGAACTCCACAACTCCTCGGCGCGCTTGGAGCACCTCTTCGCTGCTGATGTTGGCTACTTCCATGCCGTCCATGACGACTTGCTGGCAAGAAGCCACCAATTTGGGCAGCGGCCGCGGGTCTTTTGCCGAGGCCTTCGTTACCTTGACCAGGCAAGTGCGGCACTTGCCGCCCGACCCTTTCAGCGTCGAGTAGTAACACATGGCCGGAGGTACCACATCGCCGCCGATTTGGCGGGCCGCCTGAAGGATGGTCGTACCCTCCGGTACTTCTACTTCAAAACCGTCTATCTTTACTCTAAGCATGGCGTCTATACGGCTGAGGTTTCTACAGAGTACTCGGGTTTTTGTGGAAGTCCGTAGTTTTTCGTCAGGCATTGCTGCGCTTCGCGCACGTGCCATTCGAACTCATCGCGAAAATGTCGAATGGCCGAAGCAACCGGCCAAGCGGCCGCGTCACCTAGGGGGCAGATGGTATTGCCCTCGATTTTTTGGGCGATGTCCACCAGTAGGTCGATGTCCGAATATTTGCCCTGACCGTGCTCCAAGCGCCAGAGCACTTTTTCCATCCAGCTCGTGCCCTCTCGACAAGGAGAACACTGGCCGCAGGACTCGTGTCGGTAGAAGCGCGTGAAGTTCCATGTGTTGCGCACGATGCATTGGTCCTCGTCGTACACGATAAAGCCGCCGGAGCCCAGCATAGAGCCCGACGCGAAACCGCCGTCGGCCAAACTTTCGTAGCTCATTAGCCGTGTCTCGCCTCGAGCCGTCTCGGTGACCAAGTAGTAGGGTAGGATGGGGACGGAGGAACCTCCCGGCACACAGGCCTTTAACCGCTTACCGCCCTCTATGCCGCCGCACCATTCGTCCGAATAGATGAACTCCTCTACCGGTAAGCCCATCTCTACCTCGTATACCCCGGGTTTGTTGATGTTGCCGCAGGCGGAAACGAGTTTGGTGCCGGTGCTGCGCCCGATGCCGATTTTAGCGTATTCCTCGCCGCCGTCGTTGATGATGGGCACCACGGCGGCCAGTGTTTCCACATTGTTGACTACCGTGGGGCATTGCCACAGCCCTTTGACGGCCGGAAAGGGCGGCTTAATGCGCGGGTTGCCGCGCTTGCCCTCCAGGCTTTCCAAGAGCGCCGTTTCTTCTCCG
>Ga0129299_1003464_pt1 | contig 10317 bp, 7 predicted proteins | sample ConPoolayeCmetaG_FD_94477 | JGI IMG/M metagenome (GOLD analysis project Ga0129299, IMG submission 94477) | Hot spring microbial mat communities from California, USA to study Microbial Dark Matter (Phase II) - Cone Pool mat layer C metaG ... | reverse complement strand
GCTGGCCGACGGAGTGGCCAGGCTGTTGTCGCGCCTGCCCTGCAAACGCCACCCCCCGACGCCCCAGACCACAGCCACGCAACTGTCACTTTTCAGCACCCGATAAAACCGGGGAAAGTCCACGGGTTAGTTCTCCTTGACATGGCATACCCAAGCAGCCATAACAAACGTAGAGGTATCTGACGATGCAGAGGTTTGTTGACGGCCCCCTGAAAACCGTGGACGAAGTTGTTCGGGCAATCGAACGCCACCTCGCTCACATGGCCAATTACCCGATGTGGTGCATTGGAGTGGCGGCTGACCCGGACAAGCGCTACGAAGAACTGTCAGAGCCACCTTTTTGGGCGCATTGGCTAGTGGAGAGCGAGTCGATTGCTCTGGCGGTAAAGGATTATTTCCAGAAGAAAGGGATGCGCCCCGACGAATCGAAACAGGCCAATGCCCGCTTCGTTTACATTTACTGAGCAAACCGATGGCAAGGGCCTTCTTCCGCAGTTCTAAAACTCATCAACCCGGATCTCCCGCGTGAGAAACAGGCCGAGAGCAAAGTTCCCCCTCGTTGCACTCAAGGAGAACGTTGCTACACCGGAGGAGAAGATGGCGCTGGGGCAGAGTATTTACTACACTTGGAAGGCCTGAGTGTGAGATGGCAGAGAACATTACCACACTTGGGAACGTTGATTTGGAAATGGTTCCGGAACTTACTTCACTGGCGGTATGCTTATACAGCGGCTCGTCGCGCGCCGCATTGCATTTGCGCCGCCCCTCGGAGCAGTCGCAGAATCCAAGATCAAAGGTAGTTCTTAATGAAACGGCCACCGCTCGTTGTGATTCTCTACGAAGATGAACACCTCATCGCTTTCGACAAGCCGAGTGGTCTGCTTGTCGCCCCTGATCGGTGGGACAAAGCAATTCCCAACCTTATGGATATTGTGCATCAGCGCCTTTCGGCTCAGATTTTCAACGTGCATCGTCTCGATCAGGAAACGAGCGGTGTGCTGCTCTGCGCCAAGGACAAAGCCACGCTCAGGGCCATGGTCCGGCTGATGGAAAACCGGCAGGTAAGGAAGAAGTATCTGGCATTCGTGGCGGGCAGCCCCAAGGAAGATACCGGCCTGATCGATTTCCCTATAGCACCGGACACTGCACGGCCCGGGCTCATGCGGGTTACCCGCACCGGTGGCCGGCCCAGCGCAACTGAATATTCAGTGTTAGAACGCTGGCGGGGATATACGCTCCTTCGCGTATTGCCTTTAACCGGCCGGACCCACCAAGTTCGAGTCCATCTGGCAGCCATCGGCTGTCCGATCGTCGCCGACGAATTTTATGGCGACAGCCGCCGCTTATACCTCTCGGAACTTAAACCCAACTACAAACACAAACGCAACGAGCCCGAACGGCCGCTTCTGGACCGTTTGGCTTTACACGCCGAGCGCCTACGGTTTGCTCATCCCGTTTCGGGAGAGCCTCTTGACATTCAGGCGCCGGAACCAAAGAAATTCAAAGTGGCTCGCAAGTATCTGGCCAAGTTTGCGGCTATAAACCCCGATCGCGCGTTGGCGAAACAGCCGGTATGACTAACAACAAAAAAGCAGTTCACGGCGCTGCTCTGTAGCCAAGCGCAGCGAGACGCTGCCGCGCGAATTCGGCTTCTTGTCCCTCGCTCTGCGCTCTTAGAAAAGCCATGTAAAGCTCTGCCGCGGGCTCGCGCTGCCCAAGGCCATCGTAAGCGCGTGCCCTGTAGAATGTGGTAAGGGGGTTTCCCGGCAACACCCGCTCGTAGCGGGTAAACTCGCTGAGTGCTTCTTCATACCGACGCTGCATCAAGGCCGCCAATCCAGAAACATGCCACGCCTGCGGTTCGGCAGGATACACAGCAGCCGCTTTTTGTGCCAAACTGAAAGCTTCAGCAGCCTTATGCTTCCGAAGCTGACACACCGCAGCCTTGAGAAGCCCTTCATAGTCGTCGGGCGTGAGTCGCAAAGCCTCTTGATATTCTGCCCACGCCGCATCCCACCGCTGACCCCTGGCGTACTCGTCGCCTCGCTGAACAGCGGCCACGGTTGGACGCAGCCGACGCAGGGCCGCAAGAGTGTCCTGATACCGCTCTCGATTCAGCGGACGGGAACATTCCACCGCATATTGAGACTGCACACGTTCCAGGGCCATTCGATACCGTTCTGCGCTCATCGGGTGAGTGGCAAACATAAGTTCGATCACGCCCGGGCGATCCTTTTCCATTTTCCGCAGTTTATCCATCAAGCCCACCATCCCCTGCGGATTGTGTCCGGCACACACCATGTATTGCAGACCAAGCTCGTCGGCCTGACGTTCGTCTTCGCGCGAGTACCGCGCCAAGAGCATGCCGGCGCCAATGCTGCCCAGCCCAATCACCCATGGCGCGTAATCCTTGTGCTTGTCACTTGCCCCCACCAGCAGGGCGGCCAGCGTCAGCCCGCCGCTCACCAGCGCGCCTTTGCTCATAGCATGTGCGGTGTGTCTGGCGCTGACATGGCCTATTTCGTGACCCAAAAGGGCGGCAAGCTCGGCCTCATTGTCGAGAGTCAGAAGAATCCCACGGGTGGCTGCGATGCTGCCCCCGGGAAAAGCGTAGGCGTTGACGTATGAGGCATTCACCCCCCTGAAGCTGTAGGGCATGTCAGGCCGGTGCGACACGGCGGCTATTTGACGTCCAACTTCTGCCAAATAGTTGTTGGTGGTGACATCCTGCAGAGCGCCGTAGTCTGCGGAAAACTGATGTGGCGCCGCCTGTTGGTCCATTGCAATTTCATCGCGGCGGCTGTAAAGCATGATTTCCTTAGTCCCGGTAACCGGATTGGTCGCGCAACCCGCCAAAGCCGCCGCCGATGCCATAGCGGACAGTTCCAGAAACTCCCGGCGTGAAAGCACCATCCTGCCCCCCTTTTCCACCACCCCCCGTGCAAAGGGACCATTCAAAGGCAATCCTGGTTTTACATCGGTCATGCCTAAAAATCCTCCACTGGCACAATCCGAGATTTTGCCAAAACGCCGCTCAATTTCAACCATCTCGTGGCCGGTCACGATCAGCCAAAAGGGTAAAATCAGATTCCGCGCTCGAGGAAGCACGGGAGAACAAATGTCCCCCTCGCTTCGCTGGGGGAGCACGTTACCACAACCGGGAACGCCGATTTGCCAGTGCTTCCGAAACTTATCCCTGAATTTGCGTTCAAGAATTGGCTGGTATTCTTGTCACGCTGCACGCGAAAAAGTTGAAATGGAATGCGTTCGCCCATTCGTTTGCAACGCAAGATGAACCAAGATTTTGCGTTTGAGAATTGGCAGGTATTTGTATCGTGCTGCGCACAAACAAGTTGAAATGCAATGCAGTTGCCCATCTTTTGCACCGAAATGTGAAAGCCACATCTGAAGAGAAAACCAGCCAATTCTCAAACCCTTCGGGATTGTCGAAAACGGGCAATCTGCTTTGTTGCAGGAGGTTCGGAGTATGCGCATACACCTGCACCTCCCGCGCCTTGCATCTTGCCTGTTTTGGCCAACCGCAAGATGTGGCTAGAAATGGGGTCGCCTGGCCGCAGCGCGGGTCTTGTTTTCGCACTGGAAGACACCAGCCCCTATCGCAGCGCAGGTTTCTGCCGTCCCGGCTCAAGTTTTTCAGTTATCCTCGACAGCAAGATCTGGGCAGATAGAAGATCCTCGTCAGAAACCCCCCGCCCTTCTTTCAGGGCGGTCCGCAAGAGTATTTCCGCCTCGCGCGGACGACCCTGTCGCAGGGCCACGTCAGCCTGAACCAAATGTGCACGAAACCACAGGGATGATCCCTGCGAAACCTTTTGAGCCACATGTTTAGAAATAGGTAGCGCCTTTTCCAAATCACCGGCAGCGAGATAAACCATGGCCACAGTATCTAGAACCTGCGGGTTCTGGCCACCGAGTTTCAGCAGGGTTGGGACCAACGTCAAAGCCTCAGCCACACCGCTTTCCTGCTCTGCCAGGACGTATGCAAGGTTATTCAACAACGCCAAGTCTTCGGGGTGCTCTTTCAGGCCGCGACGCAGCAACCCAATCGCGCGTTCGCGGTTCCCCAAATACCGCGCTGCCTCGGCCGCCACGGTGAAAGGAATCTTGTTGGTAGCCCCGGCTTCAACGGACGTGGTCATCTCATGCAGAGCATGGATCCGCTCGGGTCCACCGCGCAGAAAAGTAACGTAGCCAAGAATCTGCGGCCAGAGTGGGTTCTCTGGTTCCTGCCGGCGCAAGTTTCGCAGAGCTTCCACCAGGTCCGAGTCAGTAGTAATCGGATCCTCGGTGGCCTTGAGTTCGACCAGTTTTCGATAAAAGAATGCGGGCGGCCTGACCGCCGCCTCGATGGCTTTTTTTACGCATGTGACGGCCCAGGGCTTATCTTTTTCCAGCAGAGCACAACGTACCCCCAGCACGTAGGCTGGCAGCAATCCGCGCGCCCGGGCTACAGCGTCCCGCGCCGCCAGGTCTGCCGCTCTCGGCATTGACATGCGGAGCAAATACTCACCGGCGCGTGTCATTGCCCCCGGCGTGACCGTCCCCCTTTTTGTCGCCTCGCGGACCATATCGAGGGCCCAATCTTCGCTCCCATACCCGTTGTTGTCCGCCGTCCTCCGTGCTGACGTGGCCGCCACCAGCTCTGCCAACCAAATTTCCGAATCGCGCGGACATGCTTCCCTGGCCTCGCGAATAACTTGCGGATCAGCGCCGGAAAGGCCGATCAAAGCCCGCCACAACAACGGCGACTCCGGCAGCCAGCGGGTAGCGGCAACCGCTGCTGCCCGGGCTTCTGCCCACCGTTCCTGCCAACAAAGAAGGATGGTAAGCTGGTTGAGAGCAACCGCTTTCTCCACACGGTCGCGGCCGCAAGCTTCCCAGCGAGTTTGATCGGATGACGCGTCGTTACCGCCCGTTTCGCAGCATTCAAGCCAGAGCTGCACAAGGTTTTTCAAGAAAGGCGAGGTTGTTTTTCGAAGATTTTCCGACAGCGTTCGGGCATTCTGCGAAAACTCACGGCTCGAAGGAATGGCGGCGCGGTGCCAAAGCAGGGCCAACTCTGCCGGCGCGGGCACCAGCCTCTGCGGTTGATTCCGAAGATTATCAGAGGGAAACATGAACGCCGCACGACAGAACGTCTCTCCCTCGACATATCTCTCTGTGGCAAACAGCGCTTGGGCCTCCAGCAAGTCCATTTCCCTTTGACGCCAAGGGCGGCGTTGCAACAGCACAGCAAGCGCTTCTTCGTGGGAGTCAAAATGTATGAGGGCCTCGGCCAGCCGGGCTGCGGCCTGTCCCGACTGCGGGAATAGGCGCACTGCCTCACCCGCCGTGTACAAGGCTGCCACACCCAAACGCAGTTCCAACAACGCACGGCACAAACGCAGCACCGGTTCGGGCTGGGGTGGTGCAGCCGTCATCAGATAATCGCGCAGGACCTCGTAAACGTTTTGCCAATCGCCGGCCCGTTCATAGATTTCCGACAAAAGCAAGCGATTGGCGGTGGCGCTTTCAGGATAGGTCTTAGCGATTTTGGAGAGCAGATCACGGGCCTGCTCGGATTTTCCGGCCATATCAAGCGCCTTGACGTATTCGTACTGAAAATCAAGAGAAAGCTTTCCCTGCTTGTCGCGACGCTGAAACTCAGACAAGGCCCGCTCCAGAGACGCCTTGCGCACAGCCAGAACATCCCTCTGCGACAGCTCTTTTCCCAGCGGTATAAAATCGCAAAGTTTTCTCCAGCGTTCGGTCATGTTCGCAAGATAGTAAAAGAGGCGGAGATCAAGAGTTTCATAGGGACGCGCCGCGCTAAACCCAAGATGTCGACGCTGAAAGTCAAACCACTGGGCGCCGAACTTGGCCACAGCCAGGGCCAACGCCGGATGTTCGGGATCGAGCCTCTCGATTCGCCGATAAAGCGCCCAGGCAAGATCGGGCCGCCGCAGCTCGAAAGCCTTGTCGAAAACGCGGAAAAGAACTTCCACATCATCCACCGTTCTCAAGCAGCGCGCCAGATGGGCCGAAAAGCGCTGTTCCCAGTCGCCTGGTCCGCCCTTGACGGCCATGAAAAACAGCGGCTCCAGCAAGCGCGGATCGTCCGGCCAGGCCGATTCGGCCTGTATGAGAATCTTTGCCACTCCCGAAGAAATGTTGAGATTCATATAAGCTTCCATGGCGGCCAAAGCCTGCACGATGTCATCGTAAGGCAAAGCTGTGTCGGAATTGACGATGGCCTCCCATTTCCGGTGGGCGCGCAAGTACGGATAGAGTGCGCGGATACGAGGCGTGTTTGGCAAATAATTGGCGGCGGGCACTATGTATTCAGCGACTTTCTCGGGGTCTTTGGCCCAGCTCCCCCATTCGGCTAGAATAATCGCCAAACGCGGATTGTGATGACAAAGGTCCTCCGGCAACTTCTCCACTACGGCGGCCGCCTCTTCCAGTCGATTCAAACCCATCAACGCATAGGCCCGCACAACCTCGCGTTCGGGGACAGGCGCGGAATCTTTCGGACGCGGCAAACGCTCCAACTCCTCCAAAACTTCAGCGCACTTCCCGCGAAGCAGGAGCAAGCGCACATAAGTCATGTTCCACTCCTGGTCTTCCGGAAAGCCTTCCCGGACGATGCAGGCCACCCGCTGAGCGTCTTCAAGTTTCCCGGCTTCTCGCAAATACACCGCCACATCGCGCAGCATGTTCAGTCGGTGTGATGGCCGACTCTTGTAAACAATCGCTCCGATGAGAAGCAGACCAACAGCACTGCTGCCCAGCGCCCACTTTTTCCTGCTCAAAGCGCTCCAGAAAGGCGGTTTTTCCGAGAGCACGGGGATCAGACCGGGAGGTAAATCTTCCCGCCGTCGGCGACGCCGCACCCGCCAGCGCTCCCACAGGCGCAATTCAAGATACACCAGGAAGACAGCGGCAATCAGCAGGATGCCGCCCGTATCATGCAAAAACTTCAAAGCCCACGCCGGTGCCCCGCGCGGAGTAAACCACACCATCGCGGCAAGTCTCAGGATGTTGAGAAAGAGCGCATGCGCCAGGCCCACGACCTGCAAGACCAGGCATTCATACCAGCGCAAGCCCCACAGAATGCCCAGTCCCATCACCAGGAGAAAAACCGCCGTAGCAGTACGCATGCCGCTGCACCAGGCGGGTACTTCAAAGTCTGTGAAACCGGTTCGCAAAATCATTCCGTCAGCCCAAACCCGGACGTTCAACAGGTGCAGAAACCATTCGGCACCGCGTACTGACAGCCGCTGCATTGCCAGTTGCAAAGGGCCGAACACCTGGCTTGGCAGCGGATGAGCCCAGTAAAGGAGAAAGAGCGCCAAGGCGGCATCGCGCGCATAAACGGGCGGCAAGGCCAACTCGAGGCAGGCAAGGACCAGCAGAATCAACCCGAGCCATTCGATTTGATGGATCCCGAAAACAAGACCACCGATTGCACCAGCAGTCCCCATGACCAGAGCCGTGACGATTATCCAATTCGGCAGCGGGCAGACATGCGAACCGACCTGTTGTTTGGGCCGCCACAGAATCAAGAGACTGAACGTCAGCGTCAGCGCAAAGCGTAGGAATCCATTCTGCGTACCGACGAGTAAACGAAAATGCGTTGCAATCCAAGTCAACAACAGACCAGCCGCAAAGATAAGCACAATCCGTTTGATCCAAGGCAGTTGTGACCACATCCTCATTGATTGTGCCTAGTTGGAATACGAATCAATCGCTGCCCCCGCTGAAACCCGGCGCCTTCGATCGCTTCTGCGTAAGAAATATCGCGGTGCACATCGGTTACCCGCAGTTTCCCCACAACAGGACCAGGGAGCAACGAAAGCACCTCGCCCGTGGCCGGATCGGTAATCGGGCGCCCCGCATGCCGGACTTCGTAGACTGCACCGACAACAAATCCACGATTGATTCCGCCATTGAGGACAATTCGGTCACCCAAGACCTCGGCGATCATCGGCTCCCACGATTCTTTCGGAATAGTTTTCAGAAGGGCGTTCACGCCGCGATGGATTGCTTTGCGAGTAGCCACTCCCAGCGGCGTCTTGAAAAAAGCGTCGCCGCCGAAAGCGATCCCCTTGTACTCGGCCCCTACATAAGCTTCTCCGGCCGAGGCTGTCGCCGCACTTGAGACCGAACCCTCAATCTCGCCAGACTCGACATCAATTACTGTCAGGGTAAGCGCGACACGCGCACGATAGCCGCCTGCACCCAAGGTCAGCAACCTGCGAAACCAAAGTGCGAGCGAGCCACCACCAACTTGCGAAAAATCGTTAATTACTCCCCTGATCAGATATTGAGCATTTCGCAGGCGCCCTTCGTTCACGCGGCCTTCAGGCCTAAACAGGCGTTGACGCTGCCGCCTTATTTCGTCTACCACCTTATCCAGCTGCCCGCGTTCAACCACCACAACATGCTGCGAGGCAATTAGTTCTGACACCAGCAAATCAGCCATGCCGGTTCCGATCTCCCACTGCCCGGCAAAGCCTGAGCGGTTTTCAAATGACGCCACAGCTATGACCGGTCGCAGCGCATTCTTTGGTGGGGGCGGATAGCTTCTGAACAAAGTGGTCGCGCAACCGCAAATCAAGAAGCTTGCAAGCAATGGCCACAAACTCGCATGGATTTTATGCCGTGTTCGGCGTTCTGGAGTTAGCTGGTATTGGCAGCCCGTTCCCGCGCAAGGCGTTCCACGGCAAGGCGATCGCACGGTATGGCTCCAAAGTGCAAAACCCACGTTTCGGAAACCACCGTGCCAATTGCAGAATCTTCCCGGCTTCTTCAGGAAAATGGCCAATCCTTTTCGTTGCCGGGAATTTTTAGAAGTATATGCATCCACCTTCATCGCCTGCACGCTGCAGCTTGGCTGTTGGGGCCAATCGCACCGAGGTTTTATTCGGAAGCGAACGGGACACGCGAGAATGGTAACAAGCCGCAGGCTGGAACTGCAAGGGCGAAGGTCCCGATTGTCGGGGTAAACCAGGATTTTGCGATTGGCCTGACTGCGGCCGGTGCACGGCACGAAACGCATCTGCGACCCTCGATCCCATCGCTAAAAGCGGGATTGGGCGTGCTAAAGTTTTCGCGTGTTCTGACGGCCTGAAAGGCTGACCCCATTGACCGTCAAGGGCTGGACTCTGGTGAGCTGATCGGAGGTGGCGCGCAACTCTGTATCCAGCGCCACGAAACGGTCAAGCAGGAGATACCGTAAAGACACAGGCGCCTCGTGACACAGGAACCGGAAACGGCGTTTCCAGTGGGTATAGCAAGTCAAAGGAGTCGAGGACGGAATGGCATCAAGACCTACGTCTTTTGCCATCCTCATTGCCCGCCAAAGGTGTAGAGGATCGCTGACTATTGTTACGGTTCTGATCCCGTTAATGGTCGCTATATGTTTAGCATGAATAAGGTTAGCGAGCGTCGTCTCTGAATACGACTCCACGAAAATATTTTCTTCGGGCACTCCGTTTTCCAGCGCATACAGGCGCGCCGCTTCGGCGTTAGAGAGAATCTCACCCTCACTGGCGGCGCCCGTAAGTATCAGCCGCGCGACGCGTCCCCGCCGGTAGAGCGCGATCGCATGATCGATGCGCGCCCGCAAAATTGGCGACGGTTTATTACCGCGTGTAGTCGCGCCTAAAACTATTGCGGCGTCTGCCTGGAAACGGTCATATACCGCATCAAATGTCCATATTTTCCACGCCAGGAAAAGCGTGATGCTCCCCAACACGAATAACAGCGCGAGGAAAAGCCGCATGAGGCTGCGCCTGGAGAACCGCCAAGTTGCCGCAGCGGGAATGCGCCCGGGCAAGAGGTTCCGGCGCTGGCAGTTACGCCGGCTGTGCCAAGCAGCAGCAGTATTTAATATGAAACTTGACGCGCTCATGACTCACGATTATCCGACTAGTGTGTGAAAGGCCGTAATTCATGGAGAACTCAGGCAAACTGATCCCAAGCCGCAGTAAACAGCGGAAAATGGGAGGAAGAGTAACGGTTACAAAAAATGACGATTAAATCAACATCTATCTTGAGCCATTCGACCCAGTTTTGCGATTAACCCAAGAAGCGGAACATGCGCGGCGCACGCCGCGTCCTACGAATACCATCCAATTCAACCCAGATTTTGCGTTTGAGAATTGGCAGGTATTTGTATCGTGCTGCACACAAACAAGTTGAAATGCAATGCAGTTGCCCATCTTTTGCACCGAAATGTGAAAGCCATATCTGAAGAGAAAAAGCAGCCGATTCTCAAACCCTTCAGGATTGTCGAAAACAGGCAATCTGCTG
>Ga0129299_1003463_pt1 | contig 10319 bp, 8 predicted proteins | sample ConPoolayeCmetaG_FD_94477 | JGI IMG/M metagenome (GOLD analysis project Ga0129299, IMG submission 94477) | Hot spring microbial mat communities from California, USA to study Microbial Dark Matter (Phase II) - Cone Pool mat layer C metaG ... | reverse complement strand
GTCATGCCCAGCGACGCGGCCAGGTCGCGCAGCTGGCCGACCTGCGCGGGCGGGAGAACCTCGCCGATCAGCAGGACCGCGTCGGCCCCCGCCGCCCGGGCCTGGTAGACCTGCCAGGCGTCGATGATGAAGTCCTTGCGCAGCACCGGCAGGGGTACGGCGGCGCGGACCTGCCCGATGTACTCCAGCCGGCCGTCGAAATAGGTCGCGTCGGTCAGCACGCTCAGGCAGGCGGCCCCGCCGGCGTGGTACGCGCGGGCGATGGCCGGCGGATCGAACTCCGCGCGGATGACGCCGGCCGAGGGCGACTTGCGCTTGATCTCGGCGATGACGTGCACCTGCCCCTTCGGCGGCCCGGCCAGGGCGGCGTAGAAGTCCCGCGGTGGCGGCGCATCGGCGGCCTGGGCCCGGATCTCGGCCAGCGGCCGGCGGGCCGTGGCCGCCTGCAGCTCCTGCCGCTTGGTTTCGATGATGCGGTCCAATATAGTGCCCACGGTCGTCCCCCGTATTCGGCTGCGGCACGCGGTCGTCCCGCCGGCACCGTCCCGGCGGTCGATCGGCGGATCGTCCCGGCGGTCGATCGGCGGATCCCGGCGGGCCGGCTCAGCCGCGGTCCGCCGGGCCATTGTACGGCAGGCCGGTCGATTCGGCAGCGGGGGGCGTCCCGTTCACCCGGCGGCGAAGGCCGCCGCCGTTGCGGATCGACGCGCGCGAGCGGCCCGATGCACGATATCGCCTGGCTCCTCGACCGGACGCACGACCTGCTGATGCTCGGCGGCGGGGCGGTCATCGTGGCGGCCTTCCTGGCCTGGCGGCGCACCGGCGGAGACCCGCTGCGCGGCGCCCCCATCCGGGCCTGCCGGCTGGATCCGGTGCGCCTCTGGCTGTGCCTGTGCGCCTATTTGCTGATTCTGCTGATCGCCGCGGGCCTCGTTGGCGCGGTCCTGCCGGTCCCCGACGGCGACGCCGGGCGCCAGGCCGCCGCGTCGGTGCTGGCCTCGAACCTGACGCAGATCCTGGCGATCGGCGTCTTCCTCGTGATCGGGCGGCAGGGGTTCAGGGCCGGCCTGCGCGGCCTGGGCCTGGAGCGGCTGTCGTGGGATCGGGTGCTGGTGCTCGGCGGAGCCGGCTGGCTGGCGGCCACCGGCCTGTGCGGCCTGGTCCTGCTGGTGACCGAACAGGTCATCCGCTGGCTGCAGTACGCGCCGCCCCGGCATGCGGTGCTGACCACGCTGGGCGACGCCTCGGCCGCGGGCTGGGTCCGCCTGGCGGCCGTCGGCGGAGCGGCCGTGCTGGCGCCGGTCGGCGAGGAGATCTTCTACCGCGGCATCCTCCAGACCGGCCTGCGGAAACTCTGCCCGCGGATCGGCCGCACGCTCCTGCATCGCTGGTTCGCGGTGGTCGCGGCGTCGGCGGCGTTCGCGATGATGCACCGCGGCACCCCGCATCACGTGCCGGCGCTGTTCGTGCTGTCGATCCTGCTGGGCGGACTGTACGAGCGGACCGGTTCGCTGGGCGTGCCCATCCTGGTGCACATGCTCTTCAATATCCGGACCCTGGCCTGGTACGCCCTGCTGGAGCCGTGGTCCGCCTGGCAGGCGCTGGTCCGGGCCTTCGCCTGAGCCCCGCAGCCGCTCCTCATCGCTCTTCAGGTCCGCTTTCCGCAGAGGCTTATATCGTAGGTTCATGAGAACCGGATCGCGCCGCCGCCCCGGCGCGACGCCCGTTGTGCAACTCCAGAGGGAAGGAGCACCCCATGCCCCCCCGACACCCCCGGTTCAGCCTGGTGATCCCGGTTCTGGCGCTGGGACTGGCTGCCGCACCGGCCTGCGGCTCGATGGTCTGGTTCGACGAGACCAACGCGGCCAACGGCGGATGGACGGCGTTCGCCGACCTGGTCGCCGGCTACCATGCCTTCCTCGACCGGCCGGAGGCGGTCATCACCTTCGACGATCTGCCGACCGGCCAGCGTCTCGGCCGGCAGTACCTCGACAGCCACGGCGTGGAGTTCCTCAACACCGCCGTGGGCCGTTACGCCGCCTATTCCAGGATCGAGCGGGAGGGCGGCGCGATCGTCGAACACGTCACCGGCTACGACGGGTCCTACATGCCGCACGGCAACCCGATGGTCGTCAAGTTCGACAATCACCTCCAGGCCACGCCGTTCACCATCGTCTTCGGCGACCCGGTCTCGGCGGTGGGAGCCTTCGTCGGCATGGGCGTGCAGGGAACGGTGCATACGCTGACGGTCTCGGCCTACGGGGCGGACAACACCCTGCTGACCAGCCGGGTGATTCAGTCCTGGCTCTGGGAGGCCTCGGACCGCTGGCAGAACTACGAGACTTTTTTCGCCCTGCGGGCGCCGGACGCCCTCATCAGCCGCGTGGAGATCCTGAACAACTCCACGGTGGACTTCGCCAACGGCCTGCTGCTGGACAACCTGGCCTGGGAGCGGGCTGCCGGCCCGCTGGGGGTGCCCGAGCCGGCCGCCTGGCTGTTCATGCTCGGGGGGTTCGCCTTCCGCGGCTTCAACCGCTGGCCGACCCGGCGACCGGCATACTGAACCCCGGCGGACAGGCCAGGGCGGCGCCGGACGTCCAACGTCGCCGGCATCCGGGGGCTGGGACCGGCCTGAGGTTCCACTCCCGATGCGCCGGGCCCGGCCGACCTCAGAACATCGCCCCGTGCCAGAACTCCACCTGCCCGGCCGTGGGCAGCAGAGGCCGGCTGTCGGGCGCCGCGCCGTGCGGGCCCAGCAGCAGCGCCGGCGCCGAACGGGCCCGCTGCTGAAACCCCAGCTCCCAGAAGATGTGCCGCATGGCCAGGCTGCCGCCGGTGGTCACCACCCACGAGGCCCCCAGCACCTCCGCGTGACGCAGGGCCGCACACAGGAGGGCCCGGGCCACGTCCAGCCGACCCGAGACCGCCAGCAGGTCCTCCACGAACACCCGCCCGCCGGCGTCGGAGGGATCGTGAAAGAGAAAGACCCCTCCGACCGGGCGATACTCGTCGTCGCGCAGGACGATCGTCCGGATGTTCTCCCTGGCCGGGTGGCGGGCATAACGCCACTCCAGGTAGACCGGCGAACGGTCGATCCGCCAGCAGGGCGTGCCGGACGCGCCGGCCGACGATGCGTCGGAAGGCGGCTGTGTCGGGCTCCGCCCGGCCTCGGATGTCTCGTCACAGAAGGTGCCGACCCGCAGCGACAGCTGCGGAAGCGTGGTCTCCAGCCAGCAGCCGCGCGGCAGCGGCACCGAAGGCGGGCGGTCCAGGCGGCGATAGAGGCGGGTCAGCAGCCCCAGCAGCACCCGCCCGTGAAACCCGGCCAGCAGGCGCCGCTCCAGCGGCCCGCGGGCTCCGCGACAGCTGCGGATCTGCTGAGCCAGGGTCGTGGGGGCCCGCCACATCTCGCGCGTCCACTCCACCGGCACACAGTCGTAGCGGGCGAAAACCGCGGCGGTCTTCTCGTTGGCCGTGGTGGCCATCGGGACGCAGTCGCCGGCGGCCGCGAACAGCGCCTGGGCGAGTTCCAGCCCCGCGAAAGCCCCTCCGCGAACCAGCGCCGCCGGCTCGACCGCGTAGTCGGCCCCGATCACGCCGGTGGCGGCCTGAGCACCCCACCGGACCGGAACGTACACCGCGCCGAGGTGCCCGACGATTTGCCCGCCGCAGGACAGCACCCAGCCTGCCGGCCGGCCACGACGGAACGGGTTCTGCCAGTACTGCCAGTGCCAGCGGCGCAGCCAGCGGTCCGCGTCGGCGGTCACATCCGGCAGGCAGGATCGCAGCAGCCGGTAAATCCCCGGTGCATCCGCCGGCTCGACCGGCCGCAGCCCGGCACGGCCGGGGGCCGGCGTGTCACCCGCAACGGTCGCATCCGTCGGCCGGTCGTCGGGCGAACCGCTCAAGGTCATCGCCAGCAAGCTCCGTCTTCGCGCCGCGCCCGGCCGGCTTCGGCCCGCGGCCCGCCGTGTCGGGCGTGTGGGAAATCGATCAGCCGACCGGATTCTCGATGGCCTGCCGGGCGACGTCCAGACAGGCTGAAGCCTCCCAGCCGTCCATCAGTCCGTGGTCGTAGCTCAACACCAGCGTCGCCATCGGTACCGCCTGAACCTGGCCATCCTGCAGCAGGAGTTCCTCGCGCAGCGACCCGCAGGACAGGATGGCCGACTGGAAGGCGTTCTGCAGCCCGACGTGCCAGCGCACGGGCCGGTCGGCCAGCACCGAGATGGTCATACAGGCCCCCAGCTGGTCCGCCCCGGCCAGCTCGCCGCGAAAGACCGCCATGCTCAGCCGTGCCACCTCGTCGGCCACCTCGTCCAGGCAGCGGCGGTCGACGCCGCGGACCACCGGCGCGAACAGCCGCCCCTCGGCACTGCGGGCGGTGAAGGCGATGTCCACCGCCTGATAGCGGAACACCCGCCGCCCCAGACGGAACGAGGCCAGACGCGGCTCGGCGGCGACGGCGGCGGCCGCGGCATGGATCAACGCCGCCGGCAGGCCGGTCACCCGCCCGGACTGCCGGCGGGCCTCGATCCACGCCACGACCCGATCCATGCGGGCGTCGATCGCCAGTTGTGTGGTCGTCAGGCGGGCCTGGGTGGCGGCCAGATGCCGGGCGACCGACCAGGCGTGCTCGTCCAGCGGCGGCTGTTCGGCCACCAGCGGCGCCAGCGGGGGTGGCAGGGCTTCCCGCTCTGTGCCGGCCGGGGGCCTGGGGCCGCCGGGCCCTGCATCCGGCGAGGCGGCCAGAAACCGCTCGACGTCCTCGCGGCGGATCCTGTCCCCCGAGGCCGGAACCCTGGCCAGGTCGACGCCGTGTTCGCGGGCCAGCTGGATGGCGCCGAGCGTCGCCCGGGGAGCGTCGGCGGAGGGCGCGCGGCCCGACGGATCGGCAGCGGACGCCCTCAGGAAGGCCGCGACCGCCTCGCCGGACGGTCCGATGTGGCCCAGGAGGTCACCGACGGCCAGGAGCTGTCCCTCGGCGGCCGCGGGCACGAACACGCCCTCGGCCGGGGCGGAGATTTCCTCGACGGACTTGCTGGTCTCGACCTCGCAGATCACCTGGCCGGGCCGGACGCGGGTTCCGGCCTGCACCCGCCAGCCGACCAGGCGGACCTCGTCGTCGTTGACGTTCACCTGAGGCACGCGCACCGGCTGCACGTTGTCGTCGGGGGAGGTCAATTCGTGCTCCTCAGGCGTCTCCGGCGGCTCAGGCCTGCACGCCTCTGGCGGACAACGCCTCGAGAATCGCGCTCACGCTGCCCAGCGAGGCCACCTCGGCGTTTTCGAAGCGCACGCCGAAGGTCCGCTCCACTTCCAGGATCAGCGACAGGTGCGTCACCGAGGTCCAGGCCGGGAGATCCGCGGCGGCGGTGGACGCGTCGATCCGTGCCGCCGAGGCCGCATCGAGCTTCAATGCCCGGGCGAAACAGGTCCGCAGCCGGTCGTTCATGGCCGCTGACGCTCCGTGGCCGGGGCCGCGCCGCCGATCCGCCCATCCGCGGCCGTGAGCCCCGGCCCCGCCAATATACCGCCGGCGGGCGTCGGCTTCACCCCGGGATCAGGCTGCCCCGCGCGGGCGGCCGTTCCCCGCGAGCCGGCCGGCCGGTGGCGGCTTATCTTCACCGCCTGATCGGGTTAGCATGGAGCCATGCCCGGCAGCGTCCTGCTCATCGATAACGATCCGGTCGTCCAGCGACAGACCGAGGCGGCCTGCGCCCGGATCGGCGCCCGTCTGACCGTCGTCCACCGGCTCGACGAGGCCACCCGGGCCATCGACGTCCAGGCCCCGGATGTGGTCCTGCTGGACGTCGGCAGCACCGGCCTGGACGGTTTCGCGCTCTTCGAGCAGCTCCGCCAGCAGGCTCCCCGCCTCTGCGCCATCCTGATCGCCGAGCGGGCCAGCTGCGAGCAGGCCATCGAGGCGATGAAACGCGGAGCCATCGACTACCTCATCAAACCGCTGGACGAAACATCGCTGGTCAGCCACCTGACCAACGCGCTGCGCATCAGCCGGGACATGACCGTTCCCCCGGTCTACGAGAGCGAGCCCGTCGATGCTCCCGTGGAGCGGATCATCGGCCAGTCGCCGGCCATGCAGGAGGTCTTCAAGCTGATCGGGCTGATCGCCCCGCGCGACGTCAACGTCCTGATCCACGGCGAGAGCGGCACCGGCAAGGAGCTGGTCGCCCGGGCCCTCTACCACCACAGCGCCCGCAAGGGCCGGCCGTTCCTGGCGGTCAACTGCGCCGCCATCCCCGAGACGCTGCTGGAAAGCGAACTGTTCGGGCACGAGAAGGGGGCCTTCACCGGCGCCGACGTGCGGCGGATCGGCAAGTTCGAGCAGTGCAACGGCGGAACGCTGCTGCTGGACGAGATCGGCGACATGCCGCCGGCCACCCAGGCCAAGCTGCTCCGGGTGCTCCAGGACGGGTCGTTCCAGCGACTCGGTTCGGCCGAAACCGTGCACTGCGACGTGCGGATCCTGGCAGCCACCAACCAGCCGCTGGAGCGGCTGATCGCCGAGCGGCGTTTTCGAGAGGATCTGTACTACCGGCTCAAGGTGGCGGCCATCGCCCTGCCTCCGCTGCGCGACCGGGAGGTCGACGTGGTCCTCCTGGCCCACTACTTCGTCCGGCGCCTCAACCCCCAGATGGGCACCAGCATCCAGCAGTTCGCCCCCGAAGTCCTGCCGGCCCTGCTGAGCTACCGGTGGCCCGGCAATGTCCGGGAACTGGAAAACGTCATCAAGGCCTCGCTGGTGGTCGCCCGAGGAACGGTTTTTCGCCCTGAGTTCCTCCCCGAGGCGATCCGCAACGCCGATCGGCTCGGCCCCGGCAAGCCCGCCGATGCGGCCGCCGGGACCGTCGCCCGGGATCCGGGCGACCTGCCCCTGCGGATCTTCTGCCGCAAGCTGCTGGCCGCGGCCGACGCCCACGGGGCCATCCACCGGCGAGCCCTCCAGGCCGCCGAGCGCGAGGCCATCTGTGCCTGCCTGGAGCATTGTCAGGGCCAGATCGCCCCGGCCGCCCGACTGCTGGGGGTCAGCCGCACCACGCTCAGGCGGCGCATCCGGGAGCTGGGTATCACCGTCAACATCGTTGCGGGATAAGCCTGTTTTTTGTGCAGAGTGGTCATTCGGTGACCATTAAGGATGCCGATTGCCCGCAGCAGGAGGTCGGCCCACATTGGTCCTTAATCACCTAAACTATTGCCAATAATATCGTTAAGTTCATTATTCGCCGGATTTGCTTCGCTGGCACACGTCTTGAATAGGTGTTTCTACAGTTGACCACTATCGTCGTAGGCCGGTCAGCCGGCAGGAGGCAGGTTGAGGGATTGAGCGCCAGCCGGTCTTGCACAACGCACAGCTTCGGGAGGAACTCATGTCCGCGTACGCACGATCGCTCTTATCGAACCTTTACTCCAACCTCACGCAGCGTGCGATGCAGCCGGTTGAACCCCCTCTGACGGCGGAGGATATCGAGAGTTTCCGCCGGTTGCTGCTGCATCTGCGGGTCAGCATCTCCGCGGAGGTGGCCCGGCTGCAGCGCGACAACCTGGGCGGCGAAGGGCGAGCCGGCAGGTCCGGCGGGCATGCGGATTCGGCGTCCGCCCTGCCCGACGACAGCTGGATCCAGAACGTCAGCGAGCGCAGCATCGCCACCAAGCGGGCCCTTCTGCGGGACATCGACGGGGCCCTGGACCGCATGGCCCGGCAGGTCTACGGTGTGTGCATTCAGGACGGTCGCCCGATCGCCCGGGAACGGCTCGAGGAGGTTCCCTGGGCCAAGTACTGCGAGACCTGTGCGGCCAGCGACCGGGCCTGACGTTCCCAGGCCGGGCATTCCGCCACGAAGACACGATTCTCCTTCCCGACCGGCGGCCAGTGGGCTTGCGCCCGGGGCCGAATGCATTTTGCCCACACATCGATTGCCCACCCATCGACTGGCTTTCGCGGTTTTTTCGTGAAGACTTGCGATCCGGAGACGGTGCCGGATAATGCGCGCCGGTTCCGGGTGCAGCCTGTGACGACCGGACCGGGCGCCAGCCGGGGGTTCCAGGTCGCGCCCCGGCCTTTCGGTCCCGGGCGGCCCGGGTTCAGGCACTGTGGCTACTCGGCCAGGGGCATGCGGCCTGCGGAGTCCGGTTCCGGCCGCACCCGCCGGGCAAGGAGTCGGATCCATGTTCGCGTCGCGTGTTTCCAGAAGGGATTTCGTGACCCGGGCGGTGGCGGGGCTTTCGCTGGCCAGGGCGGTTTCGCCGGCACGCGGGGCCTTGGGGGCCAACGAACGGATCGTCATGGCCTCGATCGGGGTCGGAGGGCAGGGAACCGTTCATCTCAAGGAACTTGTGGCCATGGAGGACGTCGCGGTGGCGGCGGTCTGCGACGTGGACCCCTCGCGGCTCGACGCGGCGGTGGCCCTGACCGGCGGCCGGGCGAAGCCCTTCAAGGATTTCCGCCACGTGCTGGACCTGAAGGAGGTGGACGCGGTGCTGATCGCCACGCCCGGTCACTGGCACGGCATTCCCGCGATCATGGCCTGCCGGGCGGGCAAGGACGTGTATGTGGAGAAGCCGGTGACCCACAACATCCGGGAGGGCCGGGCCCTGGTGGAGGCCGCCCGCCGGCACAACCGCGTCGTGCAGGTGGGCACGCAGCAGCGCTCCACGCCGCACTGGATCGAGGCCGTGGAGCGGATCCGGCGGGGCGAACTGGGCCGGATCAACATGGTTCACGTCTGGAACGCCTGGAACTCCTGCGAGATGCTCGGCGACATCGGCCGGGCCGAGGACAGCGAGCCCCCGCCGGGCGTGGATTACGACATGTGGCTGGGGCCGGCGCCGAAGCGTCCGTTCAACCGGCTGCATTTCCACGGCACGCACTACTTCTTCTGGGCCTACGGCGGCGGGATGATGAGCGACTGGGCGATTCACCTCTTCGACGTGGTGCTCTGGGCGATGGGCCCGGAGATTCTCAGCGTTTCGACCGTCGGCGGCAAGAACGTCTTCGACGACGCCCGCGAGACGCCCGACACCGCCACGGCCGCCTTCGAGTGTCCGGGCTACACCATGGTCTATACGATGCGGCATGGCAACGGCTGGCAGCCGCACGGCGATATGGACCACGGCATCGAGTTCTTCGGAGCCAACAAGACCCTGCAGATCAACCGGCGGGGTTTCCAGATTTACGAGGACAAGGACCGGGCGACCCGCAGGCCGACGGTCGAGGTGAAGGGCCAGACCGGCGTGTTCGGACACAAACGCGACTTCCTGGAGGCCATGCGTACCCGCAAGCCGCCCAGCGCGGATGTCGAGGCCGGGCACCTGGGCAGCATCCCCGGCCACCTGGCCAACATCAGCTACCGCGTCGGCCGGCGGATCCGCTGGGACGGTCATCAGGAGACGATTCCCGGCGATCCGGAGGCCGCCGGGCTCCTGGGCCGCGAATACCGGGCTCCCTGGCACCTGTGACGGCGGGCGGATCTCAGGGCGCCTCGCGCAGATAGCAGAGCACCTCCTGGCGGCGGCTGTCGGCGAACAGCTGCATGACCTGGCCGGGCGGCAGGTCGGCGGCATCGATCACCCGGACGACGTCCGCCCGGCCGGCGGCGTCGGGGACCAGCGACGCCAGACGGTTGGGCATCCGGCTCAGGAACTCCTCGTTGAGCAGGTGACCGGCGCGCCCGGGGAACAGGGCCAGGTAGAGGATGTCGGCCTCGATCAGTTCGTTGAAGAAGTGGGTGCCCAGCGAGACGTCCGGCACCAGCCCCTCGTGCATGGCGACGATTTCACACAGGAACGCCACCCTGCTGATCTCGGCGTAGGACACCGGCACGCCCAGCGACGGCGTGGTCGTGCCCCAGCGGCCCGGGCCCAGCAGCATCACCTTCTCGACCCCCCGTCCGGCGTCCAGATGCATCAGCCGCCCGATGAGCCGGGCGATCGCGTAGCGCTCGCCGACCGGCAGCCGGCCGTAGACCGCCGGCGAGACGAAGATCAGGCGGTCGACGCGCTCGTGAAGGCTCTTGCCGACCACCGCCCCGCGGGCCGAGAGGATCAACCGCCCGGGGGGGATGCCGGCCGGGGCCTGCTCGGCGTCGCGGCTCATCGAGACCTGCATCGGCCGGCACTGCACGAGGTTGATCTTATAGGTCGAGCCGCCGGTGAAGTTGAGCGTAAACTCGGTGTCCACCGGGCAGCCGTAGGCCTCCTCGAGCGTCTCGAGCATCGCCCGCAGGTCGGCGATGCAGGAGGTCTCGGCCAGCAGGCCCTCGAAGGTCAGGATCCAGGGGAACGGGGCCGGCCGGCCGGCC
>Ga0129299_1003462_pt1 | contig 10319 bp, 5 predicted proteins | sample ConPoolayeCmetaG_FD_94477 | JGI IMG/M metagenome (GOLD analysis project Ga0129299, IMG submission 94477) | Hot spring microbial mat communities from California, USA to study Microbial Dark Matter (Phase II) - Cone Pool mat layer C metaG ... | reverse complement strand
GGATTTTTTTCTCATTTAAAAGATACTTTAAGAGTTCATCGAGGATTAAAGATAAAAAGAAAAATAAAGATTATTGAAACAATAATTTGGAGATAAAATCACTACAAAATTTTAATTATGCCTTATTTAACATTGCTTGGGTAAGATTTTGAGGTACGTCTTCATAGTGAGATGGTTCCATATAGAAAAAACCGCGACCTTCGGTAAGCGATCTTAAAACCGTCGCATAACCAGAAAGTTCGGCTAAAGGAGCATAACTTTTGATAACAACTACTTTACTTCTTTTTTCAGTAGCAATAATTTTACCCCGGCGGCTAGAGATGTCGCCAATAACCGTTCCCATAAACTCTTCAGGAACGGTTACTTCTAACTTCATTATTGGTTCAATTAAGATTAGCCCAGCTTTTTTAGCTGCGTCTTGGAGCGCCATTGAACCAGCAATTTTAAAAGCAATGTCAGAAGAGTCAACCTCATGATAACTACCATCATATAGAACCACTTCCATATCGGTCATCGGATAACCAAGCAAGACTCCTTTTTCCATTGCTTCAATAACGCCTTTCTCTACTGCTGGAATAAACTCTGAAGGAATCACGCCGCCTTTTATTTTATTAACAAATTTAAAACCCTCACCCCGACTTAAGGGTTTCGCCTTAATTAAACAGTGTCCGTACTGTCCATGTCCACCGGTTTGTTTAATATACTTTCCTTCGGCTTCAACCTCTTTGGTGATTGTTTCTTTATAAGCCACTTGAGGTTTACCAACGTTAACATCCATTCCCATCTCGCGCTTCATTCGGTCAACTAAGATCTCTAAATGAAGTTCTCCCATCCCAGACATAATTGTCTGACCGGTTTCTTGATCAATCTTTACCTTAAAGGTTGGGTCCTCCTCAGAAAGCCGTTGAAGATTGTAGGAAAGTTTTTCTTGATCGGCTTTAGTCTTGGGTTCAATCGCCAAAGAAATAACCGGTTCAGGAAAAACTATTTTCTCAAGAATAATTGGGTTATTCTCATCAGCTAAAGTATCACCGGTTTTTGTTTCTTTTGGCCCAATCAAACCAACAATTTCACCGGCAAATGCTTTATCAATTTCCTCTCGTTGATTAGCGTGCATTAACATTAAACGACTAACCCGTTCCTTTTTCTGACTATTAACATTATAAATATAAGAGCCTGATTCCAAAGTACCGGAGTAGATTCGACAATAAGTAAGCTTTCCAACATGGGGATCGAGTTGAATTTTAAAAGCTAACGCCGAAAACTTCTCTTCTGGGATCAATCTTCTTATTTCTTCTTGATTGGTTTTTGGATTTGTCCCCTTAATCTGACCAAGATCAACAGGTGATGGTAGATAATCAACAATTCCGTCTAAAACAGGCTGCACTCCTTTATTTCTTAATGAAGAACCACAGTAAACAGGAATTAGTTTATAAGAGATCGTTGCTTTTCTTAAGGCTTTTTTTAAATCTTCAACCTCAATCTCTTCGTTATTTAGATATTTTTCTAAGAGATTATCATCGGTTTCCGCAATTACCTCAACTAACTTCGCTCTGTGTTGAAGAGCTTTATCTTTTAATTCAGTAGGAACATTAGTAATTGTATACTCGGTTCCTTTTGTTTCTTCCTTATCCCAAATCAACGCCTTCATTAATAAGAGATCAATTATTCCTTTAAACTCTTGTTCTTTACCGATTGGAATCACCATTACCGCTGGTTTGGCACCTAAACGTTCAGAAATTTCTAACACCGTTCCTTCAAAGTTTGCTCCTAACTTATCCATTTTATTAATAAAACAAAGTCGTGGCACTCTATACTTATCTGCCTGTCGCCAAACAGTTTCTGACTGACTTTGTACCCCCTCCTCCCCATCAAAAACAACCACGCCTCCATCTAAAACTCTTAACGATCTTTCTACTTCGGCTGTAAAATCAACATGACCAGGAGTATCAATAATATTAATCCGATAATTCCGCCAAAAAGTAGTTGTTGCCGCAGAAACGATTGTAATTCCTCTTTCTTTTTCCTGAATCATCCAATCCATCTGAGTTGTTCCCTCATCAATATCACCAATTTTATAGGTTCGACCGGTATAATAAAGAATTCGCTCCGTAGTGGTTGTCTTTCCAGCATCGATATGGGCAATAATACCAATATTACGAATTTTTTCCAAGGGAACAACTCGATTTTTAGTAATCACGCTTGATTGCGCCATAATATTAAATTAAAACTTATAAGATTAATTTTTTCTCGCCTTTTACTCTAAGAATTAAAAATAATCTTTTACCATCGTAGGTGAGCAAAGGCTTTGTTGGCTTCGGCTAACTTTTCTGTTTGCGCTCTTTTAGCCACCGCCTGACCTTGATTACCAGTGGCATCAATTAACTCCTGATAGAGCTTATCGATAAAGGTTTTATACTCTTTATTTGATCTATTTTTAGCCGCTTCAATAATCCAGTTTAAAGCTAAAAATAGTTTTCGCTCTCTTCTTACCTCAATCGGTACTAAATAGGAAGCACCCCCTAATCGTCTTGGTCGAACCTCAAAGTTAGGAGCTACGTTTTTAATCGCTTCGGCTAAAACAACCAGCGGGTCTCTTCCTTCTTTTTTTATTCTTTCAAAAACTGAGTAGACAATCTTTTGCGCCACACTTTTTTTTCCATCAATCATTATGTAGTTAACTAACTTTGCTACCTCTAAACTATGATAAACTTCATCGGGTTTTATCTGTCTTTTTTCGTATTGATGTCTTGGCATATTTTTAAAAAATAAACTATTTTGCTTTTGTTCCGTACTTTGATCGGGAAGATTTTCTTCCTTCAACACCAGCCGTATCAAATTTTCCCCGAACAATATGGTATTTAACACCCGGTAAATCCTTAACCCGACCACCACGAACTAAAACAATTGAGTGCTCAGCTAGGTTATGGCCAATTCCTTGAATATAGGCAGTAACCTCAATTTTATTGGACAGTCTTACTCTCGCCACCTTTCGTAATGCGGAATTTGGTTTTTTTGGTGTCATTGTCCTTACTACAGTACAAACACCTCTTTTGAAAGGATTTTCTGTTTTTACATATCTTCTTTTTACAGCATTAAAACTTGTTTTTAAAGCCGCTGATCGTGATTTTTTTACTCTTTTTTTCCGTTTATTTTTGATTAGTTGATTTATTGTCGGCATATTTTTCTAAAAATTTAGAATAATATTTATTAATTAACTCTTTAGTAACTGGTATTAATCTGCCAATTATAACATTTTCTTTTAGTCCTAACAAGTAATCAATCTGCCCTTTAATCGCTGCATTAGTTAAAACATTAGTTGTTTGTTCGAAAGAAGCCGCTGACAACCAACTCTCGGTATAAATTGCCGCCCGAGTTATTCCCAAAATTGTCACTCTTCCGGTTGCTGGTCGACCACCTTGGGTCATTACTTTTTTATTTTCTTCTTCAAAAACCACTCGCGAGACTACCTCACCATGAATAAATGAAGTGTCACCTTCCTGTTCGATGATTATCTTATCGCTCATCTTTCTAATTATTGTCTCAAAATGTTTATCATGAATTGCAATTCCTTGTGATCGATAGACTTTTTGAACTTCGTTTAATAAATAAAGCTGCGCCTCTCTTAAACCTTTTATCATTAATACACTATTAACATCATAGTATCCCTCAGCCAATGGTGTTCCTTTTGTTATTAACTGACCTTCGCTTACCTTAAGTTTTTGCGACATGGGAATAACAAATTCCTCTTCTTTGGCGTTTTCTTTGTTTGTTCCAATAACCTTAACATAATAAACTTCTTTCTCTAAATCTTCTTTTATCTCACATCGACCATCAAACTCACTAATTGGAGAGACAATCTTTGGTGTTCTCATCTCAAAAAGTTCCTCTACTCTTGGTAAACCTTGGGTTACATCAGCGATCACAATACCACCAAAATGCCGAACCCTCATTGTTAACTGAGTTCCTGGTTCACCTATTGACTGAGCCGCAATTACACCAACCGGAACACCAATATCAACTAACTTATTATTCGAAAGATCAATTCCATAACACTTCTGACAAATTCCATAACGTGTTTGACAGTATAAAGGTGATCTAACTCTTATTGATTTGACTTTATTTTTTATTAACTCCTCAACTTTTTCAATTGTCACTAACTCATTTGTTTCAAGAATAAAACGTCCTAAAATTTTTTCTCTTAAACTTTCTACGGTTTCTCCTTCTAAGGAAACAACTAATCCATCGGTACAACCACAGTCTTCCTCTCGAATAATCATATCATGAGCCACATCAACTAATCGTCTGGTTAAATAACCGGCATCAGCCGTTTTAAGAGCTGAATCGGTTAAGCCTTTTCGAGCGCCGCGGGCCGAGATAACATACTCAAAAATTGAAAGTCCTTGCCGATAGTTTGATTTTGTCGGCACCTCAATAATCTTCCCTAAAGGATCAACTACCAAACCTTTAATTGCCGAAAGTTGTTTTAGTTGCTCTTTTGACGCTCTTGGCCCACCAGAATTAATAGCTAAAGTCACTGGATTTTCTTTACCTAAGTTCTCCCAGGTTTTATTGGCTAACTTTTCGGTAACATCTATCCAAATTTTATTCGAATAACGTTTTTTTTCTTCTAAACTAATTAGTCCTTCCTGGTAGTTTTTCTCAATTTTTTTAATCTCTCTTTCTGCTTCTTTAATAATCTCATCTTTATTGTCTACCATCCGGCAGTCAAAAATAGAAAAAGAAAGACCGCCACAAACTGTAGCTCCCCAAAAACCAACATTTTTAAGATTGTCAATCAACTCACCTACTTTTTCTTCATCTAAAAACTTCATTGCTTTAATAATAATTGTTTTTAAATCAGCCGCTTTAATCTCTTGATTAATAAACTGTAGTTGATGGGGTAAAAAACTATTAAAGATAATACGTCCACTGGTTGTTTTTACAATCTTATCGTTTATTTTTATTAAAATTGGCTCGCGTAAATTAATATAGTTAAAAACATAAGCATTAACTACTTCTTCTTTGGTGGCAAAAAATTTTAACTCATCATTTTTTTTATCTTTCCAATCATTATTAATAGTTGTAATATAATAACAACCAACCGCCATCTCCTTATTAGGCAAAACAATTGGCGAACCATCGGATGGCTTCAAAAGATTTTGATAAGGAAGCATTCTTGTTTTAACTTCATTAATTGCTGTTTTAGATAAAGGCACAAAAACACCCATTGCATCACCATCAAAGTCAGCGTTATAACCGGCACAAACGGTTGGGTGAAGTTTAATCGCATAATCATCGGTCAGCACCGGATAAAATCCTAAAATTGATAATTTATGTAAGGTTGGCGCCCGGTTAAGTAATATCGGATGATTTTTAGTAATTTCCTCAAGAATATCATAAACTATTGGTTCTTTTTTTTCTAAATATTCTTTGGCGCTTTTAATATTTGGGGCTAAACCACGAATAATAATTTCGTGTAACAAAAAGGGTTTAAACAACTCTAACGCCATCTCTTTCGGAATACCACACTGATCAATTCTCAAATCAGGACCAACTATAATTGTTGACCGCCCCGAATAGTCAACACGCTTACCTAATAAATTTTGTCTAAATCGACCTTGTTTCCCTCGCAAAATATCAGAAAGAGACTTTTGAACTTTAGAGGCAGCGCCACGAGTTTTTTGCCGACCACGTGACTTTTGAAGATCAATTAACGAATCAACTGCCTCTTGAAGCATTCTTTTTTCATTTCGAAGAATTATCTCGGGTGCTCCCAAATCAATTAGTTGTCTTAATCGATTGTTACGATTAATTACCCGGCGATAAAAATCATTTAAATCAGAAGTGGCAAATTTACCACCCGGTAGTTGGACTACCGGCCGTAGATCAGGCGGAATTACCGGCAATACTGTTAATATCATCCATTTTGGTTCAATTTTTGCTTTAATCAATGCTTCTAAAACCCTAATTTTTTTTAAAATTCGATTTCTTTTTTCGCTTTTAATCTGCTCTACCTCTTTAATTGCTTCATTATACTTTTCTTGTAAATTCATCTTAGTCAAAAGTTCGTAAATTATCTCTGCCCCCATTCCAACCTTTACAAAATCATCAATGTTCTTTTCTTTGTAAAACAAATAGTCATCCTCTTCTAAAGTATCAAGTTCCTTCAATTTTTTAGTATTGGTTAATAGTCTTTCATAAAAGGCGGTTTTTTGAATTTTTTGATTATTGTATTTATCAGAAAGAATCTTTATTTGTTCTCTTTTTTTAAACTCTATTTCAGACAGGATAATTTCTTTTTGCTCATTATTGGTAATTCTTTTTATAATCTCTTCTTTTTCTTTAGCAAACTGTTCTTCTATTTGTTTTTTTTCTTTTTGATATCGACTTTCTATTTCTAATAACTCGTTTTTCTTTTCTACCCCTATCACATTAACAGCTTCTTTTTGTTTTTCTTTGTTAACCGATTTAACTAAATAAAGAGCGTAGTAGATAATTCTTTCCAACGTTTGACCAGGAATATCTAAAATAATACTCAAAACCGAAGAAGTGCTTTTAAAATACCAAATGTGAGCAATTGGTGCCGCCAGTTTTATATGACCCATTCTTTCTCTTCGAACAGCCGAAGTAGTAATCTCCACTCCGCAACGGTCGCAAACAATTCCTTTATAACGAATTCGTTTATACTTTCCACAATAACACTCATAATCTTTAGTCGGACCAAAGATTTTTTCATCAAAAAGACCATCTTTTTCGGCTCGAAATGTGCGATAGTTGATTGTTTCCGGTTTGGTTACCTCTCCATATGACCATTTAATAACATCTTCTGGAGAAGCCAATCGAATCCTTAACCCGGAAAAATCAATAAGATTTAGTTCGTCCATTTTATTTAATATAATCAATTGATAAACCTAATGAATTTAATTCCTTAATTAAAACATGAAATGACTCAGGAACATTTGATTGAGGTATATCAACTCCTTTAATAATTGATTCAAAAGCTCTTGTTCTTCCTCGAACATCATCGCTTTTTGTGGTTAACATTTCCTGAAGAACATAAGGAACCCGGTGCGATTCTAAAGCCCAAACCTCCATCTCACCAAATCGTTGTCCACCCATCTGTGACTTTCCTTGCAACGGTTGTTGACTAACTAAAGAATAAGGACCAACCGATCGCGCATGAAACTTGTCTTCAACCATGTGAATTAACTTCATAATATAACTAATTCCTACCAAAACCGGCCGATCGTAAGGTTGGCCGGTTTGACCATCGTATAAAGTTACCTTTCCATCAATAGGCCAGCCAATTTTTTTTAGTTCGGCAGTAATAAACTCCTCTTTAATCTTCTCAAAAACTGGCACTAAAATTGTCTGTTGATTTTTATTAGCAATTATTCCTAAGAGCGCTTCATATAGCTGTCCCAAGTTCATCCGTGACAGAATAGACAATGGTGAAATAATAACATCAACTGGTGTACCATCTTCCAAATATGGCATCTCCCACTCCGGTAATATTTTTGAAATCACCCCTTTATTACCATGACGACCAGCTAACTTATCACCAACTGAAATCTTCCTTAAAGAAGCGGTATTAATAATAATTCGTTTCAAAACGCTTGGCTCTAACTCGTTTGGGTCTTTTTTGGCATCAATGATTTCAATGTTAACCACGGTGCCACGCTTACCATAAGGCATCCGCAAAGATGTATCTTTAACATCCTTTGCCTTCTCACCAAAGATCGCTCGTAATAATCTTTCCTCTGCTGTTAATTCTTTTTCACCTTTTGGAGCAACCTTACCAACCAAAATATCACCACCCTCAACATCGGTTCCCATAACAACTAAACCGTCTTTATCCAGATTTTGTAAAACTTCTTCTCGAACATTAGGAATATCACGGGTTAACTCTTCTGGACCAAGCTTTGTATCAACTAAATCAGCAATGTGTTCCTCCATAGAAATTGAAGTAAAGATATCCTCTTTTACCAATCGTTCCGAAATAACAAAACCGTCTTCATAACCTAAGCCGTTTAACGAAGTATAAGCGACAACTAAATTTTTTCCTAAAGCTAGTTGTCCCTCATCGGTCGCTGGACCATCGATTAAAACACTTCCTTTTTTTACTTTTTGATTTAAATCAACTCTTAACTTTTGATCAAAAACAATATCCTTATTGGTTCTTTTAAATCTTTCTAATTGATACTGATATTTTTTCCCACTTTTTCCTTTAAGAATTAATTTTTGTCCATCAACATAGTCAACCACCCCATCTTCCGGAGCCAAGATCGTCCTTCCCATACTAACAGCCACTTTTTCTTCAAGACCGGTACCAACCAATGGCTGACTGGGTTTAATCAAAGGGACTGCTTGACACTGCATATGAGTTCCCATCAAGGATCTTGAAGCATCATCGTTCTGTAAAAAAGGAATTAAACTCGCCGCTGCCCCAACAATCTGACGTGGTGAAACATCAATAAAGTCCAATTTATCAGTGCCAACTTCAATAATCTCTCCTTTATATCTGGCGACAGTTGTTTCTTGGTCGATATAACCACTTTTATCGATGTTAATATTACTTGAAGTAATATAATATTCTTCTTCATCATCAGCAGGCAGATAAATAATTTCATTAGTTTTTCTAACCCGAATCTTGCCATCTTTTTTTTCTTTAACTAATCGATAATAAGGAGTCTCAATAAAACCATATTTATTTACTCGAGCATATAAAGAAAGATAGGTAACCACACCAATATTTGGTCCCTCAGGTGATCTGATCGGGCAAATTCTTCCATATTGAGAAGAAGAGATGTCGCGGATAGAAAAGGCGGCTCTTTCTTTTTCGATTCCCCCAGGACCACCAACGGTTACCCTTCTGAGATTGTCTAATTCAGACAAAGGATTTGTTTGATCAACTATTGTTGATAGCTGACTGGTTCTAAAAAAAGCATTAATGCTAATTGTCAATGGTTTTGAATTAACCACATTTGATGGTAGCACCGTATGGTCGCCACCAACTAAACTCATTCTCTCTTTCACTTCTCTTTCAACTCTTAACATTCCCACTCTTATTCCATACATCCCAACCAGTTCTTCAACGGTTTTTAAATATCGATTGCTTAGATGATCAATGTCGTCAAACTCTCCTTTTCCAAGAGTTAAATTAAGAAGATATTTAATTGCTTCAACCACGTCGATTTTTGTTAAAAGATGGGTTTTTTTATTTATTTCAAGATCTAAACCTAATTTTTTGTTAATTTTATATCGACCAACGTCGGCTAAAGAATAACGTCGAGGATTAAAAAAAAGATTGTTTAGATTGTTATAAGCATTTTCTAAAATTAGTGGTTCCCCGGGCTTAACCTTTCGATAAATCTCTAAAACCGCCTCATCTTTGGTTTTAACACCGTCTTTTTTTAAGGTTGGTAAAAGATATTTTTCAATTACTGTTTTATCTAAGTCTTTAAAATAAGTAATTATTTCCTGATCGGTCATCTCCTCAAAAGCCTTAATAAAAACTGTTGCCAAAAACTTCCTTTTTTTGTTAATCTTCATCTCAATTAAGTTATTTTTTCCTAAGGTAATATCAACCCAAGCCCCAATATATGGCCGAATCTCAGTGTTGTAAAACGTCTGTCTGGTTATTTTATCAATCTCAGCCGTAAAGTAAACACCGGGAGCACGAGCTATCTGGTTAATAATGGCTCGCTCAATCCCGTTGATAATAAAGGTTCCCCGATCGGTCATTTTAGGAAGATTAAAAAAATAAACATCTTGACTCTTGTGAACACCGGTTTTTTTATTAAGAAGAGTTAGTTTTAAATAAACTGGGACATCGTAGGTTAGTTTTTTTCTTAAGCAAAGATCTAAAGAATATCGTGGTTCACCAAAGTAAAGATCATTAAGATAAAGGGTGAGTTTTTTTCCTGTATAGTCATCGATTGGAAAAAATTCGGCGATAATTTCTTTTAAGCTTTTTTCTAAAAAATTACTCCAAGACTGTCTTTGAATCTCAATTAAATCTAACTTTTCTAACCCTTTATCTTCACCACCGAGAAGAATTTTTTTTCGGGGTTTGGCAATAACTTGATATTGATTACTCATTTTTAATAAACAATAAAAAACCCCTCAGCTAAGGGGAAGAATCAAAAGATCTAAATAATATACTAAATCATTTCTTAATTGTCAAGCGCGTTTTGGTTCTATGTCATTAAGTGGGGTAAAAGTATACTCGTTATTAAGACCGATAGCATTACTTTGTAGATAAAAACTTTTTTGTTTTTAAAACCAAAAGAGATTCTTTTTATTAGTTTGATTTT
>Ga0129299_1003461_pt1 | contig 10322 bp, 8 predicted proteins | sample ConPoolayeCmetaG_FD_94477 | JGI IMG/M metagenome (GOLD analysis project Ga0129299, IMG submission 94477) | Hot spring microbial mat communities from California, USA to study Microbial Dark Matter (Phase II) - Cone Pool mat layer C metaG ... | reverse complement strand
CAACACCATCTTTTCCAACTTTCTCCATCACTTCAGCAATTGTTGAGCCAAGTTCTGGATCGTTAGCAGAAATTGTAGCAACTTGTGCTATGGAGTCTTTCCCAGACACCTGTTTAGAATTCTTTTTTAACTCTTCTATCAAAGATGAAACTGCTTTTTGAATTCCTCTTTTTATCGAGATAGCATCACTTCCAGCCACAACATTCTTATAACCCTCAATAACAATAGCTTGAGCTAAAACTGTTGCAGTTGTAGTTCCGTCTCCCGCTATGTCGTTTGTCTTGGACGCAACTTCTTTTAATAGTTGAGCACCAAGATTTTCAAAAGCATCAGGAAGCTCAATTTCTTTTGCAACTGTGACACCGTCATTTGTAACCAAAGGAGCTCCCCAACTTCTTTGAATCATAACATTTCTTCCTTTTGGTCCAATTGTTGATTTTACTGTGTTGGCAACTTTGTTTATACCACGAACCAAAGCTGCCCTCGCCTTTTCGTCTGAAATTATTTGCTTTGCCATATTCGTTAAATTAACTTACAAAAAAACAAAAATATCAAATTGAAAAAAGATTATTTTTGAAACTTTATTCAATAACTGCTAAAACATCATTTTCCGATATTATAAGGTACTTTTTACCTTCGTATTCTATTTCACTGGGAGAATATTTTGAAAACAAAACTTTTGCTCCAACTTTTATCGGAGTCTCGTAACTTTGAGAACTAGAATTACTACTGTCTTCGCAGCAACATGAATCTTTTTCGCGCTTACCAACAAGTGGCCCTACCGCTATTACAGTTCCTTGCGTAGGCCTTTCTTCACTTGCAGTTGCCGGGATAACAATCCCAAATTCCGTTTCTTTTGTTGGATCTGTAGGCTCTATTATTATTCTTTTCCCTACAGGAATGAGATTGACTCTCTTTTCTGACATATTCACCCTCCTTTCTAAAATTTACTTCTACTTTTTGGCACTCAATATACTAAATTGCCAATGCCAATCTATCCACTTTAAACTTTTTGTCAAGAGCTAGCTACTCACTCTTAGACCATAATTCACAACAATTAACAAAACCTAATACCTGCCTAAATCAATACTGCCAATTAATAATGCATCACAATAACATAGCAATAAAACACCATTAACAACAGAAAAGCTAATTATCAACTGCAGCCAAAAACCAACCTTTTAAAAAATCAAACAAAACTCTTACCTTTTTAATGGTCATTTTGTATGTGTTTATTTCACTTATTTTTCCCGTTTATTCTTGGATGACTTATTACCTGCTCAATTTTTATTAACTTACACTTTCTGCAAATTTAATTGTTAAAACAAAGAATAAAAAGAATAACCAACGAACAATAAAACTAACATAAGTCAAAGTTTGCTATCTTTAGAATTCTGGAACAAAAAAGAAAAATAATCTTTTTATTTATCAAACTATAATTTCAATTGGTTGTTTAATTGTTTAATTAAAAAAACTTGCAAACAGGATTAACTTCTTCTTATTTTTAATCATTAAAACTATACACGATGTCACTAACACCTTTTTAATCAAAAGAGAGAAACCATATTCAAAATAAATTTGATACCAACATCCACAAAACATATATTGCAAATATGGACATAAATTAATTGCAAGAAAAGCTACTGTTTTTTATACAAAATTTTTATACAAAAGCCCATACACCAACAACTCACAAACAACCAAATAACAAACAGTCATAAATGTCCTATCTTATCAATATCCATCAATACACCAAGTATACAGGACAATTAAACCACACTTCGTACTTTACACAATATCATTACATTCCTGCTAGTAACCAATTATAAAATTATAAAAAAAGAACCCCCTAAAAGTGGTCGATTCCTCAAGTTATTAAGCCAAAAGTTATTTTACTAGGGTTAAAAACTAATACTTTCAAAAAACATCAAACTAAACCTTTCTTAGAACTATTCTTCTTCCATCACCCTCACCTATACTCTCCGAAGACAAATTATTCCAGTTAAATTTAACTACATTGTGGATAACCTTTCTTGCATAATCAGACATTGGAGGAAGAATGGCTTCTTTGATTTCTTCTGAGCCCAAGATCTCTTTTACCTTTAATTCAAGGATCGAGAGTTGATACTTCAATTGATCGGAAAAATACCCATTTACATCAAGTATCAAAAAAGCAAATTCTTTCTTTAAACTTTCATCATCATATATCATTTTCCGCCAAATGTTTTGAATTAAAAACTGTAAAGCAAGAAGGGTTTTACCGCCTTTTCCTATCAAAAGTTCTGAAACATCTGTTCTTATATGCACAAATCTTACACCCAAAAAATCCTCTTCTGAAATTTCAGCATTCCTATCAAAAAACCTAACTAACTCCAAAACAACTTCTTCAATTTTTCTTTTTCCTCTTCCCATTTTTTAACTTTAATTTTTCTTCTTTTCTTTTTCTTAGAAAATCTTGTCGATTGATGATGGTTTGTTTTCCTTTTTTTTCTTCATTTACTTTAACATTAGAAGCCAGTAAAACGCTATTATTTGATTTTTTCTCTCCAATAAACTTACGAAGAACAAAAGACTGAATAACACCAACAACTCCACTAACCAAGATATTAAAAGAAAGACCTAGTGGGAGACCAAAACCTATCAATACAGTCATAAGCGGATTAATAAACCTAGCCTGTTTTGCCATCTCATAAGCAAATCTTTCTTGATCAGACGAATTCTCCACTGGTGGTTTATTCTTTGGAACAAGAAATATTCCTTGAATATACTGAATAATACCAGACAAAAAAACAATTGATATCCCAAAAATTGTCTGCGAAGAACCAGTCCTAAGATCAAACATCCCAAAAAGATTGGTATTTAAGCTATCTGGATAATTAACAAAACTTTTTAAAACACTATAAATCAAGCTCTTATCAATATTTCCGCTTGATATTCCAGATGAAAAAACTTGAAATAGAGCAATAAAAAATAGAAGTTGGAAAATAGAAAAAAGACAAGAACCTGTTGGATTTATTCTTTTTTCCTTGTATAAATCTGATATCTTTTTAGCCAAAAGCATTTTATCATGGCCAAATCTTTTTTTTAATTCTTCCACTTCATCCTGAATCATCTCCATTTTTAACCTTTCTCTTGCAGAAGAAATGGCGTGAGAAAGAAAAGCTAGTCTCAGAAATACAGTTGCAAAAACCAACGCAATCCCAAGATCCTTAACAGGGAAAACAGCATAAAAAAGCATCAAAAGATTAAAAACCGGCCTATAAACTATCTCCCTGAAAACAAAACTTAAAATCGACATTTTTCCCTTTTACAATTCATCTACACCAAACCCTGAAAATGGGTTGCACTTCAAAATCCTTCTAACAATAAATAAGATCCCCATTAGTATACCACGCTTTTTTAGTGAGATTTTAGCATATTCAGAACAACTCGGATAAAATCTACAACCAGAAAAGAAAATATGGTCATTTTTAATTCCACAAAACCACAAGTGCCCAGAAAAAAATTTCTGATAAAAGTCTATCAAAGATGTCAACAATAAAACTAAAAAACCTTCAATAAGTGAAAAAAATTTTGTTAAAAACTTAATCATAATTTTTCTACCAAAAAGTTTCTAAGAAAAAGAACTGAATTTACAACCTCATGTTCCAACTCTTTAAAATCGTCAATTTTTAGTGACTCAGATTTCAATAAGCACACACACCAAAAACCCTTATCCTTCAGTAAACTATCCTTCAAGATTTTTTCGCGAATCATATTAAAAAAAATTCTTTTTATTCTATTTTTTTTTACATTTGAACTAATTACACCCCCTTTATTAATAATAATAGCAAATCTTTTTCTTTCTTTGCCGAATAGAATTAGAAATATAAATGCACTATTTTTAATTTTGATCAAATTCCGCGATGAAAAAACCTTCCTAACTCTAACCTTCCCTAGTTTATTTATCTTTCCAATCAAACTTGGTGTAATAGTCGATATGTTTCTAATCATTTGTTCAGTTTTGTCACACACTTTTTATCAGGCTTGCGTAAAAAATATTTGATCAGTTTAGGTCATCTCTGGATTCCAAAAAGTACCGTCTAAAATGATCTTTTAATAAAAAACCGAGATTTTAGATTTAAGTAAATCTTTTTCTAACCTTTCAATGGAGCAGGATTGTTGTGCCAAACATATCTGAGAAAGAAATAAAGGAAGAATTAATAAAAAGGTTTGCCAATTTAATCTCCGAACCCGAAATGAAAACATGGATTTTCCCACTTGATGTAGAAACGGATGGCACAAACCTTAGCATAATATGCAAAAACGAATTCACAAAAAGATATATATCAACAAAAAGCAGGTTCCTTTCTGTTTTTGAAAGCATATCATCTGAGCTTAACTTAAAACTTAGCTTTCAAACAAAAAAAGATCAAAACCCTAAAACAAATATCAAAAAAAGCGCTGAATGCCAAAAAGAAAATACACCTACCTTTTCTAGCAATTTTTCTAGAAAAACATGCAACAAAGAAGACTCAGTGTTTATTGAGACCCCAGAAAACAGCCTCATTCTAAAGTCCTTTGAGTTAATATTTACCAAAAACCAAAAACACCTCTCTCCACTACTTATTTATGGAAAAAGCGGAACGGGAAAGTCATTTTTGGGAAATATCTTTTTATCATACAGAAAGAGTTCATCTATTTATGTTGAATCCGAGGAGTTTGTGGATGAGTACTTTAGAGAAATAAAAGAGGGTAAGAATATCTTAAACAACAAGTTTTATGACAAAGAAGCAATTTTTATTGATAATATTGAATACCTGGAAAAAAGAAAAGGGGCTCAGTTAAAGTTGGCATTTTTATTTGATAAAGTCGTCAAAAACGGATCTGTAATTCTTCTTTCATCATCAAAAAAACCCGATGAGCTAAAAATTGACAATAGGTTAAAAGATAGGATTTGTTCTGGGTTAGTTTTGGAACTAAAAGAACTATCAAGTAACTCTATTAAAGCGTTCTTCAAAAAAGAAAACATACATATTTCTAAAAAAGAAATTAGTTCTATAAAAACATTCAGAGAAATAAAAAGGTTTTTAGCTCAGAAATCATTCTTAAAAGAAATGGAATCAAACACTTTTTGCGTAAAAGAAAATAATAAAAGAAATCATTGTAAGCCACAGGAAATAATATATGGATTTTTAAAAAACAATAAACTAACAATGTCAGATCTAAAAAAAAGAGCGAATAGTATTTATAAAACAATTCTTGTCTATAAACTAAGAAATAATGGTGTTAGTTACAAAAAAATTGCTGTTCTTTTAGGTTATTCAAACCACTCTTCTGCTATCTATGCTTACAGAAGAGCCATAAAATATTTTGCTACTAACAATAGCTTATTTTACATTGATTAAAATAATAGAAATGAAAGTAACAATTAATAAAGAGGTACTTCAAAAAAGATTATACTCTGCATCAACCATAGTATCAGGAAGATCAGCTTTACCAATTTTGGACAATTTGCTAATACAAGCTAACAATGGCATACTAACAATATTTTCAACTGATTTAGAGAAATATATTGAACTAAAAGATGGTACTAGTATTCAGGAAAATGGTGTTGTGGTAGTAGATGCAAAGACTCTATTAAAGATAATTGATTCAATTCCACAAGATGAAGATAAAGTTTTTCTTGAAGCTAACAACTCTAAATTAACAATAAGGGCTGGCAAAATAAAAACTTCACTTCCGTCACTTCCCCCAGAGGATTTTCCATCAAAACCATCAAACTTTTTAAAAAGTTCATTTATTCAAATAAACAATGCTTTTCAAAGACAGGATGATGATGTGTTGTATGCTTTTCGAATTGAAGCAGAATCTTTATTCTCGGGAATAGACAAAACTCAATTTGCTGCTGCTCAAGATAACGCAAGGCCAATACTAGGCGGGGTTTATTTTTCTTTTAAAGACGACGATAATGAAAAGGTGGAAATAGTAGCCACAGATTCATACAGATTATCAATTTCGAAAGTTTCTTTTGAAAAAGAAAAGGAGGTTTACCTAAAGGATTTCATTGTTCCAATAAAATCTGCTAAAGTAATGAAAAGTGTATTTTCACATTATGAAGGAAAGTTGCTACAATTTTCCTATTCGGATTCGATCTTAGAGGTTAGTGGCCAGGGTATATCCTTTATTACAAGGCTTGTGAATGGTGAATATCCTGACTATAAACAAGTTATTCCAAAAGATTTTTTAGTAAACTTGATGGTAAAAAAAGATTCAATACTTAATGCTTCTAGAATATCATCAATATTTTACGATGAGATTTCGGCTATAACAATAAGTATTTTAGCAAACGAAAAACAAATGAAGGTAAGTTCTTCTGGTAAGTGTGGGGATAGTTTTATAGATATTGACTGTACAATTATTTCTGGGGATGAAGATATAGAAATAGTTTTAAATGCTCAATATTTGCTTGATGTTTTGAGAGTTGTCTATTCAGACAATATTTATTTTGGAATAACTGGCAAACATTCTCCTGTTTTAATAAAAGGAGAAGTAGAAGATGATCTGTTTGTTATAATGCCTCTTAAAAGATAGCTTAGGGTAATGGAGTAAATGAGCAACATAGATTTTGTACACCTTCATGTCCATACCGAGTTTTCTCTTTTGGATGGTTTGGGGAAAATTACAGATTATGTAAATAAGGCAAAAGATTTCGGAATGAAATCACTGGCAATTACTGATCATGGAGTGATGTATGGTGCTTACAAATTTTTTGAATATGCAAACAAGGTTGGTTTGAAACCGATTATTGGAGTTGAAGCTTATGTTGCTCCAAGATCTAGGTTCTTAAAAGATGGAAGTGAAGACAAAGAACCTAATCATTTGATTCTTTTAGCTACTAACGTTGTTGGATACAAAAACCTTATAAAAATTGTTAGTAAATCTTTTTTGGAGGGTTTCTATTATAAGCCAAGGGTTGATAAAGACCTTCTGTATGAAAATAGGCATGGATTAGTGGCACTTTCTGCTTGTTTAATAGGTGAAGTTGCTGATCGCTTTTTTTCTGGTGATGAAAAAGGGGCTGAAAAATCAGCAATTGAATATGAAGAAATTTTTGGCAGGGGTAATTTTTACTTAGAAATGCAGGACCATCCGGAAATTGATGATCAGGTGAAGTTTAATTCATTCTTAATTTCTCTTTCTGAAAAAACTGGTATACCGCTTGTTGTTACAAAAGATTGCCATTATGTAGAAAAAGAGGATTCAATAGCTCAGGATGTACTGGTTTGTGTTCAGACAAATAAACGCCTAAATGATAAAAACAGGCTTTCTATGGCTGATACTGATTTTTCATTTGTTTCTCAAGAAGAGATGTTTGAAAGGTTTTCTTTTATTCCTGAAGCAATATCTAATACGGTTCTGATTTCTGAAAGGTGCGAAAGTTTAGAGCTAAATTCAAAAACTTGGTACTTTCCAAACCCGTTTAAAAACGGCGCTGATAAAAGTTTTGGGGATATATTAAGGGAAACTGTTTTTGAAAGAGGTGAAAAAAAACTTGGTAGAAAGTTCAATGAAGAAGAGCTTTCTAGAGTAGAGTATGAGCTTGATATAATAATTTTTAAAGGTTATGATAGATATACTTTAGTTGTTATGGATTTTATAGATTGGATGCATGAGAAAGGTATTCCAACAACTATTAGAGGCTCAGCTGCCGGCAGTTTTGTTTCTTACCTTATTGGCATAAGCCCTGTTAATCCGCTTGAATTTGGGCTTCCGTTTGAAAGATATCTAAACAAAGAAAGACCTACACTGCCAGACATAGATATAGATATATCCGACGAAGGTAGAAAAGATGTTATTAGGTATGTTACAGAAAAGTATGGCGAAAAAAATGTAGCTCAAATAATTACATTCGGCAGAATGTACGCTAGGGCTGCCATTAGGGATGTAGGAAGGGTTCTTGGAAAAAGTTACTCTTTTGTTGATTCTGTAGCAAAAATGATTCCGGAATTGCCACCAGCAGCGGGGAGGGTAACTATTGATAGGGCTATAAAAATTTCAAATGAGCTAAAAAATGCGATAGAAACAAATCAAGAGGTTAAAGAAATTATTGACCTTGCTAGAAAAATAGAGGGTACTGCTAGACACTCTTCTGTTCACGCAGCTGGTGTTGTTATTACACCTGAACCAATTGAAAATTATGTTCCTTTAGCAATCGATCAAGATGGAAATAAGGTGACTCAGTATGAGTTTGGGGAATTGGAGAAAATAGGATTAGTAAAATACGACTTTTTAGGTCTAAAAAATTTATCAACCGTTGCTCATGTATTTGATACCTTAAGAGCAAAGTATGGTATAAACCTTTCTTTATCAAGCATTCCGACAAACGATAAAAAAACATTCGATCTTCTTGGAAGGGGTGATACTTATGGGGTGTTTCAGCTTGAGAGCGAGGGGATGAAAAGAGTGTTGAGAAGGTTGAAACCGACAAAAGTTTCAGATATTGCAGCAATTGTGGCGCTTTATAGACCGGGTCCTATGAAGTTTATAGATCAGTTTATTGAGCACAAAAAGAATCCAGAAAAAATAAAATACATAGATGATAGATTTAAAGAGATACTGAAGTTTTCTTATGGTTTGATAGTTTATCAAGATGATGTTTTGTATATTGCAACAAAAGTTGCTGGATATAGTTGGCAAGAGGCTGATAAACTAAGAAAAGCTATGGGGAAAAAAATACCTGCTGAAATGCAAAAAGAAAGGGAAAAATTGATGAACGGGTTAATCTCCAATGGGCTAACAAAAGACCAAGCAGAAGATTTATGGCACAGCATTGAAACTTTTGCTGGTTATGGTTTTAACAAAGCTCATGCGGCATGCTACGGAACTTTAGCATATCAGACTGCATTTCTGAAGGCAAATTATCCAACTGAATATATGGCTGCAATAATGCAGGCAGAAGTTGGAAATAATGAAAAGGTAGGAGAGGCAATCAAGGAATGTAAAAGGATGGGAATAAGTGTTTTGCCGCCGGATATAAACGAGTCGTACAAGAGATTTACATCTGTTGACGAAAAAACAATCAGGTTTGGATTTTTGGCGGTTAAAAATGTTGGGGAAGCTGTTGTGGATGGAATTATCAGGGAAAGAAAAAGGGGTGGTAAATTTTCTTCGATAAAAGATTTCTTTGAGAGGGTGGATCATAACTTGATGAATAAGAAAAATCTTGAGTCTTTTATAAAGGCTGGAGTTTTTGATTCATTAGAAAAAAACAGGAAGCTTCTTTTAGAAAATCTTGAATCGATGCAAGAATACGCAAGAAATTTTCAGGAGAAAAAAAGATCTGGGCAAGAGTCTCTTTTTGGTGGACACGACTTTTCTTCGAAGGTTGAGTTTTCTTTAAAGGATGAAGGAATTCTAGATTTTTCTGATGACGAAAAAGCTCTTTTTGAAAGAGAAATTTTGGGTCTTTATATATCTTATCATCCGCTTTCTAAATACAGTCATGTTATGGAGGATCCTGAAATACTTTCTCCCGATAGCAACTTGCCACCTGATGAATGCAGGATACTAATTGGTGTTTTTGGAGATGTGAAGAGAAAAATAACAAAAAATGGCACCTATATGGCTTTTGCAAGTTTTGAGGGTTTTTTCAACCAAATTGAAGCGGTTTTTTTTCCAAAATTTTATCATCTGACTCAGTCAATAGTGCCAGGTAGGCCTTATTTTGTATTTGGAAAAATCACAAAGGGATTAACTTTAGATGCTTTAAAATCTGGAACTGAAGATGGTGAAACAAAGGTAAATGTTGATGCTATATTTGGCGCGGATTGCAATGTCGAATATGTTAAAAAGCAAATTCGAGAAATTTGTTTCAAATCTGATTTGCAAAATTCCTTTAATGGAGGTGATGGTTTGGTTGAAAGGAAGAAAAAAAATGATGTAGAGAGTATTTACAACAACAAGAATCAGAAAAACTATCTTTCTCTTGGCAAAAAAGTGGTTGAAAATTTTAGTTATTTTTCTGATGATTGCTTGGAGAGATTAATTTTGAGATTTTTAAAAGAAACGATAGATCAAAGATTTTTAGTCACTGGTTTGCAAACTAATGTTTTAGAAGATTCCATAAACTTGGATTTTTCTAGGGCAAGAATGACTCTGGAAGATTTAGAACTTCTAAAGTCTATTCTAAATGAGTATAGATTTACTCTTTCCTAAGCAGAACTTCCTTGCTTTATCTCGTCATACTTTGCTTTAATCTCTATCCAAAGGGTGTTTCCCCAATAGAATTAAGAATATCATGGTCTCTTAGAACTTCTTCCATAGCTTCCAGGAAAAAGATT
>Ga0129299_1003460_pt1 | contig 10322 bp, 9 predicted proteins | sample ConPoolayeCmetaG_FD_94477 | JGI IMG/M metagenome (GOLD analysis project Ga0129299, IMG submission 94477) | Hot spring microbial mat communities from California, USA to study Microbial Dark Matter (Phase II) - Cone Pool mat layer C metaG ... | reverse complement strand
GACGCCTTCGAATCCAGCGCGCTGATGGTGATGGCATCCACCCCACGAGCAATGAAGTTCTCCACCATTGACGCTTCCACATCCACTTGTGCCTGCGCATTCGCGACCAACAACTCGGCGCCCAAATCCTCGGCCGCCGCCGCCATGCCCATCTCGATGGTCCGGAACCACTCGTGGAATGCTACCATCTGCACCGCACCCAACACGATCTTTTTGTCTTTTTCACCCTCTTGGGCTGCTGCCGGGGAGGGCGCCACGCTAAGAACCAACGTAGCAATTAAGAACACGACCAATACAACACTGAATACAACACTGAACGTCTTCTTACCCATTAGATTTGCCTCTCCTTTCAAATATGAATGTTTGATATTTTCCCGCTGTAAAAACACACAGCGAGAAACCACTGATGGTGGGCAGGATAGCCACCAACACAGGGCAAGACGCCCAGCAGTCCGAAGTGAAGCACCACAACCAGGTCCTGCTGGAAACCCAGGCTTATCCTGCCGGCGGGTTATTGTGGGCCAAGTCTAATCGGTGTGAAAGACTTCCTCCATACTAGCCCACCATTCTCCTTCTTGACGTGTGGGTATCGGCTCTTGCATCGGCATCATGATGGCCCACCAGTCCTGCGTCACCGGGTCGGCGGCCATCTTGGCCATATCGGCAGCAAAATCGTCGCCGTAATACTCGAAATAGGCAAAAAGATAACCGTCTTTGTGGTAAATCGAGTAGTTGCGGATGTTGCACTGACGGATCATATCCAGCACACCGGGCCATGCATCCGCATGATACTTCTTGTAGTCTTCCAACACGCCGGGCTTGAGCCGGATCAGTTGTCCGAAACGTTTCATGATTGCCTCCTCATTCAAAGTGATTTATGGTGGGCACGACTTCATGACGTCTCTTCTGCATCAGTTATTCTTTGGCAGCCTTGAACATGGCTTCCACGTTGGCTGGGGCGATATCCGGCAGGATGGCTTCGTGGCTGGGCGAAATCACAAGGCCTGTCGGGAAGATTTGTCTCAGCTCAAGGACTTTCTGCCTGACCTCTGCCGCGCTGCCTCTGACCAGCAGGTTCTGGTGATCGACGCCGCCGCAAAACGACACCTGGTCGCCGAAATCTCTCTTGAGCGATTCCGCCTCCATCCCCGCAGCCAGAGCCTGGATGGGGTGGATGGCGTCTACACCGATATCGATCAGGTCGGGGATGATATCCCGCACCGCGCCACAAGAATGGTGTATGACCTTCAGGCCGTAAGCATGGGCCTGATCGACCAGTTTTCGCGTGCCCGGGAAGGCGAATTTCCTGATCATCTTTGTAGAAAGGATGAGGGCCTGCTGCGCACCGAAGTCGTTGCCGATAAGCACGGCGTCCAGCTTGCCTCGCGTCGCTTCATAGAAAATGGCATTAGCTTCCAGATAGAAATCGACGATGCGGTCAGCGACAGCTATGACCAGGTCTGGCGCGTCGTACATCTTCATCAGGGCTGATTCCATGCCGAAGGCCGCACAGGTGTCCTGAAAGTGGGCGGACCACAGGACACCCAAGACCGCCCGACCGGGCGGGACATCTTCCACAGCCCGCCTACATTCTTCGGGGTCGATGTATTTCGCCGGGTCAGGCCAATCGAACTTGTTCACGTCGCTCGGATCATCGTAGTCCTCGAAGAAGCCAGGCGCGGTTAAGGTCCGTTCATGTTCAGACAGAACGCCCTTCTTTGCGAAGTCGAAAGCCATGTAGATGGCATTTGAAGTTGGAGAGTGATAGGGTAACTCGACCGGCACCACATCGTCGTCCAATTTGACGATCAACTCGTGTGTATTTCTCACGCCAAAATATTGAAACAGGCCGGGCAGAGCATCGGTTACCGGTATACCCAACCAGGTAGCCGGGCGGTCGACAGGCTGCCGCTCGATGGTGGCATAGAACCTCTCTTTGTGATCCATAGAAAATGAGTTCCTCCTTGAAGCGACTTATGAGATCCAGGCGCAAAGGCGATTCGCCACAGATTCTTACCGGACCTGCCGCGGCCGCCAAGCAGGTCGGGTGGCAGTCTCAGCTTTCTGCCCAGTCGCGGCTGGCGCAGGTCTGATCGACTCACGTATGATGAGCTCGGTCTGCAACACAATCTCTTGATATGCAGCGGGCGCTGCGCCTGATAATCGGCTCAAGAGCAGCTCGGTAGCGCGCCGTCCTATCTCGTAGGCCGGTTGCGCCACCACTGTGAGAAAGGGTTGGACCGAGAAATCGGGCAGTTGGTCATCGAAGCTGACCAGCGATATGTCTTCAGGGACGCGCAGCTCAGCCTCCCGCAGGGCCCGCAACGCGCCGAGTCCGATGAAGTTGTTGCCGGTAAACAGCGCAGTGGGGCGCGGGTCCATTTTCAGTGCGCGATGGGTCATTTCATAGCCGCTCTGCTGGCTGTATCCGCCCGTGATGACGATCTCGTCGTCAGGGGATAAACCGGCCTCGGCCAGCGCCCGGCGATACCCGGCGATGCGGTCCTCGCTGGTGGAGATGCCTACCGGCCCGCTCAAGGCGGCAATTCGCCGATGGCCTTGCTCTAGCAGCAACCGGACAAGCTGATAGGCGCCCTCTTCGGAGTCGACGCGCACCACGTCCACTGCATCGCAATCAACCCGTCGGTCGAGCACCACGACAGGGGTATTGTGTTCCTGAATGAACAAGATAGGGTCGGCCGATCTGCTGGCCGGGACGAGGAGCACGCCGTCCACCTGCTGTTTCACGACAGTCCGCAGATATTTCTCTTGCTTGATTTCCGATTCATCGGTGTTGCCCAGAATGACTGTGAAGCCCGCTTCGTTCGCGGTGTCTTCGACGCCACGGCCGACGGTTGTCCAAAAGGGGTTCGTGATGTCGGTCAGAATCAACGCCAGTGCGTTAGTGGAACGGGAACGGAGACTGCGCGCCAACGTGTTGGGGACGTATCCCAGCTCGGCGATAGCGGCCTCCACCCGTTCGCGCGTCTCCTGGCCGACATAGCCGGAATTGTTGACGACGCGCGAAACCGTGATGGCGGAAACGCCCGCCCGTTTGGCGACATCTCGGATGGTAGGTGGATGTTTCTCCTGCAATCGCCTCTCCTCTTTATGTATGAAACCGCCGATGAAAACCAAGCTGTGGTCGTTCTCTATCTGCGGTTTCATGCTAGACGCGCATGAGGCTCCGTTTCACTCGGCTGCTGCCATACCATTGCAGCAATGGGAAGGCGCATGGTCACGTTACCATGTTACCGTTAACATTATAGCATAGCTTCTTGGGTTTGTCAAGTGGGCATCTGACTCGGGTGCATCCAGAATTTCAGGCGAGTTAGCAGAAGCCTCGGCTGCGTCATGCTGAGCGCAGCGAAGCATCTTCTCATTTCACGATGTACAACGAGATTCTTCGCTTCGCTCAGAACGACGGCCGAACCCGTTCGGCGGCTATCGAAAACGGCGTAAGCATCTGCTTAATCGTCCAAGAATGGTCTTTTAGGGAATCGACCATTGGAAAATGCCTTCATGCGTTTGCCCTGTCAGGAAGGTGGACAAACTTGACAGCCCTCAAATTTAATGATATAATTAGTAAGCGTTTACGTAAGCGATTCGCAAGGAGGCATCTTCGTGGCGACCATTCAAGACGTGGCAGCAAGGGCGGGTGTATCTATTGCGACGGTCTCACACGTTCTGAACAATACCCGCTTCGTCAGCGAGGAAACGAGGGCCGCCGTGTTAGAAGCCATCCGCGAACTGAACTACCACCCCAGCGCGGCTGCGCGTAGCCTCAGCAGCCGAAAAACCCGAACGATCGGTATGGTCATATCCGATGTCTCCAACGTCTTCTTCGGCCAGATGATTCAAGGTGTGCTCGATGTCATCACTCCAGAAGACTACAATCTGATCCTGTGTACGACCAGCGAGAGCCTCGCCAAAGAAGAAGAGTACTTTCGGCTCTTGCTTGGCCGCGCGGTGGATGGACTGATTGCCGCGGCGACCAGCGAACGATGGGGCACTTTGCAGACCGCAGAAGTCAGGAAGATTCCGGTGGTGTTTGTGGACCGCACCTTTGAAGGCATGGAAGGGCCTTTTGTTGGTGTTGATAACTCCCGCGGCGCTTACGAAGCTGTCTCCCACCTCATCGGAGATGGACACCGGCGCATCGGCGTGGTGGCCGGCCTGGCCTACATGTCCACCATGCGCGAACGGGTGGATGGTTATCGGCGCGCCCTGCAAGAACATGCGATTGGCTACGATGAATCGCTGGTGGTCTATTCTAACCTGTCAATTGAAGGCGGGAGGCAAGCAGCTTTACAATTGCTTGGCAGGGCTGATCGGCCGGAGGCTCTCTTCAGCAACAACAATCTCTTGACCCTCGGCGTTCTCCTTGCCATTCAGGAACTGGGTTTGGCCTGCCCCGACCACGTCGCGCTGGCCTGCTTCGACGACCATCCCTGGGCTGGTGTGGTTTCGTCGCCGCTGACGGTCGTGCGCCAGCCAAACTACGAAATTGGCCGCCAGGCGGCCATCATGTTGCTACAACTGCTGAGTGGTCAGCCGCTCGAACGGCAGAGGGTCATCTTCCAGCCGGAATTGTTGGTGCGAAGCTCTTGCAAGGCTGGAGGACACGCTCATTGAATATAGAATATAAAATTGACATAGCGTTCATAAAGGGATTATAATACGCTGGTCCTTCTTTATGAATACCTGGTGTTGCTTATTGGCGTCTTTCTCACCCTTGTTTTGGATCCGGTTTGTTCATTCGGGCGTGAGCTGTGTTTTCGCCCTGCTCTGAAGGGAGGTGATACACTCAACTGGGAATCTGTGGTGGCCAGGCCGCCTGCGCCTTTTGCGTATGGCGTCAATGTCGAACAAATCCTTTTTCTGCACGAACCAAAATAGTGAAGGAGAGAGTAACGATGGGTATGACCAAATCAATCAGGTTCATTGTTGTTGTATTGTTGGTGGCTTCCACTGTGATGGCCGTTTGGGGGCCGGTAACACAGGCCCAGACCCCAGAGCCGGTGAAAGAGCCAGAGACCATGGTACGGCCAAAGTTGACGCCGAAGCTGACCGGTCTGACTCCGGCGGATGTGAGGGTAGCGGTGGTGGCTGGTGGGCCGCATCCGTACTTTGCGCCGATGGAGTTTGGTGCGGCGGATGCGAAGGCGGCCTTTGGTTTGGGAGCGGCGGACTTCAAAGTGCCGCAGGACTGGAATCTGAACACGTCGAACCAGTTGTTGAACAGTCTGGTGGCGCAGGGGTACAATGCGTTTGCGTCGTGGCCGGCGGATGCCAATGCGAGCAATGCCACGTTTGACGAGTTGGTGGGGCAGGGCTTCCCTGTCATTTCGACGGCGGCGTGTATCAACCAGCCGACGAGTGCGTCGTTCTGCCTGTCGACGGATGTGGGTCATTCGGCGTATCTGGCGACGAAGGCGTTGATTGAGCAATTGGGTGGCAAGGGCAAGATCATGCATGGCACGGGCTACCTGAAGGACTTGAACACGCAGAAGCGCATGGCGGCGGTGGAGAAGGCGGTAGCCGAGACGAACGGTGCGGTGGAGTTGGTGCAGCACATTGCCGACATAGACGACCAGGAGGCGGCTGATCGGGCGATCAACAGCTTTTTGGCGGCGAATGCGGACAAGATTGACGGCATTGTGACGACGGCGTATGTGCCGTCGGTGGTGTCGGCGACGGCGTTGCGGAATCTGGGTGACAAGCGGATCAAGATGGTGGGCATTGATGACGACAAGGTGGTGTTGGATGCGATACGTGACGGGTATGTGTACGGCACGATGTCGCAGAACCCGTATGGGCAGGCGTACATCAGTGCGAAGGTGCTGGCCGACCTGAAGATGGGGTGTGTGCCGAAGCAGGATGCGCCGTTCCACATTGATTCTGGGACGCTGTTGATCACGGCGGCGAACGTGGACACGTATGACGAAGAGCGCAAGGCCCTGACCCGCGAGATCGCCGCCAGCTTCCGCGAGAAGTATCTGGTATGTCCGGAGAACGTACAATAGGATTTCTGCAAGAGCAGTGCGAGCTCCACGAACCGCGAGGCTGGAGCTCGCACGCTCCACACTGTTTCAAAACCGGATGCACGGCAGCATAGCTGGCTTTACTGCCGTGCAGCATACATTATACGGATAGGTAGAGTTGATGGATGAACATACTGACTAGAATCGGGCAAAATTGGAGCCGATTTGGCCTGTTCTTGATTATTGTGGCCTTCTGGATTTTCTTCTCTTCCGTGTCTCATGCTTTTCTCTCTGATTTCAACCTGTTCACCATGCTGCGTCTGGCCTCGTGCATGATTGTCATCGGCTATGCCCAGATGGTGGTTTTGTCTGCCGGCGAAATGAACCTGGCCGTGGGCGCGATTGGCGGCCTGATGTCCTTGTTCGTCGGCGGCCTGATGGAAGCAGCGCATGTCCCCTCCATCCCAGCCGTGTTGATCTGTCTGGTCGTCTCGGCTCTGGTGGGGATGGTAAACGGTCTGCTGGTTGTTGGGACAGGCATCAACAGTTTTGTCATCACCCTGGCGACTGCTAACATTTTCACCGGTATCATGTATATTACGACCAAAGGCAACGCCTTCAACTTCATGCCGCCAGACTTTATAGCCTTCGGCAAGACTCGGCTGTTTGGGTTGCCTATTTCGCCGCTGATCCTGGTCATGCTGGTTGTGACTGTGTTTCTCTTTTTCTTGTACCGTAACACCGCGCTGGGGCGAGAAATTCTGGCCGTGGGCGCGAACCGGGGGGCGGCGCGCATGTCTGGGGTGAGGACTTCGCGGGTGTTGGTCATCGTCCATACTCTCTCAGGTTTCCTGGCCGGGGTTGCCGCGGTGATGATGACGGCCATGCTGGCTTCTGCCGTGCCGGCGACTGGCACCGACTGGCTGCTGCCATCGTTTGTCGCGCCAGCTCTGGGGGGTACCCTGATCAGCGGCGGAAACGTGGCCGTCGTCGGGACGCTGATGGGAGGCTTGTTGCTCGGCACCCTGAACAGCGGTATTTTGATGTTGGAAATCAGCAACTTCTGGCTGCAATTCTTCCTGGGCGTCATCCTGCTGCTGACCATAGGATTAGACCGCTTGCGGGCGATACATGCGGAGAGGGCCGTTGTACAATGACAAAAACGAGTTTATTGCGGACACTGGTCAACATCGAATGGGCAGGCCTGCTGGGCGTGGTCATCTTGGCCGTGGTGATCATGGCTTTCGCCTCGCCGGCGTTTCTGTCGACATACAACCAATACGTGCTGATGCGAGACGTTGCCATCACCCTGCTGGTGGCTCTGTCCCAATTGGTGGTTCTGGCTATCGGCCAGATGAACCTGTCACTGGGCATGATCGGCGGGCTTGTGGTGGTTATCACCGGCGGCCTGATGGAGGTCTGGCATGTCCCTGTCCCACTTTCTGTTTTGATTGGGGTGATCGTTGGGACCGCCTGTGGTCTGTTAAACGGGTTCATCATCGTCCGCAGTGGCATTAACAGCTTCATCGTGACCATTGCCACTTCCAGTGTGTTCTTGGGGATCAACTACGGTATGACCGAGGCCGTGCCGTTCTACAATCTGACGCCTGAATTCAAAGCCTTTGGCCAGGCGCGGTGGGGGTCTTTCCCGCCCATCCTGATAGTGACCATCATTGTGACCATTCTCATAGCCATATTTTTTGCGCGTACCATTCCGGGGCGCCAGATCCTGGCCGTGGGCGGCAACCTGTTGGCTTCGCAGACCTCGGGCGTGCCGGTTGGCCGAACGGTAATGATGGCTCACGCCATCTCAGGAGCCATCGCCGCAGTCGCCGGTATTCTCTTGATGGCACGTTTGGGGCAGGCTCAGCCGACCATCGGACAGAACTGGCTGCTGCCCTCCTTTGCGGCGCCGATCATCGGTGGCGTCGCGCTGAGCGGCGGCTCGGTGACCATCATGGGTACTGTGCTGGCCGCCCTGCTGATCGCCATCATTCAAGATGCGCTGGTCCTGCTCAACGCAGACCCATACTACGTGCAATTTCTGCTGGGCGTGCTGATCCTGGCTGCGGTCGGTTTTGATCGCCTGGCTAAACGGCAACGCGAGGCGTAGGGGGTGTCCTATGGAGAATTCAGAAGTTCTGGCTCTGGAAGCAGTGGGCATGTACAAAGCTTTCCCCGGCGTGCAGGCTTTGGACAACGTTGATCTGCGGCTCAGACATGGTGAGATACAGGCTCTAATCGGGGAAAATGGCGCGGGCAAGAGCACGCTGATCAAAATCATAACTGGCCTTTATAAGCAAGACCAGGGGATTCTGCGCCTCGATGGCCGCGAAGTGGAGTTCAGCAATACACATGAAGCCATGAAAGCTGGCATTAGCTTTGTGCCACAAGAGCGCAACCTGATACCAGCCTTTACCGTCGGTGAGAACATAGTAATGGGGCGGACGCCGACGAAGGGCGTCTTTGTTGACTATGCAGCCGTCAACCGCGAAGCTCAACGCTGGCTCGATGTCATGGGCCTCGATATTGCGCCCACGACCGTGGTCAAGAACTTGAGTGCAGCGCAGATGCAACTGGTCGAGATTGCTAAAGCGTTGTCAATGGAAAACAAAGTCTTGCTGCTGGACGAGCCGACGGCCTCGATTACGCCGCACGAGGCGGAATTCCTGTTCGAGGTCCTGCGTGGGTTGAAGAAACGTGGTGTGGCCATTCTGTTCGTCAGCCACAAACTTGAGGAAGTCTACGAGCTGTGCGACCGGGTAACCGTGCTGCGGGATGGGCGCAATGCGTGCACCGATGAGCCGCTGGCTACCATGGACCGCGACAGATTGGTTTCGCTGATGATCGGCCGCACCCAGAAAGTAACCGAGCTGCCCGCCAAGCCGATCGAGCGAGATGAGCCCATCCTAGAAGTCAGAGGGCTGCGCGCCAAGTCCGGCACCAATGGCGTGGACTTCAAGCTGTACCGCGGTGAAATCCTGGGGCTGTACGGCCTGGTGGGCGCGGGACGCAGTGAGCTGGCGCGTGCGTTGGTCGGCGCCAGCAAGATCATCGGCGGCGAAGTTATCATCCAGGGCAAACCGGCCAAGATCCACAGTGTGTCCGACGCACTCAACAGGCATGGGATAGGTTACGTGAGCGAAGACCGCAAGGTGGAGGGCCTGATCCTGCCGCACTCGGTAGCCGCCAATATCTCGATCACGATTTGGCGACGGATCGGCGGCCCATTTGGATGGATTTGGAGCCGCAAAGAAAAAGGCCTGGTCAAGGAGTACGTGGACAAACTCGATATTAAGACGCCGTCGCTTATGCAGTTGGTGAAAAATCTCAGCGGTGGCAATCAGCAGAAGGTCAGTCTGGCTAAATGGCTGGCGGCCCAGGCGCGAATCCTGATCATTGATGAACCCACGGTCGGTATTGACATCAAGACCAAGTATGCCTTGCATGACCTGATCTGGAATCTGGCGAAGCAAGGCCAGGCCATCCTGCTGATTTCCAGCGATATGCCTGAAATGATTCGCCTGGCCGACCGGATCCTGGTGATGAAGAACCATCAGATCGTGGGCGAGATTCAGAATAACCACAACTACGAACAGATCAGCGCGGCGATTATGCAGAAGCTGATGTAAGGAAGCGGGCCGACGTTGGGAGCGCGGGCATGTTGCCCGCGCTGTCTTTTGGTTGTCTGGCTAAACTTTCACCTGCTCCGTCCCGTTAAACTCAGCTACGGCGTTGAGCATGGCGACGATGTTCTCCGGCGGGATGTCGGCCATGATGTTGTGCACCTGCTGGAAGACAAATCCGCCACCCGGCGCAAAAACCTCCATGTTATGCAGCACGTGCTCACGAATTTGTGCAGGCGTTCCGGCGCGAATAACTTGCTGTGTATCGCAGCCGCCGCCCCAGAACGTGATCCGGCCGCCGAACTGTTGTTTGAGCTGTTCCGGCGCCATGTTGGCGCTGCTGATCTGCACCGGATTGAAGGCGTCCAGGCCAATTTCAATCATGTCGTCCAGGAACTCCGGGAAACTGCCGCAACTGTGGAGCATCACTTTGACTGGCGCAAGCTCTTTGGCGCGCTGCCACATCAGCTTGTGACGCGGCTTGAAGTACTCGCGATACATTCTGGGCGAAATCTGCGGGCCGGTTTGCATGCCATAATCATCGCCAAATACTATGATGTCAATGTACGGGCCAACCGCTTTCAGATACGCTTCCAGGTTGCGCAGGTGAATCTGGGTGATCCGGTCCAGATAATCGTGCATGAGAGCCGGCTCGCCGGCCAAAAGCACGTAGAAACCCTCCATACCGAACAGCCATTGACCCAGCTCAAAG
>Ga0129299_1003458_pt1 | contig 10323 bp, 7 predicted proteins | sample ConPoolayeCmetaG_FD_94477 | JGI IMG/M metagenome (GOLD analysis project Ga0129299, IMG submission 94477) | Hot spring microbial mat communities from California, USA to study Microbial Dark Matter (Phase II) - Cone Pool mat layer C metaG ... | reverse complement strand
GCTGATGACCGATGAACTGGCGGAACATTTCAGGAGATACAACTTCCTTCTCGGGGTCAGCCTCGACGGGCCGGCGCGCATTCATGATGTTTTCAGGCGGCGCATCGGAGGAGGCCCTTCGCACGGCGAGGTTATGCGCGGAATCACAGTGCTGAAACGCCGTGGAGTTGAGTTCAACATTCTGACTCTGGTGTCTTCGGCCAACGCGGGCCATGGGAGAGATGTGTACAGGTATCTGAGAGACGAGAAGTTTCTCTATCACCAGTACATCGAATGCGTGGAATTTGACGCCGGGGGGAGCCTCCTGCCTTTCTCCGGGACAGGTCCGCAGTGGGGCGAGTTCCTGTGTTCTGTCTTCGATGAGTGGTACGCCGGAGATACAAGGACCGTCTCGGTCCGCCTTTTTGATTCCGTCCTTGACAGGATGGTGAATCGGAGGGCGAACGTTTGCCACATGGCCGACGATTGCCGCCAATACCTGGTTGTGGAGCACAATGGCGATGTCTATCCCTGCGACTTCTTTGTCGAGCCGCACCTGAAGCTCGGCAACGTCATGCGCGGCGAATGGGGCGAATTTCTCGAATCGGAAACCTACAGGCGCTTCGGCGAAAGGAAGGCTAACAGAAATGCGGCATGCAGGGAGTGTCCATGGCTGGAATGGTGCGCGGGCGACTGCGTGAAGAATCGTCCGGGACGCGGCTCGGACCCGCGGAGCCTGAGCGTGTTGTGCGAGGGCTGGAAGATGTTTTACTCTCACACGCACGAAAGGTTCAGGGCTCTGGGGGATCTGATTGTCCGGGAGCGCGCCGCGGCTGCCCGCAAAGGCATGGTCTCAGGCGCGATTCCAGGCCGCAACGATTCATGCCCATGCGGAAGCGGGAGGAAATTCAAGAAGTGTTGCGGCCGCAACCTTCCATGAATCCGGATTTTGTGTTCGGGAAATGGCCGGATTCGGGCCAATCATGAAAGCCGTGTGAAAGGAGCATGTGAGGACGCAGACCGGATTTTTCGAGCGGGAGGGCGCGTTGAGGCCGGCGGTGGCGCCGCCTGAAAACGCATCTGGAAGGGCCCTGAGGTTTGTCCTTAGGGACAGGGATGTGCTTTTGATGTCGGATCCGCTCCGAGTGCCGGAAGGCGGACCCGACGTTGTGCCGGGCATTGGGCCGGGCGGCTGGCTGTACCTCGGCCAATTGGGCGACAAACACTGTTTTGCGGCTGAAATGCCAGCCTCCTTCAGGCCGGCCGCCGGATTTGAGATAAGGCCCCTTCGGGAGATTTACGGCCTGCTCGATGAGGGGACATTTCATGCGGCCGGCTGCGCGGCGCAGATCATTGATTGGGATCGCGATCACAGATTTTGCGGACACTGCGGCAGGGCCACGACGCGCAGGAGTAACGAACGGGCGAGGGAATGTCGGGCCTGCGGCAGGCTGTTCTTCCCCCGACTTGCGCCTGCGGTGATCGTTCTTGTGCGGCGGGATGACGAGATTCTTCTTGCGCGTGCCCATCGCCTTCCGCCCGGCGTTTTCAGTCTCGTGGCCGGTTTTGTGGAGCCCGGCGAATCGCTCGAACAGGCCGCCATGCGCGAGGTGCGGGAAGAGGTCGGCGTTGCGATAAGGAATCTTTCGTATTTCGCCAGCCAACCCTGGCCGTTTCCGCATTCGCTCATGGCTGGATTCACTGCCGATTACGCAGGAGGTGAAATACGCATTGACCCTGCCGAGATAGCCGAGGCCGGCTGGTTCCGATGGGACCGAATGCCTCGGATTCCCGGGCCGTTGAGCCTTTCTCACAGGCTCATAGCTGCGTATCTTGCGGAGCACGGAGTTTCGCCTTGAAGGCGAAATTTACGTTTGAGAAAGGTATGGTTTGTGCAACATATCCGCAGTGACGCAATCGGCCGGCTTCCGGGACAAGGGTCGAAACCCTTGAAGGAGGATAGTCGAGCGATTGCGAAGGAGGGGGTCCATGACACGATGTGCGTTTGTGGCAGTCGCTGTTGCCGTCATTCTCGCCGCGGCCGGATGCCGGCGCGGGAAAGACGCGTCGCACAAGATTGCGAAGGAAGGTTACCAGTTCCGTGCGGGGGATGAGTTTGAGTTGCTGGCTCCGGAAGGCAGGTATCTGAACCTCTCGGACTGCATGGTGCCATCCGACATTTATGTGCCGGACGGCGCGAAGGCAAGATCCGCCTCGCGCAGGCAGGGCGTGTTCTCCATGACGCTGGAAAGCGATGAGCCGTGCAGATCCATTGCCGACAAGTACGGCGAAAAGATGAAAAATATCGGCTGGGCCGAACAGGGCCGCTCGATTTCGGAGACTACTGCATCCTTCAGTTTTGCCAGGGAACGCCGGACCGTGCAGGTCTCCATCGCTTCGGACGGAGTCCGGCGGTTCATAATGATAAAGGAGAAATCCGCGTCCGAGGCAAAGCGATGATTTTGCCGTGGGGCGAGCGATGAGCTGGCGCGTGTTGTTTGTCGATGACGAACCTCGGGTGCTGGAGAGTCTGGCGACCACGCTGAAACATACCCGGGCCTGTGACTGGGAGCTGCATTTTGCGGAGGACGGCGCATCTGCCATGATAGCCCTGGCCCAGGTGCCTTTCGACGCTCTGGTGGCGGACATTCGGATGCCCGGAATGGACGGGTTGGATCTGCTTCATTCCACTGCGGTTCGCCACCCTGGCATGGTACGCATGGTGCTTTCGGGCTTCGCGCCCTCTCTTTCCGTGTTTGGAATACTTTCCCATGCCCATGGTTTTCTGGCGAAACCCTGCCGGCCCGACGCTCTGGCTGACGCGGTGGCCCGCAAGCTGGCTCTGCGGGAGAGAATTGGCGACCAGAGCCTCCGGAATCTTGTTCTGGGTCTGGAGTCTCTGCTTCTCATGCCCGCGACATACTCGGCGCTGGGCAGGGCCGTGAAGAAGAGGAATGCCACCGACGAAGACCTCCAGGAAGTGGTGATGAGCGATATTGGCCTGACTGCGGAGATCCTGAGAATGGCGTACTTTGCCGTGAGGCAGGGTGTCGAGGCGCCGGGCAGCGTGTCCGCGGCGCTTGATTCGGTGGGGCCGGCGGAGGTCGCCGGCATGTTTGCGGCCGGAGTCCTGCATCCGTTCCCGGCCGGCGCAGTGGAGATATTCGGCATAGACAGGATAGTTGAACACAGCCTTCAGGTGTGCTCGGCGGCTGTCGAGATGATTCAGAAGAAGCAATGCGCAGGCGTATCGCCCAGAGACGCGGTGCTTGCGGCCTTTCTGCATGACATCGGCAAGCTTGCGATCATAGAGGTTATGCCGGAGCGTTACGATGAGGCTTCGAGAATTCAGAAAGAGGAGAAAGTGAGTTTTACGGAGGCGGAAAGGCGCGTTCTGGGCTGGACGCACGCGGAAGCTGGCGGCTGTCTGCTTGCTCTATGGGGCCTGCCCGAGGAACTGACCGAGGCCATTGCGCGTCATCATGATCCTGTGCAGTCCGAAGCGACGCCCCTGGCGAGGCTCCTGTTCGCGGCCAACAATGCTGCGCATGGTTCTCCGCAAAATCCGGATTGATTGTATTGCAGGCCAGTGTAAAGTGTAAGACGTGGTCGTTTGTGCGGGAGTAATTCAGTGGCAGAATGTCAGCTTCCCAAGCTGAACGTCGCGGGTTCGATCCCCGTCTCCCGCTCCAATCCGCTTTTCCGCCTCGGGTGTGCTGCGGGGCTTGCGGCTGTCCTGTGCGCAGGCGCGCTCCACGCAGCCGGGGAGCCGCCCAACTTCATCTTCGATACCAATGGGCTTGCCGAGATCAGACTTGGAGATCGGTCGTTTCTTGCACCATGCGCGCCATCCGTAATCTCGGTCCGGCTGGCGGATCAGTATCGAAACAAGAACGACGAAGAGAAGGAAAAACAGCTCGAAATACCGGCGGAAAGGGATCCGTACGCAGGAGATTTTCGGGTGTTCCTGGATGGCGCGACGAACGTCATTTCCAGAAACTTTGATCTCTCGAAGCGCAGATGGAGACTGAACTTCGAGTGGGGAAATGTTGAAATTTTTTTGGTGCCCGAAGGCAGTACCCTGAAGACGCTCGTGTCCGTTTCCAACAGCGGCCGCGAAGTCCTGGAAAAGATTGCGATCAGACTCCTTTCCCTTGAAAGCTCCAGATTCAATCTCAGAACGCAGGTGGCCACAACTCAGCCCGACTGGGCGAGGGACGATGCGAATATCGGCGCTCCGCTGATCCTGAAGCTGGCGGATGAGGAGATGAGTGTCATCGTCTACAGCCCGGATCCCGGAGGCCCTTTGCGGTACGTGTGGCAGAAGGGCAGCGGGGACACGGCGGACTTGGTCGTAACCATTGGAACCGGCGAGGCGGATGGTGAAGTCTATGACGGAGTGTGGAATGTGAGGCCTGTCCGGCCGGGTGGGACGAGCAAATTCGATCTCAAGGTGGCTTTCGCCGGGCCGGACGTGGATCCATTCCAGGCAGCGGCTGAGGCGAACGCGCGTTTTGCGCGGCGGCATCCGTTTTCGCTTTCATGGCCGGACAGGAGGCCGATCGCCGCGATTCATCTGGCGGACAACCGCACGAGCGAGGCCAACCCGCGCGGGTGGAAACACGGAGCCGGCGTGCCTGAAACCTGGGACATACGCAGGGAAGGGGCGCGGGAGGAGTTCAGGCGCTGCATCACGAACGCCGCCCATAACGTGCTGCGTCTCGCGCGAAAGGCGGGATTTCAGGGTGTCATCGTGTGGCAGATCGAGGGACAGGAGTTTTCAAAAGTTGCCTATTACGGCGAGCCGCGGCTGATTCCGTGGATTGCGCCGGAAATGGACGAGGTGGCGGACGATTATTTCAGGATTCTCCGCGACGGCGGGCTGCGCGTCGGCGTGTGTATCCGGCCTCCGCTTTACGAGCCTCTGGGCGCGGACAGCCAGAGGGTGGACTGGGCGGAGGTGAAGGAGATTCGGGGCGTTGACTGGACCCATCCCTCCCAGAAGAACGTGTTCCACGATTCCCGCGACACCATATTCGATGTGTGCGAGGCCCAGTCCCCCCTCGAAAGGCTTGATGCAAAGATTCGATATGCAAAGAAGCGGTGGGGATGCACTCTTTTCTACATAGACACCAATCATTTCTGGCGGCCGAGAGACCGGAGCAGGGATGGATGGGCATGGAGCAGCAGGATGGTGCCTGCGGAGGTTTTCGAGGAGCTGCATCGCAGGCATCCCGATGTCCTGCTTGTTCCGGAGCATGAATACCTGCAGTACTGGTCGGCCACAGCGCCTTACCTTCAGCCGCCGAGCTGGGGCATCTGCACAGGGCCGGATGTCAGGTCTGTTTATCCGGCTGCTTTTTCGGTCATCTGCAGCTCGCCGGGTTCGGAGTGGATTCAGAAGGACAAGGCCGGCTACCTGGAGGCGGTGCGTAACGGCGATATTTTCATGGCGAACGGCTGGTATGGCTGCGATGATGTAAGGGAGTTCTATCAAGAAGCGGCACGCTCGGCTCCGATCATGGCAAGATGCGCTTCGGACGGGAGGATGGTTATCGAACGGGTCGGAGGCCATGGAGTTGGAACTGTTGCCGGGAAAGACGCGGCCGCGCCGGCAGCCGTCTCAAAGCTTGTGCGGGAGATGCTGACTGGCCGCCAGGCAGCGCGCGACCGGCTGGTGTGGATTGTATATGAGAATGGTATGTCCCTTGCGCGCGTGAGAGAGCTGGCCGACGCCATTGGAGAAGGAGGCGGGATCGTGATCTGGGCGAGCGAAGTCGGCGGTGGGACGATGCCTCAATGATCATGGGAGATGGGAGGCGCGTAATGCTGGACGCGAATGGCAGGCGGCTCTGGAGAGGCTTCAACCTTCTGGAAAAATTCTCGGCATGCTCGCCATCGAAGAGCGCTCCGCAGAGCAACTTGAATTTGCCCTTCAGGGAGGAGGATTTCAGATGGATTTCGGACTGGGGATTCAATTTTGTGCGGCTTCCAATGTCCTATCACTGCTGGTCGGATCCTGACCGATGGCTGGAGATGGACGAAAGAGTGCTCGAACACATTGATTCTGCGGTTGAGATGGGGCGCAGGCACAGCATACACGTGTGTCTCAACCTTCACAGGGCGCCGGGCTATTGCGTGAATCCTCCGCCGGAAAAGAAGAACCTCTGGCGCGATGAGGACGCCCAAGCGGCCTTCTGCCACCACTGGAAGGCGTTTGCGGGAAGGTATCGGGGGGTGCCGGCTGCCGCCCTCAGTTTCAATCTTGTCAACGAACCGCCTGCGCCGTCCGAGGAGAGGGGAATCAGCCGTGCGGATTACCTTAGAGTTGTGCGGCCGGCGGTGACGGCCATTCGGGCAGAGGATCCCGAGCGCCCGATAATCGTTGACGGCTTGTCGTGGGGTAACGAGCCTCTGCCGGAGCTGTCGGATCTCAACGTGATTCAGAGCTGCCGCGGCTACCTTCCGTTCGGAATAAGCCATTACCGCGCACCGTGGGCCGGTGAAGCATGCATGAAGGCTCCTGAGCCGAAATGGCCAGGAGCATGGAACTGGGGCGATCCGCCATGGGACCGGGCTCGTCTTGAAAAACACTACGAGGCGTGGGTCTCGCTCATGGCAGGAGGCGCGCGGGTCCATTGCGGTGAATGCGGGGCTTACAACAGGACACCCCACAAGGTTGTCCTGGCATGGCTCGAGGACCTGCTGGACATTCTGGTGTCCGCAGGCATCGGCTATGCGCTCTGGAATTTCCGCGGCGCCTTCGGCGTGCTGGACAGCGGCCGGGATGATGTGGCGTATGAGGACTGGTACGGCCACAGACTCGACAGGGAGATGTTGGAAATCCTGCAAAGGTTCTGAGTCGGACGCGGAATCGCGCGGCCGGGCCGGGAGGGAAAACCATGAGTCGGGATCAGAGCGCCCTTGCTGACGGGTCGAGATTTCCGTTCTGGGATGACGAGACGCGGTACAGGCGCGCTTATCACGTGGCCTGCGCGAACCGGGCGGCGGACGATTCCAATCCAGGCACGCCTGCCAGGCCCTTCAAGACCATTGGCCGTGCCGCGCAGGCGGTCAGGCCCGGCGAGAAGGTGATCGTTCATTCCGGAGTTTACAGGGAATGCGTCAGGCCGACGCGAGGTGGCGAGGGGCCGAAACGCATGATAGCCTATGAGGCGGCGGCCGGGGAGAATGTGACGCTCAAAGGGTCGGAAGTGTGGCGTCCGAAACTGCGAGAGAGCAGGGGATGGGCCCTGGGCCGCCGCAGTGACTCTCCTCCGATATGGATGGCTGACCTGCCACGCGACTGGTTCATCGGATACAACCCGTTTCTGGCGAACAACATTTTCCTCGAATACACTACCTTTGTGTCGGCATGGTCGCAGGATGAAACGAGGCGGTTGCAGAAGCGACGCGGCATGATTTTCTGGAATGGAAAGCCGTTGACGCAGGTGTTGCGGCCGACGCACCTTGCGTCAGCGGGCGCCGAAGGCGCGTTCTGGGTGGAAGAGCCCGGCTCGCGGATTCATCTAAGACTTCCGGACGGAGCCGACCATCGTGATATCGAATTGGAGGTCACCGCGCGCGAACAGATTTTTGCTCCGGATGATAGATATCTTGGTTATGTGCGTGTCAGCGGTTTCCGGATGGAGCACGCAGCCGACGGCATTCCTGTTCCTCAGCGCGCATGCCTCAGCGCGAGCAGAGGCCATCACTGGATCGTAGAGGACAACATCATACGATGGGCGAATGCGTGCGGGATTGATATAGGCGCTCAGCACTGGAGCTCGGACGGACACAGGCCCTGTGGCGGACACATCGTCCGGCGGAACAGGATTTCGGACTGCGGAATATGCGGAATTGCCGGCGTGACTCATGTGGACGGCACCCTGATCGAGGGAAATGTCGTCGAGCGGATAGGCTGGCACGATATCGAGAGGTTGTATGAATGCGCCGGCATGAAGTTCCATGTGGCCGACGGCATGCTCATAAGGCGCAATGTTTTCAGGCATATACGCCACGCCTGCGGCCTGTGGCTTGATTACCTGAACAGGCGCTGCCGGGTGACAGGGAATGTGTTCGCGGACATCTCATCCTTTGCAGGAGGCTGTTACCTGGAGGTCAGCCACGAACCGAACATGATAGACGGGAATGTCTTCTGGGATATACGCGGAGAGGTGTGGGACAAGGGCAATCAGCGCGCGGGCATATCGGGCGGCCACGGGATACGGATGGATTCCTGCGAAAATGTCGTGGCAGCACACAACCTCTTCGGAAAAATTGCCGATGGATTTTCCCTGTACATGAGTCTCGAACAGAACGAGAGGGAGGTCGGCGGCCGCACCGGCCTGTGCAGGCGCATTTCAGCGTTCGGCAACGTGATAGTCAGGTGTCCGAAGAAAATTCTCTTCGGTCGGACAGACGAGAACAGGAGCGACGGCAACCTGTTCGACAATGGCCCGGACAATCAGTCGTTCGTCATATCATTTCCCCAGCCGCGGTCGTGCCAGAATCTGAAGGGGTGGCACCAATTCCATGGATTCGACGGAGGCAGCAGCGTAGCCGGCCTGGATGTCGAGTTCGATGCTGATACCCTTGTGATGACCGTGACGCCGTCCGGGAAAATGAGTCCGCCCCGCATGCCCGCCTGGAGGCCGGCCAGGTTCTGGCCGGCGCCTGGCCCGTTCGAGGGGAGGGACTGGCGTCGAATCTGCGCGGGCAGATCCGTAAGCCTGAAATTCCGGGCCGGGCCTGATGCTGCTTCCGACCGGATTGCGACAGCGCTCAGCGAAGCCAGCAGATGTTAAGTTCGTTTCGCTTCTTCTCGAGCTGGTCTGCGAAATGCGATCTGCCTGTTTTCCGCAACCGTTCGAGATATTGCCGGCAGGCGTCCGAGTCGTATCTTGCGTGGAATGGTCCGCCTTCGCGCATGACGATCCACATCGGGTCCACAGGCCTGCCGGATCTCTGCATTTCGGCGGCATGCCATTCGTCGAGCATGGCCAGACCTCCGGCAGCAAGATCCGGCCGGCTGCCCGCCAGATTGACGAGTTCGTGGGGATCCTGACGCACATCGAAGAGCATAAGCGGTGGATAGTTCTTGAGGCCCGAATGATAAGTTCTGATGAGAATGTAATCATCCCATCGGACTGAACGCTGACATGACCAGGCGCAGTTGGAGACGACCAGATATTGCCGGCCCTGCACGCGCTCCTCGGCGAAGGCCTTGAAAAACGAAACCGCATCCCATGTTTCCTGCACTTTTGCGCCGATCATTTCGAGCACCGTGGCGGCGATGTCGAACTGGTAGTGGAGAGCAGTGTCCACCCTGTTGCGCCCACCCAGCCCTTTCGGGTGGCGAATGATGAACGGCACCCGGTTGGTGATGTGATCGGCAGTCTGATGATCGCCATACACGGCAAGTTCGCCCTGGTTCTCGCCGTGGTCTGAGCTCACGAGTATGAGAGTGTCGTCGAGCACTCCGAGCTCCTGAAGCTTGTCCAGTATGCGGCCAACCCACATGTCCGCGTAATGGATGCCGGTGTCGTATCCGTCTATCCATGTCCTGTAGTCGGACATGCTTCTGATTTCGGGAACCATTCGCGGAAAGCCGGCAAGGTACTTTCGTGCCCAATCGGTGCCATAGCCTCCAGCAGGCTCCAGTCCGCTGCCAGGTCCGAAGGTTTCGATGTTGCGCCGGATGATCTCTTCGGTCATCCACGCCGGCGGCGGATAATCAGCGAACGGATTGCTGTATTCATCCGGCGTCTGGTACGGCGTGTGAGGATCCCAGACATTCACATGCAGGTACCAGTTGTCCTGCCTGCCGCGGCGGTCGAGCCAATCGAGCGCGGTCGGGACTACTTCGTCAGCCCGTTCCAAGCCGCCCCTGCCGGTGTTGTGCATTTCGCGGAACCCGTTGTAGAACCAGAAGGCGGAGTGGCGTTCTCCGAAGGGGCTGACGGTTACGGTGTAGTAGCCCTGCCTGCGCATCTGGACGATGTAATTGTCCAGCAGCGTGCGGAACCCTCTTTGTGACGGTTCCTGGTAATAATCGGCTGCCTCGCCGCCATGGTTGATGGCTCCGTTGCGGATTCCGCATTTGCCGGAGTAAAGGGCTGCTCTGGATGGGAGGCAGGGAGCGTCCGACACGTAACAGTTGTCGAATCGCACTCCTTCCCCGGCCAGCCGGTCAATGTTTGGAGTTGTGGGCCTGTGGTATCCGTAGCAGCCAAGATGGTCAGCGCGAAGCGTGTCAATATCAATGTAAAGAATTCTGGAACACGGAAGGGACATGGTAACCCCCTTAAGGGGATTCGTTGTTTAGGTAGGATGGGTATTAAT
>Ga0129299_1003457_pt1 | contig 10323 bp, 6 predicted proteins | sample ConPoolayeCmetaG_FD_94477 | JGI IMG/M metagenome (GOLD analysis project Ga0129299, IMG submission 94477) | Hot spring microbial mat communities from California, USA to study Microbial Dark Matter (Phase II) - Cone Pool mat layer C metaG ... | reverse complement strand
CTCCACCACCTCCTCCGCCACCACCGCCGCCGCCACCACTGAACCCGCGGCCACCTGACCCACTGGGCCGGCTGGTCATGGTGCTCGCCGTCGAATTCAGCATGGTGACCAGCCCGGCGCTCATCGCATTCAAGGAGGCGCTCATGCGGCCTGCCGCGCTGTCGAGAGAGGGCATACCGCCCCCGCCGGCTCCGCCGCCCCTTGAACCCATCGGCGCGATGCGGCCTGTCCCACGCGGGTAGGGGCCGCCGTAAGAGTAAGGATAGCCCCAGGGGACGAACCACGGTGGCGCGGGCGTGTCCACTCGTTCGAATTTCCTGACCCATTCCTTATCTATGCCGAAAGCAATGGCGTAGGGCAAGTACTTGTCGAAGATGTCCTTGACCTGTTCCAGTTCCGAGTATTTCTCTATGTTTTCCAGATAGCGGCGAAAGGCCCGCCATTGTGCATTGGCTAAAGCGCCCTCCTTTGTCCGCCGCGGCATGAAATTGCCGACGATAATTGTCCCAATCCCCAAGAGGCCGAGACTGGCAAAGGGGCAGACCGTCAACTCGCCCACGGTTGCCAACGCGGAAGCAAACAGAAACAGACTTCCAAAGCCCAGGGCTAACAGAAGGAAGCCCAAAACGCTGTAAAGGGTACGGGTGCTCTGGGGGTTGTTCTTGAACAAGCCGGCTTCCACCACTTCGTCGTACAGTTGAGATTGCAGCCTGGATACCGACTGATAGAACTTATTCTTCAAATCCGAGAGCTGCACCGTTTGTCTGTTGCCTTTGAACAGCTCATCAACCAACATGCGCTCGTGCGGCAACAACGCCTGACCGCTGTCAACAAGTTCAAAGATAAACTCGCGGCGCGTGCCGATGCCAGCAAAGCCGGGGCTTTGCTCTTCCCTCATGAGGATAACGCCCTTGTGCCCCAGATTGACCAGCGTGGCGATGATGTCCTGCATATCGGCTCGCTCGTCGAGCAGCGTGCCGACCAGGCCCGGCGCCAAATCTGAAGGCGCCTCGGCCAAATATTCCGCCACCAAACCCACGGCTTCGTCTCGGCCGCGGGTGTACCACAGCAAAACCAGCAGGGCAATCCCACCGGTCAGGATCAGTAGACCGAACACCAGGGCCAGCAGATTGATGGTCGGCTTAAGGTCTTCAATCCTTTGCCACGCCGCCGGTTGGCCCGCTACAATACCGTGCGGGAATTGGACGCGCACTTCCAGCTCCTGCCCACCTGGAATGGGCGACCGTGCCCTGAATACCACTTTCTGTGGGTTGGCGACCTCATAATCGGCCGGAGCACCATAGCTTTCCACCACATCGGCGGTTGCCCCCGGTGGCAAGTTGACTGTGACCTTAGAGCTGTTGACCGGGAAGGCCCGGTCTGGGAAGACCGCTTTCCACCACACCTGGTCTCCGCCAGAATAGAACCTCAAAGCGCCGTGAACTGTATAGGCAATCTGATACGTGTGAGTGGAGTTTGAGGTCGGCGGGAAGCAGAAACTGATCCTGAAGTTACTTCCACTTCTTGTGCTGTAGAAGGTATAAGGCTTTTCAGTCACACTCTGGGTAAACTGCACGCCATCTCCGGAGACTGCGACATCGCTGATCCCGGTCAGCCGGTTCATCGGGATGTCCCGGTCAGCGCAGCGGAACGTCCCCCGCGTGAACGTCGCTTCCCAGGTCTCCACGATCAACAAATCCGAATTGGGCTGGACGGTGATGTCCACATCCAGGCGATTCCAGAAGAACGTCTTCTCAAGCTGCGCCTGAGAAACGCTGCCGCCGATGGCCAGCATCATGAACAACACCACAGCCAACAAGACAAACCGCCACCTGTACAACATGCCAGTCTCCTTCTCAGCTCCCAAGACGATTGGGGCACGTATTTCGCAGTGATTATAAACGATAAACTGCGAATGAGGAAATTCTCCAGGGGATGTGGGACTGAAGCCACCTCCAAGCCGACAGTAAAGGCACAGCCCGCGAACAGAAGCCGCCGCTTTGAACGTTAAATCCGCACAAATGCGAGGAAAGGCTTACTTGACCGCCCCAAAAGTCAGGCCGCGGATCAGGTATCTCTGCATAATCAAAGAGAAGATGACCACCGGGACCATGTTGATCAGGCCGGCGGCGGCCATCGGCCCCCAGGCGATGCGGTACGCGGTAATATAACGGCCCAGAAAGATGGGCAATGTCTGGGCGTTGGGGTTGCTGGTGAGGATGAGGGCCAGAAGAAATTCGCCCCAACTTTGAATGAAGGCCAGCGTGGAAACGGCCGCCAGGCCGGGCGCGCTCAGCGGCAGGATGACCGAAACGAAAGCCTGAAGAGGCGAGGCGCCGTCTACGAAGGCCGCTTCATCCAGCTCTTTGGGAATGTCGTTGAAGAACGTGATGAGAATCCAGGTGCTTAGCGGCAAGGTGAAGACCAGGTGCGCCAGAATGAGCACGAACAGTGTGTTCAAGAGTTGCAGTTTGCTGAAGATGAGGTAAAGCGGCAGGGCCGAGGCGATGGGCGGCAGCATTCGGATCGAGATAATCCAATTGGTGAACTGCACACCTCCGACCTTGAAACGAGAAATGGCATAAGCGGCCATCGCGCCGATCAGCATGGAGAGCAAGGCGGTAATGGTCGCCACGATCACACTGTTGCGCAGGTAGGGCCAGATGTTGGCTACTGAGCCGGTAACCTGGCCGGTGAAGCCACCTGAGCCGGCGCCTTTCAGGCCCAGAAAGTTGTCCAGGGTCAGGGCGCGAGGGACGATGATCGGCGGCCAACCAAACCAATCAGGCACGGGCTTGAAAGCGGTGATGACCAGCCAATATATAGGGAAGAGGAAGAAAAACAAGACCAGTAGAACCAGAATGGTTTTGGCAACCTTCCAAGCAAAAGAGCGAAAGTGTCTCATTGAACGTATCACCCCAGTTCCAAAAGCGCCCTCAAACGCAAGACCTTCATCAGCACGTTGACCAACAGTACCACCACGGCAAGCAACAAGATGCTCAACGCCGAGGCATAACCAATATCCCAGCCGAACGACAGGCCTACCTTGTAGATGTAGTAGCTGAACGAATGAGTGGCCGCCCCAGGCCCTCCCCAGGTGACCATGAAGACAATATCGAACAGCTTGAGGATGTCAATCAGCCGGATGATCAACACCACCCAAATCAGGGGGCGGAGCAGCGGCAGCTCGATAAGACGTATCGCCTGCCAGGAACTGGCCCCATCAACCACAGCCGCCTCGGTCAGCTCGGGGGGTATTGACTGCAAGCCGGAATAGAGCACCAGAAAAACAAAGGGCGTCCATTGCCAGACATCAATCAGAATGATGCCCAGACGGGCGAACGGGTAACTGCCCAACCACGAGACTTTGGCGACACCGAGCAACGAGAGAAAATAATTGATGGGCCCGAACTCAAAGTTGAACAGCATTTTCCAGGCGATGCTCGCCACGACAGCCGGGATCATCATTGGCAGGAGTATCGCGCTACGGATAAGCCGTTCGCCGAGCATGTCACGAATCAACCAGGCAATCCCTATCCCCAACAGGATTTCCAGCGGCAAGGCGACGATAACCAGCAACGCGGTGAATTCGATGGTGGAACGGGCGCTGCCGTCCTGTAGAATGGCCGCATAATTGCCCAATCCGATGAACCGCGGGGGCTCGTTTCGGGCCAGGTCATAGGCGTGGAAGGACATAAAAATCATGTTGAGGAAGGGATAAATGGTCAAGGCCAGCAAAGGGATGATCAGCGGCAAGATCAGCAATATGGCAGAGGTGCGGTATCTACGGGTCATGACTGGCTCCGATCAGATTTTGGACCTGAGCAAAAGAAATGGGCTGTGAGAGACGTCTCTCACAGCCCATCACACAATCTCACTTGGCGATACCCAGGATTTTCTCCCACTCAGCAGCCAACTGAGCCAGGGCTGCCGCTTTGTCCGGCTTCTGCCCCGCCAAAATCTCGGATAGGACGCCCACCATGACGTCCTCCAGCTTAGGCTCCTCAGGGATGCGCGGACGGTGGGAAGCATTTTCCAGTGCTTTGGCGTATACGCCTTCCATCCACGGAGAATCTTTCAAGACTTCAGGGTCCTGGACGGTTGAATACCGCGTCGGACCGACCCGGTATTTTTGCCAGTGCAGCTTGTCACCCATCTTGCTGGTGGCATACTGAATGAACTTGAATGCCTCCTTCTGGTGTTTGCTGGCGGCATTCACGCCTAAACCCCAACCGCCGCTGACCGGGTAGCCGCCGGGGATAATGGCCACGCCGACCTTCTCCGGCACCGGCGAGACTTCAGGGAAGGCTTCCCAGCCAGCCAGCGTGGCCGTCCAGGAAGGACACATCGCGGCCAGCCCTTTGCCAAAGCCCTCGAAGGTCTCCCCATAGTCGGAGCCAAGCGGGTCGGAACTATACTTCATCAGCGTCTCCATCATCTCCAGGGCTTTCACTCCCTCTGGGCCGCCGAACGCCGGTTTCCCATCGGCAGTGAACAGGTCGCCCCAATCCAAATCCACCTCGCCGAATTTCTTTATGGCTTCGGGACTTCGCCGGTAGGGGGCAAACCAGTTAATGAACATGTAGAACAACGTGTGTGTCCTGGGGAACATCAGGGCGATGCCGTACTCAGTCGGCGAGTCCGGATTTTCCGCCTTGGTGAAGAACTTGGCTACGTCCACAGCTTCTTCCCAGGTGGCCGGCGGCGCCAGGTCGCGCCCGTAGGCCTTCTTGAACGCCTCCTGCAGCTTCGGGTCGGTGAAATAGTCCTTGCGATAGAAGAGCCACATGTTGGCGCCGTAGAAAGGATAGCCTATGTTCTTGTCCTTCCACATGCCATACACATGCCAGGCAGTGGGGATGAAATCGTTCAAGTCGTAGTCCGGATCGACCAGGTCTGGGTTTTCCTCGCGGAACTTCGCCAGGTCTAACATGCCGTCGGCGATTGAGCCGCCCGTCATGAGGTCCCAGGTCGTCACGTCGAACGCGCCGGTGCCCGAGCGAATGTCGGCCAGGATCTGAGCGTAGAGCACTTCCCAGGAAATCGGCGTCACTTCGACCTCGATGTCAGGATTCTCCTGCGTAAACATCCCGGCCAGTTCGGCCAAAGCATCGGCGTTGTCTGGCGACGACCACACATTCAACTTGACTTTTTGCGCCTGTGGGGCTGCTTCCAGTCGGTCAACCGCGGGAAAGACCATCAACACTGTACTGAAGACAACTACAAGACTAAGCACCAGATACCATTTACTCTTCATTTTGCAACTCCTCCTTTACGAGTCACTTTGCGGCGGAGGTCCCCGCCGCCTCAGACAATTAAACAGTACCTACTCGCTGCTACGCCAAGTATGTCTCAGGAAAGTCAAGGTGCAATTAAGGGGACAAGTAACACCAGAAATGCGACTTACGCTCTCACGAACTGTTCAAATTATATCAGGAATCCGAAATGCTGTCAACAGTTTTTTGGTCATTTTGCGCAAGAACGGTATACTGACAAAAGGAAACCAGGGACATTGTAAGTAAGGAGCACTATGTCGGATAGCTACGATGTGATTGTCATCGGCGCGGGACACGCCGGCTGCGAGGCCGCGCTGGCTGCTGCGCGGATGGGATGTAAGACTCTCTTGATGACGATGAATCTGGACCTCATCGCCCAGATGCCTTGCAACCCCAGCATCGGAGGGCCGGGCAAGGGCCATCTCGTGCGCGAGATCGACGCGCTGGGCGGCGAGATGGCTCAGGCAACCGACCGCAATTTTATTCAGATTCGGATGCTGAACTCATCTAAAGGGCCGGCTGTGCAGGCGCTGCGGACACAGGCCGATAAGCGGCTGTACTCCTTGAACATGAAACACGTTTTGGAGCTGACCCCCAATCTGACCCTCATCCAGGCCACGGGCGAGCATATCCTGACCCGCGACGGGCGCGTCACCGGCGTGACGACTCATCTGGGACAAACGTACCAGGCACGCGCGGTGGTGGTCACTTCGGGGACCTTTCTGAACGGACGCATCTTGAGCGGTGAGCGTGCTTTCGATGGCGGGCGCGCCGGCGAGTTTCCAGCCTGTGGGCTGTCAATGTCTCTGCGCGAACTTGGCCTGGAGATCAAGCGGTTCACGACCAACACACCACCGCGGGTAGACGCGCGGAGCATTGATTTCTCGATGACCATCCCTCAGCCCGGCAGCGACGAGCCACTCTACTTCAGTTTCAGAAGCGAAGAGCCAGGCTACGCTGAAAAATGCGCCTCCTGGTTGCCCACTCACGTCAATCCGGTGTACCCGGTAGAGCGAGAAACCGGTTGGCGGCGACAGTTGCCTTCCTACCTGGTGCACACCAACGAAAAGACGCATCAGATTGTCCGGGAGAATCTGCATCGGTCGCCGATTGTTTCCGGCTTCATCGAAGCAGCGGGGCCACGCTACTGCCCCTCTTTCGAGGAAAAGATCGTGCATTTCCCCCATCACGATTCCCACCAGATATTCCTCGAGCCGGAAGGATGGCTGACGACTGAGGTCTACGTACAGGGGTTCTTCACGGGTATGCCACCGGATGTTCAGGCGGCGATGTGCCACAGCATACCTGCTTTGCGCCAGGCCAGGATCGTGCGGCCAGGCTATGCCATCGAATATGATTACGTGCCGCCCTATCAGATCAAAGCGACGTTGGAAACCTGGCAGGTCGCCGGATTGTTCCTGGCGGGCCAGATCAACGGCACATCAGGCTATGAAGAAGCGGCTGCCCAGGGGTTGATGGCTGGCATTAACGCGGCGCGTTACGTGCAAGAACGTTCCCCGGTGGTATTGGGGCGCGACCAGGCTTACATCGGCGTGCTGATTGACGACCTGATCACCAAAGACCACCGAGAGCCCTACCGCATCATGACCTCGCGGGCCGAGTACCGCCTCTTGTTGCGTCAGGACAATGCGGACCTGCGCCTTGCCCCGTTGGGCCGCGAAATTGGCCTCCTGCCAGAAGAGCGATACCACGTTGAGCAAAAACGGCGTGCAATTCAAGACATCCTGAATCGCCTGGCCGACACCTGGCTGCCGCCGACCGATGAAGTCAACGCCGTTCTGACGGCCTTCGGGCAACCGGCTGTATCAGATGGGATCAACGCGCTGCAATTGCTGCGACGGCCTGACGTCCCTTATGAAATGCTGGAAAGGTTGATTGATCTGCCGCAAGTCACCAACCCGGTCAAAGAGCAGGTTTCCATCGAAGCCAAGTACGCCGGCTATATCAAGAAACAACAGGAACAGGTCGAAAGGGTCAGGCGGCTGGAAACGCGCGTCATTCCCCCCGATTTGGATTACGCCAACCTGCCAGGCCTCCGGCTGGAAGCCCGAGAGAAGCTGGCGTTCCACCGTCCCGCGACGCTGGGCCAGGCGACCCGTCTGTCCGGTGTAAATCCGGCCGACATCGCCGCCCTGCTGGTTCATCTGGAAAGAGGCCAGCGTTCAGGCGTGCAAACTTGAGACCGATGGCGCCGCCCTTAGCCCGGCCGCTTCACAGGCTGGTCCTCCAGAGGGATCAGCCTGTACATAATTGCCAGTTTGACCAGACCCGCGACATCGTTGACATATAGCTTCTTCATGATGCGACTCCGATAGGAATCGACGCTTTTGGGGGACAGTTTGAGCGATTTGGCAATCTCCAGGCTCGATTTGCCTTCTGCCACGAGTTGCAGAATCTCGCGTTCGCGGGAGGTCAGCCTGGTCAAGGGATTCAAGTCCTCAGCTCTTGTGTCAGGAGCAAGGAATTCGTCAATAATCATGTCGGCTATCTTGGGGCTGACGAAACGGTGGCCGGCCAGTACGGTTCGAATTGCGCTGACCACCTCGGCACCCGCCGACTCCTTGAGCACGTACCCCTGCGCGCCTGCACGCAACGCCCTAAGGATGTATTCTTGCGCGAAGTGCATTGACAAGATGATTATCTTGATGTCCGGACAGGTCTTCTTAAGACGGGCGGTTGCCTCGATTCCGTTAAGTTCCGGCATGGAAATATCGAAGATGGCTATATCGGGGTGGAGGTTGATGGCCTGCTCCACGGCGTCGCGTCCATTGGCCGCCTGCCCAATCACCCTAAAGCCATCCTCTTCTTCTAACAACGAACACAGGCCCTGCCGGACGATATCGTGATCATCGGCCAGGAAAATCGTGGGGCTCATCGTTCCTCCTCACGGCAATGCCTATGACCGGCTGTAAAACGACAAGAGAAGACTACAAACGGGTTCTGGCTATTCTGTTGGTTTGTGGGAAAGCTTGGGCATAGTTTACCACAATGACTGTCTTGAAGCAAAAAGCCAACCGGCCTCACCGGCTTCCAACACTTTGACCAAATGAGGACCTGAGACTATAATCTCGAATATCGGTACCACGGGGAGAAAAGGGGAGAGAGCAACGATGGGAGAAGTGCGGGTCAGAGCCATTCAAAGCAAGAAAGACGTTGATGCTTTCATCAAGTTTCCCTTCCGGCTGTATCGCGGCAATCCATATTGGGTGCCGCCGCTCATCTCGGAAAGACGCAATTTCTTTGACCCACAGAAGAATCCTTTCTATGAACACGCCGAGGTACAACTTTTTCTGGCTGAGCGCGACGGAGAGGTTGTAGGCACCATCGCCGCGGTTATCAACGATACGCACAATCAGGCCTACGGAGAGCGCACCGGATTCTGGGGCATATTTGAGACGGTCGAAGAGTACGAGGTCGCTGAAAGACTGTTCTCAGCCGCGAGGGATTGGGTACGGGAACGAGGGATGGACAGGCTGCGCGGGCCGATGAACCTGGCCTTTCATCACGAGTTCGGCATGCTGGTGGATGCATTCGATTCCAGCCCGGTCATCCTCACAACTTACAATCCGCCCTATTACCCTGATTTTGTTGAACGGTTCGGTTTCGAGAAGGTCAAGGATCACTACGCATACTACATTGACCTGCGGCCCTATCGCAGCCCAGCTGATTTTCCCCAAAGGCTTGTGCGAGTGGCAGAGTATGCCCGCAGACGTGCGGGTGTGAACGTCCGCAAGCCGGACCTGGATGACTTTGAGAATGAAGTCAGGCGGGTGTACGATGTGTTCAACTCGGCGTGGCGTCACAACTGGGGTGCTACGCCCATATCACAAAAAGAAGCCATACATCTGATCGGCCAATTGAAGCCTTTTCTGGACAGAGACCTGATCTACATCGCCGAAAAAGACGGAAAGCCCGTGGGAGTATCGCTCAGCATAATGGACTACAACCAGGCTCTACTCCACATGAACGGGCGTCTTTTCCCCTTTGGCTGGCTGCAATTCCTGATCCATCGCAGGAAAATTGACACCCTCCGCGTCTTTATGATGGGGGTGATTGAGGACTATCGCACGCAAGGCCTCGATTCGGTCTTTTACTTTGAAACGGCCAAAGTGGCAGTAGCCAGGCGCATCAAGGGCGTCGAAATGTCCTTGATCCTGGAAGACAACCACATGATGCGGCGGATCATCGAGGGTTTCGGCGGCACCATCTACAAAACCTACCGCCTCTATGACTTGCCGTTGTAGCTTGCTATGGGGATATTGATCCCTCCAAAGCGCGTTCCAGAATTCGCACAAAGTCCTGCCCGGTTGTGGCCCGCGGGTTCACACCCCGCAGCCTGACCTGTGTCCTGAAAATCTCTTCGGCAAGAGAAGGAATTGCCTCTCGAGTGACGCCCACGTGACCCAGCCGTCTGGGCAGACCGATATCCTCCATCAGACGGTACACGGCCCTCGTAGCCCGGTGCGCCGCGTCCCGCTCGGAGAGTCCCTCAAGCCGCTCACCTAAAGCCTGAGCAATCTGGGCGAATCGCCCTGTGGCAGCCATTTCGTTGAATTCCATAACATACGGTAGCATCAGGGCATTGGCCACACCGTGGGGGACATTGAACCTGCTGCCCAAAACCATTGCAATGGCATGAACGATGCCCAACTGTCCGTTGGAGAACGCCAGGCCAGCCATATAGGCCGCGTGAGCCATACCGCTGCGTGCTTCCATGTCCTGGCCGTTCGCCACCGCCCGCCGCAGATGTTGGCCGACCAGCCGCACAGCCTCCAGGGCCAGGGGGTCAGTCAGTGGTTGCGCTTCCTTAGAGACATACGTCTCGATAGCATGGGTGAGAGCGTCCATACCTGTCGCTGCGGTCAACGCCGGCGGCGCTGTCAGCATCAACATCGGATCGATGATCGCCACGCGAGCGATGACCTTCGAGCTGGCAATGGACTTTTTCTTGTGAGACCCATCAGGCTCGATGTCGGTCAAAACGCAGTGCCGCGATGCCTCGCTGCCTGTCCCACCAGTTGTCGGT
>Ga0129299_1003456_pt1 | contig 10325 bp, 3 predicted proteins | sample ConPoolayeCmetaG_FD_94477 | JGI IMG/M metagenome (GOLD analysis project Ga0129299, IMG submission 94477) | Hot spring microbial mat communities from California, USA to study Microbial Dark Matter (Phase II) - Cone Pool mat layer C metaG ... | reverse complement strand
CAGCAGCGTGGTGTGGGCGTCGTCATCGTCGCGGCTGCTGACGCAGCCCGTGTCGCAGCCGCCGCGCACCCAGGCGCGGTTGACGTTGTCGCCCGTGTCGGTCAGCACGGCCGTCACCTGCGCGGTCCACGTGCCGCCAGCCGGGATCGGATTGGGGAACCAGGTGATGGTGTTGCCGGCAATGATGGGCACAGCGCCGTCCGAGCCAGCCGTGGCGTTCACGTTGACATAGCTATTCCCGGCCACGTCGGTGACGACGACGTTGTAGGCCATGCCCGTGCCGGTGTTCTGCACCGTCAGCGTCCATGTCACCGGCTCGCCCACGTTGACTGTCTGGCTGGGCGGGGTTTTGTTGATGGTCAGGACGGGGCTGACGATGCTGATGGCGTAGGAGACGTTCTCGGTGTAAGGGCCGCTGGTGAGACAATCGGGGATATCGTCGTCATAGCGCACCTGGATGATGTTATTGCCAGAAGGCAAGGCGCAGTTATTGCCGCTGCCTGTGGCATTGCGCACGCGGAAGACGAGGGTGGTCATGCCACTGGGCAGCACCGGCCAGGTGTAGACGACGATCTGTCCCAGATCGGTGATGGTAGCAGGCCATGTGCTGGCATTGAGCGTGTCGCTGTAGACAAAGCCGCTGGGTAGTGTGTCGGTGAGGACGACGTCATAGGCGGGGGGGCCGGCGTTGAACAGCGTAATAGTCAGCACGCCGCCGCACTGGTTGAGCGTGCGCGGCCCGGCGTCGGCGCTCAGGCCGATGGCTTCAAAGACCGGGACGGTGCGCAGGTAGGCATCGTCCTGCATCGTGAAGCGGCAACCGTCGTCGCAGCCCCACGAGAGGCGGGCCAGGTTCTGCGTGTCCACGGGGTCGCAGCCCTCCGGCTGGCTGACGACGCTGGTCACGGTGAGCACGATGGTCTGGCCGGGGTTGACCAGGCCGACGGTCCACGAGACCACGCCGCCCAGCGTGCCGGGGGCGGGTGCGCTCAGGCCATAGCCCGGCGTCGCTGTCAGGAAGCCGGCGTTGTAGGGCAGAATGTCGGTGACGACGACGTTGGTTGCCGGCGAGGTGTTGCCGGCGTTGGCCACGGTGATGGTCCATACCACTGTCTCCCCCGGCTCGGCATAGACGAGTTCCGGCGAGGGGTGGGTGCGGGTGAGGTGCTGGCCGACCTTGACAAAGGTCAGTTGCGGCGCGCGCGACTGCATCAGGTATGTCGAAGCCTGCGTCAGGTGGGGTGTGCCGCAGGGGTCGAGATAGCCGGTCTGGACGCGGATCTGTCCCCCGGCAAAGGGGCAGGAGGCGGTGGTCTGGAAGCGGATATAGACCGTCTCGTAGGGGCGGATGCGCGCCATCCACGAGGAGAGCGGCGCGCCGCTGGCCGGCCCCCACGAAAGCTGCTGCCCGTTGATGGTGGGATCGGGCCCGGCCTGCCAGTTGATCGTGTCCGTGCTGACCTGGGTGGTGCCGGGGACGTAGTAGAGGCCTGGCGGCAGCGTTTCCGTTACCGTAGCCGTATAGACGCTGAGCAGGCCGGCGTTACGCACGGTCACTGTGACGGTGCGGGTATAACACGTGTCGATGGGGCTGACGAACTGGTTGGTGTTGAGCAGCACAGTGGGCGGCAATTCGACGTGGGAAGTGGCAGCGCAGCCCCCCTGGCAGGTCTGGCCCAGGCAACCCTGCTGACCGGCAAAGACGTTGGTCAGATCGTCACAGCCAATGATCTCGGCCTCGTAGATGATGACGACGCGCTCCTTGGGCTGGATCACCGGCAACGTCCACGTGACGTGCTGGGACGAGGTCAGGGGCACCACGCCGGCGACCGAACCCTGCGTCGAGGTGATAGTCGAACTGACATAGCGCAGACCGCTGCCGAGGGTGTCGGTCAGCACGACGTTGTAGGCGGGGCCGGCGCCGGAATTGAAGACGGTCAGCGACCAGCGCACGAAATCGGACGTGGCATAGATGACCTCTGGGAACTTGGTCAGAATTGGCGCACATGGCGCGACCAGCGGGTTGCCCAGGTTGCCGCCTGCGGAACAGCGCTGGCGATACACTTCATCATTGGCGCAGAGGTTGTCATAGTAGAGTGTGGCCTGGAACGGTGCGGCATCGGTGCAGCGCAGTTGCACGTGCAAATAGACCGTCGCCGTGAGCGCCGAGGAGAAGGCATCGCCATAGTACCAGTGGTAGCCGCTGTTGTTGGTCTCGGTCAGGATCGGCGTGACGCCGCCAAAGCCCAACACGGTGATGACCGCAAAGGTATCGGTCACCAGGTCGATGACGGCGTCGTAGGCGGCAATGTCCGGCGTTGTCCGCTCGGCGGTCAGCGTCACGGTGTAGGTGCCACAGTTCGAGACGACTGGCGGCAGGCCGCTGAGGCTCAGGCGCATCTGCGGGGCGTGCGTTTCGACAAAGACGCCCTCCTCCAGGATGCCATCCGCAGCGCAGGCGTCGTTGCCCGTCACGCCCAGGTCCAGGTATGACCAGTCGTACCAGCGTGCATCGGAGCAGGCTGACGGTTCGCCGACGCGGGTCTGGTAGCCGATCTGCATCGTCGCGCCGGGCAGGTCAACGGCGCACGTCGGGCTGATGTTGGAAATGACCAGCATGCCGTTGACGATCGTCTCGCTGAATGTCGCCAGGCAGCCGGTCGCGCCGTTGGAGACCCACACCCAGGCCGTGCCGCTCACATAGGTCTGATAGGGCAGCGTCTCGGTAAAGAGCAGCCCGCCCCAGGCGGGGGTGACCGTCCAAGAGCTGGCAAAGCTGTAGGTGTTGGTGTAGGCAAACGTCTCGTCGGAACAGGGCACCAGCGGGGCAGAGACCTGCTTGTCCGATGAGACGCCCTCGTCGCACTGGATGTAGACGCTGGCGTTGGCGGTCGCCTGGCGCGCGCAGTTCTGGCAGTCTGTGCCCAGTGCTGCAACGACATTGGTCATCTGCGTGCCGCAGTAGGCGCAGCCGCCGGCGTTGCTGTCTGGAGTGAGCAGGACGACGGTCAGGGTTGTGGAGGCCGAGAGTTCCCAGGTGATGTAGGTGGTTCCCCCCACGGTGAACGAGACGCCGCCGCCGGTGTCGATGACGGTCCAGCCGGGGGGAACCGTATCGGTGACGATGACGGTCCCGCTGATGCCGGTGATGTCGACGTTGATCGTCGCCGTGACCGTCTGCCCGCGATAGACCTCAGGGGGCATGGATTTGCTCAGGTTGATGTCGCCGGGGACGTTGGTCAGTTGCCAGCCGGCGTTTTGTGGCAGCGTGTAGTAGGGGTTGTCGCAGCGGTCGTAATAGAGCAGCTCAAAGTTAAAGTTGCCGCTCGTGGGCGTGGCACAGGGACTGGTGGGAAGGGTGAGGGTAAAGACGAGGTTATAGGTCTCGGCGGGCAAGATGGGCGGCAGGTGGAACGCGCCGCCGCTATAGCTCACCCCCGGCGCTGTGGTCACGATGAAGGGGGAGAGGTCGGTGGTCAGCGTGGTGGAATAGGCCGTGCCGTCGCCGCTGTTGGTGAGGGGAATGGTAAAGACCTGCTCGCCGGTACAGTAGGGCACGTCGAAGGTGGGCAGGACATAGGAGAGGTTGGGGTTACGCATCTGCAGGTCGATCGAGCCGATGGCGGTCTGTGGCGTCAGGCAGGTGGTGCCGTTGCAGCCCCAGGTGCCGGTGACCACGTTGGCCAGTTCGGAGCAGCCCACCACCTGGGCGGAGACGGGAAAGGTCAGCACCTGGCCCACGGTCATGCTGGAGATGTAGGTCGTGGTCAGGCCGCTGACGTAAGCCAGGCCGCTGCCCAGGACGTCGGTGAGCACAACGTTGGTGACATTGCCGTAGCCGGTGTTCTCCACATAGATCGTCCAGGTGACCACGTCTTCCAGGTAGGCAGGGATGACGGCCGGCTCTTTGCGCACGGTGATGGCGCCGGGGTTGACCACCAGGTCGGTGTAGCGGACGATGGTGGGGCCGCCGTCCTGGGTCAACGTGACGACGTTTTGCCCGGATACGGCGGCGCAGCCGCCGGCAAAGGCAAAGACGCAACTCTGTACCTGGTTGGGTGCCATGTTGAACGGCCCGCACGACTGGGGACTGGGGCTGTAGGGATAGGGCATAGCGCTGACGACCTGCACGTTGGTCGCCGGGGTGGCGTCGTTGGTAAAGACCACGGTGTAGGTGACGGTGTCGCAGACATTGGCGGTGGTGGGGCCATAGACGTGCAGGTTGGCGGAGGAGACAGAGCGCAGGCCAGGGCCAGAAGGGGCTGGCTCGTGGCGCTCTGCGTTGCCCGCCGGCAGCGACGCCGTGGCGAACCAGTCCGGGAGCGCCGTCGGCGGAGGGGGAGGCGGCGCCGCGGCAGGCGGCTCAGCCAGCCACGGCGGGAGCAGTTCGGGCGTGGCTGGCGCGGCGGCGTCCGCCGTGGCTGGTCCGTCCAGCCATACTGGCAGGAGCGCTGTCGAGGCAGGCGCTGGTGGCGTCGCTGGCGCCGGCGCCGCAGCGGCGGGGAGAGCTGATGAGATCAATCCCAACAACATCGAAAATCCGACGAAAAAGCGCAGTGTCTTCATGATTCCCTCCTGACAACAAAGCAAACTTGCTGCAAGCGGCAGCAGGCCCTTGCAGCGGCCAGGCAGCACAACGCTGTCGCATTGCTGCGGCCCTGCTCACCTGGATTGCAGCCCCTCGCCGTATCGGTCAATGCGGGGTGGGCCGCTGACGCCAGCGCCAGAGCGCTGCGCCTGCCGCGCAGCCGAGCGCCAGCATGCTCACTCCAGACGCCAACAGCCAGATGGAGGAAGTGCTGCCGGTTTCGGGCAGCAGCAGTTCCTCCGTGGGCGTTGGAGAAGGCGGAGGAGGAGGAGGCTCCTCTGTGGGCGGCACGGGCGTCGCTGTAGGGGTGGCCGTGGGGGTAGGCGTGACGGTAGGCGTGGGCGTCGGCGTGATGCCGGCAGCGACGGGCGCTGCCTGGACCAGTCCCCATGAGCCGAGCAACGTCAGCAGGGCAAGGGCCAGCAGGAAACGGATAGAGAGTCTCTTGTTCATTGGTCTTTTTGCCATTCAGTCATTACCCTGGTATTACCTTACTGTCGTAAGATTACAACACACATTACGAGCAGCACAAAGCGTCAGTGGCGGCACGCAGCCAGTGGCAGGTAGAGATGTGCGCTCCACGGCCGCACCTGCCACTGCAAAGGCAGGGCCGGATCGCCAAAGAAGTGGTAGCTGTCGACCAGGTGGCGGTTTGCCCCGCCGGCGACGGCGGCTTTGGCGACGCTGGCCGCAACGCCGGGAGGGGCGGGGTTCTCGCCCAGGGCGCTCAGGTAAAAGGCGCGGTGCAGGGGGGTCTGCGAGCTGCCCAACCCCAGCCCGCTGTTGCCATAAGCGGCGATGGCGCCCGCCTGCGGCAGCCGCACCAGCGCCTCGTCCATCGAGGTCATGTAGGGGTCGGGGTGAGCAAAGTGGCCGGTAAAACAGCTCATCGAAAGGAGCAGTGAATAGCGTGGCACGCGGGGCAGAGCGGGCAGGTCGTCGGTATGGAAGAGCCGCCCGTGCTCCCACTGCTGGAAGGCGCTGTGCCCTACCCAGTTCAGCACCAGCGCGCCCTGGTTCCATTCCCCCACGAGCTGGGCGCGCACCTGAGACAGGTTGGCGCAGGCGGTGGGGTCGTCTGGATCGTCGCTGCAATAGAGGCGCGTGACGGTGTGGGTAAGGGGAACCAGGGCGGTGATCCCCTCGGCCTCGGCGGGAAAGTTGCCGGCAGGGTCGGGGTCATCGGCGACAAAGACGTGACGTGAGTTCCACTCGCCGGGGAAGGGCGTCTGGCTGTAGGCGACGATCTTGGCAATGACCGCTTCCAGCTCGGCGGGCGAGTTGACGGGCAGCCGCCCCACTGCCATATCGGGCAGGTTGTCGTTGCCGTCCACGGCCACGTAGCGATTGTCGACGGGAATCTCGCCCAGCCAGGGATCGACATAGGCCAGGTAGGGCGGCAGGAGGGTGGGTGAGCCGGTGCCGAGATGATCAAGCGGGTCCCAGGTCCCGTCGCCCACCAACAACACGTAGAGCGGGCGCGGCGTCCACGTGGCATAGGCGTGGGCGATGAAATCGCGCAGCGCCTGGGGGTCCATGCGCCCGTCGCCGTAGAGGTCATAGATCGCCTCGGTGGAGGCGGCAAAGGTGCTCAGGCCGTGCGCGGCGTGAAAGTCGAGCAGGGGCGCAAGCGTGGAGAGCAGGGCAGCGGGCGCCAGCGCCAGATAGGCCGCGCCAGACGGCTCCTCCAGCTCTGCCAGGGGCGACCAGGTGGTGAGGGCCTGGATCGCCGCAGGCTGCAGGGCAAAGTAGGTGTGCGGACCGGGGCGGTCGTCGCAGAGGGGCATGCCGGGTGGCAGGCGGATGGGCGCGTCAGGGTTGCTCACGTCGAAGAGGAGCGCATCGGTGAGGCCTTCGACGGTGTAGCAGCGCGGTTCGGCCTGGCCGCTGAAGCGCAGGCGGGCGCTGCTGGTGGCCGCCAGCGGATAGCGCAGCGCCAGCGCGTCGACCCAGACCCCTTCGATGGCGACGCCGGGCAGGCCGGGCAGCGTCAGCCGCACCGTGTTGGCGCCGACGCGCAGGGCGCTCGACGGCACGGTCACCTGGGCGGTCTGGCCCACGCGCCCGTTCCAGGTCACCTGGCCGACGCCGATGCCGTTGACGCTGACGGCGACGCGATGGTCGGGATTGGCGGCCACGTCGGTATAGCCTTGCAACCAGAGGGTCAGCGTCGCCGTGGGGCTGCCTGTCTGCGGCGTGCGCAGGGTCAGGTTAAAATCGGCGGCGCTGGGGCAGGCGGCGGAGGCGGGGCGCTCCAGGCAGCGCCAGTACCAGTGGTCGCCGTCGCGGGGGGAGGGGTAGAGAGAGTCGTAGGCGTGTTGTTCCCCGGCGAACGCCTCGGCCCAGGCAACGCCAGCGGGAAGCGTGGTCGTTTCGGGGGTGTAGCTGGCCATGCGCAGGCCAGGGGTGTCGCCATAGACGGCGCGGTACGTCTCGTGGTCTGCCCAGCGGGTGGGCTGGGGGTCGGCGTAGAACAAGAAACGCTGTCCGGCGGCGTCCCAAAGCAGGGCCAGTTCGGTGGCCGTGGCAGGGCGATAGAGCCGCACGCGGGCCGGGTCGGAGGTGGCGGTGACGACGCCGGCAGCCTGGAGGGTGCTCCAGCTCAGCGCGTAGAGGCCGCGCGTCCGCAGGCGAAACTGGGCGGTGGGAGGAGAGGGAGTGCGGGCAGCCTGGCTGGAGGGCGCCTGTTGGGGGTATCCTGCCAGCAGGTGGGGATTGAGCACCAGCGGGCGCAGCGCAGCGTGGAAGGGGTCGATGGCGCCCGCTGCGCGCGGCGGTTGGGCAAAGCGCAGCGTGACCTCGACCGCGTCCAGGCGGGTCAGGCGCAGGGTGGCAGGATCATAGCGCAGGGGGGCGAAGGTGAGCTGGGCCAGGCGCACGCCGCGCAGGCGGCCCAGGCCGGTCAACGTGACGCCGAAGGGAGGCGGCTGTGGCCTTTCCCCCAGGGGCATAGGCTCTGGAGGTGTCTGCGGCGTCAGCGGGGCGGAGAGGGTGCGCGTTGTCTCGGCAAGCACGTTGACCGTCAGCGTCACAGCGCCGGCAGGTGGGAGAACAACAAGAGCCGTGGCGTAGGGCAGCGCTGGCCCGTCACCTTGCCCGGCAAACAGCCAGCCGGCAGCGGCAAGCTCATCTGGCGACGCGCGTTCCAGCTCAGGCGATTCCCAGCGCAGGGTCAGACCAGAGGCAGTGGAGGAAAGCAAAACGGGGCTGGAGCTGGGGGCGGTGGCTGTTGCAGGTCGAAGCGGCGCTGCCGCTGACCAGAGCAGCGCGAGCAGGATGCTGCTCAGGCTTCTTTTGCCGGTAGTCATTTTTGGAACGGTCCAGAGGCCTGCAAACATTATAACGCAGCGGTCTTTTCGCGTCAAATTGTTGCTGTAGGACAACTGCTTGCAGGTGTCCTGCTGGACTTTCCTGGGGTCGCGGGCGTCCCCGCCCGCCCGGCAGCGCGGACGGGGCGTCTGCGCTCCCAGGGTGTCCCCGCCCGCGCTCCTCCGAACGCTTCGCGGCTTTCGCTTTTCTCCTGAACCCTCGCGGCATGTCCCCAATCTGATATGCTCTCCCCGATGGTTTGTGTGCGGATGTCTGTGCTGTGCTATAATGCCCGCGAAATGGCTCCAGGGAGGTGGGACGATGACGGAAACGGCCATTCGCATGCTGGAAGTGCGCGGCACGCACCGCCAGGTGGGCCAGCAGATCGGCGAGGCCTGCTGCCTTTCGCTGCAGCAGATCGTCGCCCAGGCGCGCAAAGAAGCGGGGCCGGGCGCCGACTGGGAAGCGGTGCTGCGCAAAGCGTCGCTCTTCCTCGAGGCGACGCGCCCTGTCTATCCGCAGTATGTGGAAGAGCTGGAGGGGATCGCCGAGGGCGCGGCGTTGCCTTTTCTCGACGTTTTTGCCGCGAGCTGTGAGGAGTTGTGGGAGCAGGCGCTGTGGCGCGGTTGCACCGATTTCGCGGCCCGCGGACCGGCCACGGCGGACGGCTCGACCCTGCTGGCCCACACCAACGACCTCGACGCGGCGCTGGAAGAGCACCTGGTCATCCTCAAGGTGCGCGCAGGGGACGAGCCCGAGTTTCTGGCCGTCTCGCCGGGCGGACTGGGCCTCAGCGTCGGCTTCAACGCTGCCGGGATCGCCCTTACGGGCAACGAGGTCACCGCCAACGACGTTCGTCCCGGTGTGCCGCGCGTCCTGATTGTCCGCGCCATTCTGGCGGCGCGGCGGCTGGGCCAGGCGCTGGATGCCTGTCTCCTTCCTCAGCGTGCGTCGAGCTATAACAACATCGTCGCCGATGCCAGCGGCGAAGTGTACAGCATGGAGGGTTCGGCGACCGACTGCGAGCCGATCTATATCGAGGAGAACATCCTGGCGCACGCCAACCACTATGTCAGCCCGTCGATGCGACGCTTTGAGGCTGCGCCGGGAGAGATGGGCGATTCGATCGTCCGCCACAACCGCGCCATGCGGCTGCTGCGGGAGAATTATGGGCATCTCTCTGTGCAGCGCTTCCAGGAACTGTTGGCCGATCACGCCAACTATCCGGTCTCGATCTGCAAGCACGGCAACGAGTCGGTGACGGTGTTCAGCATCATCATCGAGGTGAACCATCTGCGGGCGTGGATCGGCCGCGGCCGGCCCTGCCAGACGACCTATTTCAGCTACAGTTTGGGGTAGAGGGGCTTGGTGCTCCACACCTGCTGCGGCGGAGGGATTCGCCTGATCGTCCGACTGTTTCCTCCACCACGGTGTCATAGACCGGAGCCATCACACCCCAATCGAAGCGGGCCACGCTCTCCCGCAGCGTCTGGGCGTCCTGACGCGTCTGCTGAGGGTGAAGCAGCACCCGACGCAGGCGCGCCAGCAGTCCTTCCCAGTCGTTGTAGAGACAGCGCTCGTGCAGGGTGGGGGGGATCAGTTCGGGATAGGAGAGTCGCTGCGGCAGGACCGGGAAGCAGCCGCAGTAGATCGCCTCGACGATGGCGACGCCAAAGAACTCGTGGATGGCCGTGCTGACGACGACGTCGGCCTGGCGCAGCAGGCGAGCATACGCCTGCCGGCTGGCGTGGCCGTAGTGGACGACGCGCTCTCCCAGCCGCTCTCTGGCGGCGATGAACTCGTGCGGCTCCTGGCGCACGTTTTCCCCTGCCAGCGCCACGCGGAAAGCGACGCCCTCCTGCGCCAGCGCGTCCAGCGCGCGGAAGAAGGTCACCGGGTCTTTGTCGTATTCCCAGCGCTGGTTCCACAGGATCAGCGGCGGAGCGTCTGCCTGGCGCTCCTCTGGCGCCTGGTCGAAGCGGTGCAGGTCGCAGCCGACCGGCAGGACGGACGATTTGGCTTGCACCTCGGCGATGCGGTGGAGGTGGGTATAGTCGGGAAAGTGCTTGAGCAGGCGGGGCAGCTCGTCAAACCAGGCAGCCTGGTGGTAGTGCGAGTTGAACAGCACGCGGTCGGCGGCGAGCATCGACAGCCAGTTGATCAGGCCGTAGGTCAGGTCGCGCTTTTCGCCGGGCGGGAAGGGGTAAGTGAGCTGGTTTTCGTGGCAGTAGAGCACGGCGGGTATGTCGCCCAGGTAGCGGCGGGTCAGCCCCAGGAAGGCAGGCAGGTTGAGCATGTCGGTGACCAGCAGCACGTCCGGGCGCTCTGGCAGACGTGCGGCCTCTTCGGCCAGCGTGGCGGCGGCGCCCTCCATGCGCCATTTCCAGAAGCGGGCCGGCAGGGTCAGCAGGTCGACCTGGTGGCGGCT
>Ga0129299_1003454_pt1 | contig 10329 bp, 7 predicted proteins | sample ConPoolayeCmetaG_FD_94477 | JGI IMG/M metagenome (GOLD analysis project Ga0129299, IMG submission 94477) | Hot spring microbial mat communities from California, USA to study Microbial Dark Matter (Phase II) - Cone Pool mat layer C metaG ... | reverse complement strand
GGGCATCGTTTTGCTCCAGGGCAGCCGCAGGGGGCAGCCCCCACGGGCGGCCACGGGGGGCAGCCACGGGGGCCGCCCCACGTCCGCCCCCACGAGTGGCCCCGGGGGGCAGCCACGGGGGGCCGCCCTTACGCTCCGGCCCCGCTCTTTTCGGCCCATTCCCGTTCCACGGGGAAGCGGGTCAGCACCGTGGCCCATTCGTGCAGCAGGGCCTGGTCGCCGGCCACCAGGGCCTCCTTGGGCTTTTCCGGCTTGCCGGCGCGCCGTGGCAGCGGAAAGATGCCGATGCGGTTGCCCGGGCGGTTCTGGCGCCGTTCGATCAGCGCCATACCCAGCTGGAAGCCGCCGCTGTCGAGGGCACAGGAGGTGACCACGCCGATGTAGCGGCCGCGGCGGTCCACCACCGGGTCGCCCAGTTTGACCGCCGGCACGCCCTTTTCCTCCAGGCGGAAGCGGCAGATCTCGCTTTCGCGCTCGGTGTCGCGTCGGGCGATGACGGCCGCTTTGCCGATGAAGAAGGGCTTGTGCAGTTTCACATAGGCGCCAAAGCCGGCCTGGGCCGGGGTGATGTGGTAGGGGCCTTCCAGTTCGTGGCCGTAGAGCGGCAGGCCGGCCTCGGTGCGGGTCGAATCGCGCGCCCCCAGGCCGGCCGGCTTGACGCCGAACTGCTCGCCGGCTTCCAGGATCTTCCACCACAACGTCGGCGCCTGCTCGGGATGGACAAAGATCTCGTAGCCGATGCGCTCGCCGGTGTAGCCTGTGCGGGCGACGGTCAGCGGGATGCCGGCCAGTTTCACCTCCACCAGGTCGTTGCGTCGGGCACGCGCCAGCGCCGTGCGGCTGTTTTCGTCATCGGCCAGGCGCAGGAGCGTCTTGAGCGCGGCCGGCCCCTGTAGGGCGATGTCCACCCGGCACAGCGGCCCGTTGGCCGGGTCCTTCAGGTTCAAAAGTTCCGCTGGATGCTCGATCTCGCGCACCGGGTGCTTGGTGTCGATGATCACCCGTCGCTCGTTCACTGCCGTCAGCCACGCCCAGTCCTTGTCCTCGTTGGCGGCATTGACCACCACCAGGTAGTCGTCGGGACGGCGGCAGTAGACGTAGAGGTCGTCCAGGACGTTGCCCTCGGGATCGAGCATGTAGGAGTAGGTGGCCTGGCCCGGGCGCAGGGCGGCGATATAGTTGGTCAGGACGGCGTCGAGGAAAGAGGTGGCGTGCTCGCCGCGCACGGCCAGGACGCCCATGTGGGAGACGTCGAAGAGGCCGGCCGCCTGGCGCACGGCCATATGCTCCTCAGAGATGCTCGTGTAGCGTACCGGCATCTCGTAGCCGGCAAAGGGCACGATGGACGCCTGCATGCGCACGTGTTCGTCATAGAGGGCCGAGCGCTTGAGCGGGGCCTCTTCCTGGGGCTGCCAGCGGAAGGGCTGGCGTTCGGCCGGGGGCTCGAGGTGCTCCAGAATGGGCTCCAGCCCGACGAAGTAGGTCTTGGACAGGCGCACCCAGTCGGCGAAGCGGCCGCGGATCAGGTCCACGCCGTTCACAGGCTGGGCTTGCTCCTCCCAGCGCGGCAGGCCGGCTTCCTCGTGCAGGGCCTTGCGCGCCTGCAGGCCGGCCGGGCGCAGGTTATAGGGCCGGCCGGCTTCGAGCAACACCTGCCACAGTTCAGCCGCCCGATCGGGGTGGACGTAGAGTTCGTAGCGCTCGTCCTTTTCGGTGTAGCCGGCCCGGTGCAGGAGGACAGGGATGCCGCGCACGTCGACCGGCAAGGCGTGGCGGAAGCGCAGCCGGTCGGCGGCCGGGATGAGGCTGTGCAGGAGCGGGACGGCCTGGGGGCCCTGCAGGGCGAGCATCACGCGGCGGCCGGCGGGGTCGGTCTCCTTGAGGTCTTCGATCACGGCCGGCCCCTGCACCTTGGCAAAGACATCGTCGCGGTCGAAGAGTATATAGCCATCGGAAAGGCCGCGCAGCCAGGCCTTGACCTTCTCCACGCGGGCGGCGTTGCAGGTGATGAGGTAATGGTCACGCCACTTGCGGTCTCGATCCAGGTAGAGGACGGTGATGTCGTCGATCAGGTTGGCGTCCTTGTCCAGGAGAAAAGTGCGCAGGCTCTGGCCCAGGGGCAGGTGGCGCAGGTCGCCGGTGACCGCCTCTTGCAGCAGGGGCTGGGCGCGGTCGCCCCAGACGTAGAGGATGCCGGTGTCGCTGCGGTCAAAGAGGGCCACGCCGTGCCTGGCGGCGTGCAGTTCGGCCTCGGGATCGCCGTAGTGCAGCGGCACCAGCCAGCCGTGGTGTTCGGCCATCGTCGCCCCCAGGCGCTCGTGTTCGGCGTGTAGCGGGGTGCGGTGGAGCGATGGCTTCAGGGGCGGAATATCGTAGAAGGGGTAGCCGCGCTCGGTGATTTCGATCTCGCGGGCGGCGCTGGAGCGCTCCAGTTCGGCTACCTCACGCCTGGCTTCCTCCAGGAGTTCGAGTTCGACCTTGCCGCGCCCCAGAAGCCCGCTCAGGCCGATGTAGGAAAAGGCGTAGATCTCCCGCAGCACCCGGCCGACGATCGCGGCGATGCGCTCCATCTCGGTCGGCCCCATGCCGCGCTGGGTGACCCAGGTGGTGCCGAAGCGCAGCCCGGAGGGGTGGGCGGGGTTCTCGTCGCCGTAGATGGTGTTCTTGTTGACGGTGATGCCGATCATGTCCAGGATGCGCGAGGCGATTTCGCCGGTGAGGGCGTAGCCGGTGGGGGTTTTCACGCTGCGCAGGTCGATCAGGCACATGTGCGAATCGGTGCCGCCGTAGGCGAGTTTCAGGCCCTGCTGGCGGAAGGCTTCGGCCAGGACGGCGGCGTTTTCCACAATCTGGGCCATCAACTGGCGAAAGGCCGCGCTCTGGGCGATCTTGAAGCAGACGGCCTTGGCGGCGATGGTGTGGATGTGCGGGCCGCCCTGCTCGCCGGGGAAAACGCCGACTTCCAGCCTGTCGGCGATGTCGGGGTCGGTCGCCAGCAAGCAGGCCCCGCGCGGGCCGCACAGCGTCTTGTGGGTGGTGAAGGAGACGACGTGGGCGTGGCCCAGGGGCGAGGGGAAGGCGCCGGCGGCGACCAGGCCGGCGGTGTGGGCGATGTCGGCCAGGAAAATCGCCCCGACCTCGTCGGCGATGGCCCGGAAGGCGGCCCAGTCTACGCTCCAGGGGTAGGCGCTGTAGCCGGCGATGATGAGTTTGGGGCGGTGCTCCAGGGCCAGTTTGCGCACCTGATCGTAGTCGATCTTGCCGGTGGCCGGGTTGGCCTCGTAGGGGACGATTCTGAAGAAGCGCCCGGAACGGTTGACCGGGGAGCCGTGGGTCAGGTGGCCGCCGTGGACGAGCGACATGCCCATCACCGTGTCGCCGGGCTGGCAGAAGGCGTTGTAGACGGCGTTGTTGGCGGCGGCGCCGGAGAGGGGCTGGACATTGGCATAGATGTGCTCGGCGGGGATTTCGGCGGTGGCAAAGGCCTCGGCGCAGCGCTTCATGGCCAGGGCCTCGACAAAGTCCACCAGTTCGGTGCCCTTGTAGTAGCGCCGGTCGGCGTAGCGGCGGTGGTAGGCCAGTTCCTGCTTGAAGTTGAGCAGTTCATCGCGTTCGAAGCGGGTCATGCGCAGGGAGGGGTAGCCCTCGGCGTAGATGTTGTTATAGACCGCGCTCAAAGCCTCGCGCACCGGGCGCGGGGCGATGCTCTCCGAGGCGATCATGATCAGTTTGCGCTGCTGGCGCTCCTCTTCCAGGTCGATCAGCAACTCCAGATCGGGGTCAAAGGTGGCCAGGTCCTCCTGGAAGAGAAAGGCCTCGCGAGGTCTGTTTTTGGACATACCGCACACTCCTTTGTCACGGGATGTTTCTGCCGGACCGCGCCGGCCGGCGGATAGGCCTGGGACGCCAAGATTCCTTCCCCGCTCGTCGGGGCGAAGCGTTTGGCAATCCCTGTCGGGGGCAATATAAGGCCCATCTTGCCCTTTGTCAAATAGCCGCCCGCGTGTTTGATTTCACAATCGACTTGTGCTAGAATAGCGCAGGTCAGGGACCGCGCCGGCGGTCCTCCAGGTGGCTGCAAGGAGGTATCCCCATGCAAGTCCTCGAATCGGGAATCGGCGAGCTCCTCCAGCCCTACAGCCTGGAGGAGTTCCGCGAGTGGAACCGCACCCACAAGCCACGGGATCTCCGCGACAAACTGATGAGCGAGCAGGAGGCCATCGCCACCTTTGTCCACGACGGCGACTACATCGGCAAGGAGCTCTATGGCACCGTTCGCGCGCCGATGTCGCTGGCGCGCGAACTGGTGCGCCAGGGGAAAAAACACCTGCGGGCGGTGGGCCAGGGGGTGCTGGAACTCGACCTGTGGGTGGAGGCCGGCCTGATCGACGCCATGGACCTGACCTACCACGGCCTGGAGGTCTATGGCATCTCCTACGCCCTGCGCCGTGCCGCCGAGAGCGGGCGGGTCAAACTGGTCGAGTGGAGCAACGGGGCCATCACCTGGCGCATGAAGGCCACGGCCATGGGCGTGCCCTTTATCCCGGTCAAGTCCATGCTCGGCTCCGACACCCTGCGCTACAGCGCGGCCAAGGTGGTGCAATGTCCTTTCACGGGAGAAAAGGTCTGCCTCTTGCCGGCGCTCGTGCTCGATGTCGCCCTCATCCACGTCCACCGCGCCGACCGCTACGGCAACGCCCAGGTCGAGGGCATCAGCGGCTTTGCCCTGGAGATGTCCCGCGCGGCCAAACGGGTCATCATCAGCGCCGAGGAGATCGTCGATACCGAGGAGATCCGCAAGTACCCCGACCGCACCACCATCCCCTACTACCTGGTCGATGCCGTCGTCCACGCCCCCTTTGGCTCGCACCCCGGCGAGATGGTCTACATGTACGAACGCGACGAGGAGCACATCCGCTCCTACGTCGAGGCTTCCCAGACGCCGGAGGGCATGCGGGCCTATATGGAAAAGTACATCTATGGCGTCAAGAGCCACCAGGAGTACCTGGAGCTCATCGGTGCCGAGCGCCTGGACTACCTGAAGAAGACGTGCGTGGGGAGGTAAGCCATGGCCGAGACGGGTTACAACCGCACCGAACTCCTGATCTGCAGCGCCGCCCGGCTGATGGAGGACAATAGCACTGCCTTTATCGGCACGGGCATTCCGATGCTCGCGGCTTCCCTGGCGCAGAAGCTGTACGCCCCCAACCTGATCGCCGTCTTTGAGTTCGGCGGCACCGGCGCGAGGCTCGAGCGCCTGCCACGGGCGGTGGGCGAATCGCGCACCTTTTACCGCGCTGTGGTGGCCTCCGGCATCTGCGACACCATCGAGACGGCCCAGCGCGGCTTCATCGACTATGGCTTCCTGGGCGGGGCGCAGATCGACCCCTACGGCAACCTCAACTCCACCTACATCGGCGGCGACCACGACCATCCCAAGGTGCGCCTGCCGGGCAGCGGCGGCGGCAACGATGTCGGCAGCCACTGCTGGCGGACGATCATCCTGATGCAGCACGAGAAGCGCCGCTTCCTGGAAAAGGTCGATTTCATCACCACGCCGGGCTACCTGACCGGCCCGGGGGCGCGCGAGGCGGCCGGACTCCCGCGGGGCACCGGGCCCTACCGGGTGGTGACCAGCCTGGCCATCATGGGCTTTCACCCCGAATCGAAGCGCATGCTGCTCCTGAAGGTACAGCCCGGCGTGACGGTGGAGCAGGTGCTCGAAAACACCGGCTTTGAACTGCTCCTGGCTCCGCAGATCGAGCAGAACGAACCCCCGACGGAGGAAGAGCTGCGCGTGCTCCGGACGGAGGTAGACCCGGAAAAGATCTACATCTAGCGCTGCCCTGCCGATAGCAGTGTAGCCCTTGGAGGCGATCCTCGCGGGGCCAGCGGCTTCGGCGGCGCATGGCAACCTATGGCAAGTGTCGTTTCCCAGCGGAGTGCCGCCAAAGGAGGTGGTCGCCGGATTGCATGAGATAGGTCGCCTGAACGGAACTACGGACAAGGAGGTGCGGGGCACGCGAAGAAGCGTCGTCGGCGAGAGAGCAGAGAGCAATCAGGATGCAGCGATAGCCGTGGGGACAAGGCCGGTCGCCGATTTCTGATTGCTGACCGCGAAGAAGGAGGAGCAACGTGGTCGAACGTGTTGCCATCGTGGGGGTGGGGTGGTATGGTTTCAGACCCATCACCCCCGAACTCTCCTACAAGGAGATCATGTACGAGGCAGCGGTGCGGGCCTACAACGATGCCGGCATCAATCCACGGACCGACGTCGATTCCTTCATCACCGTGGCGGAGGACTTTAACGAGGGCACCAGCATCTTCGACGAGTACACCCCCGACCAGATGGGGGCGGTCCTCCGCCCCAACGAGACGATTCCCGGTGAGGGGCTGCACGGGCTGGCCACCGCCTACATGCAGATCAAGACGGGGCTGTTCGATGTGGTCGTGGTCGAGGCCCACAGCAAGGCCAGCAACATCATGCACCCGGCCCACATCGTCGCCTACGCCATGGACCCGATCTACAACCGGCCGCTGAAGGTGCACCCGTCCTTCGTGGCCGGCCTGGAGATGCAGCGCTACCTCTTCGAGAGCGGTGCCACTCTGGAACAGTGTGCGCAGGTGGTGGTCAAGAACCGCGCCAACGCGCTCCTGAACCCGCTGGCCGCTCACGGGGCGGATCTCACCCTCAACGATGTCCTCGATTCCGAGCCGGTGGCCGAGCCACTGACCCGCCTGATGATCGCCCCGCCGGCCGATGGCTGCATCGTCTTTGTCCTGGCCGCCGAGCACGTCGCCCGCTCCCTCTCCGGCACGCCGGTCTGGATCGAGGGCCTCGGCTGGGCCAACGGCTCCTACAGCCTGGAAAACCGCGACTGGGTGGACCTGGACTATGTCCGCCTGGCCGCCGAGATGGCCTACCGAACGGCCGGCATCCGCAACCCCCGCGGCACGCTGGACTTTGTCGAGGTCGACGATTCCTACGCCTACAAGGAACTGCAGCACCTGGAGGCGCTGGGGCTCTGCCGGCCCGGCGAGGCCGGTGCCCTCACCGAGGAGGGGGCGACCTCCCTCGATGGCGAACTTCCGGTGAACCCCTCGGGTGGCTCGCTGGGTTGTGGCCATCTCCTCGATGCCTCGGGGTTGGCGCGGGCACTGGAGTGCGTCCTGCAACTGCGCGGCGAGGCCGGCCCGCGACAACTGGAGGATGTCACCTTTGGCGCGGCGTTGGGCTGGCGTGGCGTGCCCACCACCGCAGCCGCGATGGTCATCCTGAGCAACGAAGACTGAGGAGGAGCACGATGAGGACGCGTCGCGTTGCTGTTGTCGGTGCGGGGATGACCAAGTTCGTGCGCCGGGCGCTGGAAACTGCCGACGAGCTGTCCTGGCAGGCCAGCAAGATGGCCCTGGACTCGTGCGGTCTGACGCTCGACGACATCGATTGTGTGGCCGTGGGCAGTGCCCCCGACGCCTTTGACGGCGTGCACATGAAGAACGAGTACCTCTCGCCCGGCTCGGGGGCCTGGATGAAGCCCCACATCCGCTGCTACGTCGGCGGCGGTACCGGGGTCATGACCCCCATCCACGGCTGGTACCACGTCGCCAGCGGGCTCTTCGACACCTGCCTGGTGGTGTGCGAGGAAAAGATGTCTTCCTGCCAACCCCATCCCCAGGGCGCCTTCCTGACCATCTTTGACCATACGCTCGAACGCCCGTTGGGACCGAACCTGCTGTGGATCTTTGCCATGGAGATGAACGCCTACATGCACCGCTACGGCCTCACCAAGCGGGATCTCGCCCAGGTGGTCGTTAAGAACCGGGCCAACGCCAAGTACCATCCCTGCGCCCTGCTGGGCGGGGACATCACCGTCGAGGAGGTGCTCGAATCCGAGGCGATGGCCTGGCCGGTGCAGCGACTGGACGTCAGCCCCATCTCCGACGGAGCGGTCGCTGTGGTCCTGGCGGCCGAGCACGTGGCTCACCGCGTCACCGACAAGCCGGTGTGGATCGAGGGCGTGGGCTGGAGCCTGGAGACGGCCTACTGGACGAACCGGGACCTGTCCTACCCGCTGCAGGTGGAGCAGGCGGCGCGGATGGCCTACAGCATGGCCGGCATTACCGAGCCGCGCAAGCAGATCCACATCGCCGAGCCCTACGACCCCTTTGACTACAAGGAACTGCACCACCTGGAGGGGTTGATGCTGGCCGACAAGGGCAAAGCTCCGGAGATGACCGCGCTGGGCATCACCCGGCGCGATGGTGACCTCCCGGTCTGCCCCTCGGGAGGGCTGCTGGGGGTCGGCAATCCCATCGCCGCGGCCGGCCTGATGAAGGTGGCCGAGCTCTTCTGGCAACTGCGTGGCGAGGCTGGCGAGCGACAGGTGCCGGGCAACCCCAAGCGTGGTGTGGCCCAGGCATGGGGGGACCTCATGCAGGTTGGCACCGTCATCGTCATGGGGATCGCCTGAGGAGGCCGAGATGAGCGAACGTATCAAGGAGTACCCGGGCACGTATGTCAAGGAACAGGCCTTTGCCGATGGCAGTGTCCTCCAGACCTGGTGGTACCCCAAAGCCGACTACGCCTGGGATGCCGGTGTGGCCATCGGTCGCTTCCTGGCTGGCCTGAAAGAGGGCAAGATCCTGGGCATTACCTGCCCGCAGTGCCACCGCGTGCTCGTGCCGCCGCGCATGGTTTGCGAGCACTGCTTCGTGCCCACGGGCAACTGGGTCGAACTGCCGGGAACCGGCTACGTGAAGACCTTTTCCATCGTCACGGTCCGCTGGGACATGGAGCGGCTGGAGACGCCGCTGATCCCGGCCGTGATCGCCCTCGATGGGGCGGAGGCGCTCAACGCCACCGGCGGCTTCATGCACCTCCTGGGCGAGATCGAACCCAAGCCGGAGGTGGTGCGCATCGGGCTGCGGGTGGAGCCGGTCTGGCTACCGCCTCGCAAGCGCACCGGGGCCATCACCGATATCCAGTACTTTCGGCCGATCAAGGAGGGGTAAGATGAGCCCGACCGAAAACCTGCGATTCGCCCACGAGGCCAAGGCCTGGCCGGGAGCCATCCCCCTCCAGAGCCGGTACACGATGGGGCTGGCTGGCGAGCGGTTCTTCCACGCGCTCAAGGATGAGGCCAGGCTCTTGGCCACCTATTGCCCCAACTGCGATTACACCTACCTGCCGCCGCGCATCTACTGCGAGCGGTGCTTCAGCGAACTTGAGGAGTGGGTCGAAGTCCCCAACCACGGGCGCGTCTATGCCTATACTGTGGTGCACTGCGACCTGGATGAGAAGCCGCTGGCCAAGCCCCAGATCGTCGCCCTGATCGAGATGGACGGCTGCGACAGCGTATTCGTCCACCTCCTCGATGGGGTTGACCCGGATGACGTCTGCATCGGCATGGAGGTGCGGGCGGTGTTCCAGAGCAAGGCCAGGCGCACGGGAGAGATCACCGATATCGCCTACTTCCGGCCGGTATAGGGCGAGGACGGAGGACTAGAGACCAAGGACCAAAGACCAAAGGACCAAAGACCAAAGACCAAGGACCAAGGACCAAGGACCAAGGACCAAGGACCCCATCTTGTGGGGCTTTGGTCCTTGATCTTTCCTTAGCCGGGGAGCCCTGTGCCCTGTCCGACAGAGGGGCTTTCTGTGCTGTCCCCTGGGGAAAATGCCGGCAGGCGCATTGTGACCATGGTGCCGCTGTCTTCCTGGCTGACCAGAGTAACCTCGCCCCCGTGGGCGCGCACGGTGTGGTAGGCCACAAAGAGACCCATGCCGATGGCCCGCGAGCGCCCCTTTTCCACCTTGGTGCTGTAGCCTGGTTCGAAGGCGTGGGCCAGCCCTTCGGCGGAGAGCCCCCGACCGGTGTCCCGCACCGTCAGGACGATGTCCGCGCCGTCGCCCCGAACTTGGAGCGAAAGCCGTTTCGGCCGTTCTTGACCCTGCATCGCTTCCAGGGCGTTCAAGAGCAGACCACGGGTAACCTGCACCAGACGGGCCGGCGAGCCCCACACCGGGGGCAGGGGGCGCTGGACCTCCTTTTCCACCGTCACGTCCTGCTCTTCCGCCCGGGGCCGGATCAGTTCTACGGCCTCATCGGCAACGTCGCCCAGGTCCACCTCCTGAAACTGTTCCTCGCGCAGGAGTTCCAGGTCGCCCAGGACGCGCACCATCTCGGCGATGCGCTGGCCGGCCTCGGCAATCGTTTCCAGGCAGGCGCGCGTCTCCGCGTCCAGGCCGGCCGTCTCCAGCGCCAGTTGGGCATGGCCGATGATGATCCCCAGGGGGTTGTTCAGTTCGTGGGCCAGGCCGGACATGAG
>Ga0129299_1003453_pt1 | contig 10330 bp, 7 predicted proteins | sample ConPoolayeCmetaG_FD_94477 | JGI IMG/M metagenome (GOLD analysis project Ga0129299, IMG submission 94477) | Hot spring microbial mat communities from California, USA to study Microbial Dark Matter (Phase II) - Cone Pool mat layer C metaG ... | reverse complement strand
CCACGCTGAGCAACTACGCCGCGCTGCTGGGCGGGGGCGGCGAGGGCCAGCTCGCTGGCGCGACCTTCCTGTCTTACTTCAAGAACAGCCTGGTCATTTCATTGGGGGCGGTGTTGCTGTCCGTGCTCATCGGGCTGCCGGCGGCCTACGCCCTGGCGCGCTTTCGCTTCAAGGCGAAGGAATCGCTGGCTTTCACCTACCTCAGCTTCCGCTTTGTCCCGGAAGTGACCATCATCCTGCCTTTGTACGTCATCTATCAGCGGATAGGGCTGTACAATACATATTATGGCCTCATCCTGGTCTACCAGTTGATCACCCTGCCGCTGATTATCTGGATGATGCGTTCGTATTTCGAGGAAATTCCGGTGGCCGTGGAACAGGCGGCGCGTACCGATGGCTACTCCTGGCTGGGGGCGTTCTACAAACTGGTTTTGCCCCTGGCCGCGCCGGGCGTCGCCGCGTCCATCGTGCTGGCGTTCATCTTTTCGTGGAACAATTTCGTCTTTGGCCTGATGCTCGGCGGACAGAGCACCCAGCCGGTTACCGTCGGGCTGATGAGCTTCATGGCCTACAACGAGGTGCTATGGGGGCAGATGGCTGCGGCCACGGTGGTGACCATTGTGCCGGAGATCATCCTGGCGCTGTTGGTGCAGCGCTACATGATCCGCGGGCTGACGTTTGGCGCAGTCAAGTGACACCAGCAGGAAGGGTACATTTCACGAAGCGGGCGAGAGATGAAGCAGGGCGGCTTTCCATAGCTGCCAAAGGCTGTATCAGACAAGGACATTGTGACAGACTATGGCAAGAGTGATTCTGGAGGACGTATACAAGAACTACGGCGCTGCGGAAGACGCGGTGAAGGGCGCCACGTTCACCGTCAACGACGGCGAGTTCTTTGTCATGTTGGGGCCGTCGGGCTGTGGCAAGACCACCACCCTGCGCATGATCACCGGCCTGGAGACGGTCACGCGCGGCAAGATCATGATCGGCGACCGGGTGGTCAATGACCTGTCGCCGCAGGAACGCAACGTCGCCATGGCCTTTGAGACCTACGCGCTCTACCCGCCGCTGACGGTCTATCAGAACATCGCCTTTCCGCTGCGCGTGATGAAGCTGCCCAAGGCGGAAATCCATCGGCGGGTCATGCAGGCGGCGGAGAGCCTGTCCATCACCGACATCCTGGACATGATGCCGGAAAACCTGGCCGGCGGGCAGAAGCAGCGCGTCTCGCTGGCGCGTGCCCTGGTGCGCAACCCGACCGTGTTCCTGATGGACGAGCCGCTGTCGCACGTGGACGCCGATGTGCGTCACCGCGCGCGGGCCGAGATCAAGCACATGCAGGCGACTACCGGCGCGACGGTCATCTACGTCACCCACGACCAGGTAGAGGCCGTCGCGCTGGCTGACCGTGTGCTGGTCATGAACTTCGGCGTCATTCAGCAGATCGGCACGCCGCTGGAGCTGTACTACAGGCCGGCCAACCTGTTCGTCGCCGGCTTCATCGGCGAGCCGCCGATGAACACCGTGCGCTGCCAGGTCAGCTTGGGGGATGGGCAGCTTGCCCTCACCTGGAGCGGGGACGGCCAGACTGTGTTGCGTTTCGACCTGGAGCAGGTTGACGAGGCGACGCGGAAAGCACTGGCGCGGCATCACGGCCGGGAAATTATCCTCGGCGTCCGACCACAGCGGCTGAAGATTGGCCCTCCCCAACCGGCGACGGCGCGAGGCGTATTGCCAGGCAAGCTGCTCGTCCACGAGTTTCTGGGCAAACACGGCATCAGCCAGGTGCAGGTTGGTAACCTGGTCATGGAGGTTGTATCGCCGCCGGACATCCCATTTGCGACGGATGAGCCGGTCGGCCTGGCGATGGACGTCGGCGACCTGCATTTCTTCGATGCCGAGACGACCAACCGAATTGAGTGATCACCGCGGAGTGCGCGAAACGCACTCTTGATATACGAGGGGAGCAATGGCTACTCTAATCGTTGACCGCATCAGCAAGAGCTTTGGCAAGATTCAGGCCTTGAAGGATGTGTCTTTTGAGTGCAAAGACGGCGAGTTCGTGGTCATCGTCGGGCCGTCGGGCGCGGGCAAGACCACTACGCTGAACTGCATCGCCGGCGTCGAGTATCCCGACCGCGGCACGGTCTACCTTGACGGCAAAGACGTGACCATGCTGCCGCCCCAGCAGCGCAACGTGTCTATGGTGTTTGAGACCTACGCGCTCTACCCCCAGTTGACGGTGTACGAGAACCTGGCTTTCCCGCTGCGTTCGCCCCGCTTCCGCCAGCCGGAGGACGAAATCCGGCGGCGTGTGCTTAAGACGGCCCAGATGCTGGGGATTGACATGCTGCTCGACCGGTTGCCGCGCCAGTTGAGCCAGGGGCAGCGTCAGCGCGTGTCCCTGGGACGCGCACTGGTGCGCGAGCCGCTCATCTTTTTGCTGGACGAACCCATCTCGCACCTGGACGCCAAGTTGCGCAACGCGATGCGCCGCGAGCTCAAACGCATGAGAAATGACCTGACCCAGACGACGGTGTATGTCACCCACGACTATCTGGAGGCGTTGTCGCTGGCCGACCGCGTCGTGGTGCTCTATCAGGGGCAGGTGTTGCAGTTCGACGAGACAAAAACGGTTTACAATCGGCCGGCCGCTGTGGAGGTGGGGCGGCTGTTCGGCGACCTGCCGATGATGTTCTTTGACGGCCAGATTGATGCGCAGGGGCAGTTTGTCGAAGAGAACAAGCAGTTCACTCTGAGCACCGAAGGCAGCCCTTCCACCGTCATCCCATCCGTAGATGTCATTCTCGGCGTCCGCCCTGCCGACGTGCAGTTGGTCGCCCCGGAGCAAGGCAACCTGGTGGGCGAGGTCTACAGCGTGCAGAACCAGTTCGACCAGCAAATCGTGACGGTCACCGCCTACGGCTATCTGATTGACGCCATCGTGCCCGTGCACACGCGCGTCGCCGAAGGCGACCGCGTGGGCGTCTACCTGCGGCCAGAGGTCTGCTTTTACTTCGACAGACAGACCCACCGCGCCTTATAAAAAGATCGGCCACCAAGTTGACATCAGTGAAGTGGTGAACCTATAATTACCCCAGATGCACCGCTTGACGCCATACGCGAAGGGGATGGTGAAGCGATGACGGGAAGACCGAATGTCCGGGACATTCGGCGCGCTGTGAAAATCCTCAAAGAGGCCGACTAAAGATGCCTAAGTCTCTGGACGAAAAATTTGCAACCGTCATTGAAAAGAACACCTTTTACTTTTTCACCCCCCTCTTCGAGGAAAGGTACGAGGGTTATCTGAATTCTCTGCGAGAAACGCTGCTGGTAAGGATGCTTGAAGAATACATCAATACGATCACGCAAGGCGACTGTCTGGAACTGTTGCGTCAAATTCCAGACGATAGTATTGACGTGACTTTCGCAGACCCGCCCTTCAATTTAGGGAAGAGATACACTGCCATTAGCGACAATCTGGCGTTGCAGGAGTATCTGGATTGGTGTGAACGCTGGATCAGGGAAATGTTTCGCATTACCAAACCCAGCGGCTCAATCTTCGTCCACAACATCCTTAAATGGTTGACCTATTATGCCACGTTCCTCAATAAGATCGCCCATTTCAAGCATTGGATTTCGTGGGACGCTCCTACATCTCCAATGGGCAAGACTCTGCAACCGGCTCATTATGGCATTCTCTTTTATCTTAAGGACTCCAGATATACCAAGTTTTATGAAATACGTTATCCCCATAAAAGATGCCGGAAATGTGGCTACCTTCACAAGGACTACGGTGGCAAAAAAGCCTTGCTGCATCCTTTTGGGCCGCTCGTATCTGATGTCTGGACGGATATCCATCGCGTTAAGCACAACAAATATCGTGATGAACATCCCTGTCAATTGCCCATTCACCTGCTCGAGAGAATCATCTTGATGTCCACCGATGAGGGTGACATTGTGTTGGACCCATTTTCCGGTACCGGCACAACGGCGATCGCGGCCAAACGTCTTGGGCGCAGGTACATCGGCTTTGAGTTGAGTGATGAATATATACACGCTTCCCGACTCAAGCTGGAACAGGAACAGGCGGATTCAAAGATTGGCGATGCCTGGGTAAGTTTTTTCCTGGACGAGATAGTGACTTTGCGTGACATTGATTGGCCCGAAATAGCGAAATATTATATTATATTGTCCCCGAATCGGTGGAGGATATTGATCATACGCCGATTATTCCGAGCAATGGCAGGCCAACCCTTTACGCCCCTAAGAGAGACAGGCAGCAACAGACTTTGCCCATGTTTGAAGAGATTTGAGTCGGCATCTGATATTGGGAGTGAGAAGGTGAACTCAAGAGAGCGTGTTTTGCTGGCGTTGAACCACCGCGAGCCGGACCGCGTGCCGATAGATTTTGCCGGCACCGGCGTGAGCACCATTTGTTTTCAGGCCTACGATGACCTGCGCGCCTACCTGGGCCTGGAGCCGCGGCCATTCGACCCCGATAACCTGGGCGGAGCGACCTGGGCCGGCGTCGTCGTGCCACACCCAGACGTCTACGACCGGCTACACTCCGATGTGCAACTGGTCGGCATGGGCGATCCGGACGCCTGGCAGCTTAAAATCGAATACGGCGACCAGTTCGATACCTACGTAGACGAATGGGGCACGCGCGTCTACCGCCCCAAAGGCGGCCATTACTTCGACTATCGCGAGTTTCCCATTCAAGAAGCCTCGGTGGAGGCGGTCAGGGCCTGGTCCAGATGGCCCGACCCGCTCGATGCGGGCCGTTGGCGCGGCTTCCGCCAGCGGTGTCTCGATGCACAAAAGACTGGCCGGGCCATCACGGCTTTCTCGGTGTTTGGCGGCGGCATTTTTGAACAGCCGGCGCGCATTATGCCCATGGATGAGTATTTCATGGGCATCGTCTCCGACCCGCAGTTCGCCGATGCCATTCTGGGCAAAATGTTCGACATCTACTACGAGGCAACGGTCAAGATGCTGGAGGAGGTCGGCGATGTGCTCGATGTGTGGGTCTATTGGGATGACCTGAGCGGCCAGAACGGGCCGTTGATCAGCCCGGCCTGGTATGAAAGGCATCTCATGCCCCTCCATCGCCGCCTGTTCGACAAGGTGAAGTCCATGAGCGAGGCCAAGATCTTCTTCCATTGCTGCGGCGCCGCCCGCCCCTGGATTCCCTATCTGATTGACGTGGGGGTAGATATCCTCAACCCGGTGCAGGTCTCCGCCGCCGGCATGGACCCGGTCGGCCTGAAGCGTGATTTTGGTCGGGACATCGTCTTCTGGGGCGGTGCGTGTAACCCGCAGGGCGCCCTGGCGTTCGGCACACCTGAGGAGGTGGCCGCCGAAGTGAAGCACAACATTGACGCGCTGGCGCCCGGTGGCGGCTTTGTGTTCGCCAACGTGCACAATATCCAGAACAAAGTGCCACCGCAAAACATCGTCGCCATGTTCGATACGTGCTACGAATACGGAAGGTATTGAGGGATGTCGGATTCTTCTGGCATTCTGGCCGTTGTCCAGATGACGCCGCGCCTGGGCGAGCCACAGGCCAACCTGGACATGATGGAGGCAGCCCTGGCCCAGGTCCCGTCAGCGGCCAATCGGCTGGTCGTCTTTCCGGAAATGGCCTGCCCAGGCTATTTCTTCGGGCGAGACGCGCGCCTTGAATCGCTGGCCGAGCCGCTGCCTGAGGCTGGCGACGACGCCCAGCCGGCCGGGCCATGCCTGGAGCGATTGCTGGCCCTGGCGCGCAGATATGACGCCTACCTGGTCGTGGGACTGGCCGAACGCGGACAGGACGCCGACAACATCTTCAACACCGCCGTGTTGGTCGGGCCGACGGGCCTGGTCGCCAAATACCGCAAGCTGCACCTCTGGAGTGAAGAGAGGCTGCTCTATGCGCCCGGTGACCTGGGCCTGGTGGTGGCCGACCTGCCGTTCGCCCGCGTTGGCCTGATGATTTGCTACGATTTCTGGTTTCCGGAACAGGCGCGCATCCTGCGGCTGCTCGGCGCGGATGTCCTGGCCGTGCCCGCCGCCCTGGTGTGGAACGACACGCCCGCCCATGTCAGGCGCATCTACCACATGGTCAACTACGTCGGCATCGCCACGGCCCACCTGAACCAGGTTTTCATTGCCCTGGCCAGCCAGGTCGGGCGGTGGGACGGGCACTGGCTGTTCGGCAGCAGCTTCCTGGCCGGGCCGGTAGGCTGGCTGCTGACCGAACCGGCGGACGATGAGCATCCCGCCGTTTTGTACGCACAGGTGGACTTCCACGCCGGCCGCGAGCTGCGCGGCTGGGGCCGGCTCGATCACTTCGACCGCGACCGGCGCACGGATGTATACGGCGAGCTTCTGGGCTACACAGAAAGGAGCAGACCGACATGAGCCAGGACTATCTGCTGGGCATTGACGTTGGGACCTACGAATCGAAAGGGGTCGTGACGACGGCTGACGGCGAAGTGGTCGCCCACGCCGCCATCGGCCATGAGCTCTCTCTGCCCGGCCCCGGTCTGGTGGAGCATGACGCTGAGGGGGTGTGGTGGCATGATTTCGTGACGCTGTGCAGGCAATTGCTCCAGCACACGGAGGTGAAAGCGGAGCGCATCCGCGGTGTGGGCGTCAGCGGCATTGGGCCATGTGTGCTGCCCATTGACCGCGCCGGGCGTCCGCTGCGCCCGGCCATCCTGTACGGGGTGGACACCCGCGCTTCCGAAGAAATTGCCGAACTGGAGCGCGAATTGGGCCGCGACGCCATCTACGCCGTCAGCGGCTCTCACCTGTCATCTCAGTCGGCCGGGCCGAAGGTCCTGTGGCTGCGCAGGCACGAGCCGCATGTCTGGGCGCAGACCGACGTCATCCTGACCAGCAGTGGCTATCTGGTCTTCAAGTTGACGGGCGAGAAGGTGCTCGATCACTACACGGCGACCGCATACGCGCCGCTCTATGATTTGCATCACAACTGTTGGTCCACAGACATGGCCAGGCCGATCACGCCGCTGGAAAAATTGCCTCGCCTATTGTGGAGTATGGAGGTGGCCGGCGCGGTCACCGCGGAAGCGGCGCGCGAGACGGGCCTGGCGGCGGGCATGCCGGTCATCGCCGGCACGGCCGATGCGGCGGCGGAGGCACTCAGCGCGGGCATGTCTCAGCCCGGCGACCTGATGCTCATGTACGGCAGCACGGCGTTCTTCATCCAGAAGACAGCCAGGCTGATTCCAACCGACCGGCTGTGGAGCGCGATATTTCTGGAGCCGGATACCTACGTCGTGGCGGCCGGCATGGCTACGAGCGGTAGCCTGACGCGGTGGTTCCGCGACCACTTCGCCCAGGACGCCGTGGTGGCCGAACGGTCGGGCGGGCCAAACGCCTACGCCGCGCTGGCGGAGCAGGCCGCCGCATCGCCGCCGGGCAGCAGAGGACTGCTTGCGCTGCCGTATTTCTCCGGCGAACGGACGCCGTTGAACGACCCGGAGGCGCGCGGCCTGATCATCGGCCTGACCCTATCGCACAGCCGCGCCGACGTGTACCGCGCCCTGCTGGAGGGCGTTGGCTATGGCATCCGCCACAACATAGACGCAATGAAAGAAGCAGGCGCGCCGCCGGGTCGCATTCTGGCGGTGGGCGGCGGCGCACGCAATCTGCTGTGGCTGCAAATTGTGAGCGACATCGCCGCGGTTGAGCAGTATGTTCCCAGCCAAAACTACGGCGCCAGCTATGGCGATGCGTTCATGGCTGGCGTGGGTGTCGGCCTGTTCGCCAACTCCGCCCAGGTGGCCGATTGGGTGCAGTATGAGCGCGTCGTGCGCCCTGACCCCGGCCGCCACGCACGGTACGACGAATACTACCGGCTTTACCGCCAACTGTACGAAGACAACGTTGAGACGATGCACTGCCTGGCGCGTCTTGCAATGCAATCAGACTGAAGCAATACCACTTCACAGAAGAGGTACGATATGGCGCGTGTGTTCTTAATTACCTCGCACTACATGGGTGTGCTGTACATTGAGGAATTGCTGAGGGCCGGCGATGAGATTGTCGGCGTGGTCGCCTGGCCCGACTCCGGCGGCTGGTACGTGCCGGTCGAGTATGACGTGCGGACCAAGGCCTTTCAGAAATACCTGCCCCTGTATGAGCCAGACCCCAAAAAGCTCAACAGTCCAGAATTTGTGAGCGTCGTGCGCAATCTCCGGCCCGATTTCATCGTCTCCGGCTATTATCCCAAGCTGTTCCGCCAGGCCCTGTTGAGCATCCCGCCCGGCGGCTGTGTCAACATCCATCCGACCGGTCTGCCGCGCTTCCGCGGCCTGTCGCCCTATTTCACACACATGTTATTTGGCGACAGCCGCAACTACATCACCATGCACTGGCTGGACGCCGGCGCGGATACAGGCGACATCATCGCCCAGGCATCGGTGGAAATCCTGCCCGATGACACCGGTTTCACCTGCGGCCACCGCCTGACCGAGGCCGGTGCGCTGATGTTTCGTGAGTACTGGCCGCTGGTCAAGTCGGGCACGGCGCCGCGCACGCCTCAGGACGAGTCCATCGCCTCAGTGTTCAACTTTGACTGGTCGCTGGCTGAAATCAACTGGTCGAAATCGGCCACAGAAATCTGGAATCTGGTGCGCAGCCTGTCCAGGCCGCTCAACGGCGCGTGGACGACCATCGGCGGGCGCAAGTTGCAGGTGTGGATGGTCAAAGTGGTCGCCCCGGAGCAGGAGATGCCGGTCTCTGGCGCGCGGCCCGGCCAGGTACTGGCCATAGATGGCGATAGTCTGTGGGTGCAGTGCGGCTCAGGCCAGGTGCGCATCACCGACGCCGCGCTGGATGGGCAACCGACCCGCGCGTTCGACCTGCTGTCCGCCCTGCCGGGCCAGGTGCGCGTGGTGTTGGGCTGAGGGTACAATATGTCATCCATGAAAGCATTGGTGAAGACCGGCCTGGAGGCCGGCGCCGTCGAACTACGTGACCTTCCCATCCCTACGCCGCGTCCCGATGAGGTCCTGCTGCGGGTCGGGGCGTGCGCCGTGTGCGGCAGCGACCTGGCGATGTATCGCGGCACATTCGAGCACCCGATGAACGTGCCGGTGGTGATGGGCCATGAGTTCGCCGGAACGATCGAGCAGGTGGGCGGCGGCGTGATTGGCTGGCAGCCGGGCGACCGGGTCGCCTGCGAGACGGCGGCGCGCGTCTGCGGCGTGTGCGCCTATTGCCGCGCCGGCGATTACAATATGTGTCCCCAGCGCAAGGGGTTCGGCTATGGCTGCGACGGTGCGTTCGCCGAATACGTGGCCGTTCCGGCGCGGCTGTTGCACCGTCTGCCCGATGGCCTGCCTTTTGCTCAAGCGGCGTTGGCTGAACCGGCGGCCGGCGCGCTGCATGGCCTGCGGCTCAACACAAGGCTCCAGGCAGGGGACGCAGCGTTGGTCTTGGGGCCCGGCCCCATCGGGCTGTTTGCCGTGCAGCATCTGCGCAATGCGGGCTGCCACCCTATCTTCGTGGCCGGACTCGGCCGCGACTCCGCGCGGCTGGAATTGGCCCTGTCGCTGGGCGCACACCGCGCCATTGACATCGAACGGGAGGATGTCCGCCAGGTCGTCGGGCGGTCAGGCGATGGCCTGGGTGTTGCCTGTGTGGTCGAGGCCACCGGCGCGCCGCAGTCGCTCGACCTGGCGCTGGATGTCGTCAGGCCGCTGGGCGTCATCGTGCGCATCGGGCTGGGCGACCGGCCGCTGCCGTTTGGGCTCAATCGCCTGACGGCCAAGGCGGTGACCTTGCAAGGCACCTGGAGCCACAACTACGCCGACTGGGAGCGGGTGTTGCATCTGGTGCAGACCGGTCAGCTTCAGATGGCGCCGCTGGTCGGCCGGGTGTATCCCCTCAGCGACTGGCAGGCCGCCTTCGAAGACGCCCTGGCTGGCCGCGTGGTCAAGGCAGTGATTGAGCCCTGCTGATGAGAACAGCGAATGCGCAGGATATGACGGATCAGTTCCTGTAAGTCGGGTTGAACAATTCGAATATACTCAAGTGGATACTTTCCTCACTATTCAGGTTATACTAAAGCCAAGGTGAAATCTACACTTCAGATTACGCCGGGTGCATCCAGAATTTTAGGCGAGTTAGCAGAAGCCTCAACCACGTCATGCTAAGCGCAGCGAAGCATCTCATTTTATGATGTATAACGAGATTCTTCGCTTCGCTCAGAATGACGGTCAGAGCCATTAGACGGCTATCGAAAACGGCGTAGGCATCAGCTCCCTTAAATTTCGGATGCACCCATTACGCTAACTCTGCGGGTTTCACTTTG
>Ga0129299_1003449_pt1 | contig 10337 bp, 8 predicted proteins | sample ConPoolayeCmetaG_FD_94477 | JGI IMG/M metagenome (GOLD analysis project Ga0129299, IMG submission 94477) | Hot spring microbial mat communities from California, USA to study Microbial Dark Matter (Phase II) - Cone Pool mat layer C metaG ... | reverse complement strand
GCGCGCGCGCCCAGCCCGGCCGCGCGGCGACGGCGTTCGCCGCCCTCGCGCTCGGCAGCGGCGCGCTGTCGCTGGTGGTCGCCGTGCTGTGCGGCCTCGCGGAGCGTTCGGCCGCGCTGGTGCGCGACTTCGGCGCTTCGCTCGTGGCCCTGACGCCGGCGGAGACGGCGCCGGACGCGCGCGGCGCGCCCGCGCTCACGGCCCGCACCGCGGCCCTCCTGGCGCGGAACCTGCCGGATTCCGCGGTCGCGGGCGCGCGCCGTTACGAAACGACGGCGGACGAGGACGGCGGCTCGCTCGCGATTCTGGCCGCGGACGCCGATCTGGCGCGGGCCCGCGGCTGGCGCCTCGCCGCCGGCCGTTTTCCGGATGCGCGCGATCTGGCGGAGCGCGCGCGCGTCGTTGCGCTGTCGCGGCCGCTGGCGCAAGCCTGGAACGCGAGCGTCGGACAATCGGTGCGGCTGGGCGGCGCGCTCTTTCGCGTGGTCGGCATCGTGGACGGCGGCGGCGCCGCGCTCGCCGCGGCGACGGACCGGCCGATTCTGGCGCCGGGCGAGCGCACCGCGTTCGTTCCGCGGACGACGCCGCCGGTATGGGCGGCGGCGCCGCCGGATCCGGACGATGCGCTGGACGCCGTCTTCGTGCGGTTGCCGGACGATGCGCGCTACGCGGCGGCGCGGGAACGGCTGGCGCGGCTGCTCGGCGATCCGTCGCTGAACGGCGGCGCGATCGCCTGGACCGAGCCGGAGACGATCCTGCGCGGCGTGCGCCGCGTGCGGCGGGCGCTGGACTGGGGCGCCGGCGGAATCGCGGCGTTGAGCCTGGCCATGGGCGGCGTCATTCTGGCCGGGCTGCTGGCCGGCAACGTCCGGGAGCGCACGGTCGAAATCGGCCTGCGCCGCGCGCTGGGGGCCACGCGCGGCGACGTCGCGCTCCTGTTCGTGGTCGAGGGTCTCGCGCTGGCGATGTCGGCGTCTCTGGCGGGCGCGGCGGCGGCGCGCGCCGTCGTTGCGCGGTTGGAGGCCGTTCCGGAAATCCCGTTGGCCGCGGACGCGCGGATGTGGCTGGCCCCGCTCGCGGTGGCGGCCGTGACCGGTCTGTTGGCGTCGGGCCTGCCGGCGCGCGCGGCCGCCCGCGCCTCGCCGGCCGAGGCCCTGCGGTCGGAGTGACGCGGCGGCGGAGCGGAAACCCGCCCCGGACGGTTTGCCGGAACGGGCCGCGATGGGTATGATGGAATCATGAAGTCCGTACGCGCGGCCGGCCTCGGTCCGGCCCTTCGCCGAAATTTGTTCGTCGGGATTCTCGCGCTGGCGCCGATCGCGCTGACCGCGTGGATCGTGGTGTTTCTGTTCCGGTTGCTCGTCGCCAACCGGTTCACCAAGTTCGTCGCCGTCCAACTGCTCCGGGTATGGCCGTACGAAACCGGGTCCCAGGTGCAGGAAGCCATCGCCCGCGTGACCGCGTTTCTGCTGGTCGCGCTGGGCGTGGTGGCGCTGGGCTACGCGGTGCGGGGGCTGCTCGGCCGGCGCTTGTACCGTTTGGGCGAGCGCGTCCTCGAAGGCATCCCGGTGGTCAACCGCATCTACCTCTTCATCCGGCAGGTGGCCGAGGCGATCTTCACCCAGCGCAAGACGCTGTTCCGCGAAGTGGTCCTGGTGGAGTATCCGCGGCCGGGCCTGTTCTCGCTCGCGTTCGTCACCGCGCAGGTGCCCGACAACTTCCGCGCGCACATGCCGACCCCGGGCACGGGGCGGCTGCTGGCGCTGTTCGTTCCGACGACGCCCAACCCGACCTCCGGTTTCCTGATCTTCGCCTACGAAAGCCAGCTGAAGCCCTGCCCGGCGAACACCGCGGAAGCGATGTCGCTGATCTTTTCCGGCGGCACGATTTATCCCGGCGGCGCGGCGGACGCGCCCAGGCCGCGGCTGCTGGACCTCATCCAGGAGTCCGCGGGGACGGAGGCGCCGCCGAACGCGCCGGCGGGCGCGCCGTGATCGAAAAGGACGAGGCGATCGTCCTGCGCATCGCGCCGTACTCCAACACGTCGCGCTTCGCGCTGTGGCTGACGCGCGAGCACGGGAAGGTCGCGACCCTGATCAAGGGCGCGCTCCGCCCGAAGAGCGCGTTTCTCGGCCAGTTCGACCTGTTCTACAACTGCGAGTTGCTCTACTACGCGCGCGATCGCGGCGGCGTGCACATCGCGCGCGAATGTTCGCCGCTGAAGACCCGCGGGGGACTGCGCGCGCGCTGGCGCGCGTGCCTCTTCGCCTCCTACTATTGCGACGTGCTCGCCCGCGCGCTGCCCGCCGGCGCGGCCGCGCCGGCGATCTTCGACTGGCTCGACGGCGCGCTGGACGAACTGGAGGACGCCGCCGCCGGCATCGAAGCGGTGTTCCGGCACGAATTGGGCCTGCTGGACCGGCTGGGCTTCCGGCCGATTCTCGACCGGTGCGCGGCGTGCGGCGCCGCGACCGGCGCCGTCGGGGCGCGCGCGCTCTTCTCGGCCGAGAAGGGCGGGCGGCTCTGCCCGTCCTGCGCGCCGGCCGCGCGCGACGCCGGTGCCGTGCCGGCCGCCGCGCTCGACGCGCTGGCCCTCTGGCAGCGCGCCGGCACCGCGGCGGAGGCGCGCCGGCACCGCGGCACGGCGCGGCAGGCGCTGGCGGCCGAGCGCATCCTCGGCCGGTTCATTCGGCGCCACCTGGAATTGAACCCGGAAAGCCGGCGCCTGGCCTTCGCCGGCGCCCGCCGCCCCCGCGCGCCCGCCGGCGTCCGCCCATCCGGCGCTTGACCCCGCGGCGGTCCGCGGAGATTCTTCCGCCGACGGGGGACCGTATGAGCGAGCGAAACCAGACGAAGGTGGAGTTGGACGGCGCGACGCTGCACGTGAAGGGAAACCGGGACGAGGAAGTCCACATCGGACCCGGCGGCATTCGCATCCGCGACGGCGACGAGGAAGTGCGGGTGGGATGGACCGGCGTCCGGATCTGCGACGGCGGCACGCGGGTCCGCATCTCGCTCTGGAAGCCGCTGGTCGGCTGTGGCGTCGCGATCCTGGTGCTGGCCGCCCTGGTCACCCTGGTCGTGGTGGGCATCGTCCGTCTGGCGATGCCGTAATACCCGAAGCCGTTCGCTCCGGGACCGCCGGCCGACGGCGTCGCCGGCGAATGGTCGCAGCCCCCGCGCGCGGGGTCTCGCCGGCGGCGATCGGCGTTCGCGCCCAGGAAGGAAAGCATGAACATCTACGTCATCGGCGGCAGCATCTCGATGCAGTACGGGCCGTATCTCGAATCCTGCTTGAAAGGGATCGCCGGCTACGCCCGCAAGACCGGCGAGGGAATCCCGTGCGACAACCTGGATATCCCGCGCGGCGCCAACGGCGGAGATTCCGGTCAGGTGCTGGCGTTCCTGCGCGCCGCCGCGGCGAGCGGCGGCATCTCGGCGGACCTGCTGCTCTTCAACTGCGGCCTGCACGACATCAAGACCGACCCCGTCAGCGGCGCCCGGCAGGTGCCGTTGGATCGCTACGAGGCGAACCTGCGGGCGATTCTGCGGACGATCGCCGACCTGGGACCCCGCCCGGTCTGGATTCGCTCCACGCCGTTCGACGAGGCGCGGCACAACCGGCTCTCCGCCGCCTTCCACCGTCACGCGGCCGATCTCGACGCCTATAACGCCGCGGCCGACGCGATCATGCGGGAGATGAAGGTTCCGGCGATTGACCTCTATTCGTTCACCCGCAACCTCGGCGAAGACCTCTACGTGGATCATGTCCATTTCAAGGAGGACGTGCGCGCCCGGCAGGCCGCCTTCATCGCCGGCTGGGTTTGCGGTTATGCCGCCGGTCATCCGTGTCCTCCGCATTCCGACTGAGAGGGAGTGCGCTTTGCTTTGCCTTCGCGGGTCGGTCCCGGCATGTTTGAGCCCATGAGCAACAAAATCAGGTTCGGGGTGGCGCTGGCCGTTCTTGCCGCCGCGCACGCGGCCGCCGCCGTTCGCGTTTGGAACTACGAAGTCCTGGAAGACGCGATGCGCGCGGTCGAGCGCCCGCCGCTGCTGCCGGTCGTCATCGCCGGCGCGCGCGGCGGCATCTTCTCCGGCGCCGTGGCCGTGGAGTCGTCCGAACCCCTGCGCGGACTGCGCGCGGCCGTCGTTCCCGGCGTCGGGCGCGAACCGCGTCTGCCGGCCGGCCGCGCGATCGTGCGGTACGCCCTGCCGTGGGAGGACGGGCGCCCCGGCGGTCTCGATGTGCTGTACGAGCAGCCGCCGGCAGAAGTTCCCGTTCGCGGGGCGCGCGCGCTGGCCGGCATCTGGGTCACCGTGGAGGTCCCGGCCGACGCGGCCCCCGGCGTCTATGGCGCCGAATTGCGCATCGAGGCCGAGGGGCTTCCGGCCGCGGCGACCCCGATCGAACTGCGCGTCGCCGACTGGATCGTTCCGGATCCGCAGCAATGGCGGACCTGGGCCGAGATGATCCAGTCGCCCGACACCCTGGCGGTCGAATACGGCGTGCCGCTGTGGTCCGAGCGCCACTGGGAACTGATCGCGCGCAGCTTCCGGCTCATTTCCGGCACGGGCAGCCGCGTCGTGTACCTGCCGCTGCTGCGCCATACGAACCAGGGCAACGCGGAATCCATGGTGCGATGGATTCGCGGGCGCGACGGCGCGCTGCGGCCCGATTATACGATCGCGGAGCGCTATCTCGATCTCGCCCGCCGGCATCTGGGCGAACCGAAACTCGTCGTGCTGTACGCGTGGGACGCCTATCTGGTGCTGAGCCATCGCAACACGTCCTACGCGGAGCGGCCGCAGGTGGATCCGAATGCCGGCGAGTACGAAAAAATGCTCCAGCGCCGGGCGCAACAGCGCTGGGACCTCCGGCAGGGCGGACTGACCGTGACGATCGTGGACGAGGCGACCGGCGAGGTCGAGGACGGTTTCCTGCCGCACTACACCGCGCCGGACAGCCGGGATCTCTGGGCGCCGGTCTATGCGGAGTTGCGCCGGCGGATGCGCGAGCGCGGCCTGGAAGGCGCGATGGCGCTGGGCATGGTGAGCGACATGGAGCCCTCGAAGGAGGAGGTGGAATTCCTGCGCGACGTCTCCGGCGGCCTGCCCTGGGCGGCGCATTCGCATTACCAGCGCACCCGCGGCCGCCCCGCGCCGAACCGGGCGCTGAAGGGGATCGCGGACATCGCCTACGAGGCGCAGGTGTACCGCGCGGAGTTCCAGACGAATCCCGACCGGGCGCGCGCGCACGGCTGGCGCGCCCCCGAATTGCGCGCCTGGCTCGACCGGGTGAACCTGTTGAACGGCCCCGCGCTGACCGCCCGCCTGATGCCGGAGATCAACATCACCGGCGCGCAGCGCGGCATCGGCCGCATGGGCGGCGATTTCTGGCCGGCCCTGCGCGACGCGCGCGGCCGGCGCGCGCCGGTCTTTACGCGGTATCCCGCGAACCAGTGGCGCGGACTCGACCTGTCCAATTACTTCCTCGCGCCCGGTCCGGACGGGGCGCTGGCGACCGCCCGCTTCGAAAACCTCCGCGAGGCGCTGCAGGAGTGCGAGGCCCGCATCCGGATCGAGGAGGCACTGCTCGACCCCGAGCGGCGCCGCCGGATCGGCGAACCGCTCGCGCAGCGCGCGCAGGCGGCGCTGGACGAGCGCCAGCGGGCGATGTGGCGCGGCGTCTGGTACAACGAAGAGCACCTCGCGGCGCTCTCGACGCTGGGCGCGCACGGCAACGCCCGCTGGCCGGTCGAGGGCATCGAGCAGGCGCTGCCGAAGGCGGGGCATCCGTTGCCGGCGGAGCGCGGGGCGCGGGAGGCCGTGATCCGCGCCGCGCAGGAGCAGGGGCGCGCGTGGTTTGCCGCCTCCGGCTGGAAGGAGCGCAACGCGCAGCTCTTCGCCCTCGCCGGCGAGGTGGAACGCGCCGGCCGATGAGGTCAACCCTCGCGGTCGCCGGGATCCATCGCAAAGCGCACGGTTCGGATCGGCGCCTCGGGCAGGCGCCGGCGGAGATTGGCGAGGATTTGTTCGCCGGCGGCCCGGTCGCGGGCCAGTTCGTGCAGATAAATCGAGTGGCGCACGAACACGATCAGCGTCTGGCCGTTGACCTCGCCGGGGCGGGTGCGGCCGGCGAGTCCGTCGCCGACGATGTCCGGCCAGTGGGTCCGCAACGATTGCCGCCAGAGCTCCGCGTGCAGTCCAGCGGCCTTCAGAAACCGTTCGACCTCCGGACCAATCGGCGCGGGCCCGCCGCTCGGCGGCGGCTCCTCGTCGGCGATATGCAGCCGTTGCCGCTGCAACAGCCACGCCCCGCGATCGAAGTTCGGACGCCGACGCATACCCGCCTGCCTATTCCGCGGCTCCCGCGTGAAGTTCTTTCAACGCCGCCACGGTCGCTTCCACCAGTTCCTGGCCGCCGCGCGGCGAGACGTGGTTGCAATACAGCGAGGCGCTGTACCCCTTGCCCCGGACGGCGCGTTCGGTCGCCAGATAGCCGCCGGCGCCGTCCGGCAGCGCGCCGCACAACTGGACGACGAAAGTCTGGATGAACGGACTTCGCGCCTGGATGCGGTGCATGTAGTCCATGTACAACTCGAACGGATTCGAGACGAAGGCCGCGTCGCCGACGCGGATCGCGTGCAGCTCCATCGGCAGCCGGGGCCGCTCCGTCTGTTCGGCGTAGCGCTCCAGGATGCGGCGGCACCGGTTTCGCCGCGCGACCAGCGTGGAATCGTGGACGAGCCGTTCGGCCGGCGTGCCCTCGCGCGCGAACGGTTCGGCCTCGAGGCGCCGCAGCTCGCGCCGGTGGCGCGCATATTCGGTTTTCGTGATCAACCGCCGATGCAGCGCGATCGTGCGCACCGTATGCCGCAGCGGAGCCTCGGCGCGGAGATCCCGGCGCGCCCACTCCAGCGTCTCGTCAAACGCCGCGGCGATGCGCGCGGCGGCGTCGCGGCGGGCGATCCGCTCCCGCTGCGACGCGACGTCGTCGGCGCCGTATTGGAGCCGGAACCGCCGATCCTGCGCCGCCTTGCCGTGCAGCGCCCGCGGCGCCAGGTCGCCCGCCGCGGCGCATTGCGGCAGCAGGAAAATCCCGCCGTGCCGGCGCCGGATCGCGACGCGGACGTCGTGCCAGTAATCCGCGGAGAGCTGCCACTCGTGCTCCGAGTTCTGCGAGGGGCAGGGCACGTTGACCACGCCGCCCGTGAGCCGGCCGTCCGCGTCGAAGGTGTAGAGCAACTGGACCGTGGGGTCCGCGCCCGCCTCGTAATGGCTGAACTGCGGGTCGTCGGTGTTGCCGTACATGACCGCATGCCCGGCCACGTTCATGCCGGGCCGTCCGGCGGCGCCGGGGCGCTTGGAGACATCGTCGAAATACACGGCGCGCCGGCTGTGCCCGACCACGGCGTAGCCGTAGCCGAACGCGACGCCGCCGGGCGCCCGCCGCGCCCAGGCCTCGGCCGCGGCGTCGGCGATCCGGTCCACGAGGAACGCGCGGTACTCGTCGCTGGAGGCGATCTCGATCCCCTCGTGGGGCACCTGCGACGGCGTGGCCATGCCCGCGATCGCCCGGTAGTAACTGGCCCCCGTATGGGTGTGCGTGGCATGGATCAGCAGTTTTTCCACCGGGAAGCCCGGCCGCCGCGCCGCGACCGCCGCGCGCGCCTCCTCCAGCAGCGGGGGCCGGATCGCGATCAGGTCCGCCGACACGAAAACCGCCGCGTCGTCGCCGCCGTCCAGCGCCAGCGCGGTCACGGTGATCGGGTCCAGCACCCCGCGCGAAACGCGGATATAAAACTGCCCGGGGATGTCCACCGGCCGGTCCGTGGAGATGTCGCGGCCCGCCCATCCGATCTTCAAGGCGCTCACGCCTCCAGCATACACCAACGCCCGCCGCCCGCCATCCGATTCCTCCGGCGCGGGGCGCGCTTGACGCCCGCGGCGGCTTCTGGCATGGATTACGGCCCATTCGGGGCTTCGCCGAGGGCGGATTCCGGGGGAACTTGTCGTATCGAATGAGCAGTCAAGACAGTTCAGCGCTTGAACGGCTGCGGCACAGCGCGTCGCATGTGATGGCCGCGGCGGTCTGTCGCCTGTTCGATTCGGTGCGCCTGGACATCGGGCCCGCAACGGACGACGGTTTCTATTACGACTTCGACCTGTCCCACCGGCTGGGCCCGGAGGACTTCCCCCGCATCGAGGAGGAAATGGCGCGCATCGTCGCCGCGGACGCGCCGTTCGAGCGCGTCGAGGTCTCCCGCGCCGAGGCGGAGCGGCGGCTGCGCGAGCGCGGCCAGACCTACAAGCTCGAGCGGCTCGCGGAGATTCCCGAGGGCGAAACGATCACCTTCTACCGTTGCGGCGATTTCGAGGACCTCTGCCGGGGCCCGCACCTGGAGCGCACCGGGCAGATCGGCGCGTTCAAACTGCTGGGCGTCGCCGGCTCGTACTTTCACGGCATCGAGACCAATCCGATGCTCCAGCGGCTGTACGGCACGGCGTACCCGACGGCCGCCGAACTCGAGGCGCGCCTTGCGCAACTCGAGGAGGCCAAGCGCCGGGACCACCGCCGCCTCGGCCGCGAGCTGGAGCTGTTCAGCATCGAGGAATCGGTCGGCCCCGGCCTGATCCACTGGCATCCCAAGGGCGCGCGCGTGCGCTGTCTCATCGAGGATTTCTGGCGGCGCGAACATTTCCGGGCCGGCTACGAGCTGCTCTACACGCCGCACATCGGGCGGGGCGGCCTGTGGGAGACGTCGGGCCACCTCGGCTTTTACCGCGAGAGCATGTACGCGCCGATGACGATCGACGAGACGGCGTACTTCATCAAGCCGATGAACTGCCCGTTCCACATCAACGTCTATCGCGGGCGTCCGCGCTCCTACCGCGAGCTGCCGCTGCGCTGGGCGGAGCTCGGCACGGTGTACCGCTACGAGAAGGCCGGCGTGCTGCACGGCCTGCTGCGCGTGCGCGGCTTCACGCAGGACGACGCGCATATCTTCTGCGCCCCGGAGCAGATCGAAAGCGAGATCGCCGAGGTCGTCCGCTTCGCCCGGCGGCTGTGGGCCGTGTTCGGTTTCACGGAGATCCGGGCCTACCTGGCCACCCGTCCGGAAAAGGCCGTCGGCGACGAATCGCGCTGGGCGCAGGCCACCGCCTCGCTGGAGGCGGCCCTGCGCGCGGAGGGCATCCCCTACGAGACGGACGCCGGCGGCGGCGCGTTCTACGGGCCGAAGATTGACCTCAAGGTGCGCGACGCCATCGGCCGCGAATGGCAGATGAGCACGGTGCAGTTCGACTTCAACCTGCCCGAACGGTTCAACCTGACCTACGTCGGTCCCGACGGCGCGGAACACCGGCCGTACATGGTCCATCGCGCGCTCTTCGGAAGCATCGAGCGGTTTTTCGGCATCCTGGTCGAGCACTTCGCCGGCGCCTTCCCGCTCTGGCTGGCGCCCGAACAGGTCCGTGTGCTGCCGCTGACGGAAAAGCAGATGGACTACGCCCGCCGCATCGCCGCCGAACTGCGCGCGCGGGATTTCCGCGTCGGCCTCGACGAGCGCTCGGAAAAGATCGGCGCGAAGATCCGGCAGGCGCAGGTCGAGAAGATTCCCTACATGGCCGTCGTCGGCGCGCGCGAGGCCGACAGCGGACGGATCGCGCTGCGGTCGCGGACGGCCGGCGACCTGGGCGCGATGGACCTCGCCGACGCTGTCGCCCGCCTGCAGCGCGAAACGGACGAGAAGTCTTGGACGGCCGCGGCCCCCGCGCCCGCGGCCCCCGAAAACACGAACCGCAAACCCTGACCCGGAGGACGATCATCAGAACCTTCACCCGCACGAATTTCCGCATCCGCGCGCCGCAGGTGCGCTGCATCGGCGCGGATGGCAGCCAGATCGGCATCATCTCGCTGTCCCATGCCCGGCAGCTCGCGGAGCAGGCCGGACTGGATCTGGTCGAGATTTCCCCCAACGCCGATCCCCCGGTGTGTCGGATCATGGATTACGGGCGCTTCAAGTACGAGCAGGAGAAGCGCGACAAAGCCGCCCGCAAGAGCCACGTCGCCACCCGGGTCAAGGAGATCAAGTTCCACGCGAACGTGGACGAGCACGACTACCAGACCAAGGTGCGCCATCTGCGCGATTTCATCGCCGACGGCCACCGCGTCAAGGTGTCGCTGTTCTTCCGCGGCCGCGAGAACGCCCACCAGGAGCTCGGCTTCGAGATCATGAACCGCGTGCTGCGCGACTGTTCGGACGTCGCCTCGCCCGACCAGGTGCCCACCAAGATGGGGCGCGCGCTGATCATGATGCTCGCGCCGCGCCGCGGCG
>Ga0129299_1003448_pt1 | contig 10337 bp, 4 predicted proteins | sample ConPoolayeCmetaG_FD_94477 | JGI IMG/M metagenome (GOLD analysis project Ga0129299, IMG submission 94477) | Hot spring microbial mat communities from California, USA to study Microbial Dark Matter (Phase II) - Cone Pool mat layer C metaG ... | reverse complement strand
GTGTTAGGGAAGACGTAAAGGTAACCAAGGAAGGCTGTTTGAAGGAGCATCAGAGCGCTGAAAAAGAAGGGAGAGTAAAAAGGAAAATAACTCGAGGCGGCAATACACGCAACGAATCCGACGGAAAAGATAGCCACAGCCGCCAGTACACTATCGTATGTCCGGCGCCCAGCAAGGATGATGCGCCACGCAAGGGAGTGGTACACGGTAAGTACGGTGAACAAAATCGTCGCGAAGGGTAACGAATCAAACATCGTTTTCCTTGCGGATACCGTATTCCTCTAGTTTTTTGTCGAGAGTCGGACGAGTAATGCCGAGTACCGCGGCGGTTTTTCCTTTGTGGAAACCGCAGGCGGCAAAGACAGAGGCAATGTGCCGTTTCTCGACTTCCCGGAGTGTGAGGAGAGACGAACCATCTTTCGACGAAGGAGGACATTCCGAGTCTCGTTCTCCCACCGATGAATTGAGGGCGGCTTCGAGCATGTCACGGGTAATGATGCGATCTTTCGACGTTATCGCTGCTTTGGTAATGACATGCTCAAGTTCCCGCACGTTGCCAGGCCACTGATGGCTCTTGAGGAAAGAAAGCCCTTCATAAGTGATACCTTCGATACTGGTGTGCATGACAGCGTTTATTTTACGGATGAAATGAGGAGCCAACAGATCTATGTCGTCACGATGTTCACGGAGGGGGGGCAAGTGAATGTGTACCACATCGAGCCGGTAGAAAAGATCTTCACGAAATGATCCCGCGCGTACTGCGGCAGAGAGATCACGATTGGTTGTCGCAATGATGCGCCCTGTGAAGGCACGCGGTGTCGTCGCCCCAACAGGGAAGTATTCTCGTTCCTGAAGGAGACGTAACAGTTTCGCTTGAAGTTCCAACGGAATTTCCGATATTTCATCGAGGAGAAGAGTGCCGTTGCCTACGATGCCAAGTTTTCCTTCGGACGGATGATCGGCACCAGTAAATGCCCCTTTGGTGTGTCCCATGAGTTCCGCTTCCATGAGATTGGCGGGAAGCGCGGCACAGTTGACAGCGACCCAAGGGGCGTTTTTCCCTGCCGAGGTTTCATGGATGGCACGTGCAACTACTTCCTTCCCTGTTCCGCTCTCCCCCGTGATGAGGACAGTTGCCCGGTTCGTCGCAAGAGTGGCTATCTGTTTGTATATCTCGACCATCACCGGTGATCTTCCCACGATCGTTTCTGTGGATGGTGGAAGCGCGTTCTCGCAAAAGACGACTGTTTCCCTCAGGAGAATCTTTTCGAAACTCCGCTGGAGCGTGAGACGCAGTTTTTCGAGAGGTATCGGCTTGGTCAAAAAGTCGTACGAGCCAAGTTGTGTCGCCTTCACTGCAGCAGAGAGGTCTCCGTAGGCGGTTACGGTAATGACAAGAGGCATTGTTGCACCCAGTTGTTGACGCATTTTCTCGAGGAGTTCCAACCCTCCCATACGTGGCATGGTAAGGTCAAGAATAACGACGTCGGGGCAATGAGTAACTATCTGGTCCCACCCCGAATGTCCGTCTTCCGCCGTGAAAACAGCGTGCCCCTCTGAATGAAGGAATTTTTCGAAACTGCGCCGAATGGCGGCATCGTCATCTATGACGAGTATCTTCCACTTTTTTTTCATGCTCACGAGGCGCGTCCTCTTCTCGCTCAAGTTTCAAAAATTCTACTGTCTTGGTTTCTTTTTTCCAATTAAACACATAGAGCGCCCGATCGGGGAAGTGTCGTTTGAGATCCGTAACGAGGTTTTCCTTCTCGAAGTAACGACCGTAGAGAACACGGTCCGAGAAATCGAGGTTGTGCCGGGTAAAGAAGGAGCGGTCCATTGCAGCAGGGGTTTTAATGAGTACGATTGCTTTTTCGAACGGCGGAATACGTCGTTCGACGTGGGTGTAGGTGGCGAACCGTTTGTTGACACCGCGCATGATGCCCGTTTCTTTTCCGGGGAAGTCTTCGCGCCAGTACCAGAAAAGGAGAAACAGGAACAGGGGATACGGGAGCCACGAAAACAACCGGGTAAAACGGAAACGCCCGAGATGTCTGGCGAGAGTTTGTGCTGTTTCGGCTGCACCGTAGAAGTAACACCAGAGGACAGGGTAGTAGTATCGGGCCCCGAAACTGTCTCCTCCGCCGGAGTTATGAACGGCATAGCCAAAGATAAAGACAATTGGGAAGAAGAGGGTAAACCACTCGAACCGGCGGAAACGCCCCAGCCGCACAAGGGGGAGCGCTGGCAGGGTCCAGATGAGGTACTTGTTTGTCCAGTCAGCCTGGGCTTTGAGCCAATTGGGCGTAAGCCCGAAGAGTCCTGTATCGAAGTAGTCACGCCAGTGCGCGTGGATTTCATTTATCCGATCTCCAGAGATGAGTTTTACTCCATAATAGTACAATTGGTAGGGCGACGTAAAGAATTCCCCTGTATAGACCTTTTGGTAGAAGGCAAAGAGAATGCCCAACCCGGCTACGCCGCCCCCAAGGAACAGAAGGGATGTCCCAAAAGAACGGAGACGGGACAAAAAAGAAGGCACCTTTTTACAGGGCGGGAACAAAAGTTCGCGGATAAGGAAGAGTCCTACTGTGAAAAGGACAAGTAGCGCGTCGAAGGTTCGAAAAAAGAGCATGAGCCCGATGAATAACCCGGCTATGAAGAGACGTATACGGGAACAAGAGGACTCTCCCGAAGCCAGCACCATAACGGTCAAAAGGATCAGGAGCATCATCGAGGGATGCGAAAAGTAGGAGGCGGCGTGAAAGGCAGTAGAGGTAGTAAGAGCGAAAAAAAGAGTGGTAAGGATACCCGTTGCACGAGATCCCGAAAGACGTGTAGCGACGACAAAGAGAAGGAAAAATATGAACAATGAAACCACCATGTTTACCCACGCCATCCCGATAGTCAGTTTCCCGACTGTGAGGAGGAGAGGAAACCCGGGAGGATATTTCGAGAATTCGCGATCGTGAAGTGTGACAACGTGGTGTCGCTTGAAATGAGGAGCAACCTCTGGAGCAGGGGGTGTGTTCCAGAGCATGCCACGGGAGAAGACCTCCGCCTGGAAAATCATGCTTGTTTCGTCTCCAGAGACTGCGTATCGTTTGAGAGAATAGGTGTGAGTGAAATACCAGAGGTACAAGAGGAGGGGGATCAGCGCTACAAGAAAGAGAAAGGAGGCGTAGCAGGGAATGAAAAGACGCCCCTTATGTATAACGGCTCTCAGAGAAACAGCCGAGAGAACTACAAGAAGCCATCCTTGTGTGGTGTTCACCACCACTTTACAGGTGACAAACAGAGTATTGTCATCTATGTCGGCACGGGCAAGGGTAAGACCATGTTTTATAAAGAGAAAGGTTCCAACCGTTGCAACGAATGCGAGAAGGACGAGGAACCCAGCCCGGGCGAAACGCCTGCTGTTCAGCGAATAAAAAGCCACAGAGTCTCCGCAAGAATAACGAGAATAAGGATGAGAATTGCAATTGTCTTCCAGTCGAGGCGTTTTGCAGGATGAGCGTCCCGGAAGGACGTCTTCTGGAGGTTGGCGAGGAGGCTGTCCGCTTCTTTTGTTTCCGAAATGATGACTGTCTTACTTTGCAATTCGCTCTGGAATGGTTTTTTGGAAGGCATAGACAACTCCATACGTAACTCTACCGTTCGAAGGGTAACTCTAGGGAAAAAAAGTGAAAAGTCAAAAACATACAGGGGTGTTTGTCTTTCCCACAATAAAACAGATGATGGAAAGTTACCAAAAGTGGTGTGAAACGAAGGTTGATTATAGAGAGCGTCATGGAATATACTAAGGTTGACATGAGGTTTTCTTCAGGAGGTGCCTTATGAAACGCCGTATGAGAATGGCAGGTGTACTTGCCGTTTTCCTTGTGTGGTTTGCTGCCTGTAAAGAGCAACAGGTCACGAGTGTGTGCGGTGGTGCCTGTATAGATGTTGCAACTGCGGCAGAACTCTCCGCAGCGTTATCGAGCGCTTCTACCTGTGTTTGTGTCCTCGAGGGGACCTACGAGGGACAGTTTTCCGTCGCTACGCCAAAAGATCTCGTAGGGCTTGGCACAAACAAGACAATTCTCTCTTCGAAAGATGGCACGCCGCTCACCGTCAGATCAGGGAATGTCACGGTATCGAACCTCGGAGTGAAACTTGACCTTGCGGAAAAGGCAGAGATTCCTGCTGTGCGCGTCGAGCCGGCGACAGACACGCCAATACTTTTCTCGGTTGACTTTTCTCGTATTGCCATTTCGGCAAAAAACGGTGGAGGTATCCGAGTAACGGACACCTCGCCCTTTACACTCGCAAATGTCACTGTTACCGCCGATACGAAAGGGATCGTCCTTCTCGGCGCCACCTCCGCCACTTTATCAGGCATTTCCGTTTCCGACTGTGGGAGGATGGGGATTGCCTTTGCAAACGGCGCAAAAGGGGTTGTTTCTTCTTCTGAGATCCTACGCAACGGTTACACGGGTGTCTGGCTCCAAGACACCGCCGAGATACGATTTCTCAAAACAACTATCAGGGACAATGCGCTCGCTGGCATCAACATCGTGAACGCCAAGAACATCCTCATCGAGCAGAGTGAAATATCCTCCTCAAAGATAATCACAGGAAGAGAGGAGGCGGACGGTATCGTCGTCTATACTCCCGAATTGGCAGGTGATCCCATCATGGCAGGGGATCCCATCATGCAGCGAGCGTTTACTTTGCTCAACTCGACCATCAGAGACAATCCGCGTGCTGCGCTCATCTTCGACGGCACTGCTGTCTCCGCCGGCAAGGAACTCAAGAGTATGTTGCTCGACGGCGTGACAATATTTCGAATGGCCTACGGTATAGTATTCCAGAATGGCCTCGCCCCAGAAAGTTTCAATGATGCCGGAGCCGTCAGCGAGACCTACTCGGAAGGGTACGAAACAGGGACCTCCGATAGAGATGGCGAAACCGATCAGTCCCCTATTGCCGGCGACGAGGGAACAGTTTTTACCGATATGGAAGAGTTGCCCGATGTCGATACCCCGTCAACCAACAATGGGGCGCTTCCTATCGAAAATGAGAAGGAATCGTTCTAACGACTCCTTCTTCCTCCGTTCGGCATTCTCCTCGGTACATTCCCTTGCGGGACATAATTCCCCTAAAGAGAAACTAACTCTTTGATTTTTTGACAAAACCTCTTTATTCGGGTATCACGTTCTCAATTTAAGAGGAGCGTACAAGATTTAAGGTCTGACTGATTGTGTGAAAAGGAGGAGACAGCAATGACCCCGTCAAAAAACATGCTGAAACTTGTGGTACCGCTAGTGATGGCGGCCATGTTTTTTATGGTGACGTGCGCTGGAGAGGAACAAGAAGAACACCTCCTTTCTATTGAGACGACGGGTGGAGAAACATTTGCCGATGGCAGCGATATCACCCCTATTCTGACCGGCGTCGTACAAGAGGAGTACCGTTTTACCGCACAGGGGAATCGTTTCCTCGCTGCCAACCGCGCCCAGGGACTTCGGTTTTATCTCACTGGTGAAGGAACGATAATGGTTGAGCCAAGAAACAACCGCAACGAAGTCTTTCCAGTAATCCTACAAACGGAAGAGGTGGGACGCTCCGCGGCGATGCGGAAGGTCAGAGCGGCGGATCTGCGCGAGGGTGCCTGTCGCGACAGTTCCCGCACCGGCGCTGTCGGCCGCTGTCTTGCCCGCGTCGAGATGGTGCGGGGCAACATCATAGAATGGTACGACAACCGCGAAGAAGGCATCGAGCAGGGCTTCGATATTAAGGAAAGACCTATGGGAAAAGGCCGTCTCGTCATTCGCCTTGCTGTGTTAAATGGGTCGGTGCGCGCCGAAAACGGCGGCGTGGTGCTAATGAGCGGAGACACAGATGTCGCCCGCTACCATACGCTGAAAATCATTGATGCGACCGGCGTCGAACGAACTGGAGAAATCACTGTCAATGGAAACACTATTCTGTTGACGCTCGACGATACTGGCCTGCGCTATCCTGTAACGGTTGATCCTCTGTTCAGCGGCGTTGCAGATCGTCAGTTGGAGGCTAATCGAAGCAACGATCAGTTCGGTTTTTCGGTGGCGCTCGCAGGTGATGTGAACGGCGATGGCTATACCGATGTGGTCATTGGCGCACCTTATTACTCGAACGGCGAGACCAACGAGGGGCGCGTCTATGTCTTCCACGGCACGGCCTCCGGTATCAATACCGGTTCATCGCGAACCCTCGAGAGCAATCAGGCCTACGCCCGTTTCGGGTGGGCGGTCGCCGGTATCGGTGATGTCAACGGCGATGGTTATGATGATATCGCGGTTGGAGCCCCGTACTATTCGAATGGCGAGTCACAGGAGGGACGGGTCTATATCTACCATGGGGCTGCCTCCGGCATTCCTGCATCGCCGGCACTTATTCTCGAATCGAATCAGGAAAACGCGCAGTTCGGTTATGCGCTGGCGGGAGGTGGTGATTTCAACAATGATGGCTATGCCGACCTTGTGGTGGGGGCGCCCCTCTATGACAACGGTCTGACCGATGAGGGAGCGGTTTTCGTGTACCATGGGTCGGCTTCCGGGCTGATGACTCCGCACCAGATTATGATCGAATTCAATCAGGCGGGGGCGCAGTTCGGTTTCTCGGTTGCCGTGGCGGGTGACACCAACGGTGATGGCTTCGACGATATCGTGGTGGGCGCCCCCTTCTACAATGCGAATGCCGGCTATGTGCTGCTGCACCGCGGTTCTGCCTCCGGCTTGTCAGGAACGGCGGCCCAGGGGGCTGGTAACTACCAGACAGGGAGCAAGTTCGGCTTCTCGGTGGCCGGCGCCGGCGACCTCAACGGCGACGGTTATGCTGATATCGTGGTCGGCGCCCCCCTTTCCGATAATGGTCAGACTGACGAGGGGCGCGTGTACCTCTTCTACAGTGGGCTTAACCTTTGGGGTACCCGTGAGACTGATCGCGACGGTGCGCAGTTCGGCTACTCGGTCTCAAGCGCCGGCGATGTCAACGGCGATGGTCTTGCCGATATTCTCGTGGGGGCGCCGTACTATACGAACGGCGAAACCGAGGAGGGAGCGCTTTTCGCCTATCGGGGGACATCTGTCAGCGGTGGCGTTGAAACAACCCCCATCGTCACTATCGAGGGAAACCAGGCGGATGCCCGTTTGGGATGGTGTGTCACCAAGGTGGGCGATGTGAACGGCGACGGATTTTCCGATGTGGCGGCGGCTGCGCCACGCTATGACAACGGCCAGACCGATGAGGGAGTGGTCTTCTTCTACCATGGATCGGCGGGATCGCTGGCAACGATCCATGGCTTTACCTATGAGCCGAATGTTGCTGGCGTTCGGACAGGCTACTCTGTCGCCTTTATTGGCGATGTGAATGGTGATGGGTATGGCGACCTTGCCATAGGTGCGCCCTACTATAACAATGGGCAGGCCGGCGAGGGGCTTGTGTGGATCTATCATGGCAGTGCCATCGGACTTACCTATGTCCGCTTCTACGAGTCAAACCAACCCAACGCGAACTTCGGCTGGGCGATTGCCGGTGCGGGTGATGTGAATGGCGATGGGTACGATGACCTTCTCATTGGTGCGCCGCTTTATGACAACGGGCATGTGGATGAAGGGGCAGTCTTTGTTTACTACGGATCCGCGAGCGGGTTGCCGGCGAGCCCCAACGTGATTCTTGATAGTAACCTCGTGTCGGCGCAGTTTGGATTTGCGGTTTCCGGTGGTGGTGATATCAACGGCGATGGTTATGCCGATGTCGTTGTCGGGGCTCCTTACTACTACAATGGCCAAGCCGACGAGGGGGCGGTATATGTCTATCTCGGTTCCGCGGCCGGCCTTTCGGCGACACCGGTGCAGATTCTGGAACGAAACCGGGCAGGGGCACGCTTCGGGTGGTCGGTTGCACTCTACGGCGACCGCAATAACGACGGCTACAGCGATGTGGCGGTGGGGGCACCCTATGATTCCAACGGACAAACGGAGGAGGGGCGTGTCTATCTCTACGACGGTGGTCTGAATAATCTCATCCTCTGGGGAGCACTCGAGCGCGATCGCGCTGGTGCTCACTTCGGCTGGTCGGTCGCTGGCGCCGGTTTTGTCAACAACGACAGGAACGGCGATCTCATCATTGGTGCGCCCGATTGGTCCAATAGTCTGGCGGGGCAGGGTGCGGTCTTCATCTACCATAGCGGCACCGGACTGAACCGCACCATCGAGGGAACGATGGCTTCGGCAGCCTGTGGCTATGCGGTAGCATCGGCCGGCGATGTCAACGGTGACGGCTATGCCGACATTGTGTATGGTTGTCCCGGCTACACCAACGGTGAAACGAACGAGGGAGCGATCTTCCTCCATTTGGGTGCATCGTCAGGGGTGGCAGCAAGTCCCGATAAAATGATTGAGGCAAACAGCGCCACTGCCCGTTTCGGCGCTGCGCTGGCAGGAGGTGACCTCAATGGCGACGGCTATGGCGGTGTGGCGGTCGGTGCGCCCGACTACACGAATGGGCAGACAAACGAGGGGCTCGTGCGGCTCTATTTCGGTAACGAGGATCTTCGGCGTGTGCAGGCAAGCCTTTTGCCGCGGCAGTGGAAGGGCGATGGCACCCGTCCGCTCCAGATGCTCACCAAAATCGATCCGGCGGAAGGGCTTGGCCTGCGTCTGATCGCCCGCTCATTTGGTGGGAGAACCAAGGCAAAACTGCGCTACGAATTCAAAAGTTACGCTACGGCGTTCAACAATACCGGTCTTGGCAATGGAACTGCGTGGACTGATACGACTCTGAGCGGTACGGTTCTTTCGACCAATGTAACGCCGCTTGCGGCGAACACCACCTATCGCTGGCGGGCACGCCTGCGCTTCTTCAACGGCGAACTTTCACGCTGGTTCATGTTCGAGCGTGCGCTTGGTGCCATAGCGCCGGTTTTCCGGACATACCAATTTCAGGGCGGAGCCTGCACGGTGGATTCTCAGTGCGCGACGGGGTTCTGTGTTGACGGGGTGTGCTGTAACGGTGCCTGTGGTGGTACTACTACGAGCGACTGTCAGGCCTGCGCTGCGGCGCAGGGAGCGAGCGCAGATGGCGTCTGCACCATCCTCGGACCTTCCCATACCTGTCGTGCTGCAACCGATAGTTGCGATCTCGCCGAGGTTTGTAATGGCGCTGATGTGGCCTGTCCTGCAGATGAGGTGGCGCCGACGACGACCATCTGTCGTTCCGCAAGTAACCTCTGTGATGCCGTCGAATATTGCGATGGGAATAATAAGGCATGCCCGCCTGATGTGCCGATGCCGGCAGGGACCGAGTGCCGGCCCGCGGCTGGTGATTGTGACGCGGCGGAATACTGTGACGGGGCCAATATAGCGTGTCCGACGGACCTCCTCAAGCCGGATACCACCGAGTGTCGTCCGTCGAATGGTGACTGCGATGGGGCTGAGTACTGTACCGGCGTAACACCTGAGTGTCCGGTTGACAGCAAGGTGCCGGCGGGAACCATCTGTCGCAACGCAACAGATGATTGCGATGTGGCGGAATACTGTGATGGTATATCGAATAACTGCCCCGTTGACGGGGTCGCCCCGACGACGCAGGTATGTCGTCAGTCCGCGGGTGTTTGCGACGCGCCCGACCACTGCGATGGTGCCCATAAGAGTTGCCCCGTGCTTGACCAGAAACTGACGAGTGAATGTCGTCCGGCAACCGGCCCCTGCGATGTGGCCGAGTATTGCGATGGCACGCACAATGGCTGTCCCGCAGACGCGGTGGCGGCGAATACGGTCGAGTGCCGTTCGGCTGCCGGCGACTGCGATGTTGCCGAGAACTGCGACGGAACGAACAAGGACTGTCCAGCGGACATCTACAAGTCATCCACGACGGAATGCCGTGCGGCGGCAGGTATCTGCGATGCGGCGGAGTACTGCACGGGATCGTCGGCAACATGTCCGACCGATCTGAAACTTACGAGCGAGTGTCGAGCGGCAACTGGTCCCTGCGATATAGCCGAATACTGCGACGGAACGCACAACGACTGCCCGGCGGATGCAGTGGCGCCTACCACAACAGAGTGCCGCGCTGTTGCCGGTCCGTGCGATGTTGCCGAGAACTGCGACGGGACGAACAAGACCTGCCCGGCGGATGTCTACAAGCCATCCACGACGGAATGCCGCTCTGCGGCAGGTATCTGCGATACGGTGGAGTACTGCACCGGCACGGAAGCATCCTGTCCGCCCGATGTGAAACTAACGAGCCTGTGCCGTCCAGTGGCTGGTGAGTGTGATGTGGCCGAGTACTGCGACGGCACACACAACGACTGTCCG
>Ga0129299_1003446_pt1 | contig 10338 bp, 9 predicted proteins | sample ConPoolayeCmetaG_FD_94477 | JGI IMG/M metagenome (GOLD analysis project Ga0129299, IMG submission 94477) | Hot spring microbial mat communities from California, USA to study Microbial Dark Matter (Phase II) - Cone Pool mat layer C metaG ... | reverse complement strand
CTATGCGACAGCCATCTTCGGGATTTAGATTTTTCATTGACTACGAAGGAGTCAAATATTACTAGGATTATAAGCTTCTCTTTCCTATAGAGGCGGACAGACCAAAGAGAAGGGATTGGGGTTGAGTTTGTTTGATAAACAAATAATTTTAACACAACCTAATTTAATAAGCCCATCTCCTCTATAAAGGGATAATGTATTACTCTCTTATTATTACAAGTTTTTATTAAATGTAGCTAAAGTCCATAGTAACTTAGTCTTTATAATGAACAGTCGGATAAATCCAACTGCAATAGATTAAAAACAAATCTAATGAGTATTTATTGCTGTTCACTTCAGTGAACTGAAAAAAATTAAAATTAGGGAACAGGCTTTAGCTACATAAATAAATTTATTTTTAAACCGATGTATATTTTACCATAAATGTTTATTTTTTCAATAACAAATTGAGAGTTTCGAATGCAGCTTTGTATTTTTGAAGATGAACAATATTACAAATTTGAACCGCTAATTTTCAGCAGACCCGTTTTTGATTTAAAAATCGGGACTTCCACTATTAGAGAAAAAATTGCCGAACTTCTGAATTTCAATTCTTATTCTGTCCTTTGTCGTAATTATTTACAAAATACTTTGAATTACCAAAACCACAATATTCTTGTTAATAAATTTCTTGATGATGATTACTTGTTTATCAATGGAAGAATTGTTCCTGATAAAAGAATTACAAGTATTGTTTCAGCAAAATTTAATTGTGATATAGTCTTTAAAAACGGTGATGTGATTTTAGCAATTTATCTCTCTAAGGAGTCAGTTAAAAAAATATTTGATGTTGATAAACCAGTCTTCAATAAAAATAATTGCTCAGAATTGCCTTCACAAAATCTTGAATTTGAATATTTCACTTATCTGTGGGAATTGCTCAGCAAGAATGAATATTTTCTCAATCAGGATTTTGATTCAAAAACAGGTAAAGAAATTCCAAAACAATTCAATCCATCAGCTCATCTGATAAATGATAAATCAATTTACATCTCTGACTCTGCTAAACTTGGATACAATATTGTATTAGATGCATCTAAAGGGGCAATAATTATTGATAACAATGCTGAAATTATGCACAATTGTGTCATTTACGGACCTTGTTATGTTGGAAAAAATTCTTTAATCAAAAGTAATTCGACAATTTACGGTGGAACTACGATTGGAAATTTTTGTAAAGTTGCGGGCGAAGTCTCAAATTCAATTTTTATGGATTACTCAAATAAACAACACGACGGATTTTTGGGTAACTCTTATCTTGGAAGTTGGGTAAATTTGGGTGCTGGAACTATAACAAGTAATTTGAAGAACAATTATTCAAAAATTCAGGTTGAATTATCTTTTGGAAAGATTCAGACTGATTTACAATTTTTAGGTTTGTTAATTGGTGATCATTCAAAATCTGCAATAGGGACAAGATTTAACACTGCTACAGTTGTTGGTTTTAGCAGTAATATTTTTGGAACTGGATTTACAGAAAAATTTATCCCATCTTTTGCTTGGGGTTCAATTAATTCGAAGGATATATATCAATTAGATAAAGCAGTTGAAGTTGCTAAAATAGTTTATTCGCGTAGAAATAATAATTTTACAGAAAAAGATTATAATTTGTTTTTAAGTATTTTTAATGAAACTGTTTCAGTAAGAGAGAAATATGGATATAAATGAACAGAATAATTTAACAGATAAACCAGTTTATGAAGAAGAAATAATTCCAAATGAAATAACCGAAGGGATTAAACTTCCTTTGGAGGAACATAAAGTTGTGGATTTATATACAAATCTCAGGGGAATTGCCGTCAAAATTCTTAATCGAATTGAAAAAACTGACGCATATTTAGATAAGTTATTAGATTTTGAAATGAGAAACTCCGAATTGTCTGGCCAGGATAAGGCATTACTTTTTGAAATTGTTCACGGCGTTGTCAGATGGATGGGCAGACTTGATTGGATTTTAAACGGTTTTTACAAAGGACAATTTGCCAAAGCAATTCCTGATATGAAAAATGGTTTGAGAGTTGCCTTGTATCAGATCTTCTTCCTCGATAAAGTGCCTGATTACGCTGCTGTTAATGAAGCAGTTGAATTTATAAAAAAACTTCAGGGTCAGAGAGTTGCTAATATCAGTAATGCAATTCTGAGAAATATCCTGAAATCCAAAGATGGTATAAGGTATCCTGATCCACAGGAAGATTTAATAGGATATCTTTCTACTTATTATTCGCATCCCAACTGGTTAGTAAAAAGATATGTTGATAGATTTGGAAGAGAAGAAACCGAAAAACTTCTGATGGCAAATAATGAAAAACCATTCCTTACTCTCAGAGTAAATTCAATTAAAACTAATCACGAAGAATTTCAAAAATTGTTGGATTCAGTAAATCTAAAGTATAGAATAGGTAAGTATAATTCAGATTTTATTCAACTGCAGAATCTTACAAACATTACTGCTTGGGAATATTTTGGGAAAGGATATTTTAATATTCAGGATGAAAGCACTGGATTAGCCTGCAAATTGCTTGATGTAATTCCCGGTATGCGAATTCTTGATTTATGTGCTGCTCCCGGTGGAAAAACAGCTTACATTGCTGCTCTTATTAAAGATAAAGGTCAAATAATTGCTCTCGATAAATTCGATGCGAGATTAAAGCTGCTTCAAAAAAATTGTGACCGTTTAGGAATTAGTTCAGTTAAACCAGTAGTTGCCGATGCTCTTGAATATAAAGATGTGCCTTTCGACAGAATTTTAGTTGATGTGCCTTGCACCGGAACTGGAACACTTTCCAAAAAACCAGATATTAAATGGAAGAAGGATATTTTTGATATAAAAAAAATAGCCGAACACCAATTAAAACTCTTACAAAAAGCAGCTACTCTTGTAAAACCAGGCGGAGTTATTGTCTATAGTACTTGCTCAATTGAAGAAGAGGAAAATTTTCAGGTTGTAAAAAAATTTTTGGAGAATAATCCTGATTTTCAACTTAAATCAGCAAAAGGAATTTTGTCTGATGATGTTATTGACCAAAATGGATGTGTTCAAACATTCCCACATAAACATCAGATGGATGGTGTGTTTGCTGCTAAACTAGTAAAAATAAATTGATGTGATTATGCTGAATATTTTTTCAGAAGAATTAAAAAAACATAGAGAGGAAGTCGGGTTATCTATCCAGCAAATTGCTTCCAAAACGAGGATAGATAAAAAATATCTCGAGTTTATCGAACAGGGAAATTTTTCTTTTCTTCCTGAGTTATATGTAAAATCTTTCATTCGTGAGTATGCTTCAGTAGTTGATTTAGACCCTGAAGAAACTATAAAGAAATACCAACTTGCAAAAGAAGGAAAACTGAAATCAGATTTAGAATCAGAGAAAAAAGTTGAGCCTCAAATAACCGAAGAGAAAAATTTTCATACCAATCAGATTAAAAGTGAAACCAAATCTTTTGTTGATGAAAATATTACAACTCAAAATCAAAACCAGACTAACAAGAAAAACGGAAATTTGATTATTATATCATCAGCCGTTTTGGTTTTGCTGATAATTTTTATTGCGTATTTCTTCATTACTTCCCAAAATGAAATAATTATTGAGGAAACCCCTTTTGAAGAAATTAGAAATCAAGATAGTGAAAGATTTGTTGAATCATCTGAAAATATTGAAGATTCCTATTCATCTTCTACTGACAGCTTGAGTTTGGAACTTTTCTCAAAAGATACAACGTGGATTTATTTAATACTTGATAAATCAACAGTTACTGAATTTACTCTTTATCCAAATAGCAGAAAAATTATTAAGGCAAAATCAATTTTTGAAGGAACTATTGGAAATTCCGGTTCAACAACTTTAAAGCTCAATGATAAAAATCTCGATTTTTTAGGCGGGAATAATCTCCCTCGTCATTTTAGATTAAGCAGTTCTGAGGGCTTAGAATACCTTAAATCTCGACCATTATTAGATTCACAAAATGTCAGTAGATAAAATAAAAGAGAGAATTGAATTTTTACGAAACGAGATAAATAAACACGATTATCATTATTATGTTTTATCCAGTCCGATTATAACCGACTTCGAGTATGATCAGTTATACAAAGAATTAGAACAATTAGAATCAGATTATCCTCAATTTATTACTTCGGATTCTCCAACCCAAAGAGTAGGGAATGATTTAACAAAAGATTTTAAACCGGTTAATCATTCTTTCCCGATGCTCAGTCTTTCAAATACTTATACCGAAGAAGAATTATTTGATTTTGATAAAAGAATTAAAAAAGAAATTAATGCTGATGATTTGGAATACGTAGTTGAATACAAAATTGATGGAGCTTCTGTTAGTTTGAGATATATTGATGGGAAATTAGTTACAGCAGCTACAAGAGGTGATGGAATAGTTGGTGAAGATATTACTAACAATATAAAAACAATTCGTTCAATTCCATTGACTATTGATAAAAAGATTATTGAAAAATACAATCTGTCAGACTTTGAAGCTCGTGGTGAAGTTTTTATGAAAGTTTCTGACTTCAATAAATTAAACTCAGAAAGAATGGAAAAAGGCGAAAAACTTTTTGCTAATCCAAGAAATTTTACTGCAGGAAGTCTGAAACTTCAGGACCCAAGAATAGTAGCCTCACGTAAATTAAATGTATTTATTTACTCTTTATTGAGTAATGAATTAAAAGCAGAATCTCATTGGCAAAATTTAATGATCTTAAAAGAATGCGGTTTCAGAACAAATCCTTTTTCTAAAGTTTGTAAAAATCTGGCGGAAGTTATTGAGTATTGCAACGAATTAGAATCAAAAAGAGATACGCTGGATTATGAAGTTGATGGTGCAGTGATAAAAGTAAATTCAATCAATTATCAGAAAATTCTTGGTAACATTGCAAAATCACCAAGGTGGGCTGTTGCTTATAAATTCAAAGCAAAACAAGCAAAGACGAAAATTAACAATATCGTCTGGCAGGTTGGAAGAACCGGAGCAATAACTCCTGTAGCTGAACTTGAACCCGTTTTACTTGCTGGTTCAACTATTAGCAGAGCAACACTTCATAATTATGATGAAATTAAAAGAAAAGATATTCGGGTCGGAGATTTAGTTTTAATTGAAAAGGGTGGTGATGTAATTCCAAAAGTGGTTTCTGTTTTGGAAGAATATAGAAATCCAAATACTCCTCAAACTTTACCTCCGGAATTCTGTCCTGTCTGTAATTCCAAAATTTATTTCCCCGAAAATGAAGCAGCCGCATATTGTGAAAACTCAGAATGCCCGGCACAAATTAAAGCAAAACTGATTCACTTCGCCTCACGTGGTGCAATGGATATTGAAGGGCTCGGTGAAGCATTGATTGATTTATTCGTTGATAAAGGTTTCTTAAAAACTTTTTCGGATATTTATAAATTAAAATATCACCGGGATGAATTAATTGAAATCGAACGATTAGGGCAAAAAAGCGTAGATAAATTATTGGACAATATTGAGAAAAGTAAAAATCAGCCTTTTCATAAAGTCCTTTTTGCTTTGGGAATCAGATATGTCGGAGCAGGAGTATCTCAGAAATTGACAGATAATTTTCAGAATATTGATGAAATTATTGAAGCTGATGAAGAAATGCTAAGCTCAATATATGAAATCGGACCAAATATCAGCAAAAGCATCAAAAGATTTTTTTCAGATGAGTCAAATATTAAATTGATTGAAGAATTAAAATCTGTTGGATTAAAATTTTCATCCGAAAAAAAGAATGAAGTAAAAACAAATTTTTTCACAAATAAAACTTTTGTTCTTACCGGAACTTTAACTTCATTTTCAAGGGATTTAGCATCTCAGAGAATTAAAGACCTTGGTGGTAAAGTTGCTTCCTCTGTTTCAAAAAATACAGACTATGTAATTGCAGGTGAAAATGCTGGTTCAAAATTAGACAAAGCCAAAAAACTTGGAGTAAAAATTTTGTTTGAGAATGACTTTTTACAATTATTAAACGAAGCAGAATCTGGAAGCTGAAATGATTGAAATAATAAAAGAAAAACTTGCTTCATATATCGTTAAAAAGAATATCAAAGAAATATTCCTTTACAGCAATCTTTCTCGCAATCATTTAAAAATTCCTTCAATTTCTTAATTTTAATGCCTGAAAATGAATCAGACTTTAGAAATGCTTTTATTGTACTTGATTTTTTAGATACTAATAATAAAACTTTAACGGTTTTCACAAATGATTTCAGAGTTGCATTACTGCCTGTTAAATTCAGGAATAAAACACTAAGTTTCAGTATCAATGAAATAAGTAAACTGAAATTGCCTTCAAATGAATTGATAGCTAAGCTTAAAAAGTTGCATTTTGATGCTGTACTTGACCTCAACAGGGAAGAAAACCTATTTTATAGTTATGTGTCTAACATTGTTGATTCCAAAATCAGAATAGGAATGGAAAAGAAAAAATCGAATAATTATTACAACCTTATTTTTTCAGATAATATTTTTGAAAGCAACGTTTTTTACACAAATTTATTAAATTGCTTAAAAATGTTTTAGGAGCTAAAATGAATTACCAAACAAATAAAATCGGTGAAACATTAATTTTTAAGTTGAACGAGAAAAGATTAGATACGAACATTTCAGGATTATTGAAAGGAGAATTTACTCTTGCATTTAAGGAAGGGAATTTCAATAATTTAATTATTGATTTGAGTGAAGTTGAAAGTTGTGACAGCTCCGGTTTAAGCGCTATACTTGTTGCTAATAGATTGATCTCTTCAAATAATGGACAAATACGGATTGCTTCACCAAAAGAAAAAGTTATGAATTTAATTAAAGTTACCCAACTGGATCGCGTTTTAATAGTCAGCGATTCAGTTGAAAAAGCTATCGCCGAAATGGTCTAAGTCTTTTGCTCTTTGCAATATTGTTTTATGTAATGATAAGCTAATAAATGTCCTTTCTTCAAAGCTATATCAAGGTCTTTACAGCAGCCATCTAAATCATTTAACTCTCTTTTGCTCAAAGCTCTGTAAAAATAAGCGGCTTCGTGAGAGGGGTTTAATTCAATACATTTATTGAGTCTGTTCAAACTCTCCCTATAATTCCCAAGGTTATAATCACAAAATCCGATATAATAATTTGCTTCAGAACTATCTGGTTTATGATTTAAGTAGTTTTGAAAATCTTTCTTTGCTTCAACAAATAAGTTTAATTCAAGAAAAGCTTTAGCGCGATGGTAAAAAACAATGATTTCGTTTATTCCTCTCTCTAATGCTTTTGAATAATCAGATATAGCTTCTTCATAAAGTTTAAGCTGACTATGGCACAATCCCCTTGCATAGTAACCCGAAGGTTCATCTGAACCAAGATTGATAGCTGAAGTAAAATCTTTGATAGCTCCCTGAAAGTCATTAATTTTTATTTTAGCAATTCCTCTTCTGAAAAGAATCCCGTAATCTGCAGAAGCTATCTGAAGAGCTTTGTCATAGTCTTCTAAAGCACCTTTATAGTCTTTTAACTTTTCTCTTTCCTTTGCTCTTAATGTAAAATCCTCTTCACTACCTTTTTCTAATTCAATATTAAGACTGTGTTCTAAAATTTTACGAGTTCGGTAGGGAATCTTTTTCCTCTGCGACTGAAAAATTTTCGAAGCGAATAATAATAATATGATACCAACTATTATGTATAAAATCACACTATTCATTAAATTGCCTTCGTTGATTAGATAAAATTATATTCATAATTCTCTTAAACGAAAATAATCACAGATTATCAAATTTTATTATATGAAGAAAAGAAAAATCTCAGATATTGACCTTAAAAAAGTTCAAATGATTATTCTGGATATGGATGGAACTCTACTTAACAAAGAAGGAGAAGTTTCTGAAAACCTCATAAAACAGATTCATACCCTAAAGAAAATAAATGTTTTTGTAACCCTCGCTTCAGGAAGAGTGCATTCTTCAATGTTAAGATTTGCGGAGTTATTGGATATAGATATACCTATTATTTCACTTGATGGTGCGCTAATTAAAAACAGAAAAGGTGATGTAATACTCCATCAGGCAACTATAAGACCATCAGTAGTTCGTAAAACAATAAAACTTGCTGAGCAATATTTGGTTCAGATTGGTTTGTGTCATCAGGATGAAATCTTTTACAACGAAGATAGTTCAACGCTGCCAATGATTTTAGAAAAAGCCGGAGCTAAATACACTGAAGTTCGTTCATTTGAGAAGCATATTAAAAACACTTTGGAAATTGTCTGCACTGGAGATAATAAAAAAAGTCTTGAACTAATTTCTAGAAGATTGAAATTTCCTTTTGCACTTGGCAATTCGGTCAATATTTTCAGATCAAGATTATATCCGGATATCCATTATCTTGAATGTAAAAAGTCAGGCTCTTCTAAAGCCAATGCTTTGTATAAGTTAATACGTTATCTTAAAGTCAAAGAAAAAAATACTCTTGTCGCAGGAGATTGGTATAATGATATTCCGATGTTTAAAACGAAAGCTATAAAAGTTGCTCTTAAAAATTCTATCCCAAGATTAAAAATGAGAGCTGATATTATTCTTAAAAAAACTAATGATGAAAATGGGCTGCAGGAAATTTTTGAAAAAATTATTTTCTTAAAAAGCTGACTATGAAAACTGATCCAACTAAAAAAGGCATTAAAAGAAAAGTCCTGATATTTACGATAACTACTTTATTTATCGTTTTTATGTTTCCTAAAGGTGAATCTCTTGATTTTGAGGTTACAGAGGGATCAATCTGGACGAAGGAGGATCTTATTGCTCCTTTTAGTTTTCCTATACTTAAAGATCCGGCTCTTTATGAAAGAGAACTTAAAGAAGCTGAGGAATCAGTCTTTGCAGTATATGTTAGAAAAAATTTTTCAATAACTGATTCTCTAAATTATTTTAACAAAAAACTTATTGAAATCCTGGATGAGAATCTTAAACGGGAAATAGATGATTTTGTTAATCCCACTTTCTTTTCACCACAGGCTTTTGTTAATCTTATAACTCTTCATAAAGAAAAAAGAAATTATTCTAAAAATAAAACCTCTGTTGAGAATTTGCTCGAAAATGCAAACCCTGTTATTCTTCAATTGCATAAAAAGGGAATATTAAACTCCAACCTTCAGGACAAAATCAAAGATACAATTGCTGTAAGGTTTGGTAATGTGGATATTATTAACTCTGTTAGAGAATTCTTATTCTATGATGAAGCAAAAAATGCTGCTTCTGTTATAATTAATCAGTTGAATGTTAAAGAAGATTATAAAAAAATTTTAGAAGAATACGCTCACAGATTTATAATACCCAATATCATTTTTGATGAGAATGCAACTCTTTTAGAAATCGAACAGGCAAAAAATAGTGTCCCCCGATATTCAGGCATTGTAAATGAAAATGAAAGAATAGTAGCCAAACACGACAGAATTACAAAACAAATCAAACTAAAAATAGATTCTTATAAAGAAGCTAAAGGTGAAGAAGTCAGCGCAATTGAAAGTGTATTACAAATAATTGGCAAGTTTTTACACATCGGCTCTTTTATTGTAATTCTCGGAATTTATCTCTACTTGTTCAGAAAAAAGATTTTTTTCGATACAAGAAAATTATTACTTATTGCCTTGCTTTTTATGTTCGTTGCCTTTGTTACTTTTCTGATAAACTCTGCACCAATTAAAGCACCTATTCAGTATCTTATTTTTATTCCTGTTGTATCAATGATACTCACAATTACTTTTGATTCTCGTGTGGGCTTTTACTCAACAGTTATCATAACTTTAATAGTTGGTGCGCTTAGGGGAAATGATTACACTTTTATGGCTACTAACTTTGTTGCCGGTGCTTTATCTGTTTACACAGTTAGGGATATTAAAAACCGAACTCAGATTTTCAGATCATTCATTTTCATTTTTATTGGTTACTTCACAACTATAGTAGCTTTCGGTTTGGAAAGATTTGCCACAATTGAATCCATTCTATTGGATTTAGCTTTTGCTTCTTCTAATGCTCTTGTCAGTCCTGCTCTTACTTATGGTTTGTTGATATTTATTGAGAGAATCTTTAAAATTACTACTGAACTTACTTTACTGGAATTGTCCAACTATGAGCGACCATTGCTCAGAGAACTTGCAGCAAAATCGCCAGGAACTTTTAGCCATACTTTAACTGTAAGTCTTATTGCAGAATCCGCAGCAGAGAAAATTGATGGCAACCCACTATTAGCGAGGGTTGGAGCTTTATATCACGATATAGGAAAAACCATTTATCCAAGTGCTTTTATTGAAAATCAAATTAAAGG
>Ga0129299_1003445_pt1 | contig 10339 bp, 8 predicted proteins | sample ConPoolayeCmetaG_FD_94477 | JGI IMG/M metagenome (GOLD analysis project Ga0129299, IMG submission 94477) | Hot spring microbial mat communities from California, USA to study Microbial Dark Matter (Phase II) - Cone Pool mat layer C metaG ... | reverse complement strand
TTACAAACCCGCTTTGAGCGTTAGCTTGATGCGTATGGACCCGCCGCCTCACCGGACCGGTTCCGGGTCGAACAACTCCGGCAGATATTTGCAGGCCGCGTTCCAGTACATCCAGCCAGCAATGCCCCGGTCTTCCGAAGCGCGCCGCTGTTCGCGCATCTCATGCACCGTGTACGGCACCTTGAAGGCGTAATCCTGATAGGCCTGGAGCCAGGGCCGGAGCTGCACGTTGGGCACGTCTTGTAGCCGTTTCTGGAAATAGCCCAGACTCCAGTACACGATCTTGTAAGGCTCGGCGGGCGGGATGGCGATGCCAGCGGTATCGGCCGCAAAGGTAGACGGGTAGACCATGGGGCACAGGTAATCCATATGCCGGGCCATGGCGGCCACGTGTTGACCTACCCCCATGTCGTCCGGGGCAAAGCCGGTCAGCCCAAAGACGTCCACGGAGATATAGACCCCCAACGGTTTCAGCCCGGCGTAGGCCCGTTCCAGGAACCCCTCGATGGCGGCGCACCGCGTCTCCTCGGTGTTTTCCGGGTTGGAATAGACGCACTGGCTCAACACCGGGCCATCGGAAGGGAAGCGCACATAGTCGAACTGGATCTCGTCCACGCCCAGAGCGACCATCTCCTTGCACAGGGCGATGTTGTAATCCCAGACCTCGGTGCGGAAGGGGTCTACCCACATGGAGTCTACATAGTCCAGATAAGGCTTGCCAGACTTGAGCATCACCGCCCATTCCGGTTTGTTTTTGGCCAGCAGGTGATCCTTGAACACCACCACCCGGGCGATGACGTATAGATCGCGTTTTTTGGCCTCGGCCAGGACATAGTCCAGGCTGGAATATTTGACCGTGGCGCTGATGGCCTGGGCCAGGGGGACCTGGCTGCGGTAGTTGAGATGGCCGGTATCGCCTTTCACATCCACGACTATGGCGTTGACCTCGGTGGCGTCAATCAGGTCCCAGAGGGCCAGGGTGCGCTCGTTGCGGCCGGCAAAGCCAAAGGGCAGATAGACGCCGCGCACTACAAAGGGCTGAAGGGCCACGTCCACGACGGTGGTCTGGGTGATGGGGACGTTGGCCCGGTCGTAGCCTTTGGCCCGCACCTTGAGGGTGGCCTGCGGGGGCACCCCCTCCAGCCGGTAAGAGCCATCGGCGGCGGTGGTGGTCTCCACCGTACCGGTGCCCACCCAGGCCCCGGCCACCGGCTGCCCGTCCTTCGCTGCGCGAACCACGCCGGTCACCACGTTGGGCCGCAAGGCCACCACGACCTGGCGCTGCGCGGCCCAGGGGACGGTGACCGGGTCATAGCCCCGAAGTTGCACCTGGATGTCAGCGGTGACGGCATAGAGGGTGCACTGACCGGCGGCATCAGTCTGGGCCTGCGCTGCGCCGGCCGACACGGTGGCGCCGGGTATTGCCTGGCCGGTGTAGGCATCCCGCACCGTCACGGCCACAACGTTGGGTTCCAGGGCGATCTCCAGGGTCTCGCCGCCATCGTAGGTGAGGTGGGCGTCGGCGTAGCCGGGCTTGCTGGCGCGCACCTCGGCTCCCTTGACCAATCGCAGCAGGGTGAACGCGCCGGCGGCGTCGCTGGTCACGGTCACGTCGGCCGTCGAGACGCGGACGTCGGCCAACGGTTCGTGGGTACGGGCATCGCGGGCAAGGCCCTGGACCCGGGCCGGGCGCAAGTAGAAGTCAATCCGGCGACCTTCCTGGAGAGCCTGGACCTCGACCAGCAGGGCCGTCGGCCACTGGCTGGCGTCGGCCGGGGCCGGGGCGGCCGGGACCTCGGCCGGGAAATAGCCGGTATACTCGGCCACCACCACGTCGGTCGGCCGGGAGCCGTTGATCTGGTAGCGGCCGGCGTCGTCAGTGATCACCTGCTGCCCGCCGAGGCGCACGGTGGCCCCGGCCAGCGGCTGGTTCGTCTCCGCGTCCTGCACGGTGCCGGCGGTGAGCTTGGGCTGACTGTAGAGCCAATAGGCGCCCCCGGCCAGCATCCCACCGACGACCAGGACCGCGATCAGGGTGATGGTGAGCCAGCGCGGGATGGGCGTGGGTTCGGGCGGAGCTTGTTCCGTTATCGCTTCAGGTTCAGTCATCAGGCAGTTACCTCAGTTGACAGGATTGACTGTTCTCTAAGTGCCTATCCGAAAAACTGTAGGGCAGGCTTTCCAGCCTGCCTGGACAGCCTGGAAAGGCTGTCCTACAACTTTTTCGGATAGGCTCTAAGCCGATTGTCCTGCTCGAAGGCGAGGAATCCTGTCCATCTTGTCAATCCTGTCTATTCTCGAACGGATGTCTCCAGGATGCCGGCGCGGGCGAATTCGGCCAGCGCCCGGGCCAGGAGCAGGTCCAGCAGGGGGTAGAAAAAGAGCACCAGGCCAGCCCCATAGAGCGCGCCGGTGAGCACACGCAACCACCAGGTACTCTCGCGCCAGCCCAAGAGCTGGGTCCCGCCGTCAATGGCGATGGGGATCAGCGCCACCAGCAGGAACATCGGCGTCCAGAGCCGAAAGCGCAGAGGCCGGCGCCAGAAAGCATAAGCCAGGCCGGCCAGCAGCACGGCCCCATCAATGCTGATGCACCGCTCACAGACGCCCAGCGGATACGGCCCCAGGAAGAAACTGCGCGCGGGCAACTGATGGCACTGTAACCCGCAGATGCGGTAGACCAGGCTGGCCGCGTCCAACAGGCCCAGGTGCAGGAAAACCGGCGCCGCCAGGGGCAGGATGACCAGGCTCAGGGCGACGATATTGGCCGGATAGAGCCAGGTGCGCCGGACCAGGACAAAGAGATGGGCGACCGCACGCGCGAAAGCCATGGTTGCCACCAATTATACCATCATTGGAGTGGATTGGAAAGCTCCGCCGGGGGAGCGTTACACATTGGGGACATGGGCGATAAGCCCGCAGAGGCCCACTGGAGTTGAGCCATTAGGGGCACGAACCGGCTAAAGCCTCGACTCCAGAGCCGTACTGGCCCCAACGCGATACGCTCGCCCGCCGGGTAATCGCCGGCTGACCTTCATCGCCCTAACCATGGCGGCCGGTCGGCAAAAACACGGTGAAGGTGCTCCCCGCCCCCACCTGGCTTGTCACCTCGATCCGGCCCCCGTGATCCTGCACGATCCCCAGGCTGATGGACAATCCCAACCCGGTACCCTGTCCCACCGGCTGGGTGGTGAAGAATGGCTCGAAAAGGCGTGACAGGTTATCCGGGGGGATACCCACGCCGGTATCAGCGATACGTATCGCCACCTCATCGTTCACCTGTTCGGTAGTCACGGTCAACGTCCCCCCCTGGGGCATGGCGTGGAGGGCGTTGACGATGAGGTTCAGAAACACCTGCTTCATGCGCCCGCTGTCCAGGCGGATGAGCGGTAAATCCGGCGCATAATTCTCCTGCACGGTCACGTCACCCTTACTCAACCGTTGGCGAAGCAGGTCCAGGGTTTCTTGCACCACCTGGTTAACAGCGGTCCACTCGGTTTGAAATTCGGTCTGGCGGGCAAAGCTCAGCAGGCCCAGCACGATGTTACGGACCCGGCGGGCTTCTTTGACGATGATGGTCAGGCTTTGGTGGGCCGGGTCCTCTGGAGCAGTTTTGCGCAGCAGCAATTCGGCGAACCCCAGCACGCTGGTCATAGGGTTGTTGATCTCATGGGCCACCCCGGCCGCTAACTGCCCGATGGCCGCCATCTTGGCCGACTGGACCAATTGTTCCTGGGTCTTTTTCAGTTGCTCATAGAGGTTCTCGGCCAGCTCACGTTGTCTCCGCTCCGCCTCTAATAACCGGGCGCGTTCCTCCTCTGCCCGTTTGCGGGCGGTGATGTCGGTAAAGACGGCGATGGTCCCGGCAAAACGCCCACCCTCGAACCGGGGGCTGCCCGCGACCAGCACAGCAAATCGGGTGCCATTCCGGCGCACCAGCTCCACCTCATAGTAATCGGCCTCGCCCCGGGCGCGCCGCTCATCAGCGGCCTGGATGATGGTCTGCTGGTCCGGCGGGACGATAGCGGTCCAATGTTGGCCCAGTAACTCCCCGGGGGCATAGCCCAACAACGCCTCGGCGGCCGGGTTGAGAAAGGTGAAATACCCGGCGGCATCTTCCACAGCGATCCCCTCTGCCATGCTCTGGACGATGCTTTCGTTGAACTCCTTGCTCTGCCGCAGGGCCGTCCCGGCCTGGGCCAGCGAGTCCAGCATCTCGTTGATCGCGATTGCCAGGGTGGCCAGTTCGTCCCGGCCGATCACCTGGACCCGGGCGGCCGGGTCTCGACTGACGCGGCTGACGTCGGCGTGGAGGCGAGTCAGGCGGGACAGGACCGTTTTCTCCACCAACAGCATGGTAGCCACACCAAAGAGCAGACCAAGCGCCAGGAGGGAGAAGAGATAAAACTGCACGCTGGCCTGACCTTGCTGATAGATGTTCCGGGGCAACTCGGCGCGTAACGCCAGGGCTGGCCGGCCGTAAATGTCCTCGATCAGGACGTATCCGGCCACGCGCTCCGGGTCCAATGTCTGAACGGCGATGGGCGTCCCAACTGACAGGGTTGGTCGCACCGTCTGCCAGTCTGGGAGCAGTGCGGGAGCGTCCAGGAGTTGCATGGTCAACGTCAGGTGAATCCGCGCCGCCAGGCGGGTCAACTCGGGTTCGTCCAGCCAGCGCCCCATGAGCAGGGTCCCGCGCCCTGGTCCCCGCCCTTCGCTGGTCAGGATGGGCCAGGCCGCGACGAGTAGCGGCCCTTCCGGCAGAACCACGATCCCGGTGGCACTGGTTCGGGCCTCCGGGGGACGCCATAGAGGGTGGTCCGGGGACAGGTGCTCCAGCAGGTCCGGTGGCACCGGCCTTTCCTGCCCCGCCTGCAAATCAAAGGCCCGGCCATAGACGAGCCGACCTGAGGAATGGATGAACAGGAGCAGGTTGAGCCGGAGGTTGCGAAAGGTCTCGTCCACCAGGTTCGTCTGGATATAATCGTCATTGCCATCCTCTACGAACGCACAGGTATCATCCCATTTGGCCCAGTCTGCGGCCAGGGCTTCCAGGTTGGCGAGATCATCGGCCAGGCCATCGCGCACGCGCTCCATGTTCTGGTAAGTGTTCTGGTGTTCCAGCCGGGCCACCCCTTCCAGCAAGATAAAGTGCGAGACCACATACAGGATCGCGATCAGACCGACGAGCATAGAGCCGATGAGTAGCAAGGTTTTCTGGCGCAGGGTCATAAGGAATACCTCAGCATAATGGTCAGCCGGAGAATCAGAAGCAAGTAATTGCCCAACCTACGGGGTAGGCCGTTACCAAACCAGTCAATTTGAACAGGCCGATCATGCCACAAGTTCTGTTCTGGGTCAAGTGGTAGCTGCCGGCCCTGAAACCTCCCGCCGGTTAGAAAAGTAGGGGCGAGGCGCTGCCGCGCCCCTACTGCCTGTCACCACTTGCCGGAGTGACTGCCAGCGAACACAGCTTGGCATTCCGGGTAGAACATGTTATAATAACGCTCCATCACCTGGGCATCTCACCAACGGATTGAAAGGGATCGTTAGCCATGCAGGCGCGGATATACTGGGTTGGATCAGCTCTATTATTGGCATTGGGGTTATTGCTGGTTGCCTGCGACAACGAGCCAGCCGCTCCTCCTACTACCGTCCCCTCGTCAACAATGGCCCCGTCCAGGACGCCCACCCCTTCACCGGCGCCCACTATCGTCCCCACGCCCACCCCCACCCTGCCGCCGACACCGACGCCCGACCGCCGGGATGACGTGCCGGCCGTCTGCGCCGGTTTCCCGGTGGACCGGGACACCGGCGTGCCGCCGGCCGCGCCGGTCACCCTGGTCTTTAACCGGCCCATGGATCGCGCCAGCGTCGAGGCTGCCGTGGTGGTGACCCCGCCGCTCCCGGTGACTATGACCTGGGCTGGAGAGCAGCGCCTCAGCATCGCTCCTGCGGCCTGGCCTGCCGCCACCACGTTTACTGTGACCCTGACGAGCGCGGCCCGCACCGCAGCCGGGGAACCGCTGGCCCGGCCGTTTCTGGTACGCTTTCGGGCCGATCCTGCCGGCGGGCAGGTTCCCATCCCCATCCTCATGTATCACGCCCTCATTGACCTGAAGCCTGATGCCGATGCCTCACTGCGCGAATGGTCCAACTCCCCGACGACGTTCGCTGCCCACATGGACTATCTGGACCGGGAGGGTTACAACCCCGTTGGGTTCCCGGCCCTGCTGGATTATCTGGAACGCAACGAGCCGCTGCCGCCCAAAGCTGTCCTCATCACCTTCGACGACGGCCATCGCACCTTCCCCACGGAGGCCCTGCCGGTGTTGCAGAAGCACCGTTTCAAGGCCACCCTGTTCATCGTGACGGACTACCCGGAGGGCCAATACGGAGCCTATATGAACTGGGACGCCATCCGCGCCGCAGTAGCGGCCGGGGTGGACATCGGCAGCCATTCCAAGAGTCACCGCTCGCTGACCCGCCTGTCGCCGGAGGAGGTGGCGCGGGAGCTGGGCGATTCCAAGGCCCTTATCAAGGAACGTCTGGGCTATGATGTGATCGTCTTTAGCTATCCCTATGGGGCTTTTAACGACAGCGTGATGTCCCTGGTGGCAGAGCATGGCTATCGCGCGGCCGTGACCATCAATCCCTCTCCCCGGCAGGAACGCGGAGCGCTGTATCGCCTGAACCGGGTCCATACGCCCTATGATGCGTCTCTGGCGGAGTTCATCAAGTGGTTGCCCTGACCGGGCGTGACAAGATGCCCCGGCGAGGAAGAGGGCCGCTTTTAGGGGCAGGTTTTTCATCCCGTGGTGCAGGCCTCACTCTCGGCCCCTCTCCTAAAAGCGTAACCCTCCCGCAGGTTTTAGAACCTGCGGGAGGGTTTTTGGTCCTGGATGCTCCTGGCCTCAGGCCGGGGTCACGTGTACCCGCCCAGGTTGGCCCATATCGCCCTTGACGGTCACGCGCAGGGGGAGGAATTGCATCACGACCCAGGCGTTAGTCAACAAGTGCGAGGTGACCGCGCTGGTGGTGAACGTCGCTGGCTCACCGGCGATAGCCAGGGGCAGGAGGACCTGATCCGCCAGGTGAGGGTCCAGAGTTGCACCGGTGCGGAACCAGGCCCGCAGATCGCGGACGGCTTCCTCGGCCACGCGCTCGGCCGGCTTACCCGGGGCCCCCAGGGCACTGAAGCCGACGGTCACGTGCTCGCATTCGGCAGCCAGGAAGACGAAACTGCCTTTGCTCGCCGGGGTGCGGGTCGGCGCGTCGGTCAGCTCCTCGATCTCGGCGCGGAGGCCGGCCTTTCGAAGTAACTCCACAGCCCGCTGGCGTTGCCGCTGGACCACGTGAGGGGGCAGGTTGGAGGCTGCCGAAAGGCCCCACACGCGATGGAGCCGGCCTGGCTCCACCAAGTCGCCGGCCGGTGGGGTCGGTTCACGAGGCTGGATCGTCGCCCGCACCTGCCCCTGCCCCAGGGGATACCAGCCCCAGAGGTCCAACTCCAGCCCGGCGCGATAGCCCCACCGGGTTAGCAAGGGCCAGTAGACGTGGGCCAGGTAGTGGAAAGGCGGACTCCAGGCCACATGAGTTCCGCCGGTGAGCGTCAGGCATGACGGGCCAGTGGCATGAGCGAGGGGGAGCAGGACCGTTTGCAACACCAGGGTGACCGCCCCGGCGCTACCACCCTGGCGCATCTCGGCCACATCCAGGGTGTATGCCCCGGCCCGGGCTCGGGAGCGAGGCGCAAAGTGCAAGGTGGTCGCGCCCAGTTCGGCACCGGACACCGTCGCGTCGCAGACCTGGGCGGCCATCTGCACTGCGCTCAGGTGTTGGGCCTGCAGGCCGGGCTTGGGCCGGCCCGCGCGCACGTTGGTGATGCGCACCGGCTTACCCAGCAGTGTCGCCAGGCTCAACGTGGTACGCACGATCTGACCGCCGCCCTCGCCATAACTGCCATCAATGACGATGAGATCGGGCATCATGTTCTGGAGGATCAAAAGTCCGGCGGCATCATATCCAGCGGGACCAGAAAGTGGTAATTGCCCGGCCCTACCGCTTTGTCCAGTTGACGCATGATCTTGCCCACGTCGTCATAGGGGCCGGCGATGAAGAACGGTTGGCCGTCCTCGCCGCCCAGGGGGATGGGCGTATCGCAGGCCTCCGGGTCCGCGTTGCCCAGCACCAGAAGCGCGTCGCGATAGTCCGGGTCGGGCTTGAAACCGAGACTGTCCGCGTAGCGCACCCCCTCGCGGATGATCTTGGCCACCAGGTTGAGGTCTGCCGGGACCATGGTCTGGCGTCTCGTCATCCCGTCACGCAACTGGCGATATTCTATTGCGGAACCGAACAGGTGGGCAAAGGCGTTCTTGACTCCCAGGCAGGCCAGGTCCACCAGAAAAGACCCCACGGCGATCTGGCCGGTGGGGGACCGGCGCGCCACCAGGATCTGGACGATCTCGCCGGGCTTTTGCCAGGTCTTGGTCAACAGGCATTCCAACAACGGCCAACTGGCGGCCGAGCGGAGCAAGGTTTGGGCCCCGGCGGGCCGGTGTGGCGCACGCGCTCGGACCTGTCTGCGCCTGGCGGCCTTGCGTTCCAGCGACCGCTGCCGTTTCTTGATTTTCTCTTTCCTGGTCATTTGTACTCCTCGGCAGTCTGTCCACACCCGCAGGGGGCTGTACTCTCCCGCATCTAACCTGCGGGAGGGTTCACCGCTGAGCGTGATGCTCGTGCCGCTGGTCTGCGCCGTGGACCTGGCGCAGGAGTTCCAGGCCATGGGGTAGGGCAGACCGAATAGTCTCCAGGTTTTCGCGGACGGCCTGGGGGCTACCCGGCAGGTTCACGATGAGACAGCGGCCCCGAATGCCGGCCACGGCCCGGGAGAGCATGGCATGGGGCGTGACGCGCAGGCTGGCGGCCCGCATCGCCTCGGCCAGGCCCGGCGCCTCCCGCTCGATAACCTGGCGGGTGGCCTCCGGCGTCACATCCCGGGGGGCAAAGCCGGTACCACCGGTGGTGAACACCAGGTCCAATCGTTCCTCGTCAGCCCAGCGCCGCAGGATCGCCGCGATCTCGTCGCGCTCGTCCGGCACGATGGCCGTGTGTGTCACCTCGGCTCCCAGCCACTCCTGGGCCAGTTGGGCCAGTAACGGCCCGCTGGTGTCCTGGCGCTCGCCACGGGCGCTTCGGTCACTGACGGTGAGAATGCCTGCCCGAATCGTCATGCTCGATCCTGCCCCTTACCTCAACGAGCGATCACCGCGCCGGCGGCTTGCGCGGTTTTTCCTCTTCGGCCTGGATGATCACCCGCACAGTCGGGGTCAGGCTGGCCGTAACCTTGATGGGCACGTGAAACTCGCCCAGGCTCTTGAGCGGCTCGTCTAACAGCACGCGGCGTTTATCAACCTCTTGCCGGATCTGGGCGCTCACGGCCTCGGCAATATCAGCGCTGGTGATCGAGCCGTAGAGACGGCGTTGTTCCCCCACCCGGACGGTGAACTGGACCGTCACGCCGGCCAGCTTCTCGGCCAGGGCGCTGGCCTCCCGGGCTATATGTTCCCGGCGACGTTGTTCGATCTCGCGCTGGATATCGCGGCTTTTAACCGCCTTTTCCGTGGCCGGGAGCGCCAGACGCCGGGGCAGCAGATAGTTTCGCGCATAGCCATCGGCGACGTTTTTGACCTCCCCGGCTTTGCCTGTACCGGCTACGTCCTGCAATAGCAAAACTTTCATGGTCACCTCGTTTCTGTAGGGGCATGGCTCTCTTGGTCTACTACCCTCCCGCAGGTTGGGGCGCAATGGGCAGACCAGACGCCGATGGGCGGGCCTCAGTGACCGGCTGCCTCGGTTGCCAGCCCCTTTCTAACCTGCGGGAGGGTTCAGGATAGTCACCTCGTTTCTACAGGGGGCATAATCCCTTATATGTCAGTCGTGTCCACCTGGCACCGGTGGGATATAACCAGCACGCATCAGATAATCCGTCTCCTCACGGGCGCGGCGGATGGTGGCCTCCGCCTTCGCGTACAGCTCCTCGCGGGTCATGACCAGGCCGGCAATGCCCTGCTCGATGGCCTTCAGGCCCACCGCCACCGCCTCGCGGGGAAAGACCTCCCACTCGTCCATCGTGGGGGCGATGTTCTCCTCACTGATGCCCCGCTCCCGGGCGCAGGCCGCCAGCTCGTGGGCCGCCGCCAGGCACATCTCGTCGGTGATGGTCCGCGCGCGCACGTCCAACGTGCCCCGGAAGATGCCCGGAAACCCCAGCGAGTTGTTGAGCTGGTTGGGAAAGTCGCTGCGGCCCGTCCCCACGATCCGCGCCCCAGCCTCCACG
>Ga0129299_1003443_pt1 | contig 10340 bp, 10 predicted proteins | sample ConPoolayeCmetaG_FD_94477 | JGI IMG/M metagenome (GOLD analysis project Ga0129299, IMG submission 94477) | Hot spring microbial mat communities from California, USA to study Microbial Dark Matter (Phase II) - Cone Pool mat layer C metaG ... | reverse complement strand
GCTGGGCAACGAGCGGCCCACCGTCCGCCAGTTGATCACGGCGGTGGACCTGAAGCTCGAGAAGCAGACCACGCTGGATTTGGCCATCGAGAACCGCCTCAACGACGCCTTCGACCAGGACAGGATCGTGTATGTGCCCCGCAACGCCACGCTGATGGATGCCCTGGAGTGCCTGCCGCGCCAGACGCGGGCGACGTGGTATCCCTGGGACCGGAGCATCATCATCCGCACCATGGAGGACCACACCCGCGAGCTGCTGGGGCGAAGGCTCACCATCCGCATCGGCGAGCGCGGCATCGACGTGCTCCAGCTCTTCCGCGAAATCTCCACGCGCACCGGGGTGCCCTTCGAGTATCAGCCCGGCGTCCTCCAGACCATCCCCCCCGACGCGCGGCTGGTGCGCGGGATGCTCGAGAACGCCACGGCGCGAAGCATCCTCGACGAGGTCTGCGGCGACAAGGGCATCGCCTACACGATCCAGGATGACCGCGTCTATATCTCCACGCCGAGCAGCCTGCCCGCACGCGATCAGATGATCGGCTTCGGGCGCATTGGCGACACCGAGCTGGTCATCCGCGAGTCGGACCTGCCGCCCGACGTCCGCGAATACGTGCGCCACCTGCGCGAGCAGTGGATCGCGCGCATGCGCGAACAGATGCGCAAGGAAGGCTTCACTCCCAGCAGCCAGCCGGCGGCCCAAGCCAACTGAGCGCGCCTGCCCCCCCGACGCGGCGACCGTCGTGTGCCTGCCGCTTAACTGTTGAAAAATACGAGCTGCACGGCCGCGAAAATCACCGGGATGCAGTTGACGGCGACGGAGAATCGCGCCAGAGCCAGACCCGCGGAGGGGCGGCGGCGGCCGACCGCCTCGCAGATGCAGATCACCAGTGTGACCAGAGCGAACTTGAAGGCGATCATGCCGGGGAAACCCCAGGTGAGAAGCACCGCGTCGGCGATGCCGTTGACCTCCACGCCGCCGTGCCACAGCACGAGGTAGGTCATCATCACATCCATGGACGCCATGAAGACGAGCCATGTGTAGGCGTTCTGAAACAGCATTTCGGGTTGTCGAAGCTTCAGCCTCATGGGACCGATAACCTCGGCGGCGAGGGATCAGGCACAGGCGCCCATCGTCATATGATATGTCGGCCGCGCGTGCTCAGCCATGCATCTATCGACCACTTCGGACGGTGTGATGACCAGGGCGGCCCTGGCCTCAGGTCCTCATCGGGCGCGGCACTTCCTGCGACCGCCGCCGGGGCTCGCGCCTGCGCGGAGTGCAGCACGGGCGTCCCGCGCGGGCCCTGGAGTTTGGCGGTTTGACCAGTTGGTCTCCGAGGTGGTTTGCGTCCGCGATTCAGCCTGGTCAGCGACTTCAAGAGACCCGCTGCGGGCGCTGATCTGCCCGGATTCGGCCGATGTGACGAATCCGCAATGGACCAATGGACCGCTTCGCGCCACGGAGCATTGTCGATAGCATGCTTTGTTGCGCGGCCGGCGCGGCGCCGGCCGATTTTGTCGCCAACTTATGGCGGAGGTGACAGTGGTGCGTCTGGTCCTTATCCTGCTGTGCATGCCGATGTTCCTGAGTCGGGCTGCGGCCGCCGAGGGCCCTCGCCACAAGCTCATTCGCGATGGCCGGCGGCTGGTGTTTACCGGCTACATGTATCCGCTGACGATGCCGCAGCCCCAGTTCGAGGGGCTGATCGCCTTCCTCAAGGAGCACGGGTACAGCGGCTTCGCCACGTACATCCAATGGGACCGCGTCGAGAAGCAGCCGGGGGTCTTCGACTGGTCGCACTACGATGCCCGTTTGCGCTACATCGTAGAGCAGGGGCTGGAACTGGAACTGAAGATCGCCACCAAGGACCGCCCGCGATGGGTGCTGGACATCGGGCCCTTCGCATCGCTCCAGCACGACGGCCAGCCGGCCAATCCGATGCCCGGGCGGCAGCAGAACATCGTGACCTTCGCCGACGACGAGTTCAACCGGCTCCAGGCGCGATTCATGAAGGAAGTGAGCGGCCACTTCCGCGGGATCGGGCTGGACGTGCTGAGCTACACGCCCGTGTTCGGCGGCTACGGCGAGACGGAGTACGAGTGCTGGACATACAGCGACTATTCGGAGTACGCCCAGCGGCAGTTCCGCCAGTGGCTTCGGGAGCGATACGCCGGCGATCTGGCGGCGCTGAACAAGGCGTGGGAGGCCGACTACGCCGACTGGGACCAGGTGCGCATCAAGTTCGACGGCCGCAAATACTCGGCGCAACTGCCCGACCTTCGCCCGTGGTTTCTCGACTTCATCGAGTACCGGGAGTGGTCGCTGGGGCGGATGCTGGCGCAGATGGCCGAGGCGCTGCGCGCGGGCGACCCCGAGGCGGTGATCGGAGCGCAGCTCGGGCGGATTTTCCATGTGGACTGCGCCATGCGCGGGACGTTCGGCGCGTTCCGCTGGGGGAGGGACTACGACCTGTTCATCGTCGACCCGGCGCCGCTGGACAACATCATGGCTGCCGTCGACCAGGTGCGGGCATCGGGCAAGCTCATGGGGCTGGAACTGGACGGCCCCTACGCCTATGTGCGCGATAAGCTCGACGTGGACAGGACCTACGCCCAGCAGGCGCGCACCGCGTTCGCCGCCGGAGCTCACATCGTCTACACCGCCAACTGGCAGACGCGCATCACCAGCAGCTATCCGGCCACCACGGCGCAGCTCAGGACCGTGCGCGTTGTGCCGCCGATGACTCCGGCCCGGGGCGAGGCCGTCTACATGAACAAGTGGGCGATGTACGCCTTCCACGAGCACGACCAGGGGCAGTTCACCTATCGCCCCGAGTCGGCGCTGCACCGGCCCATCGACTTCATCACCGACGACATGTTCCTGCTGGACGAGGGCCTGCTGCACCGTTACGAGAAAATCTTCATCCCCTTCGCACCGGCCATCGGCCAGGACGCCCATCGCGAGCTGATGGCGCACAAGGACAAGCTTGTGGTGCTGGACGAGCGCTTCGGTCGAAACCTTGTACCCAGGAGATAACTCCGATGCCCGCGCCCATCTTCATTGGCTGCAGCCAGATCACATGGAAAAAGGTGCCCCTGGAGCAGGTGCTGCAGGAGATCGCCCAGGCCGGCTACGAAGGCGCCCCGGCCGGGCCCGGCGCCGGCCGCACGGCGGCGCAGACCATCGAGCTGTACGCCCGATACGGCCTGAGGCCCGCGCCCGGTTATTTTTCGGCCGATTACTGGAAGCCCGAGAAGACGCGCGAGATCCTGGATCGCGCCGCCGAGGTGGCGCGGGTGACGAGGGAACTGGGGTTGAGCGAAATCTTCGTGGCCTGCGGCGGCGGCGACTACGTGACGCGCGGCGGACGGACGCGGCGCCAGCTCTCGGGTCACGTCGGACCCGGCGACGGTCTGAGCGACGATGAGTTCAAGCGGTTCTGCGATGTGCTCAGCCGGGTCGGCGGGGTCATGCTCAGGGAAGGGGTCAAGGCGTGCTATCACAACCACGTGGGCACGCCGATCGAGACGCAGGAGGAGTATGAGCGGATGATCGAGCTGTCGGACCCTGCCAGCGTCTTTCTGGGACCGGACACGGGCCATCTGGCGTGGGCGGGCGGCGACGTGATCGGCTTCTGTCGCAAGTACGCATCGCGGATCAAGGCGATGCACCTGAAGGAGATCAACGAGCAGGTGAGGCAGCGCGGGCGCGACGCGGGATGGGACTACGACACATTCACGAAGAACGGCATTTTCGCGGAGCTGGGCGAGGGACCGACCGACTTTGCCGCGCTACTGCAGATCCTGCGCAGCGCCGGTTTCGAGGGCTGGCTCATCGCCGAGACCGACGTGACTCAGAAGCCCACCGCCTTCGAAAGCGCGCGCATCAGCCGGGAGCATCTGAGGAGACTTGGGATATGAGCCGGACCGTCGCGCGCTGCGGCGCAAAGGCGGCAGTGCGACGGCCCTCGCCACGGCGCCTATGGTTGCAGAACAGGCGGACCAAGCGCCCGCCGGAACGGAGCTGCCGATGAGATGGTCCTTTCGCATTGCACGGATCGCGGGAATCGACGTCCGAATCCACTTCACCTTCTTCCTGATCATCCTCCTGGGCGCCATGTACTGGGGCCAGAGCGGACCGCTCGGATGGGCCTTCGGGGCGCTGGTGATCCTCCTGCTGTTCCTCTGTGTAACGCTGCACGAGTTTGGCCACAGCCTCGTCGCCCAGCGCTTCGGCATTCCCGTGCGCGAGATCGTGCTGCTGCCCATCGGCGGCGTGGCCATGCTGGAGCGCAATCCTTCGCGCCCCCTGCACGAGCTGCTGATCGCCCTGGCCGGTCCGGCGGTGAACATCCTGATCATCGCGGTGCTCGTGCCGGTGATTGTGGCGATCCAGTTGCTGCCCGGCCGGGAACACATGCGCCCCGAGGCGCTGATCATGGGCCAGCTCAAGCCGTCGCTGCTGACCCTTCTGGTGCTGCTGGTCAACGCCAACTTCTGGCTGGCGGCGTTCAACATGCTGCCGGCATTTCCGCTTGACGGCGGCCGCGTGCTGCGCGCGGTGCTGGGCTTCTTCATGAGCTTCCCGCGTGCCACGCGCATCGCCGCCACGGTGGGCCAGGCCTTAGCCGTGGTCCTGGGCATGGTCGGTTTCATGTACGGGAACCTCGTTCTCGTGTTCATCGCGGTGTTCATCTTCCTGGGCGCCGGCGCCGAGAGCATGCACGCCCAGGCGCGAACCGTGCTGGCCACGTCGCGCGTCGGAGATGCCTACAACAAACACGCCCTGGTTTTGACGGCAGACGACCGTATCAGCCGCGTGGTCGACTATCTGCTCACAAGTTACCAGCCGGACTTCGCCGTTCTGCACGGCCGCCAGCTCCTGGGTGTGGTGACGCGCGAGGATGTGCTGCAGTATCTGGCCAACAACCGCTACGACAGGTACGTCACGGAAATCCTCCGCGAGGATGTGCCGCGCGTGGACTTTCGCGCCACGCTGGAAGAGGTGCGCGACGCCATGGCCGCCAAATCCAGCCGGGTGGCGGCCGTGTACGATGGGGACATCTTCCTGGGTCTGGTCAGTGCCGAGGACATCGCCGAGGCCTACGCGATCCTGCGTTTTTTCAGGGGCGAGCCGGCCGGCGGCGCCATGTCGGTTGCCCGCGCGGGCGGCGCTTCATCCGCATGATCGGCCACGGCGGCAGCTTACCGGCCGCGACCCGACGAGGAGCCGGGGGGAGACGATGCCGGCTGTCCGGGACGTGGCGGTGTGTACGGCTCGAGAGGCATCGCGCCGTAAGGGCTGGTGCCGCGGCGGATGCCGGGTGCCGGGGCAGAAGGGATCGTCGGCATGGGCGGCGTCAACACATTCGGCGCTTGAGGAATGCGCACCGTGGGCGGGGAAGGCGCCGGGTTGACTCCGAGCGATGGCGCGCCGCCACCGCTGTAGAAGTAAGCGGGGGGTGAGGGCTGTGGCCGACTGCCGCGGGTGCTGTTGAAACTCAGCAGTTTGAACAGCACGAAGAGGATGAACAGCACAATGAAGACGGAGCCGACCCCCTTGCGGGGCGCGCCGCCCTCGCGGCGGCCCGGCGCGGACGCGGCGGGCACGCGGGCCGGCGCCGCTGGACGCACCTCGCCAATAAGCGCCATCCCGCATCGACGGCAGAACGAGGCCGACGAGGGCATGAGTTTCCCGCACCTGGAGCACACCTGGGGCTGCATGGCCACCTCCGCTTCCGGATCATTGTAGCACACGGGCGCGGCCAACGCACGCCGCCGCCCCACCGCCGCAGCCACCGGCCGCGTGACAGGCTCTGCCTTGGATGGAGCCAGGCTGGCCAGGCTGGCCGTGGCACACTTGGCACACGCTGAAGCGCGGACGCAAACCACCCGCGCGCAAAGGGGGACGAGGACGCCGGTGCTACGGATTGAGAGCACAGCGCCCTTGGGCACGGGCGAGGACGCCCGTGCTACGGTGGGGGCACAGCGACATTGGGCCCGGGCGAGGAGGGCCGTGCCGCGTCGTGCGGCGGCGCGATTCCGGACCGCCGGCCGCAGGGAGTGTCACGCCCCCTTCGACAGCACCTGGGCGGCAATGGCTCTGGCAAACTCGTCGATCGCGGGTGGCGGGCCGTCGCCGAAGTTGCAGTGTGAGCCGTCAGCAGTCCATTCGCCCAGGACGGTGCGAGCCTCGCCGGTCTCCGCCCGGCTTCCCCGCTCAAGGGTGATGTAACGAATGGAGAATGAGCTGGGGTCCGGCGGATCGGCATTGAGGTCGCCGAAGAGGACCAGGGCGACCATATGAGCCTCGGTCGTTCCGCGCGGCTGGGGGAACCCGATGATAATGCACGGCTGCTCCCCTATGCGCAGTTTGTGGATCGTCAACTCGTCTGCCGACAGCTCGCAGGCCTCGCCGGCCTGCCTGCAATGGGCGGCCACTTCGGTGAGCAGCTCGCCCAGAATGGCGGCGGCATTTTCGGAAGCCAGAGCGGCAAACAGCCCCAGGGGAGAGTGCCGCGCCAGGGCCGGCAACGCCTGGTGCGCGAAGATGTAATGCCCCGCGCGCGGCTGGGGTTCGTTGGCGATGAGCCGCTCGACCTCGTCGTCGCCGATCCCTTCCGCATCGCGTCTGCGTCGGCGGAACCAACTCAGTAGACCCATAGTGCCTCACGAGTGTCATCGCACCGATCAACGTCTCGGCGCATGTTTCAATGGGGGCGGCCGCGGCTCAAGCTCGCGCCCGCGCGGTGCTCAGGATTCGGCGATGCTGACCCGGCGCAGCTCGTCGCCGGCGCGTATCGCATCCACCACCTCCATGCCGCTGGAGACCTGTCCGAAGACGGTGTGCCTGCCGTCCAGGTGCTGGGTGTTTTCGCGGTTGTGGCAGATGAAGAACTGGCTGCCGTTGGTGTTGGGCCCGGCGTTGGCCATCGACAGGGCGCCGCGCTGGTGGGTGCGCGGGTTGTTCCTGACCTCGTCGGCGAAGCGGTAACCCGGGCCGCCGCGGCCGCTGCCGGTGGGATCGCCGCCCTGCACCATGAAGTCGGCGATGACGCGATGAAAGCGGGTGCCGTCGTAGAAGCCCTCTCGCGCCAGAAAAACGAAGTTGTTCACGGTCATCGGCGCATCGGCCGCGAACAGCTCGATCACGATCGATCCGCGCGAGGTTTCGAGCGTGGCGGTGTAGTTCTTCTTCGTGTCGATGCTCATGGGCGGCGGCGAGGCGTACTGTTTGGGCATGGCTGCTCCGGTGCAAAAGCGCGATTATATGCCGGCGGCGTCCGGGTTCCAGCAACGGTTGCCGGCCGACCTGCCGATACGGATAATGCGACCTGAGCCAGGGCGCGGCGGCGTCCAGAGGTGTCTGGTGATGAGATGTCTGTTTCGCATCGGCGTTCTGGGGCTGGCCTGTCTGGCCGCGGGCTGCGCATCGCCGCAGCTGGGGGAGTGGTCCGGTCCGGCGGCCGCCGCCGAGATCACCGCCACCACATGGATGTTCGGTGAGGAGAAGGCCCGGGTCCTTCGGTCGCCCAACTACCTGATCTATACGACGATCGACGACCCGGAAACGCTGGAGCTGCTGCCGCAGGTGATGGAAGGGGCGCTGAGCATGTACCGCCAGGTCGTGCCGGACCTGAAGACCGACGATCGGCCTCTGGAGTGCTTCATCTTCAAGTCGCGCTCGGAGTGGGACCGCTACACGCAGCGGTATTCCGGGGAGGACGCCGAGACGTATCTGCGCATCCGCAGCGGCGGCTACACTATCGGCGACCGATTCGTGTTCTACTACCTGGGTCGCATGTCCACGTTTTCGGTGGCGGCACACGAGGGATGGCACCAGTTCGCCGGGCGCAACTTCAAGGGGCGGCTGCCGCCATTTCTGGAAGAGGGCCTGGCCTGCATGTTCGAGACCATCTCCTGGCAGCAGCGGCTGCCGCGGTGGAACCTGTCGGTGAACACCGCCCGCGCCCAGACCCTGCGCAGCCTGATGGACAGCGGCGGGGCCATGCCCCTGGCCGACCTGTGCGCCATGCACGCCGGCGACATCGTCGGGCAGGACGGCGCCGCCATCGACGCCTTCTACGCTCAGTGCTGGGCGTTCGCCCGCTTCCTGTGGGAGGGCGAGGGCGGGCGGCATCGGCCGGCCCTTCGCCGCTGGCTGCTTGCCACGGCCGAGGGGACCGTGTACGACCCCACCGGTTCGCATCGCCGGGCCGGGGCGCCGTGGAACCGCAAGGCGGTGGGTCCGATGCTGGAGCACTACCTGGGAATGCCCCTTGCGGAGATCGACGCCGCCTACCGCCAGTTCATGCGCAAGATCGCCTACGAGGAACTGCCGGCTCACTGGCGCTGGTGACACTGGCGTTTTGGCCGTCGTCGCGGTACTAATATTGCATCACAGGTCGAGGACCACGATCCATGCGGCGGAAAACCTGTCATTTCTCCGGGCATGTGCAGGGCGTCGGCTTCCGCTACACCGTTCACAACCTCGCCCTTCAGTACAACGTCCGCGGTTATGTGCGAAACACCGACGATGGTCGAGTCGAACTGGTCATGGAAGGCCCGGAAGATGAAATGGAGCGGCTGCTGGCCGACATTCGACAGAAGATGAACGGCTACATCCGGGATGTTTCCATCCAGGAGGGGCCGGCCACCGGTGAATTCGCCCGCTTCTGCATCAGGCATTGAAATCATGAACCGCATCCTGGTCATCGTCCGCCACACCTTTCTCGAATCGATCGTCCAGCCGATCTATCCGCTGCTGATCGGCATCGGCAGCGCCATCCTGATCGTCTTCGGCATGCTGCCTTTCTTCACGCTCAGCGAGGACACGCTGATGTTCAAATCGGTGGGGCTGGACGTCATCCGCCTGCTGGTACTAATCGCGACGCTCTTCGCCACCAGCCGCTCGATCTTCGAAGAGATCGAAGATCGCACCATGCTCACCCTCATGAGCAAGCCCCTGAAGCGCCACGAGGTGCTGCTGGGCAAGTACCTGGGCATCATCCTGGCGGCGCTGCTGGCCATGGTCATCCTCGGAGCGGTGATCGGCCTGGCCACCTGGTGGCGCATACCCCAGGACTACATGCTGGCGCGCAGCAGCGTCGACGACCGCTATCTGGCCATGGTCCGCGGGCTTCGCTGGATGCACATCGCCGGCCTCATCCCGGCCCTGCTGCTGGACTGGCTCCAGATCAGCGTGCTGGCGGCCGTGGGAGTGGCGCTGTCGACCAGGGTGTCGCTGGTGGTGAACCTGCCGGTGGTCATCATCATCTACATCGCCGGGAACCTGACGCGCTTCCTGTATCCGCTGGAGGGCCAGTCGCCTGCCGCCAAGGCGGTGGCCCTGATCGCCGGCACGGTGCTTCCGTACCTGGAAATCTTCGACATCGGCAGGATCACGATCTACAGCCGCCTGGCGGTGGCCCAGTACGCGACCGACCCGACGGCCATCGGACTGGGCACGGTCTGGGGCTATGTGGCGTTGGCGACGGGCTACGCGGGGGTGTACGTGCTGTTCGCGCTGCTGGTGGGCATGTGGCTGTTCCACAGCCGCGAGCTGGGCGGCGCCGAAGGCTGAGGCGGAGCTTCGCCGGCCTGCGACGCGGCCCGCGGAGGTGTGACAGTTTCTGCGTCGGATGGAGGCACCGTCCCCAGCCCAGCCCACCCGCGAGTACCGGGGGAGGGAGTGGGGGGCATCTTGTCCGCGTCCGTGCCAAGCGGGCGCAAATGTCGTTTGGCACGGGCGAGGACGCCCGTGCTACGGGGTGGCGCTGTGTCGTTTGGCACGGGCGAGGACGCCCGTGCTACGTCGTGCGCCGGCGCGATGCCGGACCACCGGCCACAGAAAGTGTCGCGCCCCCCGCGGCCCGCCTCCCGGCGGCTGCGCCCTGTACGGCGGGCCTTGTCGGGCGTAAAGTACCCTGAATGATCAACGAGAAACTCTCCGAATCCATTGATGCCCTGGCGGCCCGGATGTACGCCATCCGGGACTCTCTTTGACTTGCCGGCAAAACAGGCTCGACGCAAACAACTCGAGGCGAGAATGGGGGATGCCGGCTTCTGGAACGACCAGCAGGCGGCCCGCGGCGTCGTCGCCGAGCTTAAGGCGATCAAGGCCCTGACCGAACCGCTGGAGGCCATCCTCCGCGGCATCGAGGACGTGCGCGCCTTGTACGATCTGGCCACTGAGGCCGACGACGCCGAGTCGCTGGCGGAGGCCGAGCGGATGCTGGCGGAGCTGGAGGCTCAGACCGGTCGCGTGGAGCTTCAGACCCTGCTGGGGGGCAAGAACGACGCCTTGAACTGCTTCTTCGAGATTCACGCCGGCGCCGGCG
>Ga0129299_1003442_pt1 | contig 10341 bp, 7 predicted proteins | sample ConPoolayeCmetaG_FD_94477 | JGI IMG/M metagenome (GOLD analysis project Ga0129299, IMG submission 94477) | Hot spring microbial mat communities from California, USA to study Microbial Dark Matter (Phase II) - Cone Pool mat layer C metaG ... | reverse complement strand
GGATACACCTTAGCTCATCGAAAGAGGGAGAACAGCGGGTATCCTGTTCGCTCATACTCATCCAACCCCCCACATAGGTAATAGCTGAATCTCATGTTTGTTTTTGAGAAAGTTCTCTTATTCCACATTTCAGATACGAGGCGTGTGCCTCCTTTGTCTACATGAAGCATGTGAATTATTTTTAAATAGCGCTGATCTAATATGTTATCAAAAGGGAAACAAAATGTCTTTGGATGACAGGGCTAAACTGCTTGAGACTGCTGCGCAAACCCCGCTTGGCGTGAGGCAGCTTATAAAGAAATTGGGGTGGAGCCCCTCTCACGTAACCCACCTATTGGGTAGAATGAGAGAGGAGGGACTCCTAGAGTTGAAGCCAGTTAAAAACGCGGTACGCGGCAGACCCAAAAAAACAGTTATTCCTACACCCTTAGGCCTAGATTTCCTTGAAACCCATAGAAACTTGAGGGCTAAACTACTCAGAGCAACGAGAAAAGACTTTGAACGGGCAGTAAAGGACGCCCTGTACGCTGAAAGACTAGCTGCAAAGGGACAGAACCTCTTCAAGCTGTTATTGGAGCTGAACCAGATTGTCCACAATATTAAGAGTTCTTCGGAAACTTCTCAGGCTACTTGAAGAAAAAAACATTCCATACATGATAATAGGGGGTTACGCTCTCCCCTTCTATGGAAGAATTAGGGCAACACTAGATATTGATGTAGCCGTTATGGTGAGGACAGGCGAAGAATTGGAAGAACTTCGTGAGTGGCTGATCTCCAAAAGTTTCAATGTTGAACTCTATTCCCCAGAGAACCCCTGCTTTGTGGTGGTTGACAGTGAGGTTGGCATTGAAATAGAAGTGTGGCTGAGACCCGACGGAATAGTTTTCGACAATGAAACCCTAAAAAGGAGGAAAAGAGCCAAAATTGACAGTGACCTAGAAGCATGGATTGTCTCCCCAGAAGACTTCATAGTAAACAAGCTTGCCAGACCAGACAGAGGAACAATCGATGAGCAGGACGTTAAAAGCGTGTTAACCAGGCAGAGAGACAAGTTAGACGAAAACTACCTCAAGAAAAGAGCCAAAAACGCCGGAGTACTAAAACTTCTAGAAACAATCCAAAAATTGTGAAGCCACACCAAAAACTTCCCTTTTCACCTTCTATTTGCAACCCTCACTTTTCCGAACCATAACCCTATGCCAAATTCTAAACATTTGCCAACAATGATATGAAACCTTCGAGGATAATCAGGAAAAGCTAAACTCACTAAACCGTTTTCCCTACTACCACACGGTTTCGCTTTAAGGCAAGATGGAGAGACATTTTAGGGCTTTATCGTTCAGGCTCTTTTGGATTGTGAGCCTAGACATAGTAGGAAATTATCCTCCAAAAATAGTGTAATTTTCGTATACAACCATTGCAATCTCAGCTAAGAGGCATTATTGCGGGCTTCTTCAATTTTGCTAATGTTTTCAAAGGGGATAATCCTCTTACCTTTGCAGGCTGCAACGAGTCTACGATTAATTATGTGGCGATTTTCTGTTGTCCTATTAATTTTTAATAAGCCTTCCCCTCTTCGGATGTATTTTTACAATCTGCATCTTTTTGGGGAGCTGAATTTTTCACCCTCCAAAAAAGTTAGCGCCGTGAAAAAAAGCAAGACAAAAAACATGCAAATCAGTAAGTGATAAATAGTAGACTCATTGCTCCAGAGTTCCTCTCCAGTGTTTGGATCATTTTCCTTCGCGAGCCGGTTTACTAATACGCCTGTGTCTAAGAAGACGATAATATTTTTCAAACCCCGACTCTCCCAACTTTAAGTATATTGTACTCTTCTTCTCTGGAACAAGCCCCCTTTAAAGTCTTCCAGAAGTCATCAGCAACGCTTTTATCGGTGTCCTTCTCACGGACCTCTTACTCCCATGCTTTTATTGAATTCAGCCGTGTTGCAAACTTTTCCAATTTGTTTATTTAGGATTCTGAAAATTTTTCAAATAAACAATGTAAATAGCTTGACATTGCTAAATTAGGTTGTTTTTCCCCAGAATTACCATGAATAGCGGAAAAGCCACATTCTCTCGAGGGAAAAGGGGGAAAACGGTACATAAAGGCTGGGGGAACAAATTTAACGTTGTCAAGATGGGGGGTTTCGTGCAGTGGTTCATTGCGAAGAGTCAATAGTTTTTGGTTATTTCCTTCATATTTATTTTGATGTGGAGAATCCATATTTTTATGGTGTCCTATTGGGTTGATGTTTTTTGTTTGTTGGTTGTTACTTTTGCTGTTTCTTCTATGAAAATTAAGAGAATATTTGTTAGTGCTTGTATGTAGTCTTCGCTGTGAACTATTTTGCTTGTGATGTTTAGTGCGTCTTCGATTCTTCCTCTTCTTGTGAGTTCTTCTGTGATGCGTGCTAGGGCAGTGTCCTTGAAGTAGACGGGTAGATTTTCTACTAACTCCAAGGCTTTCTCTAAGTTGTATCTTGCTATTTGCCTAGCGTTTTCTCTGATGATGTGATGTTTATCGTGTTGGTTTGCGCTCTCTATTATTTTTATTGTTGTCTCCACTTTTCCCGCTATCGCTAGGTAGGGTGCGATTTTAAGTAGGATTTCTGAGCTTCTTCCCCAATTTTTTTCAACCATTTTTACCATTGTTTCGGGGTCGCCGCCAGCAAGTAAGAAGTCAATCATAACGCTTGTGACCTCATCTTCATCAAGAAGGCCCTTTATTTTGGTTTCTAGCATTTTTAAGAGCACCGCAGAGGCTTTACCTCCTGCGCGCCCGGCAACCGCTACCATGGAGGCTAGAGCGTCTTCTAGGTTTGGATTTTTGTCAATAATGTCTTGGAAGATTTTCTGTGCATTTTCTACGTTTCCACTTGAAGCATGCCTGTAGGCTTCAAAAAGTTTAGAGAGTAATTCTCCCTTATCAGGTTCTAGGTGGTCTTTTACGAAGTCTATGCAGGTTTTATCAGCAGACACTAAAACACTTCTCATGAGATAAAATTCTTCATAGCTTACATCACTTTGTTCCTCACGAATTTTTTTAATTTCTTCAACTGCTTTTTCGAAGACTTTCTTAGCCTGTTCCACGTCCCCCATAATAGAAAACATAAAGCCTAAATCGGAATAATCGTATAATCGATCCTCAGCCTCCTCCTCTTTATCGATTAACCTCTGAGCCCACCCAACATTTTGGACGGCTATAAAATAATCTATTAAATCTTGGAGAAGTGAAGAGTCATAGGAAATTAAAGAGTCTACTAGTTTTTCAAATTCACTTATGCAACCTTCCTCAAATGTGTGAACAAGGATTCGAAGTAGATCCAAATACATTACGTCAGCGAGTCTTTGAGTAAGTCTAATCAAGTTATCCACTCTCCCAACTGTGGGCATAAGGAGAAGAAGATTCGATATGGCTGCTTCTTGAGCTTCCAGCCTAACTTTATCCACAATGAGGTTAATAGCGTCCTCAACTTTTCCAGTCACCATCATGGCTGAGGCTATTATGTTGTAGGCCGTGTCCAGCTCAAATAAGACTTTAATTTTCTTTACTTCCCTCATAGCCTCCTCAAGGAGCTTCTTAGGGGAGAAGGGCTTCTTGGATTTGTAAGCCTTTACAGCCACTGCGGAGAGAGCCAGCGGCTTTGCGAATCCCAGCCCCTCTCTGGCTGCCTTTAGAGCTCCCTCCAAATTTCCTCCTGCTAAAAGTGTTAGAGTGTTTTTTAGGGTCTTCAAGTTGTCAAGATCCAATAATAATTTAACTATATCAGCCAATTCTTTCCTCCCGGCTTTTGCCAGACTAATAATTGCCGGCCAAAATATTGTAATGACATCCCCCTCATTCCCCCTAACTTGTCCCGCTAGAATTTTTTTAAAAAGGTCTTCTCTGAACTCTCCTTTCTCTAGCGCTTTGGCGAAAAGTGTGGAAAATGCGGCCTCACGCCAATGCTTAACAGGTATCTCTCTAGCTATGTTCAGGGCTCTCTCAAAATCTTTCTCAGATAGTTGTTTAACCAAACTAAAGAGGGGAGAAGAACTCTCATCCGACAAAGTTATGCTCTTGACTGTCTTTAAAGCATCATCAAATTCTCCCCTAGAAATCTGAGACATGGATATTTTGCTGAGAATTTCGGCTTGCTCTCTTATGTCGGGAATCTCTTTGACATACTTAAGAAAATCATTTACATAGTCCCGAGTCACGAAGTTTACCAAAGAATAAGCCAGGTGGAATCGGTTTTCTCCAGTAAACTCTCTTAACTTTTTCATAACCTCCTCGTATAGTTTTCGTCCCTCTTCATCACCCTTCTCAAGAAGCTTAGAGGCGTAAATAAATTTCATTGAACTCTTGAGAGTTTCATATTCCGCTTTCTCAATAGTTCTTTCAACAATAGACTTATCCAGCTTCGGCAGCAAAATAACAGTGGAGAAAAGTCGAGTTAAAATTTCATACTTTTCATAAACCGGAAGCTCATCAATAATTTCTAGAATTTCTTTAACCGCATATTCTAAATTTTTGTCCTCAAAGTAAGGAATGCAAGCAATCAGGGTGTCTGCAAACTCATAATCGCCTAAAATATTTAAAGTTAAATCGATAGCCTCGCTTCCCTTTCCTACTGATGCAAAATCCACAGCTGCACCAGCTATTATCTCTTCATAATCACTCACGGAGATGGTTTCAGCAACAGTTAGGGCTTCATTCAAAACTTCTTTATATCGTTCATTCCCCATCTCTGCCAAGGCTACTGCAACCCTCAATAAACCCTCTGAGCGATAATGATCTTCTTCAAATCTCCGCGAAGCTTCTAGTGCCTCATCCACCCTTCCCGCCTTAGTAAGGAAGCCAAACCAGTCAAGTAGCCGGTAATTTCCGAGCCTACTGACAGCACGCCTAACCCTCTCACCACTAATATTAAAACTATCCAGAACCTTCTCAACATTATTCTCGACACAATTCCGAACATCCAAGAGATAATCGAGGACAATGTCATTATCCTTAGCGCCCATAAAAATTTTCAAGGGCCCCTCATAATCACCATTTTCAGATAGAAAGGAAGCCAACTCAGACAAAATCTCCCACCGCCAAGCAGCATCAGGTAAAGCAGAAATAACCCTAACCGCCTCATCCACATTTCCAGTCTCAGCCAAGCCCCGAACAACACCACGAACCAACCAAACTTTCAAGCGGTAACTAGGAATTAACCCAACCAAATTAGAAAAATCCAAAACACCCAAAAATAACACCTCAAATTAGTTTAACTAAACAATCAAGCCTCACTACCAACACAATCACACCAAATTGCAACAATCACGAAATTAGTTTCCAAAACTTTAATGAGCATTACCATAAAAAAATGTTTTCATACCACACCTGAGATGCCCCCAGCACATATTGGCTTCCATCCAAAGAACACACTAAAAATAGATATCTGCCTTTCTTTTTTTAAGGGGAAATCCTATATAACTTTTTTAAACGTCCGCAGTCCATTAAAAAACATTTTTCGCGGATTTGAGAATCCTTTAGTGGAAATGCGAAGCTTCTTTAATCCTCATCTCTTTTTGGAAGGGTTCTCATTTAAACTCTGTGAAAATGCAACAGAAACGTTGAAATACACTAAGAGGAGCACAACTAACCAAATAGATTCACAGAATCTGCGAAATATCGGTTTGAACATATCTTTTTATGGTATGGTTTTAGTTGATTGGGGGATTGTTGTTTTTGGTGTTTCTTACAATTCGTTTTTATTTTTCTCCCCTTGTTGGCTAGTTATATTCTCTGCATCTTTCGATTTGCTTGGTCTATTGCCTAGCCCAAGTTATCCTTGTTGGCTAGTTATATTCTCTGCATCTGCTGAGTTCTATTCCTAGTTTTGTTGATTTTATCTGCCAAATCATTGCTTCTAGGAGGTTTCTAATGCTAAAATAGTCGTAGTATGGCGGAAGTTCTGAGCACAGTTCAACTATGGGTTCCACTAAGTCTGGGCTCATAGTTGCGGCTAAGATTTTTCCCAGAGTATCCACTATCACGGTAATCTTTGTTATTTCGTCGAATTGTTGAGGATTGAGTTCGTCAGGAAAATAGGGCACTTTAAGTTTTCTTACTATTTCCTTAGCAGATTCCACAACTTCTAGGACACCCTTTTCATATTTTCCTCCCTGCAACGCATAGGCATACAGAATTTCAGCTAGTAGATCTAGTTTCTCTAATGATGTTGGGTAGCTTCCTATTTTTTCCTCCATTTTCTCAAGAACATCCATATTCCCCGTCACACTACAAACCCATATTACGTCTTTGAGTCTAGACACTACTTCTTCAGACGGATGCCAACCTTTACCCTTACCCCGAGACCTTTTCGGCCCGCTACCAGCCAGGTCTAGTAGCATAAATAGTTTGTCAAGGTTTACTTTCCTATTCCGACTCCACAGGCTAATAATTACTTCCTCAAAAATATCTGAAGAATAACCAATGTCCAGTCCGAAGTCTGTGACATCTATTTTGAGCATCGATTCAATTATATCCGGTTTTATCTCTGAGTACAACCGCATAGCATGAACCATAAATTCTGACATAGGCTTAAGCTTATCAAGTTTAAGATGTTTACCCTTCACTGCACTGTCAAATTCTTTTTCCCAAAAGTCTAAAACTGTCTCAATGAGCTCTGGATTTGAGAGAGTATATCTATTGGCGCTGAGTAAACTTCCAAGTGAGTAGTATAGAGTGGAGAGGTCTTCGCCCCTAAGCCGACTTTTCAGAAAGTTGAAAAGGTCGAAGTAGAGTGTTTTCAGCCGAAGACCCCCCTCCATCTTCATACAATCACCAATCCTCTCAAGCACTGTTAAAAGAAGTTCTCCCCTCTCTTTAATGTATGGGCCTTTACCATAACTTGGATAGTTCTCCTTTATTTCCTGCACTATCTCCCGGAACATTTCCATACATGAGTCGACGCTGATTAGCATTTTTAGAGACGCTATCTTTGCCCTAAGAAGAAGCATATTTTCCATTGGAAAATTAGGGTACTCCTCCAATTTCCTGAATATCCTCTCAGCCCTACGTATACTCCTACCATAAAGTATATTCGCCTCAGCAACGTGCATCATAACCTTTGACCAAAAGAGACTACTATCAGCACTCATCCTCTGCTCCTCAAACTTTTCCAACATATTCAATGCACCCCTAATCCTCGGATCCCTCACCCCTAGTAGAACAGTTAACAGCACAATTAATGAACATATTATAAACCCGGAATCCTCCTCTGTAGCGTAGTCCTCAACTTCCTCCAACAGCCTGCTTATAACTCCTATCTCAACGCCCTCCGACAGACGACCTCTAACAACAGAAACCATCAAGTTATAAATCCTACCCGGAGCAGTTTCTTCAAAAATTCCAGTTTCAAACGACACCGGGAGAGCACTATCCACCAAATCTTTAATCATTGCTATTCGGTCCAGAAGGAGATTGCTTATGTTAAACTCCTTTAAGAATTCGTCTGTGGGCTTTAAAAGGAAATCCTTTTTCCCAGCGGTTTCAACCTCTTCTATCTCAATGTAGCCCCTTTCCTCCATCTCCCTAAAAAAGTTCAGTACCTCCCGCATCGAAGACTTCGACACCAGCCCCATAAGCTCATTCTCAACCTCACTCAACGCACACGACCTTCTCTTCACCGCATACACTGCCATAAAAGTTTCCAAGCCGAGAAGCTGAATGAATGTAGGACTTAAACCCATCCCCGAAAACTTGTCCTTACGAAGAAAAAACAATTACTTCACCACATCTCATTTACAATACTCTTTTTAATAAGGTTTTTGAAGTTGATGTCATATAATGTGTAGTAGCAAAATTAAGTAGACTCGGATGTTTCTTAATTGAATAAACGGTGACTAAAATGAAACAATCCAAGTCTACCAGTAGTAATAACAGCAGCGAGTCCCTTTTGCTTTTTCGGAAGCGTCTTGAGGAAACCCCCCACAGACCTTGAAGGGCTGTCGGAGTACGCCCAAAGGAACCTGGAGATCATACGCTGCTGGCGCCTCAACCCCCTCCAAGACATCCTCAAAGCGTACCAGATTTCAAAGAGCTGGTTCTTCCGACTAGTCCAGAAATTCATCCAAGGAGGACCCCCAGCACTTGAAGATAGAAGAGGCCGACCTCCAACCCAGAAAGGGGGAGGAAGTAAAATAAACAAGCAGGAACAGGAGCTGATAATCAAAATCAAGAAGGGAAACCCCCAACTGGGCTCAAGAAGAATAGAAGCCCTAATCGGCTCCCAGAACCGCTTCCACCACACAACCATCCATCGACTACTACAGAAAGAGGGACTGGTGCACTTCCACCCCTACAGGCGCCGCACACCCTTCCAAATGGTTCGAGAAGGGGAGCCCAACGCCTGCTGGGACATAGATTTCTGCCAGTTCTGGAGCGAAAATCTACACAAAGATGTCTACCGCATAGAAATTGTCGACGACTGCACTAACGCCCGCCTCTCCACCGCCCTCTCCTTTGAGGAAAGCTCCCAAGCCGCGGCGGAAGCACTACGCCAAGCGATAAAGGAGTACGGCGTCCCAAGGGAAATCCACTCCGATAACGGTTTGCAGTTCCGGGCGGCACGGGCGGACCGTCCCTCCGAACAGTTCGCCAGGCTGGCGGAGGATTTCGGAATATCTTTTAGCTACTCCACGGAGGGCCGTCCCAACGAGAACGGTAAGGCGGAGCACGCCTGCCGCGACTTCAAGGTGGAGTTTCTGGGCGACGACCAGCTCTTCGCCCTGGCCTCTGAGAATCCATTGAGCTGGGGGCGGTATCTTCTCTCGCGGTACAATGTTTTCCACAACTGGCTTCCCAATCAGGGTCATCACCTCTACGGCGCCAGCCCGGCTGAGCTTCATCCCCGGATCTCTGTCACGAAGCAGGAGGCTTTGGAGGCTTTTGAGGAGCTTTACCTAAAACCCAAAGGGATGTCTTTTAATACTAGCGATTGGCAAATATTACAAAGAAACAATTAGTCTACTTATTTATGCTACAGTACATAGATAAAAACTATAAAAATTAATTAATTTGAATTATAGAGTGAAAGCGATAGGGGAAGAGTACTATTTCAACTCCATAACGGTGAATCTGGAAGCCATCATAGGCATCATATTCTCCATAACCGAAACCTATCCCAAAGAAACAGCAAGGGTAGTCTTCAGCTACCTGGACGAGCTAAACGAAGAATACGTCTGCATAGGAGCAGCGCGGTTTCAAACAGTGAAAAGAAGAGGCAGAGAAGTAGAGTGGGACAACCCCAAAGAAAACAGAATCAACCATGTGGGAAGACTGCTCAGAAGATGGGAAACCATAGGAAACTTCCACTCCCACTCCTATCCCAACAACCAAATAATGGAAGCCGACCCTTGGCCAGGACCGGACGACCTTAAATCCTAGATAAGTTCCAGCTACCCAGTGGAGACAGTAATAGGGGTAAAAATGCACCGCCAAAAACCACAAAGAAAAGAACAAGTTTGGAAAATACTGGACCTCCCAAAAAACTGCTTGAAAGCCTGCGTAGGCAGATTCGAACTAAGATTCAACTTCTTCACACTCCTAGACCAAAAACCACAGAAACTGGAAATATACTGGCCAGTAATCAACGGCCTAAACTCCTTATGGTGCATTTACCAACTCTCACTCCAAGACCTTTTGGCAGAGCTCCACGATTTTGCTATTATCGCCAAGCGGTTGAACGAAAACAAGATATCCTCAGAGGAAATCAAAGAGCGGTTAAGGAAAAATGGCATCATATCATGCAGAATTTGTGAAAACACTCAGCTGTTAGTTGACTTTTCTCACTATTTTCTGTAGGGTGCTAGGACAACTATGTTGTATCCTTGGGCTTCTATGTCTGCGCTCGGATGAACAAGGTAACCGAACATGAAGGCTAATACCTCTCTCCCCTTAAAAGCACTCCTCACCGTTTCAAGCACCCTAGTAAAGGATCTAACTTCACCGCTGTGAATCCTAGACTTACACTCCCCCACTATGATAATCTCCCTGCCATCGGGTTTGCGTCCCTTCCCAAAAAGGTTAACCTGGACCTCCACACCGTCACCACTCACATAAGCCGGCTCAAGCTCCCCCTCAACAACAATATCCATATGTCTCTCCAGCCAGCCAGGAACCATAACCCTAGCTACATCCTCAAGCCTAAACCCCACAGTATCACTCAAACCCCCCACCTGGGAAGCCAAACCAGACAAAGCCTTCGCCATATCCCGCTGGGTTTCTACAAGTTGCTCCAACCTCTGCTCAGCTCTCTGCTGAGCTTCCGCAAGTTGCTCCAACCTCTGCTCAGTTCTCTGCTGAGCT
>Ga0129299_1003440_pt1 | contig 10344 bp, 5 predicted proteins | sample ConPoolayeCmetaG_FD_94477 | JGI IMG/M metagenome (GOLD analysis project Ga0129299, IMG submission 94477) | Hot spring microbial mat communities from California, USA to study Microbial Dark Matter (Phase II) - Cone Pool mat layer C metaG ... | reverse complement strand
GCGGTAAGGCGATCCGCGCCCAGTCTGTCTCGCAAATTGTAGACCAGATCTACGAATTGCCGGCCGGAAGTCGGTTGATAATTCTGGCACCTATCCTGCGCGGCCAGAAGGGCGAGCACCGCGACGTCTTGCGACGGATCCAACGAGAAGGTTTTGTTAGGGTTCGGGTAAATAGAGAGATATATGAAGTTAAATCTGTTCCTGAATTACAAAAATCCCGTAAGCATACAATAGAGGCGGTTGTAGATCGGCTTATTTTGAAGCCAGAAGTCCGCTCCAGACTGTCCGAATCAGTTGAACTGTCTCTAACATTGGCCGATGGGATTGTCGTAGTGAGCTCTTCGGGACCGGGAGATGGTCCGGAGGACGAGGCGTGGCATGACCGGCTCTTCTCTGGCCGGTACGCGTGTCCGGTACACCCGGATGCCAACCTGGAGGAGCTCAGTCCTCGGCTGTTCAGCTTCAACAGTCCGTATGGGGCCTGTCCGGATTGCGACGGGCTGGGGACCATCCTGGAGTTCGACGCGGACCTGATCGTCCGGGACCCAAGTCTGTCCCTGGACCAGGGCGCGATCGATGCGTGGCGGCGGGGCGGCAAACGGATGAACATCGCGTACAGTCGCCTCCTGAGGGAGTTCTGCGAACGGTTCAACGTTTCACCGCATACGCCCTATCGGAACTTGATGCCGCAAATCAGACGGATCTTGATGTACGGTACCACGGACCAGGACGTGGCCGAGTTCCAGGCCGGTTTCGAGGGCGTCATTCCGAACCTTCAGCGGCGGTGGGAGACCACGGACAGCGAGCATGTCAAGGCCCGCTTGCACACCTATCTGTCCGAACAGCCCTGCCGGACGTGCGGTGGGGCCCGGTTGCGGCGGGAGGCCCTAGCCGTCCGGATCGGGGGGCAGTCCGATTCCAATGGGCGGAGCATCACGGACATCACGCGGCTGAGCATCTCAGACGCCTTGGGATTCTTCGACCGGTTGGAGCTCACCGGCGAACGCGCCGTTGTCGGGCATCCCATTTTGCGGGAGATCAAACGGCGCTTGCAGTTCATGGTGGATGTGGGCATCGGCTATCTGACGCTGGACCGGGCCAGCGCGACGCTCTCGGGCGGCGAGGCCCAACGGTTGCGACTCGCCACGCAGATCGGGAGCGGATTGGTGGGCGTGTGCTACGTCCTTGACGAACCGACGATCGGACTGCACCACCGCGATAACGCCCGGTTGATTTCGACGCTCCGGCGCCTGGCGGACGCGGGAAACACGGTGTTGGTCGTGGAGCACGACGAAGATACCATCCGCGCCGCCGACCACCTCATCGACATCGGTCCGGGCGCCGGACCGCAGGGCGGGCGGGTGGTCGTCCAGGGCCGGTTGGACGACGTGCTGGCCTGTCCGGAAAGCCTCACGGGCAAGTATCTCTCGGGTGCGCTCGGAATCGAGCCGCCGCGCAAGCGCCGGAAGATCGTCCCGGGAAACGCCATCGAGCTGAAAGGTGCCCGCGAGAACAACCTCAAGAACATCGATGTGACCTTTCCCCTGGGCGTATTCTGCTGCGTGACGGGCGTGAGCGGTTCGGGCAAGAGCACGTTGGTGACGCAGACGCTGTTGCGGGCGTTGAGACGTCGGCTTTACGGTTCCGGGGACCGACCCGGCGCTCACGACAACCTGATCGGCAGCTCCCGCATCGACAAGGTGGTCGAGATCGATCAGTCTCCGATCGGCCGGACGCCGCGGAGCAATCCGGCCACCTATACGGGCGTCTTCGACCTGATCCGCCAGCTCTACAGCAGAACGCGTGAGGCCAAGATCCGCGGCTATCAGGCCGGGCGATTCAGCTTCAACGTCCGCGGGGGGCGTTGCGAAGCCTGTCAGGGGCAGGGGCTCAAGCGGATCGAAATGCACTTTTTGCCGGACGTCTACGTTTCCTGCGACGAGTGCAAGGGCACGCGCTACAGCCGCGAGACGTTGGAGGTCCGGTACCGCGGTCGGAACATCGCCGACGTCCTGAACATGACCGTCGAGCAGGCCCTGACGTTCTTCGAGAGCTTTTCCAAGATCAAACAGATGTTGCGAGCCCTGGTCGATGTGGGCGTGGGGTACATTGCCTTGGGGCAACCGTCGACGACGTTGTCGGGCGGCGAGGCGCAGCGGATCAAACTGGCCGCCGAGCTGGGTCAACCTCCCGGCGGACAGACGCTGTACATCCTCGACGAGCCGACGACGGGGCTGCACTTCGCCGATATCCAGAACCTGCTTAACGTGCTGAACCGCCTGGTTAACATGGGCCACAGCGTCCTGGTCATCGAGCACAACCTCGACGTGATCAAGATGGCCGATTGGATCATCGATCTGGGACCTGAGGGTGGAGAGGAGGGCGGGCGCATCGTGGCCGAGGGCACACCGGAGCAGATCGCCGCCCATCACAACAGTTATACCGGTCAGTACCTTCGGCGGTGCCTTGATCTCAATCGTCGGCCGCAGAACAGGTCGGGGGTTCATGTCTGAGCGGACCGCACCGTGATCCACCCCCATCCTGTGGCAGGTCCTGCGCCATGCCCCCCAACGGATCAGGTACTTGCGGACCGGGGACCGCAGTAGAATAGCACCAGCGTATGCCCGACGAAGCGGCGGACAACATGGTGTTTGTCGTGACCGGCGCGTCTTTGCGCGCCGAAACGATGGATCGGCCGTTGGCCTACCGCGTCAAGCTCGCCGTTGATGAACGACTGAAGGATGCGGAGGATTGGCAGTGCGCCGTGATCTCAGACATCTGGTACCTGAACAATGAGCCCTTTGCGCGACAACCGACCATCAGCGTCGGTGGTCCCGGTGTCAACGCCCTGTCGGCGTTCCTCTACGAACGACTCCCGAATGCGCTGGCCGTCGACAACGTGTTGGTGATCCAGATGGATCCCACGTTGAAGGACAGACGCTGCGCCGTCTGGGGGATGGACCACGACATGACGGTGGAGGCCGTTGATACTTTCCTCCAGAAGGGTTATCTTGATCGCTTCTTGTGTGGCCTGACCACGGTCTGACATTCCTGTCTGGCGGGTCGCACCGTTGTCCGTGAGGGAGGAACCTGCTTTGCATTCCGGAAACCGCAGACGGTCACACCTGTTCACGTCCGAGTCGGTCACGATGGGTCACCCCGACAAGGTGGCGGACCAGATCTCCGATGCCGTGCTCGACAGTTTGATCGCGGTGGACCCCGACGCGCGCGTGGCGCTGGAAACCCTGGTGACGACCGGTCTGGTTGTGATGGCCGGCGAGATCACCGTGCACAACGAAAAGGCCGTCACGGTGCTGGATCGCGCGGAAGAAACGGCCCGCCAGACCATTCGCGAGATCGGTTATACCGACCCCCAGGCGCGATTCGACTATCAGAGTTGCGGTGTGATTCGGGCGATCCACGCCCAGTCGGCCGACATCAGTCAGGGCGTCACGCCGACCAAGGGCAAGGAGCAAGGCGCAGGCGACCAGGGCATGATGTTCGGGTTCGCCTGCCGAGAGACCAAGGCGCTGATGCCCATGCCGATTTACCTGGCCCACCGGTTGGTGGAGCGATTGGCCTATGCGAGGCAGAAGGGCATCATTAAATGGCTTCGACCGGATGGGAAAAGCCAGGTCACCGTGGAATACCGCGACAATCGGCCGGTCCGCATCCATACGGTGGTCATATCGACCCAACACCTCGAGCTGAAATCGATTCTGGATCGCCGCGGAAACATGAACGATAAGGCCCGCCGGGAGATCATTCAAAAAATCATCAAGCCGGTCATCCTGGCCGAGTCACCCAAGCTGTGGAACCCGGACATCGTCTTTCACATCAACCCCACGGGGCGGTTCGTCATCGGCGGACCTTACGGCGATACGGGGCTGACCGGTCGGAAGATCATCGTCGACAGTTACGGGGGGCGCGGGTGTCATGGCGGCGGCGCGTTCAGCGGAAAGGACCCTTCCAAAGTGGACCGATCCGCCACCTACATGGCCCGGTACATCGCCAAGAACATCGTGGCGGCCGGTCTGGCGGACGTCTGCGAGATACAGCTTTCCTACGCCATCGGGGTGGCCAAACCGCTGAGCATCCATGTCGATACCGAAGGCACCGCCCGGATCGACGAGGAGAAGATCGCCCGACTCGTTGAGGAGCACTTCCCACTGACGCCCGCGAGCATCATCGACCACCTGAAGCTCAAGCGACCGATCTACAAGGAAACGGCCCGGCACGGTCATTTCGGCCGTACGGGACCGGGCTTCACGTGGGAGCGGACCGACAAGGCCGACGAGCTCCGCAAGGCCCTTACCGACCGGTTTCGGCCAGGACGTTCGGCGCTGGGGTAACTCGCGGAGATGCGCCGAGCGGAACAGACGCCCAAACTCCAGAAGCGGGAGCAGTGGCTTATGGGCCTTCGGCTCACCGGTAGATGATGAAAACGGGCGGTGACAGCACGTAGCACAGCCAATCTTGGCCGTGACCCCCCGTAGCATGGGCATCTTGCCCATGACATACTCACGGGCGGGACGCCCGTGCTACGGCGGATTTTCGGAGCAGCAGGGATTTCAGATGAGAGTACAACGACTTGTTCGGTATTGCACGATGATCTTCGCTGCCCAGACGTGCAATCCTCTTCGGGCAGAGGCCCCATCAGACGAGCTCAAGCCGGGATTGCCCTGGGTGCAGTTCCACAGCTCCGACTTCGCCCGCCCGGCCGAGTCGGGGGTGGACCGCAAGATCGATCTGGATACGGGCACGCAGATTCAGGACTACTCGAGGGTCTGGAAGGGCGTCCTGAAGTGGCCGGCGGACGACCCGGTCACGTTCGCCGCCGAGGCCGACGACGGGTTGGAACTCTGGATCGACGACCGGCTGGTGATCGACGGCTGGGGCCCGCAACGCCCCCGCGAGGGCAAATGGACCGCGCAGGCCGGCCGGTTGTTGCCGATCGAAATACGGTTCTGTCAGATGGGCGGCACCGCACACTTGCGCCTCTTCTGGGAGCGGCAGGGCCGGCCGCGCGAGCCGATCCCCGAGGCGGCCCTGTGGCATCGCGCGGAGGATGCCCGTCATGTCCAAGACATGATGGCCGGCAAGGCCGATGCGGCACGCCCGATCGCCGACAAGAGCCGCATCTACGTCCCCGGCACAAGTCCGGCGGCCGATCCTTTGCAGCCGATCCGACTGGGCGCGGGGCCGCATCTGTTCGTGGACGACCACCTGATTGCCTCGTCCACCGGCATCACCCGCAAGGTGAACCGGCCCGAACGGCAACTCAAGGAGCCCATCGTTACGGGCAGGAAGGGCAAGGGCGACAACTGCTTTCAGCCGTACATGAGCATCCTTCGAGATGAGAAGACCGGCCGATTTCGCATCTGGTACGGTGTGCCCGTCAACGAGAGCCGGTCGCGCCTGGGCTATATGGAATCCGACGACGGGATCAACTGGATTCGGCCGCACCGCGTTCTGGACGACCCCGGCCCGATCCAGTTCGGCGTGAGCATCCTGGACGAGGGCCCGAACTTTCCCGACGCGACCAGGCGGTTCAAGTACGCCTACTGGTGGGGCGACGGCATGATGATCGCCGCGTCGCCGGACGGGCTGGCATGGAAACTGATCGCGCCGCACCCCGTGGTCCGGCACAACCACGACATCTGTAACATCTACAAGGACCGCGTGCGGGATCGCTACATGGCGATCTGCAGCACTTACGTCACAGGCCCGCGGTGGTCCGGCAAGCGCCGCGTCACCGTCCAGAGCGTCAGCAAGGACCTGCTTCACTGGGAGCCGGCGTGGCGGGTGCTGACGCCCGACGACAGCCAGGAAGAGGGCGAGACGCAGTTCTACGCCATGTGCGGGTTTCTCCAGCGGGGCGATCTGCTCATCGGCATGGTCAAGGTGTTGCACGACGATTTCGCCGCCGACCCCGGCGGTCCCAAGGCCGGCGTAGGCTGGACCAGTCTGGCCTGGTCCCGCGACGGCGAGCACTGGGTCCGCGACCGCGAGGTCTTCTTCGACCGCCATCCCACCGCCGGCGAGTGGGACCATGCGATGGCCTGGATCGACTGGCAGTTGCCCGTCGGCGACGAGGTCTACCTGTACTACGGCGGATACGCCCGCGGCCACAAGATCAACCGGTTCGAGGAGCGGCAGATCGGACTGGTCCGCATGCTTCAGGATCGCTACGTCGCCCGGCAGGCGGGCGGAACGGAGGGCTTGCTGCGAACGCCTCCGGTCCTTTTGGAAGCCAAAGGCATGACGGTAAACGCCCAGGTCGAAGGGGAACTGCGAGTTCGCCTCGTCGATTCGACGGGGCGGGCGCTGCCGGGCTTCGATTGGACGGACGGCGAACCGATCCGCGGCGATTCGGTCCGTCACGCCGTCCGCTGGAAAGGCGACTTGGCCTCCGTGACAGGCCAGCCCGTCCGTCTGGAGTTTCGCCTTCGCGAGGTCCACCTGTTCGGATTCGACCTGAACCGGTAGCATGGAGGGATGGTCCGGAAGTTCGCACTGACGGCGCGGAGCGCGGTCGATCGCGTCGACTTTGCCGCCGACCTCAACGCCGAGCAGCTCGCGGTGGTTACTGCCCCACCAGGTCCGATGCTCGTCGTGGCCGGTGCGGGCAGCGGCAAGACCCGCGCGCTGACCTACCGACTGGCCTGGTTGGTTCATCGGGGGGTCGATCCCTCGCGGATCCTGCTCATGACCTTCACCAACCGGGCCGCCCGGGACATGTTGCACCGTGTGGCCCTTCTGCTGAAGCGGGAGACCCGTACGATCTGGGGCGGCACGTTTCACCACATCGCCAACCGCCTCCTCCGTAGGTACGGGACGCGCCTGGGCCTCGCCCCCGATTTCACCATCCTCGACCGGGAGGACGCGCGGGACCTGATGGCCTCGTGTGTGACGGCATCGGGTGTGGATCGAAAGGAACGACGGTTTCCTCACAAGGGGCTGCTGGTCTCGATATCCAGCTTTGTACAGAACACCCTCGAACCGCTCCGCACGGTGCTGGCCAAGCGGTACCCGATGTTCGAGGACGATGCCCAGGCCATCGAGACAGTCCTCGACCTGTACGCGCAGCGGAAGCGGGAGCGACAGCTCCTGGACTACGACGACCTGCTGAGCGCCTGGTGGGTGCTGTTGAGCGAGCACGCCGAGGTCCGAGACCTGCTGGCGGGTCAATTCCAGCACATCCTGGTGGACGAGTACCAGGACACGAATGCCATCCAGGGTCGGATCGTGGACCTCCTGGCGGCCAAACACCGGAACGTTTGCGTAGTCGGCGACGATTCGCAGAGCATTTACAGTTTCCGCGGGGCGAGCTTCGAGAACATCCTCCGATTCAAGCAGCGCTACCCGGACGCCCGGGAATACCGTCTGGAGACGAACTACCGGTCCACGCCGGAGATCCTCGCCCTGGCCAATGCGAGCGTCGCCCGGAACACCCGGCGGCTGCCGAAGGAGCTGCGGGCGGTGCGGCCGTCGGGGCTGAAACCCGCGCTCGTTACGTGTCCAGATCACTTCGTCCAGACGCGGTTCGTCGCGGAGTACATCCTGCATCTGTTGGACGAGGGGTGGAAACTCACGGACATCGCCGTCCTGTATCGCAGCCACTGGCACTCGCTGGAAATCCAGCTCGAGTTGCAGCGACGGAACATCCCGTTCCAAGTCCGCGGGGGGTTGCGGTTCTTCGAGCAGGCACACATCAAAGACGTGTTGGCCTGGTTGCGATTGGTCCACAACCCGCGGGACGAGTTGGCCTGGTTTCGCGTGCTGCCCATGCTGCCTCGGGTGGGATCGGCGACCGCCCGGCGGGTGTGGGAGTACGTGTCACGGCACGACAACCCGCTCGAGGCCGCCGGTTCCAAGTCGGTCGAGGAACTGCTCCCCAAGGGCGCCAGACCGGGCTACGACGGGTTCGTCCGGCTCCTGCGGGAGCTGACGGCGCTGGATTCGCCCGCCGAGATGATCGACCGCGTATCGGATCGCTTCTACGACGACTACCTGGTCTCGCACTATGACGGCGCCGGTCTGCGGCGTGAAGACATCAAGGGGTTGACGAACTTCTCCAGCCAGTACAACGCGCTCGGGGCCTTCTTGGCCGACGTGGCGCTGGCGGGCGAGTTCTCCGGCGAGACCGTGGTGACCGGGCCCGACGAGTGGGAATACGTCGTCCTGTCCACCGTTCATCAGGCCAAGGGGTTGGAGTGGCCCGTGGTGTTCATCCCCTGGTTGGCGGACGGGCGGTTTCCGACCGACATGGCCATCAACACGCCGGAAGAGCTGGAGGAGGAACGCCGGGTCTTCCACGTGGCCGCCACCCGGGCCAAGGACGAACTCTACCTCGTCGTCCCTCAGGTGTACCGTAACCGCGCGCGAGGGGTGGTCATGATGAAGCCCAGCCGCTTCCTGACCGAAGTGAGCCAGGACCTGATGGAACGCATGGAACTGACGGAAGGGTTGCCGCAACGGACGGTCGGACCGGAGGCGTTGGATGAATCGGATCACGTCCAGGCCCTACCGCCGGTCGACGAGTATTGACGCCCGCGCGGTCGGGTCAAGAACGCCGTTTCGGTCGGGCTGCCGCTCCCTGACGGTCCCGGCCCCGAGAGGGTATGATTTTCCTGATCGGCGGAGGGGGCGGTCCTGACGGGAAATACAGGTCGCCGCGTCCCCGGCGGTACGGCAGGGGATGGGACACGAGTACTCCAATGTCCAACGTGCTGGACGAGATCGTGCGCGTCAAGCGAGACGAGGTGGCTGCCGCCAAGACCCGCCGTCCGTTGGAAGACGTCCGACGGGCGGCTGCCGACACACCCCGCCCGAGGAACTTCTATGCCGCCGTTGCCGCCGAGCCGCCCCGCGGCGTCCACTTGATCGCGGAGGTCAAGCGGGCCTCGCCGTCGGCCGGTGTGATCCGTCAGGATTTCGATCCCCAGGTCATCGCCCGCACCTACCACGCGGCGGGTGCCTCCGCCATCAGTTGCCTGACGGACGGGCCGTTCTTCCAAGGCCGGTTGGAGTTCATCGAACAGATCAAGCGCGTTGTGCCGTTGCCCGTGCTCCGCAAGGACTTCATCATCGACGAATACCAGATCTACGAGTCGCGGGCCGCCGGGGCCGACGCCATCCTGTTGATCGCGGAACTCCTCACGCCCGGGCAGGTCCTCGACTGGATGATTCTGGCCGCCGGATTGAACTTGACCACGCTGCTGGAAGTCCACGAAGCCGATACGCTGATGCGCGTCCGATCGGTCGTGGGGTTTCCCCATCGGTGCTACAGCCTGCTCGGCATCAACAACCGGAACCTCACGACGCAGACTGTCGATCTGGGGACGACGGCGCGGTTGGCCGACCTTGTGGGGGAGGACGTGATCATCGTCTCCGAGTCCGGGATAAGGACGCGGGACGATGTCCTGCGTCTTCAACGCGCCGGGGCCCGCGCGCTGCTTGTCGGCGAGACGCTGATGCGCTCGGCGGACATGGCGGCGAAGATCGAGGAACTCTTCGGTCCCCTGCCGGCGGACCGGTGAACGGCAGAGATCGCGTCTTCCAATTTGCCCCTTTCGCGGCGCGACCGCTGATCCGCCGATGGAATCCCGGCCAACCCGCATTGCACGCGGCCGGGATGGCCAGCTACGATGCCGTGGTCGCGCGGAGGGGGCGACTCCGATGTCGGGAGCAGTGGGTCATAGGCCTGCGGCTCGCCCGTAAAGGATGAGAAGGGGAGCGGTTCGTAGCACGGCCATCTTGGCCGTGACCCCGGTAGCATGGGCATCTTGCCCATAAATCACGGGCGGGACGCTCGTGCTACGACGATTCACGGGCGGGACGCCCGTGCTACGGCGCATTGTCGAGGTGGAAACGATGGGATCGGTGCCGAAGAAGCTGTCGGGAATCTTCACGCCCAACATGGTCCCCCTGGACGATCGCGACGCCATCAACGAGGCGGAGCTCCGTCGATACACGGAGTGGTTGATCACCAACGGGATCAGCGGTTTGTATCCCAACGGCAGCACGGGGGAGTTCACGCGGTTCCGTTTCGAGGAGCGCAAGCAGATCGTCCGCATCATCGCCGACCAGGCGCGGGGGCGCGTCCCGATCCTCGCGGGGGCGGCGGAGGCCAACGTTCGGACGACCCTGGAAGCCTGCGAATACTACGCCTCGCTCGGCGTCGATGCCGTGGCCATCGTCTCGCCGTACTACTACAAGCTGAGCGAGGAGAGCGTCTACGCGTACTTCGATGAGATCGCCCGCCGCACGCCGGTCGACATCACGCTGTACAACATCCCGCAGTTCGCCAACCCGATCACCCTGAACGTCGTCCGGCGGTTG
>Ga0129299_1003439_pt1 | contig 10345 bp, 8 predicted proteins | sample ConPoolayeCmetaG_FD_94477 | JGI IMG/M metagenome (GOLD analysis project Ga0129299, IMG submission 94477) | Hot spring microbial mat communities from California, USA to study Microbial Dark Matter (Phase II) - Cone Pool mat layer C metaG ... | reverse complement strand
TCTCCTGGGTTTCCGGGTACCGGACCTGGAAGCGGTTGGGCTCGGCGATGCTGTTGAATACCGCCCCTTTTTCGCCGAAGAGATTGAACACCAGCAGGTCCGGCGTCGAGCACCAGGTGCCCTCGATCGTGCCGACCACGCCCGCCTTTTCGTAGGTGACGGTGATGATCGCGTGATCCTCGGCCTGGTAGCCGCTTTTAACGAACTTTCCGGCCGCCGCCGATACCCTGTCCGGCCTCCCGAAATACCAGGCGAACAGCGCCGCCCCATAGGTGCCGAAATCCTGAAGCGCCCCCCCGCCGTTTTTCTTTCGATCCATGAGCCATTCCAGGAAGTAGGGGGGGCAGAAGTTTTCCGGTCCGGAATGGCCGGTGGCGAAGCGCATGAGCCAGGGGCGGCCGATGCGGTTGGAGCGGATCAACTCCAGGCAGGCATGGGGAAAAGCCCAATGGAAGATCGGGTAATTCACCATGAGCCGCACCTTGCACCGGCGCTGGATGGCCAGCATCCGGTCGGCCTCCTTCAGGCTGGAGGCGATAGGCTTCTCCACCATCACGTGCAGCCCCCGGCGGGCGCAGGCCTCGAACACCTCGGCGTGGCGGTTGTTTTCCACGAAGACCAGGCAGGCCTCCAGAGGTTCCTTCTGCAGCATCTGCCGGTAATCGCCGTACAGATGGCCGGCGTCCAGATGCAGGATGGAGCCCGCCTTTTCGAGCAGCTCCGGATGCGGGTCGGCGGCGCAGGAGATTTGGGCATCAGGGATCCGGCGAATCGATTCCAGGTACCACCAGAGGTGCAGATGCACCAGGCCGACGATGCCGAGCCGGAAGGCCATTTCAGATCCCGCAGCGGCGGTTGATGTCCCGCTCGTAGCGGTCCGAGCGCCCGCTGAGCACGTCCGCCACGCGGACCGCCTTCTTGCCCACCGAGGAGTCCAGGGCGGCGAAGCAGACGGCGAGATCCTTCAGGCCCTCCTCGACGCTGGTTTCCATGTCCCTGCCTTCTTTGACGGCGTTCAGAAAATCGAGAAGCTCCAGGGTGAACAGGTGGGTGATGCCATGCGGGAAATAGCGAGCCTTGACCGCCGGATCGGCATGCCGCTCGAAGAACTCCGTCAAGGCGGCGGGCTCGCGGCCGTCCAGCACGAGGCGCTCCCCCTGGAGGCAGCCCTTGGAGCCGTAGAAGGCCGGCGGCAGCTCCAGCTCCGCACCATGGCCCGCCCAGGAAACGAACACCGATCCGGCGGCCCCGTTGGCGTAGCTCAAGGCGCAGCTCAAGGTATCGTCGGTCTCGGCCTGGACGCTTTCCAGCACGCGGCCCGTCTCGTCCCGCGTGGTCCGCACCGGCTCCAGCGTCCTGGCGATGGCGCTCACCTCTTCGATTTCGCCCATCACGTAGCGCAGCTGGTGGAAGAAGTGCACCATCCAGTCCACCGCCACCCCTCCGGCCCCCAGCTCCTTTCGGTGCCTCCAGGCGGTTCGGGCTACGATCTTGTCCGGCGCCCAGTAGCCGGCCGCGGCGGCGAATACGCTGAACTGCGGCCGTCCCAGATGGTCCTGCTCGAAGGCCCAGTGGGCCATGCGCACGGAGGGCAGGTAGCGCACGCATTCGGCCACCCCGGCGGACAGGCCGCGCCGCCCGGCCTCCTCGACCAGCCTGCGGGCGGCCTTGACCGTGACGGCCAGGGGCTTCTCGATGAGGATGTTCTTGCCGGCGCGCAGGGCTTCCAGGCCGATTGAGTGGTGGGTGTTGACCGAAGTGAGGATCAGTACGGCATCGATGTCCGTGCGCGCGAGCAGCCGGCGATAATCGTCGTACACCTCCGGAAGCGGCTCCGGCTGGAAATCCGAAACCCAGACCGGCGGCGCCTGCATGGGATCGCCGACCGGCCCCACCCCGGGAAGCTGCGGGGGGCCTTCCCCGCGCTTGAGGAGGCTTTCAGCCTTCCAGCGCTCCCGGTCGCACAAGGCTCGAACGCTCACCCCCTCCAGCAGCCCCCGCTCTTTCAGCTCCTTGAGCGCGTTCAAATGGGCTCGGGCGATGCAGCCGCAGCCGATGATCCCCAGATTGATGGACATATCCGCTCGATTCAGGCGCTGCGGATCAGTTCCCGCATGTACTCTCCGGCCAGCTCCACCTGCTCGTCCACCCGTTCGACGCCCATCACCTGATGGTTTTCGTCGAGCACCGTATGGCAGAACTCGAAGGAAATGAAATCGTCGTAGCCGATGTTCTTCAGGGCTTTGATGAACGCCGGATAGTTGATGTGCGGCCAGTCCAGGCCGCGGATCGGGGTCTGTACGGCCTTGCCCCTGGCGTCGCGGCCGAACTCCCCGAAGAAGTGGGAAATGACCTGAAGCTTGCCCGTGGCCCGCACGGCTTCCTCCACGCCGGCGTCGCTCTGGTCGATGAGCAGGCCGGCGTCCAGGGAGCATTTCAGGGCTTCGGAGCCGACTTCGCGCACCATGTCCAGCATGTCCAGATACGGCTTTTGGGCGTGCATCATGAAGGGGTGATGGTTCTGCAGGGCCAGGGTCACCCCGTGCTTCTGGGCGATCGCCGCCCCTTCCTTGAGACATTCCTTGGCCCACTGCCAGCGCTGCAGCATCGTGGCGTCGGGGCCGGAAAGCGGTCCGCGGATGGAGTACTTGCCGGGGATGTCGTAGTTGGCCAGATTCTCGGCTCCGTAGCGGGTGATCCGGTTCCAGGTCATGAACACGCGTACGATTCGGCCCCCCAGATCGCGGCAGAGCTTGATCTGCTCGGAGAGCATCACCAGCTCGTTTTCCCGGTCTTCGTCGTACGGGCTGACGAAATTGTTGTTCCCCGCCACGCCGACGATCTGCAAGCCCTTGGACCTGGCCAGTTCGCGGAACCTTTTCCGCCGCTCCTCGTCCCAGTCCAGGGGGTTGCCGTGGGGGCGCTTGCCGTCGATATCGACGCCCTGATAGCCGTACTTGACGGCCCGCTCCAGAAGCTCCTCCACGCTCAGGGCGCGTCCCTTGTACCAGATTCCGGAATAGCTGATGCTGTATAAGCTGAGCTTCATCGATTCCTCCTCGACCTTGGAGATTCTTAGTGCAGGCCGCGCCGGCTGTCAAGGCAAAAAAGGATTGACAACCCGCAATCGATGTGCAGTATACTTTTGGCTCATCGAAGGAGGGTCTATGAAAAAACTGTTCATCGCATTGCTCATCCTGGCGGCGGCGGTTTCCGTATTCGCCGGCGGCGGCGGCGAGAAAAAGACCAAAGGGTTCTTCGTGGCCACCCTGGACTCGTCCGACAACCCCTGGCGCACCCAGATGCGCAACAGCATTCAGGCGGTGGTCGACGAATACAAAGCCAAGGGCATTGTGGCCAACTACGCCGTATTCTCGGCGCAGAACGACGCCACCGTGCAGTCCCAGCAACTGGACCAGCTCATCAACCAGGGCGTGAACCTGGTCGTGATCAATCCCTGCTCCCCGACGGCCCTGAACCCGATCATCGACAAGGCCGTGGCCAAGGGCGTGATCATCATGGGCGTGGACCAGACCATCAACCACCCCAAGGCCTACAATCTGACCAACGACCAGCGCAAATGGGCCCAGCTGCACGCCGAGTTCGTGATCAAGAACATGGGCGGCAAGGGCAAGCTGGTGCGCTTCGACGGCATCGCCGGCGCTCCGGCCAACGAGGAGCGCGCCGAGATCTGGGACAAGCTGCTGGCGGCCAATCCCGGAATCGAAGTGGTCAAGCATGTGAACCACGACTGGGACAACGCCAAGGCCAAGCAGTTGATGGCCGCCATGCTGCCGGCGCTTCCGCGCATTGACGGCATTCTGAACATGGAATGCGGTCCCGGCATCTACCAGGCTCTGATGGAAGCCGGCCGGCCGATGCCCAAGGCCATGGTCATGGACGAAGGGGTGGAAGGCGTACGCATCCTGTACGAGCACAACAAGAAGTATCCAAACAACAAGCTGGTCGCGCAGATCGTGGAGAACCCCCCAGGGGTCGGCGCCAGCGGCATGATCGTCGGCCTGCAGATCCTGATGGGCAAGAAGATCAAGGAAGGGGTGATGAAGCAGCCCTACAATGTGTTCCTGTACAACCCCACCCTGATCATCGACGAAAGAAACGTGGAGGAATGGTACAAGAAGCTCGAAGGAAGGCCGGACTCGGAGGTTCTGGACAACTATCTGACCACCGAACAGGCCTTGAAGCTGTACTTCGAGTAAGAGATTCCGCCATTGCTCAGCGTCCGCAGCGTCCGCAAGAGCTTCGGCGCGGTCGTTGCTTTGAAGGATGCCAACCTCGAGCTGATGCCCGGAGAAATCCGGGCATTGCTCGGGGCCAACGGCTCCGGCAAAAGCACCCTGGTCAAGATCCTCTCGGGGCTGGTCAGCAAGGACGGCGGGCAGATCCTGCTCGACGGCCGACCCTTGAGCATCGATTCGCCGCTGGATTCCCTGCGCGCCGGATTCGCCACCGCCTATCAGGATTTGAGCCTGGTGCCGCGCTTCACGGTGGCGGAGAACATCGCTTTGGGCCGGGAGCCCAGGGGCAGGGCGGGCCTGATCGAGCGCAGGGAGGTGCTGGAAACCGCGCGGGGCATCCTCGAGCGCCTGAAGGCCGAGTTCTCCCCGGATACCTTTGCCAGCGTCCTGGATGCCTCCCAGCTCGGGCAGGTGGAGATCGCCAAAGCGTTCGCCTGGAAGGCGCGCTACCTGCTTCTCGACGAGGTCACCGCTTCGCTGCACCACGAGCAGGTCAGGGTGCTGTTCAAGCTGCTCAAGGAAATGGCCGCCGCCGGCGCCGCGATCCTGTTCGTTTCCCATCGCCTGGATGAGGTGTTCCAGCTCTGCGACACCGCCACGATCCTGCGTGGAGGCCAAACCGTGGCCTCGGTGAAGGTTTCCGAGGTCGATCACACGGATCTGGCCTTCCATATGACCGGCAAGCGCCTGGACCGGGCGCAGGTGAAAAAGACTTCCACGCTGAGCGCCGTCGGCGCCGAAGCGGTGCTGGCGGTCGAAAACCTGACGGTCATGCCCAAGGTCAAGGGGGTGACCCTCCACGTGAACGCCGGCGAGGTGGTCGGGCTGGGAGGCCTGCAGGGCCAGGGCCAGTCGGAGTTCCTCCAGGCGGTATATGGAGCGGCGGCGCGCAGCGGCGGGGTCGTGAAGCTGAACGGCCGGGAGGTGCATTTCCGTTCTCCTGCGGAGGCTTTGCGCCATGGCCTGGGCTTCATTCCCGGCGATCGCGACCGGGACGGGGTGTTCCCCGTCCGCTCGGTCACGGAGAATCTGTACCTGGCCAAGCTGGCCCTGAGGCCTCTGGCCCGGATCATCAACCCGCAGGAGCTGCTGCAGGGGGCCCGAGAGCTGATTCAGCGGCTGGGGATCGTGGCCGGCGGCCCCAACCATCCGGCCCGCTCCCTGAGCGGCGGCAACCAGCAGAAGCTCATCGTGGGACGCTGGCTGGCGGTCAGCCCCAAGGTCCTGATCCTCGACGACCCCACCAAGGGGGTGGACATCGGGGCGCGCCTGGAGATCCACGAGATCCTGCGCCGGATGGCCCAGGCGGGAACTTCGGTGCTCATCTCCTCCAGCGAAGTCGAAGAGCTGCTGGCTCTGGCCGACCGCATCTACGTTTTTTATGAGGGAAGGATCGTGGAGGAGCTCAGCGGGGATCAGCGCTCGGAGCAGAACTTGATCTCCGCCATGCTCGGCGTGAATCACGCCCAAAGCCGCGAAGGGTAGCCGCATATGAGCATACGTTCCATGTACCAGCGCTTCGTGCGCACCTCGCCGGGCATCTCGGGCTACTTCCTGCTGGTCATCGCCGTCGTGCTCAATCTGGCGGTCCAGGGCCTGAATTTCTTCTCGGGCTGGAACTTCAGCTCCATTTTCAGCGGCAACGCTCCGCTGATCATCGTGTGCATGGCCCAGATGATCGCCATTCTGGTCGGCGGGATCGACCTTTCCGTGGGCAGCACCATGTGCCTGGCCAATACCCTGATCGTCATGCTGACCAACAAGCAGCGTTGGCCCACCCTCGGCGCCTGGCTGGCCGCCCTGGCGGCCTGCACCCTGGTCGGGCTGCTGAACGGCGCGATCATCGCCTTCATCCGCATCCCTCCGATTCTCACCACGTTGTCCACCATGTCCATCGTGGGCGGCCTGGCCTTGATCGTGCAGCAGCGCCCCGGCGGGGTGGTGCCTCGCGAGGTTTACTCCCGCTACGGGGGGTTCACCCTCGGCCTGCCGACCACCTTCTGGGTCATCCTGGCCATGATCCTGATCTGGTATCTGATCGGCCGCTACCCGCTGGGCCGGCACCTGCGGGCCGTCGGAGGAAACGAACGCAGCGCCTACGCCTGCGGCATCCGCACTCCGCTGGTCAAGCTTTCGGCCTATACCCTGGTGGGCTTCTATACGGGGATCGCCGGCATCTGCGTGACCTGCCTCACCGCCACCGGGGACCCCCGCATCGGAATCCCCTTCACCTTGAACTCCGTGGCCGGGGCCGTGCTCGGGGGCACCGTGTTCGGCGCCGGGTGGGGGTCGATCGGCGGCACCGTGGCGGGGGGCTTTTTCCTGGCCTTGGTGAACAACATCGTGTTCTTCGCTTTCTCGGCCCTGATCCGGCTGTTTTCCGATTACACCCCTTCGCCCTATATGCAGAACCTGCTCTCCAGCGCGATCATCGTCTTCGCCTTGGCCAGCACGGCCGTAACCTACAAACGGCAGGAATCGGCCCAGAAGCGGCAAAAAGCCGAATTCCAGGAGAAGCTGCATGGCCGACAGGGATAGTTCCTCCGCGTTCCGCGGTTTCCTGCGCCGCTTTCAGGACAACCAGGTTCTTATGGCGCTGCTCATGGCCGCGGTGCTGTACCTGGTGGGCGGCATCTTCACGGTCCAGTTTTTTTCTCTGGGGAACATCGGCAGCCTGATCTCCTTGACCGTCATCCTGGGCTTCGCCGGGGCGGGGCAGACCCTGGTGGTCAGCTCCGGCGGCGGCATCGATCTGTCCGTGGGGGCGGTGATGTCCCTGGGCGCCATCATCGCCGCCCAGACCATGCGCGATGCCGATGCGGGCACGCTGCTGTCCATCGCGCTGATCGTGGGCATGGGCTTCGCCGCCGGCCTGTTCAATGCGGTCGGCGTGATTCTCACCAGGGTTCCCGCCCTGGTCATGACCATGGCCACGGCCAACGTGGTGGCCGCCGTACAGTGGATCTACTCAGGGGGGTTTCCGACGGGGCATCCCGGACCACTGGTGAAGTTCATCGGCACCGCCCGGATCCTGCCGTTTCTGCCCTACCTGGCTTTCGTCGGCGTGGCCATGGTGCTGTTGATCGAGTTCGGCCTGAACCGCACGGTCTACGGAAAACAGATGTTCGCCGTGGGCAACAACCTCCAGGCCGCCTATCTGTCCGGCGTGCGGGCCAAGCTGGTGCAGGGGGCCGCCTTCGTCCTGGCCGGCGTGCTCAACGCCCTGGCGGGCTTCTGGTTCGCCGCCTTCAACGTCTACACCGCCGTGGGCAGCTGCAACATCTACGTCATGCCCTCGATCGCCGCTCTGGTCATCGGCGGCACCTCGATGAACGGGGGCAAGGGCTCGTACGTGGGCACGATGGTCGGGGCCCTGGTGCTCACCCTGCTGGGCAGCCTGCTGGTGCTGATGCAGACCGACGAGGCCGGAAGGCAGATCGCCTACGGCCTGGTGCTGATCGCGGTGCTGGCCGCCTACAACCGCGAGCCGAAGATACGCTTGTAGCCATGAACGTCATCTTTTTCGGCGCCCATCCGGATGACTGCGAGTTCTGCGCGGGAGGCACGGCCGTAAAGTTTCTCCGGGCCGGCCACCGCGTCAAGTTCGTCTCCATCACCAACGGCGAGGCGGGGCACATGTCGGTGAAGCCGGCCAGGCTGGCCGCGATCCGGCGCCGGGAGGCGCGGGAGTCGGCAGCGGTGCTCGGCGTGGATTGGGAAGTGCTGGGGTATCGTGACGGGCGGCTCACGCCGAGCGTGGAGCTGCGGGAACGCCTGGTCGCGGTGATCCGCGCCTGGCGGGCCGACCTCGTGGTCTGCCACCGGCCCAACGACTACCATCCGGACCACCGGGCCGCGGGCCAGGCCGTGCAGGACACGGCGTATATGGCCCTGGTTCCGCTGTTCAATCCCCGTTCGCCGGCGCTGCCGGATAACCCGGTGTACCTGTATTTTTGGGACCGTTTCCGCAGCCCCCAGCCCTTCCGCCCCGATGTCCTCGTGCCCATCGACGGGGAGCTCGGCCTCAAAATCGAAGCCCTTCACCGCATGAAGTCGCAGATGTACGAGTGGCTGCCCTGGACCATGCACGCCCTGGACCAGGTGCCCGGCGGTGAACAGCAGCGCAAGCAGTTCATCAAGGAATTCTACCTCCGCCGCCATCCCGGCGATCCCTACCGGCAGGAGCTGGTTTCCCTCTACGGCCCGCAAGAGGCACGGAACATCGAGTTCTACGAAGCCTTCCAGCTCTGCGAATACGGCCGGCAGCTTACGCCCCTGGAGTTGCACGCCCTGTTTCCCGGGCTGCCTCGCCGCGTCGATCTTTAGGTTCTTAAGGGCGCTGAGGCAAGGGCGGCGGCACGCATTCCTTTCCGACTGGCCGAAAGCAGAACCAGGCCGGCGGCGGCCGGAAGGGCATACAGCACATGGAACAGCGAAAAGCCGAGCTTCTCGATGAGGTAGCCGCCGACCATGCTGCCGATCAGGCTGGACAATCCCCAGCCCAGGGTGTTGGCCACGGCCATGCCCAAGGCGATGCGGGAGCGGGGCACCGTCCGGTTGACGAATTGGATGATCGAAGCCTGAAACAGCCCGAAGGTCAGACTGTGCAGAAGCTGGGCGGCGGCCACGATCCAGAGCACCGGGGCCAGGGCGTAGATGAGCATCCGGACGATCATGGCGGCGAGGGATGCCAGAAACGTGGCGCGCAGCCCCCAGCGGTGAATCAGCCGGCCGGAATAGTAGAACAGCGGAGCCTCGGCCGCCGCGCCGATGGCCCACAGCAGGCTCACGCTTCTCTTCCAGCCCAATCCTTCCTGGACGTAGAGGGAGAAAAAGGAGTTGACTCCGGTCATGGTGAAGGCGCCGAGAAAGATGATCAGTATGCCGAACCAGAATGGACCGCCGAAGCGCGGTTTGGGAGCGTCGGAGCGGCCGGCTTCGGCGGGAACGCTGCACCGGGCCGGGAGAAAGAACATGGCTGCCAGGTAGATCGCCGAAACGACGGCGAAGTTCAGCAGAATCGACAGGGAGGAACTGCTGTCGATCAGCCTGAACAGCTGCAGCGCCAGCGAGCACACGATGAAGCCCAGGCTGCCGAAAAGACGGACCCGGCCGTAGCTGTGGATCGGGTCCGGCAGCTCACGGTTGGCCAAGGCATCCGAAAGGGGGATCAAAGCCCCGTAGCCGGCGCCGATGAACACCAGAAACGGCACGAAGGCCCAGGCGGAGCCGAGAAACTGCAGCGGCACCATGAACAGCACCGAAACCGTCAGGGAGAGCTGCAGGAGCAGACGGTAGCGGCGGGTTCGATCCGCCATCCCGCCGATGAGCAGCGGGCCCGCGATCCCGGCGAAGCGCAGCACGCCCAAAAGCAGTCCCACCTGCGCATGGCTGAAGCCCCTCGCGCGCAGAAACAGCGGGGAGTAGGGGAAGAACACGGCGGTGTTGGCGAACAGGAAAAAGAAGTGCAACGCGAAGCCGCGCATGGGCGGAACTATAGAAGGAAACGCCGTTTGAGGGAAGGGCCGGTCTGGATCGGTTGACCTTTCCCCTGGATGTGATAAAACCTAACCAACGGCGGAGGAACCCTATGGCCTACGAACAGAAGCCCGGAACCCGGATCAAGGAGTGGGACCTGGGGGCGGACCCTCAGGCGCTGATAGAAGCGACCGCGGAGTCGCCGGTCATGTACCGCTGGCTGGGCACGGAGCCCAAAACCGAGCATCCCTTCAACGTGTATGAAGACATCCGCAGCCAGCCCAAGGCCCTGCGGGACACGTTCGCCGTCAATCAGGGGATCCCGCAGCTGGCGCGCCGCCTGCTCCAGCGCGGCTACCGCCGCCTGTTCGGCTATGGTCTGGGCACCTCCCAATACGCGCCCAAGACCGCGCTCGGCGCCTTCTGGCTGTACGCCGGCTGGGATGCCCGGGAGATGGATTCACTGGAATATGCGGGCTTCGGCCCTCCCATCGATTTCACGAATACCCTGGCCGTGGCCTATTCGGGCAGCGGCAGCACGACGGACACGATCCGGGCCGCCGAAAAGATCAAGGCCCAGGGCGCCTATCAGCTGGCGTTCACCAGTG
>Ga0129299_1003438_pt1 | contig 10346 bp, 9 predicted proteins | sample ConPoolayeCmetaG_FD_94477 | JGI IMG/M metagenome (GOLD analysis project Ga0129299, IMG submission 94477) | Hot spring microbial mat communities from California, USA to study Microbial Dark Matter (Phase II) - Cone Pool mat layer C metaG ... | reverse complement strand
GGCCGTGGAGCACATGTCAACAATTCGGCACTATCGTGCCGACCTGGTCTTACCGGCCTATGGCCGGCATCCCAGGCCACGGGCTTTGCCCGTGGTTGTTGACTTATCCGGATATTCGTACGGAAATCTCTGAGAAGAATTATTTTTCGTATTGTCGGGTAAGCCATTTCGTAATCTTCGCATGCCATGGAATGCTTCACCTCTTCAGATTTCACTGCGGGAGACCGTATGAACGAAAAAATCCACCGGCGGCCATTTGCGCATTTCTTCGTAAAAAAATCGATGCAGATACGCATTATCGCCAAGATTCTTTTTGCCATAGTCGTTTCGACGGTGATAACCACCCTTATTCTGACTGTTATCTATACTATGAAATCGCAGCACGGCAGCTTCTACTACATGAGCAATAATATCATGGAAGATCTGAAACTGCACAGCCTTCTGGGCCTCGTGCTTCCCGCCCTTGTGGCCGCACAGATCGCTGGTGTGCTTATTACGCTGGCTATCGGTTTTTTTTTATCACGGAAAATTGCGGTTCCCTTGTATAAAATCGAGCGGTGGGCGGAACAGATTCGACAGGGCAATCTGAAAACATCCCTTGCCTTCCGTGAACCGGAACAGATGCAGGAGCTGACCGACCGGTGCAATTCAATGGCCGCAGCCTACCGCGAAATATTCAACAGCATCCGGCAATCGGTTGAAGTCATTGCGTTAAAAAAGGAAGAACCCACTGCGATAACCGCGGAAACCATGAAGTTGAAGAACATTCTCGAAAAGATACGGTTCTAAAGCGGACCCCGGCGGCTGGATCACGCAAACATATCCTTTGCGCGTTCGAAAACACTTTTCGGCCTGTTTTCAAGCTGCGCAAGTTTTTCGAACAGCTCCCGCTCTTCCCGCCCTAGCTTCTCCGGCGTTTTCACATGAACTTTCACCAATTGATCGCCACGCTCGCTGCCGTGAAGGGCTGGGAGCCCCTTGTTGCGCAGCCTGAAAATCTTTTCCGACTGCGTTCCGGCAGGTATCTTCAAGCTTATTTTTCCGTTGAGCGTCTGAATCGTCTTGGCGGTTCCCAGCGCCGCCTCGGAGAACGAAATGTCTATCTCGCACACGACATCGATACCATGGCGCTTGAGAAAATCGTCTTCTTTCTCCTCAATCAATACGATAAGATCCCCGGCCGGACCGCCCTGCAGGCCCGCATCGCCTTTGCCGGGCACTGTAATATAGTTGCCTTCCGCTACGCCTGCCGGGATATCGACGCTGATGGTGGTCTCTGTCGTGTATCTGCCGCTGCCGTCGCACTGAGGACAGGAGTCTTTTACCGAAGTTCCCATGCCGTCGCAGGCCGGGCAGACGCTCTCCTGGATAACCTGACCAAAAAACGAATTGGCCACCCGCTGAACCCTGCCGCTGCCGCCGCACTGACTACACGTGACTCTCTGGCCGCTTTTCGATCCGCTTCCTTTACATGAAGGGCAGGTATCTTTGCGGCGGACCTTAATCGTTTTGGTAACGCCGTCGTTAATCTCCTGCAGGGTCAACGGAATGCGGACCTGCAAATCATTGCCCCGGATCCCTGTCGAACGCCGCCCGCCGCCGCGCCGGCCCCGCATGCCTCCAAAACCGAAAAGGTCGGAAAAGAATGAATCGCCGCCGAAATCATTCATGAATGCCCTGAGCGCATCGGACAGATCGAACCCGCCGAATCCCTGTCCGCCGAACCCCGCGCCGGCATCGAATGCGGCATGACCGAATTGATCATATTGGGCCCGCTTCTTGGGGTCCTTGAGAACCTCGTACGCTTCCGTCGCCTCCCTGAATTTCTCCTCCGCTTCCTTGTTGCCGGGATTTTTATCAGGATGATATTTGACCGCAAGTTTGCGGTACGCGCTCTTTATCTCCTCTTCCGACGCGCCCTTGGCAACACCGAGAACCTCATAATAATCACGCTTGGCCATATATCCCAATCTACCCACCCTTCAAAGGGGGCGGGGTTCAGGGTTCGGGGTTCAGTTTTTGGAAAAAATCAGCCTATTTGTCATCAACCACTTCAAAATCGGCGTCCACGGCCCCGTCGCTTTTGCGTGTACCGGCATCACCGGTCTGCTGTTGACTCTGGCTGCCTGACGCGCCGCCCGGGGGCGGTCCGCCGGCGGCGCCTCCCGCGCCCTGGGTCTTTTTGTACAGCTCTTCGGCCATCTTGTGAGACGACTTCATCAGCCGGTCAATGCTCTCCTTTATTGCCTTGGTATCATCCGTCTTCATTTTCTCTTTCAAATCGTCAAGCGCAGATTTAATCTGCGCTTTATCCGATTCCGATATCTTGTCGCCAATATCACCAAGCATCTTTTCGGTTTGAATGACGAGATGCTCTGCCTGATTCTTGGTGTCAACCTTCTCGCGCTCCCGTTTATCCTCCTCGGCGTGCATCTCGGCGTCCTTGACCATTTTCTGAATCTCCTGCTCCGAAAGCCCGCTTGAGGACTGAATACGTATCTGCTGTTCCTTGCCGGTGCCGAGGTCCTTTGCGCTGACATTGAGGATTCCGTCGTTGTTGATATCAAACGCCACCTCGATTTGCGGCACGCCGCGCGGCGCCGGCGGAATGCCCACAAGATCAAACTTGCCCAGCAAGCGGTTATGAGCGGCAATCTCACGCTCTCCCTGATACACGAGTATGGACACCGCGGTCTGGTTGTCGCTTGCCGTCGAAAATATCTGGCTTTTCTTGGTGGGAATGGTGGTGTTGCGCTCAATCAGTTTCGTCATCACGCCGCCCAGGGTCTCGATACCCAGCGACAACGGCGTTACGTCAAGAAGCAGCAGATCTTTCACCGACTGGTCGCCGCTCAAAATCCCGCCCTGTATCGCCGCCCCCAGCGCCACCGCCTCGTCGGGGTTGACGCTCTTATTGGGCGCCTTGCCGAAGAATTCCTCAACGCGTTTCTGAATCGCCGGTATGCGGGTCGAACCGCCCACAAGAATCACCTCGTCAATTTGCGACGCCTTCAGGTTGGCATCGGCAAGCGCCTTGCGGCACGGCTCGATGCTGCGTTCGACAAGATGCTCGATGAGCGATTCGAACTTTGCCCGGGTTATGGTTACATCAAGGTGCTTCGGCCCGGCGGCGTCAGCGGTGATAAAGGGGAGATTGATGGATGCCTGCATGGAGGAGGACAGTTCGCATTTCGCCTTCTCGCACGCCTCCTTGAGCCGCTGCAGCGCCATGCGATCGTTGCGCAGGTCGATACCGTTGTTCCGCTTGAATTCATCGGCCACATAGTCGATGAGCACCTGATCAATATCGTCGCCGCCCAGGTGCGTGTCGCCGTTGGTTGAACGCACCTCGAACACGCCGTCGCCGATTTCGAGGATCGAGATGTCGAACGTGCCGCCGCCGTAATCGTACACGGCGATCTTCTGGTTTTTCCTTTTATCAAGGCCATACGCCAGCGAGGCCGCCGTGGGCTCGTTGATGATGCGCTTGACGTCAAGTCCCGCAATCCGTCCCGCATCCTTGGTCGCCTGGCGCTGCGCATCGTTAAAATAGGCGGGCACGGTGATCACGGCTTCGGTCACCGGCTGACCCAGATAATCCTCGGCCGTCCGTTTCATATACTGCAAAATCATCGCCGAAATCTCCGGCGGCGTGTATTCCTTGTCGCCTGCCTTTACTTTCACCGGCTCGTCGGCCCCGCCCACCACTTTGTAGGGTACAATTTTTTCTTCACTCTGAACCTCGTTGTGGCGCCGTCCCATGAATCGCTTAATCGAATAGATCGTGTTTTCGGGATTGGTAACCGCCTGGCGTTTTGCGATTGCGCCGACAAGACGCTCGCCGGTTTTGGTAAAGGCGACCACCGACGGCGTGGTACGGCCGCCTTCGGCATTGGCAATCACGACCGGCTTGCCGCCTTCAAGAACGGCAACACATGAATTCGTCGTCCCCAGATCGATACCGATAATCTTGCCCATAGGTTCTCCTTGTCAGGTATATAAATTTAAATCACTTACTATTCAAAACTCCTTCCGCATCATTTTTTTCCCCGCCCGTCTCCTGCATATCCGGCCTGCCGCTTGACACAACCACCTTCGCATGCCTGATAACCCGGTTGTGCAGACGGTATCCTTTTTCATAGAGTTGGGCAATATGGTCGGCGGCAATCGTATCATGGTTCATCCGCATCATGGCATCGTGTAGCTCCGGGTCGAACGCCTCGCCTTCCTGGCCGAACGGTTGCAACCCGTGTTTCTTCAGTACCGCGTCAAGCTTCGATACGATTAATTTGAGTCCTTCAATGAATTCCGCACTCCCGGCCGCACCCGCGTCTGCCGCACACGCACGCTCAAGACTTTCCCGGACTTCAATAATATCACACATCAGCCGTTCGTTCGCCTGTTCAACCATGCGGTCGTATTCCCGCGCGGTGCGCCGTTTGTAATTGTCGAATTCAGCCATGAGCCTGAGATACTGATCGCGCTGCTCTTGAAGCTGCGCTTTCAGGCCTTCAACAGTCTCTTGCTCTTTATCAGACATTTTTTCTGAGGGCGCCCCCGCATCCGCACCAGGCAACGATTCTTTTTGCGGCGTCTCTCCGCTCTCCTGTGGCTGCTCCCCCCTCTGCTCGTCCTTCAGTGACTCAATATCCACGACATCCTGTTCCTTCTCGACGGTGTCCGTGCCGTTCTCTTCGGTCTTTAGCTTCTGTTGATTCGTCTCTCGCGTCATCCTCTGCCCTTTCCTTTATGCCCGGATGCATTCATGATTATTGTGAAGCCGCATACATTTCCGAAAGCGTGCGGGCCGTATAATCTACCGCCGCAACCAGCAGCGGATACGGCATACGTTTCGGCCCGATTATCCCCAGGCTACCCTCAAGGTGTCCGATCCTGTAGCGTGTTTTTACAATGCTGAATGAACTGAACTGCCCTTTCTCAATTTCGCCGCCAATAGTGACACAGACACGTCCCGGCTCCGCATCGGCCGTATCAAACAGATGCATCAAGAGCTTCTTCTCCTCAAGGATTTCAATGATGGCGCCTACGCGCTCCCGGCCGGCAAATTCCGGCTGCAAGAGCATATTCATTTCTCCTTCCGTATACAATTCCTCCTCGCCCGGATTCGGCTCAAGCACCATCCTGCGAATCGAGGGGATGAAAAGCCGTATGACGCCCAGTTCGAAATCCGCGACATCGCTGAATATCCTGTCCTCTACACTGCATATCTGGTTCAGCGTCATGCCGTAAAAACGTTCGTTGATAATCTGACAGGCATTTTCAAGCACCGACGATGAAATTTCACTCTCCAGCTCCATCACCACCGTCTTTACAAATCCCGTGTCTATCGTCAGATGCACCAGATAGCGGTGCGGCGCAATCTCGTAAATATGGACATGACGGAATACGCCGTTATGGAGCCGCGGGGCGAGAATAACGCCCAGCTGGTTTGTGGCCTTGCTCAAAGCCTTTGACGTAGCCTCCATCAGGAGGTGAAGGTCGGATGGAGCAACAACAGCCAGCGATCTGCGAATAACCTCCCGCATCCGTTTCGGAACCGTTCCCAACCGCATCAGGCCATCGACATAATGACGGTATCCTTTATCGGTAGGAATGCGGCCGGCGGACGTATGGGGGTGGGTGATAAGTCCCTTTTCTTCCAGATCCCCCATGATATTGCGGATGGTGGCTGCCGACAACTTGAATTTCATTTTCTTCGCAATGAAACGCGAGCCCGTCGGCGATGCGCTCATGATATAATTTCTGACAATCTCCTCAAGTATCTCGGTTTCACGCCGTTGAAGTATTATCGGGGATTCGCCTGCCATACCATCGTGCCTTCTGCGAAAATCCGACCGCACACCGCGTCTCCTGCTCGGACACACGGCTGCGGGAAGCATGTATCTCTCCCCGCAGCCGCAAGAACTTTCATCCGGAATATAATCGCGTATGACGCGATTACATCATGCCTCCCATGCCTCCCATGCCGCCCATGCCGCCCATACCTCCCATGCCGCCATGACCGCCCATTTCAGGCGCTTCTTTCTCCTCCTTGGGCCGTTCGGCGATGATACATTCGGTGGTGAGCACAAGGCCGGCGATGCTGGCGCCGTTTTCAAGCGCCGTCCGCGTGACCTTGGTCGGATCGATGACGCCCGACTTCAGCAAATCTTCATACTGATCCGTATACGCATTATACCCGTATCCGCCGCTGTGTTTCTTGACCTCGTTGAGCACCACCGATGCTTCAAGTCCGGCGTTTGCCACGATCATGCGCAGGGGTTCCTCGATTGCACGACGGATGATGTCGACGCCGATCTGCTCATCGCCGTCAAGTTTCAGGCCATCCAGGGCTTTGGAGGCACGGACTAGCGCCACGCCGCCGCCGGCCACGATACCTTCTTCGACAGCAGCCCGGGTCGCGTGCAGCGCGTCTTCCACCCGCGCCTTCTTTTCTTTCATCTCGGTCTCGGTAGCTGCGCCGATATTAATGACGGCAACGCCGCCCGCCAGTTTCGCGAGCCGTTCCTGCAGCTTTTCCTTGTCGTAATCCGACGTGGTTTCCTCAATCTGTTTCCGTATCTGGTTGACACGACCCTTGATATCCGCGGTTTTACCGGCGCCCTCGACGATGGTGGTATTTTCCTTGTCGATGGTAACCCGCTTCGCCTTGCCCAGCGAATCGAGCGTTGTATTTTCAAGCTTGAATCCAGCTTCCTCGGAAATAACAATGCCGCCGGTGAGGATGGCGATATCCTCAAGCATCGCCTTGCGGCGATCGCCAAATCCCGGCGCTTTCACGGCTGCCACTTTCAGGGTGCCGCGGAGCTTGTTGACCACAAGGGTGGCGAGCGCTTCGCCTTCCACTTCCTCGGCAATAATCAACAGACTCTTGCCCGTCTGCGCGACTTTTTCAAGCAGCGGAAGCAGATCCTTCATGGCGCTGATTTTTTTATCATGAATCAGAATAAGAGGCTCATCCAGCACCGCTTCCATGGACTCCGCATTCGTAACGAAATACGGAGAAATGTAGCCGCGATCAAACTGCATCCCCTCCACCAGCTCAAGAGTCGTTTCGATACTCTTGGCTTCCTCAACCGTGATGACGCCGTCCTTGCCAACCTTATCCATTGCATCGGATATGAGCCGGCCGATCTCGGTATCGTTATTTGCGGAGATTGTTCCCACGCTCGCAATCTCACTCTTGCCGGAGATTGGTTTTGAATCCTTTTTAAGCTGCTCGACAACGGCCTTGACCGCCTTGTCGATACCGCGTTTGAGCGCCATCGGGTCCGCGCCGGCCGTCACATTCTTGATGCCCAGGTGGGCGATTATCTGGGCCAGCACCGTCGCCGTCGTCGTTCCGTCGCCCGCCACATCGGATGTTTTCGACGCGACTTCCTTGAGCATCTGCGCGCCCATGTTCTCGAACTTGTCTTCAAGCTCTATTTCCTTCGCCACCGTCACGCCGTCCTTTGTCACGGTCGGCGAGCCGAAACTCTTATCGAGCACGACATTGCGTCCCTTCGGCCCCAGCGTTACGCGGACCGCGTTCGCCATGATGTCTATGCCGCGAAGCAGCTTGTCGCGTGAAATCGTATCGAATGCCAATTGTTTCCCTGCCATGGTAACACTCCCGTGTTAAAGAATGTGATAGATTTGTTATCAAGCCGAAACGCACAAATTCTGCGCACGATTAAATAACCGCCAGAATATCACTCTCCCGCATTATCAAATACTCTTCTCCATCAACGGTGACTTCGGTTCCCGAATACTTGCCATACAATACCTTGTCACCCGCTTTCACCGTCATATCGACTGTTTTACCGCTGTCGGCAATTTTACCCGGCCCCACGGCAATCACTTCGCCCTTTTGGGGCTTTTCCTTTGCATTGTCCGGAATGATAATGCCCCCCGCGGTTTTCTCTTCCGCTTCCAGAGGCCTGACAATCACCCGATCCGCCAATGGCTGTAACTTCATACACACTCCTCCTTTTTAATTTTTTATACGTATTCGGATAAACAAAATTCCGCCGATATTAGCACTCATCAAAAAAGAGTGCTAACAAAATTATATTCCATGCATGGCGCTGTCAAGATGTTTTTTGCGATTATTCTACGTTAACCCCCGCCAAAGTCTTCACAACCTTTGTAATGCATTTAAGAATGGCTTTTCGCAAACCGATAATTTATTATATAAGAAAGAGATAGGCCGACAACAGCAATAGGTACGGAGAGGACTATGGCGCTTGATATATCCAAGGCAGCGGACTTTTTTAAATTCAGTGAAAAAGAAAAGAAAATCATTAAAATCGTCTTTTTTTTCTCCTTCGCCGCATGCATAATCGCCGTGGGCGCGACATGGGGTGTCATGAAACTGCGCCTCCACCAAACTATCAATATCACAACGCTGAATGAAACGCCGACTGATATGATGGGAATATTTGAGAAAAAGCGCGACCTCATTTCCATAGATATCGACGCGCACCGTTTTGCCGCCCGGCATTTTACCCGGACCAACCAGCCCCAGAAAGCCATCCCGCACCTGCTTCGTCTTTTATCGGTGATTAAATACGACCGTATCGAGCGATTCGAACTCGCAAAGGCATATCTCGACGCCACTCAGTATGACAAGGCACTCTCATTGCTGACAGAGCTGAACGAAGAAAAAAACCGCGATAGTCTCTCAGAATCAATTGCCGCAGTATACGGACTGGCGCTTTTCCACAACAATCAAATAGAACACAGCATTCAGACCCTCGATAATGTGCTGCGGCAGTATCCGCAATCTGCAGAAGCATATTGCTACCGCGGGCAGGTGGAAGCGGCGGTAAACAGTTCATCCCCCAGCGCAATAGAATATTTCAAAAAGTCCCTTGAGCTGAAACCGGATTACACCGAGGCCATGTATCAATGGGCGCGGTTTCTCATGAACAAGCCGGCTCATGCGAATCAGGATCTGGATACCGCGCGCCTGCAGCTTTCACGCATCCTGGAAGTCGAACCCCTCAATCCCAAAGTCCATGCCCGCCTTGGAATGGTGTACTATTATTTCGGACAATGGCCGCTTGCCGAAAAGGCATACCGCACCGCCCTGGCGCTCAATCCCGGCGATTTCAACACGCGCTATAACCTCGGTGAATTGTACTATACCATGTATTGGAACAGCGTTGATATTACCGAAGATCAGAGAAAGGCATTACGGAAAAAAGCGGCCGCAGAATTCGATACAACATTAAAAATTAATACCACCCATGCTGACGCCTGCTTTAAGCTGGGGCTTATTTCACTTGAAGCAAACATGGTGAATGGAGCGGTTGAGTATTTAAATAAAGCCCACGCGCTGGAGCCCAAAAATATCCGCTTCCTTCTCCAGCTCGCCGTTGCCTATGAAAAGCAGGATAATAAAAATGAGGCGGTAAGGGTATATAACTCAATTCTTGATATTGACCCGATAAACGAAATAGCAAAACAAAAGCTCAAGCTTCTCACAAGATATTTTGAATAACACCTTGATTCGGTTTGAAGGTACCACAATATATTGTACAGCCAAAACGCTAAACACCTATGATAACATTTTTTCCGGCCGATGGTAAAAAAACTATTGCTTTTAATTCGCAATTGTATATTTTTAATGCATTGATAGAGTGTGTATTACATAAGAAATACCCATTCACTACTAATCGATCTACTTTGGATAGGGAGTCTCGGCCATGGGAAATATCACGAAGAAGGATCTTGTCGAAAAAATCGCCGACACAACCGGGCTGACGCAGGTGGACACAAAAATAGTTGTCGAGAGCTTTCTCGAAGCGGTGTCGCAGGCGCTTCAGAGAGGCAACAACATTGAAATCAGGGGCTTTGGAAGATTCAAGATAAAGAAAAAAAGAGCTCGTCTCGCGCGCAATCCACGCACCAATGAACGGATACACGTAAAGGCTGGATATAAGCCGATTTTTGAATCATCGCGGGAACTGTGCAAGCGGGTAAACAACGCGTATATAGCGGAGCAAAACAACGCAGCGCCTGCTCCTGCGGCTTAAAAACGGCTCCCGACTATTTCCGCTTCGATTTCCACATTTCTAGTGCAGCTTCCTTAAGCTGGGCATACCATTGTTTTATCTCTTCAGATGAGACTCCAAGCTCGTCGGCGACCGTTTTAATATTTTCACCGCACTCGACACGCGCAACCGCATGCCACCGATCGCGCGGAGCGACCTCGACGGCCTGTCCGCCCCCGGTGGCGTCTTCTCGTACCTCAACCGCTTCCCCGCCGCTCAGTTCAGATGCACTGACCACGAGATTCTTGCCCTGTTTGGCGGCGTCCCATGCCCTCTCAAGAAGAT
>Ga0129299_1003437_pt1 | contig 10348 bp, 9 predicted proteins | sample ConPoolayeCmetaG_FD_94477 | JGI IMG/M metagenome (GOLD analysis project Ga0129299, IMG submission 94477) | Hot spring microbial mat communities from California, USA to study Microbial Dark Matter (Phase II) - Cone Pool mat layer C metaG ... | reverse complement strand
GTTATCAACGAGCCTCGGAGCGCTCAACGGCCGCGGACGCAAAAGGCCATCGTGTATGGCTGTCAATGAGTATCGGGAGCTGGCCATGACTGTAGCCCTGTTTGCCCAAAAACCAGGCGAGATTCTGATCATTTTCGGGATCTTCGCGCTGGTGATTTTCGGCCTTGTGGTTTTGGCCGTAATCGCCCGGTATTTTAGGTTCCTGATTCAATCGTATTCGACGGGCGCGGGCATTGGGCTTTTTGACCTTTTGGGGATGACCTTTCGCAAAGTCAACCCGGCCGTCATCCTGCGCAGTAAGATCATGGCCATTCAAGCCGGTTTGGGAGAAGCCGACGGAATCACTACCAGGGCATTGGAGGCGCATTACCTGGCCGGCGGCAATGTGCCGCTAGTGATCCGTGCGATAATCGCCGCCCACAAGGCCAAACTGGTCGACCTGAACTTCAAGCTTGCCACAGCCATTGACTTGGCGGGACGCAACGTGCTGGAGGCCGTGCAAACCAGCGTCTACCCGAAGGTGATCGACTGCCCCGCACGTGGCTCTGCCAAGGAGTTCCTGGAGGCTGTGGCCAAGAACGGGATTCAATTGAAGGTGAAGGCGCGGGTGACGGTGCGGGCGAACCTGATGCAGGTGATTGGCGGGGCGACGGAGGAGACGATCATCGCGCGCGTTGGGGAAGGCATCGTCAGCGCAATCGGTTCTGCGGAAACCCATCTGGAGGTGCTTGCCAATCCCAATCTGATCTCCAAGAAAGTCCTGGCTCGGCGGCTAGACTCGCAGACTGCTTTCGAGATCGTCTCCATCGACATTGCCGATATCGACGTTGGAGACAACATCGGCGCGCGGCTCCAGGCGGACCAGGCGGAGGCGGACATGCGGGTAGCGCGGGCGAAGGCCGAAGGCCGCCGCGCCCAGGCCGGCGCTCAAGAACAGGAGAACGTCGCCCTGATCGAGGAGAACCGCGCCCGACTGGTCCAGGCCGAGGCCGAGGTTCCCAAGGCCATTGCCCAGGCGTTCCGGGAAGGGACGTTGGGAATCCTGGATTACTATAAGCTGCGGAACGTCCAGGCCGACACAGAGATGCGCACCGCCATCGCCCGCACCGGCCTGGCCAGCCCGCGGGGAGCACAAGCCTCATGACCCTTCCCAGCACATTTTTGGTCGTCGCGGGCATCGCGGAACTGAAGATCCTGATCGCGGTTGTCGTGACGGTGCTCATCTTGTTGGCCAATGCGCTGTCGAGAATGCGCGATTGGCAGGCGCGGCCGAAGCGCGGCAATCTAGGCCGGGTCAACCCGGCCGGTCGGAACCCTGGCGGGCGAGAGCCCTTGGCCGAAGAGATCAGCGACTTTCTCCGCCGGGCGGTACAGCGGCGGGCCAAGTCTGCGAAGGCGCCGGGCGCGCAGCCGTCACACCCGCCGGGCGGACGCCCAATCCGGCCCCAACAAAGCGGCCGCGCCGACCAGCCTGCCGAGGCCGTCGTGCTCTACGTGGAGCCCGACGGCGGCGTTGCCGAGCACGTACGCCAGCGCATGAAAAGCGACTTCGGCCAAATGCCCCACTTGCAGACCGAGGTCGCCCAAGCTGACGAGAAGCTGGAAAGCCACTTGCATCAGGTCTTCAACCACGAAGTGAGCGGGCTAAGCCGGGTTCCGGGCGAAACGGCGCAGTCCGCCGCCGGCATCGGGACAGGCGCGCCGGACTCCCAAGCCGCGCCTGCGTTGGCCGCTTCGCTCGCCGCCATGCTCGCCGATCCCACGATGTTGCGCCAAGCCGTCTTGCTCCACGAAATCCTTGGTCGGCCTGAGCACCGATGGACCTGATAGCTCGCCGCTGTCGTGCCGGCGCTATGGATCGCTTTGCGGTGCAGTGGCTCGTGGGTGAGCGAGGGACGAATCCCTATCCGCTGCCGTCTGAGACGAATCGCCGTACTGCGTAGGTAGACAACGGCGCGGCGGCTTGCGTTTCAGGCGTGGCTTCCCATAATTAGGCGGTATTGACCGTCCAACTATGTACCCGTGAGGTTTTTCGACTTGATGACTTGGGAGGTCGCCATGAGGAAGCTGCTTTCGCCCTTGAGTGTCGTGGGTCTGTTCGCCGCGGTGTGGATTGTCTGCCAGGCTGCTGGAGGTGCCGACCAGGTTCAGAAAAAGGAGCGGGTCTTCGAGCTGCGGACCTACGTGACGCATCCGGGCAGGCTGGCTGATCTGAACAAAAGGTTCCGCGAACACACCTGCCGGCTATTCCAGAAGCACGGGATCGAGCTGGTCGGCTTCTGGACGCCTACCGACGGCCCACAAGCGGAAGACACGCTCATCTACGTCGTGGCCTTCCCCAGCCTGGAGGCCCGCGAAAAGGCGTGGAAAGCATTCAAGGACGACCCCGAGTGGAAGAAGGCATTCGCCGAGTCGCACAAATCCGGCGTGATCGTAAAGCAGATCGAAAGCCGACTGATGAAGCCGACCGACTACTCGCCAATCCGTTGACGCGGTGCCCGTTCGTCGACGCGGCGACAGAGGGCCTTGCCTGTTTGGGTGTCGGCTTTGCGGGGATAGCCGGAGGACGGACATCCCGCGCGCCGATAATCCGCCAAGTGGCGTCCAAGAGGCCGAGAGGCCGTCTTCCAGGATCATGCAAAGCTGCTAAGCCGCTATTTTTCTCCCGGCAAGAGCAGGCGTGGGCGCTGGATTTGTTTGGGCAGATCGACCCACTGGCTCGGCCCGACCAGCCCGATGCGGCTGGCGTCAATCGGCTGAAAGCCGAGTTTTAGTGCGGGCGAATCGGCCTGGAGGCGGAAGTCGAAGCGCTGGGGCGCGACGAACTTCGGATCGGCGATGATCGAGCCGGCGTCATGGCCTTTCTTCTGCCACGCTTCAAGCGACAGGCCGCCGGGGAAGGTGACTTTACCGCGGGCATTCCAGTAGCAGTTGCCCTCCAGCAGGAAATTGCCGTCCGACCAGTTGCCGGCGAGCAGGTCGCCCTGATCGTAGTAGATGATGTTGCGCTGGAGCGTGAACGAGCGGTGCGGCTCTTGGCGGCTGCGCACCACTTGGCCCCGCGTAGCTGAGAAGGCCAGAATGTTGTTCCGCACGATGTTTTCCCGGCCGTAGTGCTGGTGGAAACACCCGTCCTTGGTACGATAGACGATGTTGTTCTCCAGCAGGATACCCGTGCTTCCTTCGTCGGTGTAAAGCCCCCAGCCGCCATAGGAATAGGCGAGCACATCGTGGATCAGGTTGTAGCAGAGCCGGGTGCCGGGCGAGACGCCGAGGGTGTAGATGCCGCCCATGTCGCTGAGCTGGCCCCAGCCCAGGTGGTGGATGTGGTTGTGCTCGATGGCGTTATGATGGGCTGAAGAGGGCGCGTACCCCCAGCTCCACCCCACGGAAACACCTGTGTAATAGAAGTCGCAAATCTCGCAATGCTGCACCTTGTTGTAGGAGCTTTGGCCGATCCAGACGCCGACGGCCGTGTGATAGACGTGCCCGCCGTCATGAATGAAGCAGTTGAAGACCTCGTTGCGTTCGGCCTGGAGTTCGACCTGGGCGGGGAGTCTGGTTTCGCCCAGGCGCACTCCCCCACCTCCTAGGTCATAAAGGTGGCACTGCTCCACGCGGTTGTCTTTGCAGCCTTGCTCAAGCCACAGGCCGTAGCCGCCGACATGGGCGATTTCGCATCGCCGGAAGGTGCAATGGCGTGCGCCTCGGGCGAAGATGGCCGCCGTCTTCAGACTGGCCATAGCCTGCCCGTCAACCGGCTCCGCCCGGGGCATTACCCAGTCGGCGTGCTGAAACGAAAGACCCTCGAAAACCACATGGCTGACCATCTTGCCGGCGGCGGGATCACCTTCAAGTCGCAATAGATCTTCGGGCACTGGGGCGACGGTTTCGATTGTGGCCATGTCTTCGCCCGGGCGCGGATAGTAGCTGACCTGCCCCTTTTTGCAGTCCAAATACCATTCCCCGGGCGCATCCAGTCCTTCACGCACGAACTCGACGTAGTAGCGCTGGTTCTTTTCCCAATAGCCCATGGGCCAGCCGCTAGGCGCTGTAAATGTCACCAGTCGGCTCGCGGGGTCCAGTGCCTTCACGCGGTGGCGCGACGTGGTCCACGAGTGGTAGACGACTACGACCAGCTCGTCCAAATCAGCCCACGCCTTCAGGTCGTTCTCTTGGTAGTGCAACGAGATCTTGGTGGCTGGATCTTTGCGCGCGGCATTGCGGTCCTTCGGCACGACTCCAGGTCCGGTGGCACGGAATGTTTCGAGATTGGGGATGCGTGCGGGCGTGGCTCGGCGCCCGGCCACGAACAGTTGGCGAAAATCCCGACCGCGCAGCACAGCCGGCACTTGGGCGGTCCAGAGCGAACCGTCCGCTTTTTTCCATCCGGTAATCGGTACTCCCCCGCTGACGACCGGCTTCTCGCCAGGCCAGGCAGCATAGGTGATGGGCGAGTCCTTTGTGCCCGAGTCATCGGCGGTGAAAACGATTGGTTCCGCGATCCGATAGACACCGCCTCGGATCATCACGTGAATCGGCTTGGAAAGCGGCCCTTTGGCCTTGAGCCGGCGGATGGCGTCTCGCGCACCCTGGAGCGTAGCCAACGGGCCGTCGCTACCGTCGGGTCTTGCCGCGGGCAGTTTGCCCGACCAGGTATCCTTGCCGTCCGGGGCCACGTAGAAATCGGCCGGCGGCTCCCCGGCAGATCCAGCAGAAGCCAGAAGCAATGCCAATACCACCGCGTGCAGGAGCCATCGCTCGCACATAGTGAGTCTCCTTGTGTGTTGCGCCTGCGTGCAAGATTCTGAGAAATGGCCAACTCCGTAGCTTGAGAACACAACGGGCAGAACGTCCCCCAAAATCCTACCCGCCTGACGCGGGCGCGCACAAGTACCGGTAGATGACCTGCTGATCGTGGACGATCGTCGCAGCACGGCCGTCTCAGGCGCTGCGCCAGAACGACCCTCCGGGCAAGATGCCCGCGCTTCACTATCCAACCTTTCCCGGACGATAGGCAAACTCCAGCCGCAGCCTGCCCTGCGCGCAACGCAGTTTCACCGGCCCACAGGTCTCTTGGCAACAGAGCACCGCCAGCGGCCTTTCGGGGTGCCGACTTTTGCTGGCGATTGCCCGCGCCAACTCTTCCTTGTCGTCCCAGTCTTGCCAATAGCAGCAGAGTGCATCATTGTGATATGGTCCCCAAAGGAAGTCATGGTGGCGGGGGCCTGGCAAATAATAGAGGCAGGGCGCTTCCGCCTGTTCGGCCATTTGTTGGGTCTGCCGGACTAACTGCTGCGACATCCTCTTGCGCAAAGAAACCCATAGGCCGACTCTGCAACGTCCGATCCAGGCGACGGTTCGGGTGCTCGTCTCGGCCGAAAGGGAGGCAACCTTCGAAAACCAGGCGGCCGAACAGCCCAAATTGGTTACACTGGAAAGAGCATATTCCGCCGCGAACTGGGTGGCGCCCTTTAAAGCGCCGTGCCTTGGGGATACCGACTTTTTCCCAGGATTCCCAACGGCATCCAACTGGCGGCAGAGCGCCGCCTTGTTCAACCCCTTCTTGGTGGCGGCCGACCACAAGTGTGGCCGCGTTAAGCCGAGCATGAGGTAGTCCTTTGCTGAGTCCGTCCCGGTTACAGGAGTTACTTAGCGGCCGTCGCCGTGGTCTATTGCCGGCGCTGGCCCGAGCAGTGTTACGGTTTGCGGAGATCCCTTACGCGGCAGCCATCCGTTACCGAAACTACCGTTACGACACGGGGGCCGCCCGGATCCAGCGGATTGCGGCATGCGTAGTGAGCGTAGGGAATCTGACGCTGGGTGGGACGGGCAAGACGCCCATGGTGGAATGGCTAGCAGAGCATTTCCGAGGCTGCGGCGTGGGCGTCGCGGTGCTCAGCCGCGGCTACGGGTCGGAAGGTGGCCGACCCAACGACGAGGCCCTGGAACTAAAGGAGAAATTACCGGAGGTGGCGCATTTGCAGAGTGCCGACCGGGTGGGGGCCGCCCGCCGTGCCCTGATCCAGACGGGTTGTCGCGTCATTCTGCTCGACGATGCCTTTCAGCATCGCCGAATCGCCCGCGACCTCGATATCGTCTTGCTCGACGCCCTGGAGCCGTTCGGCTTTGGGCATTTGTTCCCCCGGGGGTGGCTTCGTGAGCCCATTGAGGGCCTGCGAAGGGCGGATGTAGTGGTACTGACACGCGCGGACTTGGTTTGCGCATCGCGGCGCGAGCAGATCCGCGCGCAGGCCGGCAAGTATGCACCGAAGGCTATCTGGGCAGAAGCCATACATGCCCCTCAAACGCTACGGAACTCAACCGGCTGCCAAATGTCCATCGACTCGCTGAAGGGCAAACCCGTTGCGGCGTTCGCAGGGCTGGGCAACCCCGCCGGCTTCCGCGGCACCCTCGCTAACTGCGGTTACCGCGTCGTGGAGTTTCGCGAATTTGCGGACCATCACCGGTATTGTCGGCAAGACATCGAGACTCTGGCCGGTTGGGCAGAAGACCTCAAGGTCGAGGCCGCCGTCTGCACCCAAAAAGACCTGGTGAAGCTAGGCGTCCAGCGACTGGGCTCAGTGCCGTTGTGGGCCTTGACGGTTCGCCTGGAGTTTATGGCGGGCGAGGAGGCGGTGCGAGCGAAACTTCGGGCCATACTGGCAGGCGAAGGAACTGCCGACTCGTAGCTTTCGCGCCATCCAGTGGCGTTTGAGGGCGAATCTCCAGGGTCGCGCTTAGCAGTGTGTTCGCGTTTGTGCGTTTCCGGGATTATCCAATCTCTCCAGTTCAGCAAGAACCGCCTCGTGAGAACTGCGCCGTCGGTCTTTCATCCCGTATCTCAAGAACACGCGAAAACCGTTGCACCGCCCGGACCTCTCGCAGAGGATCGTTCGTGAATGCCTTGGTTGGCTTTATTGCGCCGCCGTGTTCGTGACGATAATTGGAACACCACGGCCCAAGAATACTTTGTGGGTTCTTGCTCCCGGTGATCTCTCCCGACGCGGTGTTTCGTTGCTCGACCCCTAGGCCACCATGCTCGGTTCCCTGGCGGACGGTGGCAGGCGCACGGCCTAGGTGGCGGTTTTGGCTTTGGAATGGGACGGGCTGTGGACGTCTAATACCCATCCCCGAGACCAGGTTGGCCCCGCGTGCTACTGGTGTAGTGGTCCGCCGTTTTCAGGAAGTACCGCGGTCCGGTCCAGAGTCCCCATTTCCCCACGTTGTTTCATACCATTCAGCTTCCTGGCTTTGAAACTCCATGACGCTCGGTGTTTTCCTTCCATCCGGGTTGGGCGAGTTGGTGATGGCCACCCCCATGCTTCGTGCGCTCAGAAAGCATTTTGGGCCGAAGACCCGTCTGGTGGGGATTTCGCCCTCGCGGTGGGGCCAATTGCTTGAGGGTACAGCGTGGCTTGATGAACAGTGGCATTTCGCTACGCAACGGGAAAACCAACAATGCAGGGATTGGACGCTCCTGCGCCAAATGCGCGAAGCACGGTTCGAGACGCTCCTGCTTTGTTCGCCCTCGCTTCACGCCCATACGCTGGCTTGGCTGTCGGGCGCGAAGGAGCGGGTAGGCTATGCGTATCCTGGAGGGGGCCGCCTACTTACGAAAAAACTTACGTGGTCGGCCAATGGTCGGCCCGCTGGTTACTCCAAGGTGGACTTGTACTTGCGTCTGGCCGAAACCGTTGGCTGCCCGGCCGAACCAACCGCCCTGGAACTCGGAACACTCCAGCGGGATGAGAACTCAGCCGACGAACTGTATCGAGAGTTGGGACTGCCCAGCGACGCTTCTACCGTACTGCTAAACCCGGGAGCATCCGAGGGCTCAGCCAAGCTTTGGCCAGTTGAGCGTTTCGCGGAACTCGCCCGCTCGATTGCCAATGAACTGCAAATCGACGTGTTGGTCCTTTCTACCTCCAGGTCTCGGCAGATCAGCGGGGAGATCATTCGTCGGGCGGGAAACGCCAGGGTTTTCTCATTGGCCGACTTTGCCCTTGATTTGGGTACGCTTAAGGCCGTCATTCGGCGGGGACGAGTCATGGTTTCCGGGGACGACCCCATAAGGTTCGTCGCTGCCGCTTTTGGGAGGCCTGTTATCAGCTTGTTCGGGCCCACGTGTGCGGAGCCGAAACTCCCGTTTGTGCGGTCTGTCAACCTTGCCTCTGACGTGGCTTGCAGGGGCTGCCAAAACCGGGTCTGCCCACTAAAGCACCAGATGTGCATGAAAACCATCTCTGTAGAAACGGTTTACGGCGAAGTGGCCAAGGTTCTCGAGGAGAGCTTGGCTGTCTGCGCGGCTTGACGATTTGCAGCTTGACGCCCTAGACTCCCATTTGCCGCCGCAAGGGGCTGCTCAAGCTGGTGGACATTAGCAAGCCAATGTGCGCTGCGGATCCCGGGGCCGGGGAAGCAGCCTTCTTGGCCCGATACCCCCGCCGGCGAAGGGGGTGTGGTTCTTCTCCAAGAAGAACGGTTCAGAAACGCAGGTCATCCGCCCGGCATGCCGGGGTGACATGCGGCACAACCGTCGAGGGGTATACATTGCGGCCCGAATGAAGCCAACGCGCTAAACGGATTTATGTCCCGCGCAGGCCAGAGTGAGGCGTTTTTGCGAACGAAAACGGCCCGTTTCTGTTCGCGCACGGCACAGTACGGCATTGTCTTGTGGTTGCCGGGCCTTAGCATGAGAGCACACCCACCTTGCGTGGGCAACCTGAGTGGTCTGCCGCCGCTAGTATTTGCCGACCACAAACTCCGTATTGGTTGTTGGGCGCAGCGACTCCCTCAGGTCGTATACAATAAATAGGGTTCGTAAAATAGGGTTCGTGAGTAGATCCTGGGAGGCAGGCACGGTCGTCGAGCAGGGAACGACTCGCCCATGTCTGGAATCTGTCCTGCCGGGGATGGTCCACCGGTTTATCCGTCCCTGTTCCCGGATGCACTAGATGGGCGGTGCGCGGATCCGTCGGATGTAGGCCTTGCTCGCATGGCTTAGCAGGATTGGGGGATGCCTTAGCACACCGTTTCTGGTAGACTATCGCGTCATGGAATCATTGCAAGGGCATTTGCTGGTTGCTTCACCGCACTTGCGAGACCCGAATTTCGCCCAAACAGTGGTCTTTCTGATACACCACAGCAAGGAGGGCGCCTTCGGGGTGGTGCTAAACCGTCGGGCGGACAGTACGGTTCAAGAGTTGTGGGAAAAAATCGGGGAAGGACCTTGCGAATCGCAGGAGTACGTCCACGTGGGCGGACCGGTTTCCGGCCCGCTGATGGCCTTGCACGGCGACGCGGAGCTGTCCGAGATGGAGGTAATCCCGGGCGTGTACTTCGCTGCGCAGCGAGACCATTTGGAGCGATTGTTGCGCCAGTCTGGAGGGCCGTTCCGGTTGTTTGTCGGCCATGCAGGCTGGGCCAGCGGCCAGCTCGAGGGTGAGCTTCGGCAGGGTGCCTGGTTGACCACCCCCGCCTCGGCGCAGCTAGTCTTCGACGATGATGCTGATCTGTGGCGCCGTGTTACCCGGCACATAGGCAACTCTCTCCTGAAGTCGGCCTTGAGAGTCAGCGAGCTTCCGCCGGACCCGACCATGAACTAGACTTTGAGCCGGTCCCAAGACTCCTTGTAGCCCAGCCATCTTGGCTGGTGTGCAGCAGGGCCAATGCGCGTGCTGCGTCTGTGGGGTCTGAGAACCAAACCGAATTGAGAACCAACCAGTTGCCCGTGTCTACCTCTCTTGGCCCGCAAAGTCCGCGTACGGCGCCCCCCTGTCCAGTGGAACTCTGAGCGGAGATGTGACCCGCTCTTGTTACCCTTGGTTGGCCTTTTCGGGCAACATCCGGTGATCTGGCTGAGTTGCCCAATTGGCAAGACTGGAAGAAGCCGACTCGCCAGGACGATCGACCAGCAGCGATGGGCGTGCAATTGGCGGCTGATCGGTTGCCCTCTGCGCGTGTTTTGGCTTTTTATTTGGCGGGCGTTTGCGGCTTTTTGGTTGGGAGTTGACCTGGCGTTACACTGTGTCGCCTTTCAAGTCGACAGCTTTTCGTTGCCAAAGGAATGCAAAACAGCGCCGCGCTGCGTGAACATGACTGAAATTGCCCCGCTCTTTATAACCGCGACTGCGGATCATTCCGTCGCGGCGCGTTCGCCCAAAAGCGCAATGATCTCGCGGCTGACTTCCTCGACCGACCGGCCGGTCACATCGACCGTTTGCCAGCCGTGCTCCTCACAGAGGCGATCCGCGTAAAGCAGCTCATGGCTGATTTGCTGCGGCGAGGCATAGGATTGTTCAGGAATGGCGCCCATTTTCGCTCGGGTGCGTCGCAGCTCCAACAG
>Ga0129299_1003434_pt1 | contig 10351 bp, 5 predicted proteins | sample ConPoolayeCmetaG_FD_94477 | JGI IMG/M metagenome (GOLD analysis project Ga0129299, IMG submission 94477) | Hot spring microbial mat communities from California, USA to study Microbial Dark Matter (Phase II) - Cone Pool mat layer C metaG ... | reverse complement strand
GATGGGACCTCGAATGTGGTGTATGACGAGTCGGGGACGGTGTACTGCTACGACAAGGTGAGCGAGCCGCCGGTTCGTCACCGGATGTCGTACATCGGTCACGAGCCGCAGCGCAAGACGATCGGTGAATCCCGACGGGTCCTGCTAAAGTAACTTGCTCATGTTCCCTGTCGGGCCGGTGGTCGGTCCGCGGCGGGGACCTCAACGGAAACGAACCGACTGGAGGACATCATCATGGCGGGCGAAGTTTCTCGACGGAACGCATTGAAGATGGGGGCGGTGGGTGCTTTGGCCACGGCCGCGGGATGTGCGCAGCCGAAGGGCGAAACGGGTGCGGTACCGGTCCAGGCGCACAAGGGCAAGATGCCCAAGCCGATCGCGGCCGGTGAGAAAGTCCGCGTGGGGTTCATCGGCACGGGCGGTCGGGGGCGCGGTCTGCTGGAGGCCATGCTCAACAACGACAAGGCCGAGGTCGTCGCCATCTGCGACATCACCCCGAACAACCTCCGGGCCGGGCTGGAGATGGTCGAGAAGAAGTCCAACAAGAAGGCCGACGCCTACGACAGGGGTCCCGAAGACTACAAGCGGATGCTCGAACGCGACGACCTGCACGCCGTGGTGATGGCCACGCCGTGCAATCTGCACGCCGCGATGTTTCTAGATTCGATCCGCGCGGGCAAGCACATCTACGGTGAGAAGCCTATGGGCATCACCGTGAAGGAGCTGGACGACGTCTGCAAGGCCGCCGAGGCGAACCCGAAACTGGTCGTTCACGTGGGGTTCCAGTGGATGGTCAACCCGCGGTTCATCGAGGCCATCCAGCGCGTGCATGCCGGTGAGATCGGCGACCTGGTCGAGGGCCGGTTCGCCCGGCACAACGGCGCCAGTCCGCTTCGGGGGTGGTTCAGCCACCGCAAGGAGAGCGGTGACTGGATGCTCGAACAGGCCTGCCACGAATTCAACGTCATGAACTGGTTGACGGGGGGACATCCCCTGCGCGCCTTCGCGCTGGGGCGGCGCGACATCTGGGTGGAAGGCGAACCGGGGCGCGACGTGACCGACTTTTACTCGGCGGTCATCGAATACCCGAACCACGTCATCGTGAACTACAGCCACGACTGGCACAGCCCGGCCGGTCTGACCGGCATGGACCTCAAGGCCGTCGGCATGAAGGGGTCGATGGACATCTTCGGCGGGCGGTTTGCCTATCGCGACTCGAAGAAGGAACCCAGCCCGATCAAGGCGCCCAACATCGACGACACGCAGGAGTCCATCAACGTCTTCGTCAAGTGCGTGCTGAGTGGCGAGAAGCCCCTGGCCGGTCCGCACTACGGGCGACTCGCCTCGCACCTCGGACTCATGATCCGGCGGTCCATCGACACCCAAAAGGTGGTTACCTACGAAGAGATGCTCAAGACCTGCTGATTCTCAGGCGATCACGAATGTCGCGGGCGGTGGTGGACAGCGCGTCGGTGCGTGCTGTTTTTTGGGGGGATCAAATCGGCTCGAATCCCACGGATCGGCGCAAGAGCGGCTCGAAACACCACGCGCTGTCCGACGGCCAAGGCATTCCGTTCGGGGTCCGTCTCACGGGTGCAAACCGCCACGAGGTGACGCAGGTGTTGCCCTTGGTGGATGACATTCCGCCCGTCGGGGGCAAGGCGAGGCGTTCGCGCCGACGGCCGGAAACGCTGCAAGGTGACCGAGGCTACGCCTCCGATCCCCATCGCGCCGGTTTGCGCCGTCGCGGCATCACGCCCATGATCGCGCGTCGCCATACCGAACATGGCAGCGGTCTGGGCCTGACGCGCTGGGTCATCGAACGTACGTGGTCGTGGCGGCATCCGTTTCGTCGTCTCCGTGTTCGCCGGGAACGGCGGGCGGATATTCACCTGGCTTTCATGAAGCCGGCCTGTGGCGTCATATGTTCCCGGTTCATAGAAAACGGGTTTTGTCAGACGGTCTTAACTGGGGCTAGAACGGGCGTACGATAGGCCGCGCGATGACAGGCAATGTTCTTCCGATCGCGGAGCTGTCCGGTTCGCCTCGTCACATGGGGCGGGAGCACGGCGAGCAGTTCCGCCAGGCCATTCACGAGTTCGCCGAGCGGCGGCGCGAGGTCTGCGCCAAACAGGCGGAGCGGGCCGGATGGCCCGATCCCTCCGCGGACGTGCTGCGGTTCTGCCGTTCGACGCTCCGGCACCACGAGCGCTATTCGCCGCCCACCTACGAGGAGTTCCGCGGCATCGCCGAAGGGGCCGACATCGCCCCGGACCGCCTGATGATCTGCAACGGTCTGACGGACATCATCGACGTCTTCCGCACCGCCCCGACCGGCCCGAAGGGCATGGGGGAATGCACCGCATGGCTGGCCGCCCCGGAAGCGACGGCGGAGGGGTTCGTATTGGCCGGGCAGACCTGGGATATGCATCCCTGGGCCGAGCAATACGTCGTGGCCTTTCGTCGTCGCCCCAAGGACGGACCGGCCAGCCTGACGCTCAGCACGGCGGGGTGCCTGTCGCTCGTCGGGCTGAACGAAGCCGGCATCGCCGTCGGGAACAACAACCTGATCCCTACCGACGCCCGCCCGGGCGTGATGTACCTGGCAATCGTCCATCACGTCCTGGCTCAACGATCCCTGGCCGCCGCCGTCAACGCCATCGTCTCCGCGCCCCGCCTGAGCGGCCACAACTACTACCTGGCCGGACCGGAGGGGGAAATCGTGGACATCGAGACCACGGCGACTCGCAGCGACGTCTTGACGCCTGCCTCGGCGATCTACGCCCATGCCAACCACTTCCTGGCCCCGGAGCTGGCCGAGCTTGAAGCGACGCCGGCAAGCCACTCAAGCCTCTACCGCCTCGATCGCATCCAGCATCTTCTCCATGACCTGTCGGGCGACATCACCCCCGAAGCCATGATGCGCGTCTTGGCCGACGAAACGGGACAAGGAGACTGCCGGATATGTCGCACCGACCCAAGCGACCACGGCCGGACCTGCGCGGCCGTCGTGATGAGCCCCCAACAAGGCCGACTCTGGGCTACTAAAGGCCCACCTTCAAAGCACGATTTCCATCTATTAGACATGTAATTTTTAAGTACTTGAATCCCTATAAAATCATAGCGATTGGTTGGGCTGCCAAGGCGGAGCAACCTGTGATCCACCCGACGCGCCGATCTTCGCACTGGCACGCCGTAAGTTCGTATAGTGTTAAAGGTTATGAGACGACCTGGCCGATGATTGACAGGGTGTGTAAACGTGCTGCGGTCCTTGGCGTTGGTTGCGTTGACTTGCCCAAATGCCACGCCTACAATCGGTTCGAGGCAACAGGGCAGGTGGACGTTGGTTCTGTTGGGGCGGCTGATTCCACCCGTTGGTTGGCTTCAATCTGTATCAAAGGCGGCCTCTTTCTCACTTGGACAAGTTCGAGGGAGGATCTTGCATGAAGGTCGCGCGTCTTGACGGACGGTCGCGATGGTTGCTGCTTGCCTTGGGGGTTCTCGGACTCTGGTGGGGCATTGGGGTCTCCCCATGGGGGTGCATTATCCCCGGCCCCGACCCCAATCTCATATCCGCCGCCGGGAACCAGGTCCCCCTGTTGTCGATCCTCGCCCCCACGATCGAGGTCCAGGTCCGGCGCGGCCAGCCGGTGACCGTCAATTACGATACGGTCGATCCGGACGGGGACACCGTAACCGTCGACATCTATTACGACCTGGACGGTGCACCGAACACGAACGATGAGGTCCCGGTCGTCACAGGTCTTCCGGGTGGTAGCCGCTCTTATCCCATTGACACGACGTCGATCCCCGCGGGGACCTATCGCATCCTGCTGGTTGCCCGGGATTCGCGCGACGGGCAGACCCCCCCCCAATACGCCCGAGGGGCGATGAGGATCTCCAACGCACGAAGCATTTCCTTCCAGGAACCGTCCGCCGACATTCGCGTGGGTTCGGCCACGGGCGTGCCCGTTCGTTTCACCTGTACGGAAACGGTCAACTACGTCCTTTTCTACGACCGGGACGGCACGGACAACGGGAACGAGACGATCCTGACCAGCGGATCGGGCCAGACGGTCAACTACACGTGGACGCCCTCGAACGTCCCGGCGAGGACCTACTACGTGGGGGCCCGAATCCGCGACGGGCTCGGTAAGAGCGAGACGATCTACGCCCCCGGGAGGGTCACCGTCGATGCCCCACCGGTCGTCCAGGTCCTCGGCCCGAGCGGCACCGAGGAGGTCTGGGCCGGTCAGCAGGTGACCGTCGAGTATCAGGTGACCGATTCGGACAGCGCCGCACTTGTCGGCATCTTTCTCGACACCGATCGCGTGGTGGGCAACGGCAACGAGGTCCCCATCGTCTCGGGGCTTGCGGAACCCAACGGAATCGGGACCTATTCGTTCAGCACGGCCGCCGTGCCCGCCGGTCGATACCACGTGGGGGTCACCGGAGACGACGGGGTGAACTCACCCGTCTCCGCGTACGCCCCCGGGCAGGTGACGGTCTTCAGCACCAGTACGGCAGTGATCTTCCTCGAGCCCGATCCGAACACGACGCTGAGCGTTCAAGTCGGCGAATCCCCCTTCAACATCGGCTGGCAAGTGACCGCCCCCTCCACCGGGGGGGCCCTGTCGGTCGGTTTCAAACCGGACGATCCGGGCGACCCGAATGAGTATCTCATCGAGAGCAATTTGCCGCTGGCCCCGGGGTCCACGGCGTTCGACACCTCGCGGCTGCCGGTGGTGGACGGGGGGATCTACCGGTTGTTCATCCGGTCCCACTTCACCTATCCTCCGGGAGCGCCGGACGTGGTGACCAACGGGGCCGGGGTCATCGTCGGAAGTCACCCGGACATCACCCTGCTGGAGCCCAACGAAAGCACGACCGTCGGATACGCCGGGTCGATCCTGATTACCTGGGAGGTGGCGAACCGTACCACGGAGCCGACGGCGGAGATCCTTCTCGACCGAGACGTCCGCCGGGATAACGGGCAGGCCTTCACCTTCCCGGGCACGGTGACCGGTACCGGCACCCCCGGCACGTACCGGATCTCCTACCTCCTGAACCTGACCACGACCCAGGTCCCCGACGGCAACTATTACCTCTTCCTGTCCGTCCGCGACAGCGGGACGACATTGGGGTGCTACGGTCGAAATGCCGCGCGGGAATTGGTCGTCCTGACCGTGAACTCCCGCCGATTGATCGGTTCGCTCTGGGTCGGCAACCTCGGGCGGCTCATTACGTCCGGCGGAGTGCCTCGGAGAACGGGCGTGACGTTCATCGGGTTCGACTTCTACGACAATGCCGGAAGCTTTGTGCAGACGCTCGGCGACTATGACGGGGACGGCCGAAGCGATTTCCTGATCGTTTCCCAGTTTGCCAAACCGTATCGGGACAAACCGGTGGGCGACTGCTACCTGATTTACGGGAACACCCCGACAAACCTGGAGGTCGCACTGAGATACTACAACGTGTCACCGGACCCGAACATCGCCATACTGAGCCTCAACAGCGTGGGCACGGCGATCCGTGGTGCCATCCTCGTCGGGCCTGACGAAGTGTCCAGCCCCGACGCGCCGTCCTTTGGAATCCAGTCGGCGTGCCTGCTCCAGGACCTGTCCGGGGACGGGATCGGGGAACTCGCCCTGGGCATTCCGTACAACCACAACGCCCAGGGCTTGATTGCCGGCACTCCGGACAAACAACAACTCACCCAGCTCGTGCGTCCCGGTCAGCTCCGTCGCGGCGGCATTATCGTTGCCAGTAGCCTGAACAACCTGAACCAGTCCACGCCGGTGCCGCTGGAAATCGTCCTGCACCTGGACCAGATCGGACAGCGCTATACCGGAGAGCCCTGGAATCTCGACGACCCCACGACACGGGAGGTCCGGACCGGTTCCCATACGGAGATAGACCCCAACGATCCGAACAAGACCATGTCGGTCACCGACCACTACATCGAGTTGACCTACCCGAACACCGGTTGGGGGCACCCCCTCGGTCCGGATCCAACTTTGAACGACATGGCGGGTCCGCGGCCGGTCCCCTCGCTCACAGCGCCACCGCTTAACTACAACGACGACGCCACGAACGACTACCGCTGGGAATATCCACAGCCCGGGGCTCTCTTAGTCGACGGGAATAGCGACGGGGACTATCTCGACGGCATCCCAACCGATCGCTCTCGGTACACGGGATTCCTCACGGGAGAGCAGTCCCAAAGCTACGGCTCCCGCATCCTTGGGGACGAACCCAACGCCCTACTCGGGTCTTCGATCACCTGGTGGCGTGGGGCACTCGTAGCGGGCTCGCCCATCCGAAGCGAGTTGGCACGGACCCGCTGCGGCGTCGTCTACATCCGAAACATGAAGCATCGAGTCACCGGGGCGAGTCTGCCTCCCTGGGAAACGACGTGGAACGGCAGGGTCGTCAAGCCGAGCAACCTCGTGGTCTCAGACCCCGGTCTCTACTTCCATCCGACTTTGGGGTACACCGGACGAGTCGTCGGGGCAGCTGACGATGCGTTCCTCGGTCCCGTGGCCTCGCTGGGCGGACCGACGGTGCGCGTCACGGATCCCAATCGGATCCGCGGCGACTTCAATGGCGACGGGTTGGAGGACTTGGCCATCGGGTCTCCCGGAATGAACAGCGGTGCCGGGGCCGTCTACGTCTTTTACCCGAGGCTCCCCGAACCCTATACGTTCGACCTGGCCCAGCTCAATCTGGTGAACACCGATCCGGCCCGTCGGGCCGGTGTCCAGGTCAACGGTCGCGCGGGCGAGGGGTTCGGCCAGACGATTCCCGACGGATTGGACTTCAACGGCGACGGGTATGCCGACGCGGTCTTCGGCAACCCCCGCGCCTCCGTCGTCGCCACCGACGCAGGGGAGGTCCTCTTGCTCTACGGCGGGCCACAGGTGGCCAGCACAGGGGCGGGCTTCAGCCTGGATGACATTGCCTACGGACCGGGGCTGACAGCGGGCAACGCCGACCCGAACAAGGCGCTCGGCGTGGTCTTCCAGGGTGTGGATGCGGGCGAACTCGTCGGCGCCTCGGTGGCCTCGGCCGGCGATTTCGACGGGGACGGCGTGGACGACCTCCTCATCGCCGCTCCAGGCGCTTCCCCCCAGGTGGACACGGACGGGGACGGCGTGGCCGACCCGCTTCCCGGTGCGGGAGTGGTGTATCTGATCTACGGCAAGCGGAACCTCTCCGGGGGCAAGAAGCCCTATACGGGGTACATCAGCTTGAGCAAGGCCGGCACGCACGAACTGCCCGCGGCCATCTTCATCGGCAAGGCCGCCGGTGACGCCTTGGGCGGCGGGTTTACCACGCCCGACGGCACGACCCAACGGAACTTCGCCCGAAGCCTCTCCTCGGCGGGTGACGTGGACGGCGACGGTCGGAACGACATCCTGATCGGTTCGGTCCGTGCCAGTCCCCTGGGCCACCGCTTCGCTGGCGAGGTGTACCTGATCTTCGGCAGGTAGGAACAACGTAACCGTTCAGAAAAGGGGGTCAGGCTTACTTCTCACAACGAGGAATGAAAAAGGCTTGTAGATTCGGGTAGATTGGGCGACCTCATTTTTCAGAACAGTGAGGTTTTTCTGCGCTGGTTGTGGCCGTCGCGGGTTTAAAGACGATCTCCAGCGCGAGCGACTTGACCGTGATCTCCGCGATGCTCGATGCCTTCTCGGCCGCGGCGGCATCCGCGCGACCGCCCACGACGATGTAGTAACCCCGGCGGGGTTGCAGGGTCAGTTCCGTGAGGGTCCGCTCGCTGCCGGACCATCGCACCGGACCATCGTCGCTCGTGTGACCGGCCAGCGGAATCGTGTTCAGGACCTTACCGTCCGTGCCCTTAACGAAGGCCTTGATCGCGAACGCACCGGCGGTTTTCGTTCCCTGACCTGCGGCGCGACAGGCGTATTCATAATCGATGGTCAGTCGCAGCTCCGCCCCAATGGGTTGGTCGGTGTCATTTTCAAGGGCATGTCCGAGCTGGAACTCCGCCCAGGATGCCCCGCCGTTCTCCGCATCCGCTCGACAGAAGGCCGTCCCTTCCGGCGCCGCATCGGCGGCGGGATTTGCCTTGCCGGCCGGCCCCGGCGTGCTGCCCCACCGCTTGTCGTGGATGTTGAATGTGTGCTCCGAGGGCAGTTTGATGGCCAAACTCGGTGCCGGAACCGCCCGGAGCTTATGGCGCTGCGCCGCCGGCAGATCCACCGTGGTGGCCGGTCCGCCCCCACCGCCGCATCCGACGACGCCGGCGGCCAACATGCCGATGATTCCGCAAAGCCCTGACCAGCCTGTGATCGCGCGCATGGTGGAGTCTCCTCCCGCAGACCAAGAGTATGAGCGGATTGTCAGAATAACAGGCGGGAAGAGATGTGTAAACGACGAGCTACCGGCGGCAAAGTGCGGAGGGCTATGCCGCTTTGGACAGGATGTAGTCCCTAGAATATGGGCCTGTCCGACGGATTCTTGTTCACAGTAGGCTTTCTGGGAGACGCATAATCTCCGTCCTGTTCGTTCGAGCCAAACGTAGTGTCCAGGGCGGCGTCACCTACGAATACCTCCAAAACCCGATCGCGTGGGCGAAGGATGCCGCGTCGCGTGAGGTGATCGTGAGCACGCCCCAGACGACGCTGTCGGAGCACGGTGCCAAGGCGGTGCCGGGCCACCGTGGCTTTGCACGATTTGTGAAGGTGGCGCGGGGGCGCGTGACGATGGGCGACTTGGACTACATGACCGTGCGTGATGAGGCACCCGGTGTTGTCGGGCATGTGGCATGGGCATCCTGCCCATGACCTCGTGGCATGGCCGTCTCGGCCAGGATCCATCACGGGCGAGACGCCCGTGCTACGGTAATTCACGGGCGGGACGCCCGTGCTACGGTGGCGCGGATTCATGCACGGTCGTATAGAATCACCGCCCATCGACGGACACCGCAGTCGACGGGAACCGATGCGATGACACCGCGCGAAGCCTTTCATGCGATGATGGCGGGTGAGCGGCCCGATGTGCTCTGTCAGTTCGAGCCCGGTTACTGGCCGGAGACGGTGGAGCGGTGGCGCAGCGAAGGGCTCGCGGCGGGCGTCGAGCCGTGGGACGACTGCGGGATCATCCACTACTTCCGCCCGGAGATCGCCTGGGGCATCTACCCGCCGTTTCCCATGGTCGTACTGGAGGAGGACGCCGACAGCCGCGTGATTCGAAACGAGAGCGGCATCGTCTGCCGCGAGTCCAAGCACGGCCGCTGCCTGCCTCAGTTCATCGACCACCCGGTGAAGAACCGCGACGACTTCGAGGCCCTGAAGGAGCGGCTCGACCCGACGACCCCGGGGCGCTATCCGGCGGACTGGGATGTCTGGGTCCAATCGGCCAAGACGTCGCCGCACCTCTGGTGCATCGGGCGGCGGGACAACGGCTTCTTCGGTTGGCTGCGGGAACTGATGGGGCTCGAAGGCCTGCTGCTCGCCTACGTCGATCAGCCCGAACTGATCCATACGATCTGTCGCTACCACGTGGGCTATCTGCAAGGGCTGTACGCCAAGGCCCTCCGCGAGGCGCCGATCGACTTCGTGTTCATGTGGGAGGACATGGCCTACAAGAACGGCCCGCTGATCTCGCCGGCGTTCTTCCGCGAATTCATGCTGCCGTACTACCGGGAGATGGTGGATTTCTACCGGCAGATGGGCGCCCGCTGGATCACGGTGGACAGCGACGGCGACATCCACCTGCTCATTCCCCTGTTCCTGGAGGCGGGCATCGACGGCCTGCTGCCGTTTGAAGTGGCCGCCGGGATGGACGTCCGCAAGGTGCGAGAACAGTATCCCACGCTGAAGATCCTCGGCGGGATCGACAAGCGTGCTCTGGCCCGCGGCAAGGCGGCCATCGACGCCGAGCTGGAGGCCAAGCTGCCCGTCATGTTTCGCGCCGGGCGATTTCTACCGTCCCTGGACCACCACGTGCCGCCCGACGTGTCGTACGAGAACTTCCGCTACTACCTCGAACGGAGTCGGGAGATCTATGCGAAAAGCCGATGAGGGCTGCCGCGGACGAGCAACAACTCAAAATCGGGGGACGAAAATCGGGGGACGTCTTCAACGCCGTTAGGCCGAAGTTCCACTTGATAAATCCGGCTAAGCCTCTGGTACGGGGTAGCTTACGGCAAGAATGTGTTTCCGGCTACTGGGAACGGGCCGGTGGACCCAGGCCCAGCAGTGCCAGCGCTTGGGTCTGGAGCGGTGTGGGCTCCGTGATCTGGATGACCGTCGTGGGAGTCCCTTGTCCCCTCAGCCGACAGCGGTTCCGGCAACGCGTCCCCAACGCCTTCAAAAGCGTC
>Ga0129299_1003432_pt1 | contig 10352 bp, 8 predicted proteins | sample ConPoolayeCmetaG_FD_94477 | JGI IMG/M metagenome (GOLD analysis project Ga0129299, IMG submission 94477) | Hot spring microbial mat communities from California, USA to study Microbial Dark Matter (Phase II) - Cone Pool mat layer C metaG ... | reverse complement strand
GGCTTGCGGTTGCAAGGCAGGGACACCGGTGCGCCGGGTATCTGGGACCGGAAACCGCCATATCCCGCGAACGTCTGGCCGGCTTCAGAACCGGCATGGAGTCGCTTGGCGGGCAGGTTGACCCCGGATGCATCTGCCTTATGAAGGATGCGGGAAACAGAGAGTCGGCCCGCACCCTGACAGACATGCTTGCTGGGTCATGTGGTTCAGTTGACGAACTGAGGAGGCGGGTGACGGCTCTGATGGTTTACAACGACTTCATGGCTGCCGCGGTGGTGGAGCGGCTTTCCGAGCTGGGCGTCAAGGTGCCCGACCAGATGAGCATTGCGGGTTTCGACGATGCGGCTCCATCGTGGTACTGGGGACCGCGCATTGCGACAGTTGCTCTTCCTCTCGAGGAGATTGGCGCGGAAGCAGCCCGTTTCGTTTACTGGCGGATAACGCATCCTGACGCTCCGGCGAGGCGACTGGTGCTGGCCACTCGCGTGGTCGAGGGGGCCAGCGTGGCGGCAGTGCCGGGCCGATAAGCCCGGATTTTGCGTCGGAGAACCGGCCGCATTGCCTGCCCCGTCGCAAGTCATGGGTGTTCGGATCAAACGGCCAATTTCCGTCCAGATGTTCCTTTGCCTTGGGTCAGGCAGCAGGCTGGATCGCGACAATCTTGACGCAGGGACATGGCCGAATCATGTTAGCGTGCGCGACGAAAGGGAGGGGAACCAGACATGGCAAAGTTGACAGCTTTTGAAGAGAAAATGGTGCGGGATGCTCTTGTTCCACTGAAGAATTGGAAGCCTTTCCCGCCGGCGGCTGATCGCTCAGCGTGGGACAGACTGCTTGCCGCACTGCAGATTCGGCGGCGCTCGGACTATCTGTGCGGCATGGCGGATGGCGCGCTCGGCCGCGCCTGGCCGCCGCTTCCGGCTGCGCTTTACATGGATTTCGCGAGGGAGGGTATTCGCACCACCTATCAGGAGCCCTGCTTCGAACGCCGTCATCGGCTGGCTGTTCTGGCGCTTGCGGAGTGCTTTGATGGCCGCGGCCGGTATCTGGACGAGGTTCTGAACGGCCTGTGGGCCATTCTCGAAGAAAGCACGTGGTGCGCTCCGGCGCACCTCGGCGCGCCTCTTCCGGATCCGGATCTGCCTGCCGTGGACCTTTTCGCCTGCGAGACGGCGGCCACAGTGAGCCTTGCGTCTTATCTTCTGGCGGAACGCCTGGACGGCCTGTCCCCTGTGATTCGCAGGCGAATCCGGCGCGAGGTGATGGCGCGGGTGGTCGAGCCGGTGGCGGAGCGTGACGACTTCTGGTGGCTGAAAGGAAGAAACAACTGGACTCCTTGGTGCGCCGGCAACATCCTTCTGGCTGCCTTTTGCCTGGAGGATGATGCCATCCGCCTGAGCCGCCTGACATGGAAGCTGATGCAGGCTGTGGATCGTTTCATCGCAGGCTACGGCCCTGACGGCGGATGCGACGAGGGCCCGGGTTACTGGGGCATGGCGGGCGGCGCCCTGCTGGTGTTCCTCGAGTTGCTGGACAGCCGTACCGGCGGGAAGATTTCAATCTGGTCGGATCCCCTGATTCGGGAAATGGGGCGGTTCATCGCCACAGTGCACCTGGACGGACCATGGTTTTTCAACTTCGGAGACGGCCCGGCGCAGGCTCATCCGCCGCTTGGCGCCACATGGCGTTACGGCGAGCGCGTGGGTCTTGAGGAGATGAAGTCAGTGGCGTGGGAGGTCGCATGCGGCGGCAATCCGGAAAGGGGGCTGCCGGTGAACCGGCCGGTGCACAGTCTCTACCGGGAACTCCAGGATCTGTTCTGGGTACCGGCGGATGCGCATCCGGCTGCGGCTGACCGGCCGCAAGCCAGGTGGCTGTCCGACCTGCAGATTCTTGTGGCTCGCGAGACTTCCAGACCCGGCCAGGGGCTTGTGCTTGCGGCCAAGGCCGGCCATAACGATGCGAGCCACAATCACAACGACATCGGGCAGTTCGTAATCTGGCTGGACGGCGAGCCCGTGATTGTGGATGTCGGTGTCGAGACGTACACTCGCAAGACCTTCAGCTCCGAGCGCTATTCCCTGTGGACGATCAGGTCTTCCTCTCACAATGTGCCCCTGATAAACGGCATCGAACAGGTTGCGGGCCGTCAGCATTCCGCGCGCGATGTGCGCGCAGAGTTCGGGGACCGGTCTGCGTCGCTCTCCATGGATCTGGCCGGGGCCTATCCGGGGTCGGCGAATCTTGTCGAAGCGCGGCGCGAGGTGCGGCTGGACCGGCGGCCGGCGGGAGCCGTGAGAATTCGCGATAGAATTGAAACGCGCCGCGGTCCCTTGACCGTTGCGGTGCCCTTGTTCAGCCCCGCCGAAATCTCGGAGGACGGTACGGGCCGGATCAGATTCCGGACGGCGAGGGGCGCTGCCTGCCTCGAGTACGATACATCGCGACTGACCGCGCGCATCGATACCGTGGAGCTTTCGGATCGCAATCTGCGCTCGTGCTGGGGCCCGCGTCTGATGCGGGTGACTCTTGAGGTGCGATCTTCGGAATCCTCGGTGAGTTACGAGTTCGCCGTGTCACCTGCCGCCAATTCCGCAGGCTTGAGCGCACAGGCTTGAGCTTGGTTTTTTGTGAGCTCGAGTACACATAGCTCTGTCACTACGCCTTATTCCACAACACGACAGCGCCCACGTTGACCGTCTCGGGCGGCCCTCTGATCGTGGCCGGATTCGTTGACGGCGGTTGGGCCGGCACCATCACCGTGGAGGGCGGGCCGCCTCAGGCGGGGCCGACCGTGAGCAATGCGACGGCTGGCGCTGATGGAACCATTGTGTAGGGGTGGCTGCGACCGGGTGGAACTGTCTTCGCTGGCCGGTAAGCCGGGAGTTTGAATCTGACGCCGGATTCTGGCTCCGGGAAACGACGGGGCTGGCTGACATGCTTGAACACCTCTCGCACCCTGCATCTGCCGCATCCGGAAAGATTGCAAAATCCGGACAACAGCCTTGACCGTCCGGGTGTTTTCTTTCAGAATGCCGGCCGCAATGACTCAACAGCTCAAACCAAGACTGAAAAGAGCGCGTCGCAAGCGCTGGATAAAGAGAAAGAAGCAGGCGGCCAAGGCTGCAGGGGCCAAAAAGGCAACGTCCCAGCGTTCTCAGAACCAGCCTCAGGCGGCTGCGCAGGCGTCTCAGTAGCGGCGCCATCTGGCGCGATGGCCGAGCGGTTAGGCACGGGTCTGCAAAACCTGGTACACCGGTTCAACTCCGGTTCGCGCCTCCAGACAACATCGGGAAGACGGCGTCCGATCAGCAATCCGATCCCTCGAAAGGCGTGCCCCGCAGGCGTTCGATGTTCCGCATTTGGAGGACCCTGCGGTAGATATCAAGGTTCATGTTCGCAGCGGCGCCGGTCTTTACAGCGGCAGTCGCGACCGCCAGAGGCACTTCAACGAAAAGGCGCGGATCAAACGGCTTGGGGATTATGTATTCCGGCCCGAATTCGAGCATGGCTCCGTTGTAAAGAAGGCGGATGCTGTAAGGGACGCTCTTTCTTGCGATTGTGGCAAGCGCGTCGGCGGCCGCGATTTTCATTGCCATATTTATCGAATTTGCGTGCGCGTCGAGCGCGCCCCGGAAAAGGAAGGGAAATCCGAGCACGTTGTTCACCTGGTTCGGATAGTCGGAGCGGCCCGTGGCGATGACGTATGGCCTGCGTCCCATCGCCCCGGCAACCGCTTCGGGCCTGATCTCCGGATCCGGATTGGCCATCGCGAAAATTGCGGGAAAATCCGCCATGCCGCGCACGTAATCCGGCTTTATGCAGTCGGCCACCGATACGCCGATGAATACATGAGCGCCCTTCATGGCTTCCGCAACTGATCGGGCCGATGTGTCAACGGCAAACATGCGTTTTCTGGGATTGAGGTCGGTCCGATCCTTGCGGACCACACCCTTCGAATCGCAGAGAACAATTGAACTGACGCCGCTTGTCCTGAGCATTTCCGCGATCCTGATGCCGGCGGCGCCGGCTCCGTTGATCACAACGCGCAGTTCGGCAAGGTCCCGGCCGCTGATAATGGTGTAGTTCTTGACCCCGGCAAGCGTGATGACCGCGGTGCCCCACTGGTCATCGTGAAATACGGGGATGTCCAGCATGGCGTCGAGGCGTTCTTCGATTTCGAAACAGGCGGGAGCGGCGATGTCTTCGAGGTTGATGCCGCCGTAGGCGGGGGCCACTGCGGCGACAGCCTCGATTACGCGTTCCGGGTCTGTCGGGCCGGTGTTCCCGCCATCCTTTCTGCAGCGGTTCAGAGGCACGGGCCATGCGTCAACATCTCCGAATGCCTTGAACAGGACAGCTTTCCCTTCCATCACGGGGAGGCTGGCTTCGGCGCCCAGGTCTCCAAGTCCGAGAATGGCGGTTCCGTCCGTTACGACGGCGACGAGATTGGCTTTTGATGTGTAGGCAAAAAGAGCTGACCGTTGTCTGTGAATTTCCCTGACCGGTTCCGCGACTCCCGGCGTGTACGCCAGGCACAGATCCTTCAGTGAAAGCAGCGGTTTTGTCAGGCGAAGGCCGATCTTTCCGCCCAGATGGTATTCAAGAGCTTCTTTTTTCGATATGGCCATTAGGAATTCCTCTGCTACAATACGGAGAGTTGACTGCGATGGGCCAGCACACTAGAGGGAGGGCCGCAGAAGTCAATGCTATTGTTGGACCGGCGGCAAATGCAGCCGGACGCGAAAATGACATGCGTCGCGTTTGCGCCAGGCGTCGGGCGCGGGAGGCAGGCGAACTATGCCCTTTGAACAGTTGGATCGAACGAGGCTGAGACATTATCCTCTGAGAGAGAGGAAGAATCGCGTGGCAATCGAGAAGGCCGCGGTCTCCCCGACAGCCAAGCCGTCTTCGTTTTCCTCGGAGAATTTCTCGGTGCTCAGGGAGACAGCCGCGCGCATAAGGGTCGCGCGCCAGAATGGAAAACCGGTGGTGCTGGCCTTCGGCGCTCATTTGGTCAAGAATGGGCTGGGGCCGGTGGTAATCAGGCTGATGGAGGAGGGGCTGGTTACGCATATTGCCACAAACGGGGCGGGCATAATACACGACTGGGAATTCGCATTCCTCGGCGAGAGCAGCGAAGATGTGGCGGAAAATGTCGCTCAGGGAAAGTTCGGCATGTGGGAGGAGACAGGCTTCTACATAAATCTTGCGCTCGCGGTCGGCGCATGGCGCGGACTGGGCTACGGCGAATCGGTCGGCGTGATGATAGAGCGGGAAGAGCTGGAGATTCCATCGCAGGAGGAACTGCAGGAAGAGATCAGCAGGAGCGCCGGACAACAGCCCGATCAGGCCGCGGCGGCCGCTGACTTGCTGGCGGTGCTTCGCATCGGCGGAGTGCGGAGCGGCCGGCTGGCCATCCCGCATCCCTGGAAGCGTTACAGCATTCAGGCGGCGGCATACAGGCTTGGGATACCGTTCACCGGACACCCCATGATCGGTCATGACATCATATACACTCACCCCCTCAACCATGGCGGCGTGGTCGGAAGAACAGCGATGCGCGATTTTCTTGCGTTCGCCAGAAGCATATCCGGGATTGACGGAGGGGTTTATCTTTCCGTTGGTTCCGCGGTCATGTCGCCCATGATTTTCGAAAAGTCGTTTTCCATGGCGCAGAACATGGCCGCCCAGGAAGGCAGGAAAATCGAGCGTCATTTTATCGCCGTGGTGGATCTGGCTCCGGCGGTATGGAATTGGACGGCCGGGGAGCCGCCGCCTGATAGTCCGGCATACTACGTGAGGTTCTGCAAGACATTCAGCAGGATGGGGGGATTGATGCGCTACATGAGCGCATCGAACAGGGATTTTCTGCTTGGCTTGCTTCATGAAACAGCAAGGCGGCCATTGAGAGACTGAATGCGAAGACGAACGAGCAGGAGGCCGGGTTGAATCATGAAAGGGTCGGTTGTGTGTCATGACGGATGAGAACGTTCAGCCTGTGGACAGGATCATGTGGCGGGTGCTGCATGTCCGGCCGAGGTGCGAGAAGAAAATTGCGGAGTTCTGCCGAATCCAGAAACTGGAGCATTACCTGCCGCTCAGGCGGGAGACGAAGATCTACCAGAGGCGCAAGGTGACTGTTGAGAAGCCTGTGTTTCCCGGATACGTATTCGCGGCATTCGATCGCGCCGGAAGGCTTGAACTCCTCAAGACGAACACCGTGGTGCGCATACTCGATCCGCATGATGAAGCAAGGCTGATCCGCGAATTGGATCAGATAAGGAAAGCTCTTGCCGTTGACGCCACGCTCGGAGCGACGGATGCCGTGAAGGAAGGCCGCAGGGTCCGGATCACCGCCGGGCCGTTCCTCGGTATAGAGGGCATTGTAGCCGAGTTGAAAGGCGCGGCAAAGGTTGTCCTGAACGTCGAGATGATCGGACGAGCAGTGGTTGTTGTGACGGACAGAGACTGCCTGGAGCCTGCGGAATGACGCGCCGCCGCAGCCTGCTGAATCTGCCCGGATTTTGCGGCAAATCCGGGCCTGTGTCCTTCATGCAGGCCTGGCCAGTTGGGAGCGCACCTTGCGGAATCTCCATATTCCAAATGCTCCAACGGCAATGCCGAGGGGGATGCAGATCATTCCGACGACCATGAACCATCCGATTTTTTCCGTGAAATGTATGATCGAGGCGCCTGCGATCATGAGCGCCAGACCTGTTCGCAGGTATGCCATGAGCGTGCGTTCGTTGGCCAGATGCGTGCGGGCGATGGCCAGTTCGTCCCTGAGAATCAATTCGTCCTTCCTGAATTTACCGTATTCATCAGCCATGGCGACAGTCTATGCGCCGCGGACGCGTTGTTCAACCCCGATTTTGGCGCTGATCTGAACAGGGACCGCGGCCAACATAAGGCCGTTTTCCAGGTTTGGGGAATTCTGCGCGGCGCAAAAAAGCGGATTCGACCGGATGTATTCGGCAATAGTCAGGATCCGCCCTGTTCGAGCGCCGCGGAAGTTTCAAGCCGCGAGGGCGGCCTGAAGGCAATGTAAGTCATGCCGCCCGCGACTCCCCATCCGAGTATCGCAGCGTCAAAGAGGAGACAGAGCGAAAGAGCGTCCGCTTCGGATGCGCCGAGCGCGGCGAGAAAGAACACGGCGGCATTTTCACGCGTTCCAAACCCCGAGGGCGTGAACGGCAGCGCGGAAATTGTGTTGATGACTGGAAAAATAGCCAGACAGTCGGCAAGCGGCAGTCGCATGTTCAGCCCCCGGCCGAGGAGATACGCGCAGAACACCAGCACAAGATGATTGATGACGGATATCAGCAGTGTCATGGAGACAAGGCTGCGGTGGAGAACGCAGAACCTCAGCGCTTCGTATGCCTTTCTGAAGGCTTCTCCGAACCGGCCTGTGGCAACTTTTGACATAACGGACCCCTCCTCAAAAAGATGCCTGCGGAAAAGCACGAATGCTGCTGCCGCTGTTCCGAACAGGAGCGCGACATTCACGGCGAGCGCCCATTTCATTCTTGGAACATTCAGGAAAAAGCGCAACCGCAGCGCTGTGACAAGAACAGTCAGCAGGATCAGCCCCAGCAGTCCGATTATTCTGTCTATGAACACCGTTGTTACAGCCTCGGCTCTTCGGTCGGGAGATTCGAGCGCGGCATAGTAAGCCTTTACAATGTCGCCGCCTGTTGCGCCAGGCAGAAACGTGTTGAAGAAATGGCCGACGAGATAGAGCATTCCAAGCCTGCGCATCGGGACCGGAAATCCCTGGGCCCTGATCAGGAGCGACCATCTGATCGTGCAGAGGGCGATGCAAATGCCGAACGAAAGCATTCCGGCGGCAATCCACGGCCAGCCGTCCGCGGCTCTGGCGAAGGAGTCCTCCATTCTTGACAGGGTGCCGGCTTTCCACATGCGCGCTGCGAGGAAGGCAAGGAGTCCCGCCGCGATGATGGCCTGAAGCAGTCCCAGCAATGTTTTCTTCGTCATCTTGCGCAATCCGCCCATTTCTCAAAGGCGGAATCCTGTGTCATGCCTCGTCCAGCACGTCGCGGAGGGTTTGTTCCAACGGTATGCGTGGACGCCAGCCGGTGTCGGCCTCGATTCTGGCGGTGCTCAGAACTGGGGAGGAATCCGCCGGCCTGAACAGGGCCGGATCGGTTTCGATCCGGGGTTTGATGCCGGCCATTCTGCAGAGGTCGTCAAGGATGTCCCCGATTCTGATGTTTCTGTTGGCTGCAATGTTGTAGGCAAGACCCGGGCGTCCCATTTCGAGCACCAGCCGATACGCCCTGACCACGTCCCTGACATCCAGAATGTCCCTCCGGCTTTCAAGGTTGCCGACCCTCATGACCGGCGGAGCTGAACCGCGGGCTATCGCCCTTGCCTGGCGCGCGAAGGCCGGGACCGCGAAAGAAGGGGACTGGCCGGGCCCGGTGTGGTTGTTGGGCCTGGCAGTCATGACGAGAAGTCCGTGTCGCCTGGCGTAGCCAAGCGCGGCGATGTCGGCGGCGGCCTTGGAGACGGCATAGATGGATGAGGGAAGCAGGGGAGCATCCTCGTCCAAGGGCCGGGCATCAGGCGCCCCCGCTCCATACACCTGTCCGGAGGTGACAGCCAGAACGCGGCATTGAGGAACATGGGCTCGGACCGCTTCGAGTATGTGGATGGTGCCAAGCGTGTTGACGGCAAGAACGCGAAGCGGATCCATGTCTGCCGCCGGCACATAGGCCACTCCTCCCAGATGCGCGCACGCATCGGGACGCACGGATTTGAATATCTCGCGGATTCTGGAGGAATCTGCAAGGTCCGCGGCGAAGGACTCGCCACAATATGGAGCGGGTTCGGCAAATGACAGGTCCAGCCCGATCACCCTATAGCCATGTTCAGCAAATTCGCGGGCAAGATGCCTGCCCGCGAAGCCTGCCGCGCCTGTTACCAGGATTCGCATTTGATTTCAATGGTCCGGCGCCGGCAGCGCCGTCCGCGCCGGCCCGGAATCAGTCGCATTCGCTGTCGCGCTGCCGGAGTTTGAGTCTCCGTATGTCCTCGTCCACCATCATTTTCACCAGCGCCTCAAAGTCAACCGTAGGTTTCCATCCCAGTTTCGCCCTGGCCTTGGAACTGTCGCCGAGGAGGTGTTCCACTTCGGCGGGGCGGAGGAAGCGAGGATCTGTCACCACGTACTTGCGCCAGTCAAGGCCGACGTGCCTGAAAGCCGTTTCGCAGAGATCTCTAACCGAGTGGGCAATTCCCGTGGCCACCACAAAATCCTCAGGCTGGTCCTGCTGCAGCATCATCCACATGGCTTTCACGTAGTCTCCGGCGAATCCCCAATCGCGCTCGGCATCGAGGTTGCCCATGCGCAGTTCCCTGTCGAGCCCAAGCGCAATGCGGGCGACGCCATGGCTGACTTTGCGCGTCACGAACTCCTTTCCCCTGCGCGGGCTTTCATGGTTGAAGAGAATGCCGGACACCGCGAAGAGGCCGTAGCTTTCGCGATAGTTGACTGTTATGTAGTGGCCGTACACCTTAGATACTCCGTACGGGCTTCTCGGGTAGAAGGGCGTATTCTCGTTTTGAGGAATCTGGCGAACCTTGCCGAACATTTCGCTGCTTGACGCCTGATAGAAACGCGCCTTCGGGCAGGCGCGGCGCATGGCCTCAAGGATGCGCACCACGCCGAGGGCGGTGAACTCGCCGGTAAGAACAGGCTGCACCCATGACGTTGGAACGAAGGACATTGCGGCAAGATTGTAGATTTCATCCGGCCTGACTTCTTCAAGCATTTCTATCAGCGAGAGTTCGTCAAGCAGGTCGGCCTGGCGGAGATGGATTCTGTCCTTGATGTGCGCAATTCTTTCGAACGTCTCAGTGCTTGCGCGCCTGACCATGCCATAGACTTCGTAACCTTTTTCAAGAAGGAATTCCGCCAGATAAGATCCGTCCTGCCCGGTTATTCCGGTAATGAGGGCCTTTTTTTTCATGAGTTATCAGGGTCTCCTGCTGGATTGCTGCCCGTTCGCGCAGCGGAGCTGTCGCCGTTCCATGTTTGCATTATAAACTCCCGGGCCGTTCTGATCTCCGCCTCGTCGGTCATGGGGGCCGGTTCGAGAACGACCGGCAGGCAGTCGTCCACGAAGCGGCGCAGAGCGGCAAAGTCAACGGTACCGTTCGGCGGCATGACGTGGTCTTCCGTCTGGCCTCTTACGTCGTGCACGTGAAACCCGGCGAGCCTGGGATGCAGCTTTTCGACCCATCGCGACATGCTTACGAAACCGAGGTTTTCCCTTATCTTCTCGTGGCCGATGTCCAGCCACCACGCCAGAAATGGCGAATCAAAG
>Ga0129299_1003431_pt1 | contig 10353 bp, 5 predicted proteins | sample ConPoolayeCmetaG_FD_94477 | JGI IMG/M metagenome (GOLD analysis project Ga0129299, IMG submission 94477) | Hot spring microbial mat communities from California, USA to study Microbial Dark Matter (Phase II) - Cone Pool mat layer C metaG ... | reverse complement strand
GATCGCCTTCGGGGAACGGCGGGTCGCCCATTTCGTGCGGAGCTGCTTTCTGATCACGGAAGCCGTGCCGAATGCGATCCCGCTGTCGACCTTCATCAAAACCTACAGCCACCGCCGCGGCGGCCGGCGTCTGATCAAGGCTCGTCGGGACATCCTGACTTCCCTGGCCCGCCAGGTCCGCCACATGCACGACGCCGGTTTCGTGCATCGCGACCTGTTCTGGCGAAACGTCCTGATCCGCCTGCTGCCCGACGCCCAGTTCGAGTTTTACTTTCTGGACGCTTCCGTCGGCCGGCGGATCCGCCTGCCGCAGCGGAGACAGGACAGCATCGTGCGCGACATCGCCGCGATGGCAGCCCTGTCGCCGGATTTCTGCTCCCGGGCGGATCAGATGCGGTTCCTGCTGGAGTATCTGCAAACCGACCGGCTGACGCCCGAAGACCGCCGTTGGCTGCGACAGGTGCAGAGCCAGTCGGTCCTCCTGCGCGACGGCGAGCGGCAGCGTCTGGATCGCGCTTCCGTCTTTGATCCGCCACTCAGTCCGGCCCCGGAGGCGTTGTGACGCGGCCCGCTGCCGGTTACCCCCGTGACGGAGTAGACACCCACGTGGTGGTGGTGGAAGCCCGCGTCACCCGGATGTGGCCGCCCGCCGCCCGCCGCGACTACGACGCCATCGTCTCGACCACGGAAGGCGTGCTCATCTCCTCCGACCAAACGAGCCGCGTTCGTCTCCTGCCTCTGTCGGAAGGCCCAAGCGGCCTGACCGCCTACCTCAAGGTCTACCGCGGCCCGACCGGTCTGCGTCCCTGGTGGATCCGCGACAAAGCCGCCGTCGAGGCACACAACTACAGCCTGCTTCGCGAACGATGCGGCGTGAGCGTGCCCTCGGTGTTGGCCTGGGGTTGCCGGAGGACCCGCTGGCGGGTGCTGGACGCCTTCATCCTGACTGAAGCCGTCGCCGGGGCTGTGCCGCTTGACCAATACGTACGACAACACTGGCCCGCCGGCCCTCCGCGCGGCCTCGACACCCGACGTCGGCGGCTGCTGACGGCCACGGCCGACTTCGTTGCCCGCCTGCACGCCGCGCGGTTCTGCCATATCGACTTGCAGTGGCGAAACCTCCTGGTCAGCGAAGCCGAGTCCGGCCCGATTCTGTCCGTCATTGACTGCGTCCGCGGCGGTCCGCGGAACTCCCCGCTGCGTTGGTGGCACGGCCGCTTGCGAGACTTGTCCAGCTTGTACAAACTGGGGCAACGCCGCCTGTCGCGCACGGAGCAGATCCGCTGGCTACGGGCTTATCTCGGAATTCGACGGCTCCGCCCGGAAGATCGGTTTCTCGTGCGGGCCGTCTTGTTCGATCGCCGCCTCAAAGACCATAATGCCGCTCCGGACACGGCGGTCCACCCATGACGACGATCCTCGAAATCGTACCCGCGTGGAAAGCGGCCCTGGCCGCGGCGGGACTGAGCGACTTCGACAGCTTCATGCGCGTCCAGGGCGGTCCGCCGGTGGGTTGGCATCGGCACCGGGAAACCATACCCCTCGATCTGACCATCGACGGCGCCGTTACCCGCTTCTTCCTGAAGCGGGTCTTTCACGTGCCACCTAAGCACGCGGTCTGGCCCCGCGTCCGCGGACGCCCCAACCACTCCCAGCCGCGACGGGAGTGGCACATGCTGATGCAGCTCGAACACGCGGGCATCCCGGCGATGAAGCGGGTCGCCTTCGGCGAGCGACGACAATGGGGCCGGCCTCTCCAGGCGTTCATCCTCGTGGAAGCGGTGCCCATCGAGTACACGCTGGAAAACTGGCTGCTGCCCGGCTTCCCCAAGCCTCCACCGATCGACAAACGCCTGCGGGATCGCCTGATCTATGAATTGGGCCTGCTGTGTGCCCGACTCAGCCAAGCCGGCTTCCACTGGCCTGATCTGGCGGCGAAACACATCTTCGCCGCCCCGTTGGCGGAGCCGACCGGTCGGCGCCGTTGGGAATTCCGCCTCATCGATGTCGAGCGGATGACGCGGCCCCCGCGGGGCTTGGTTCCTTTGGCGGGCAGTCTCCAGGACGCCGGCCCCAGGTTTGCTCCGATCATGCCTCTGGTCAGAGATTTTGTCCTGATGAACGCCGATCGTTGGGACATCGCCCGACTCCTGGCCGGCGCCCGTTTGCGGCCCGCCGGCGACCCGGCTCCGCGCGGCAAGGGCCGGAGGCTGACCGCCGCGGCCATGGCCTGCCAGCCCTTTCTTGCGGAACTCCAACGACACGGTTCGGTGCGTTTGCCCGACGGCTTCCTCCACCCGGCCTGCCGTGAGACGGTGCTGATCGACGACATGGTCGTGGAGCGGGCCTCGGTGCCCCTGCTCCGCGACGCCGGGCTGGCCCGCTTCGACGCGGTGTTCCACGAGCGAGCCGGTGGACGACTGCGAAAGCCCGGCCTGCCCCCCCACCGCGAACGCATTCGCCTGGAGGTCGCCGACGAACAGGGAAACCGCCGCGTCTGGTTTGTCAAGACCTACGCCCAACCGCCTGGCCCGGAACAATGGCGACGCATCTGCGAATGGCGGGCCCGCCGCAGTTCCGCCGCCCGGGAAGCGCACTACATCCGCAAGCTGAGCCAGATCGGCCTGTCGGCCCCCAAGCTGGTCGCCTACGGCGAGCGAATGCGGGGATGCCTGGAGTACCGCAGCCTGCTGATCACCGAGGAAATCGCCGGGCAGTCGCTGGAGAAACTGGCCCAGGAGATCCTGGCCGGGCGGCAGCCCGCTCCCCAGCCGGCCGAACGCCGGGAGATCATCCAACAACTGGCGCAGGTCGTCGCCCGCCTGCACGCACACCACCTGTATCACCGCGACCTGTACCTTGGACACATATTCATGAGCCGAAACGCGGACGGCGGCGTCGTCCTGCACCTGATCGATCTGGCCCGGATGATCTCCAGGCCGTGGAGGGCCTCCCGCTGGCGGATCAAGGATCTCGCGGCGCTCGCGTACAGCGCCCCCGCTCCTTGGGTCACCCGCGCCGACCGGCTGCGGTTCCTGTATCATTATTTGCACGCCCCCTGGCCGGTCCCGGCAACCGCGATCCGGAGGTGGCGGTCCGAGCGGCGGCCCCTGGTTCGCCTGATGATCCGTCGGATTCAGGCGCGCGTCGCCCGCATGGCCCGCCACGACCTTCAGCGGCGGCGGCAAGGAAACCCACCCGCGTGAAGATCGCCATCGTCATCGAGCACCTGGAACCGTGGCGGGGCGGAGCGGAAACCAGCACGCTCGAACTCTCGCGCCTCTTGAAAGCGCGGGGCCACGAGGTTCGCGTCGTCACCGCCACGCCGACGCCCCCGCCGCCCGACCTGGTCGTGGACCGGATTCCCTCCGCTCGCGTGCTTCGGCCTCTGCAAACCACCACGTTCGTCCGGCGGGCGGCGGAGTACCTGCGGCGGGCGTCCTTCGATCGAGTTCTGGCCATTTCGCCGCTGCCGGAGGCCGACGTCTACCAACCCCGCGGCGGGCTGATCGGCGAGACTCTCCGCCGCAATGTGGCCCTGCGTCCCAGTCGCCAGGGACGGGCGGTAAAGCGGGCCTTGCTGGCGTTGAACTTCAAGCACCGCGCCATGCTGGAGCTGGAACGAGAGGTCTTCCGCCCTGGTGGGCCGCGGATCGCCGCCGTTTCCGGTTATGTCGCCCGCCAATGCGAGCGGATCTACGGCGTCCGAGCGCCACGCGTCCGGGTGGTGTTCAACGGCGTCGCGGCACAGGATCCGACCGACGCCGAGAAGGCCGCGGCCCGCGCGGAAATCCGCCGACAGTACGACGTGGGCGACGACACACTGCTTCTGCTGTTCATGGCCCACAACTTTCGTCTCAAGGGCCTGTACCCGCTCATCGAGGCCGTGGCTCGACTGACCCGGGCCGCCAGTCCGCCGCTCCGGCTGCTGGTCGTGGGGCGCGATAACCCCGTTCGGTTTCAGCGTCGGGTCGAATCCCTGGGAGTGGAGCGGCAGGTGGTTTTCGCCGGCCCCACGCAACGCTCCGCGGCCTTCTGGGCGGCAGCGGACGTATGCGTGCATCCGACGTACTACGACCCGTGCAGCCGAGTTGTCTTGGAGGCGATGTGGCACGGCTTGCCGTGCATTACCACGGTGTGGAACGGCGCCGCGGAGTTGATTCGCAACGGCGTGGAAGGCTTCGTCATCGACAACCCGGATAACGTGCCCGCGCTGGCCGAGGCCATCGCCGCGACCTTTCCCGTCCACCGACGGCGGGAAATGTCGTCGCACGCCCGCTCGCTGCGGCCGCGAATCAGCATGGCTCGACACGTCGAGGAACTGGAGGCCCTGCTGATCTCCGAATAAACGGCCGACGCCGGCTGCGGCGGGGCGTTCACCTTCAACTCAGCAGAGCGTCGACCATCGGCCGGATGTCACCGCCGTCCGCGCGTTGGTCGCCATTCAGGTCGGCCCGGCCGGCATGCGTGGGGTCCGTGTCCAGCCCGACCAGCACTCGGACGAAGATCGCCAGGTCGTCCTGGTCGACGTCCGAATCGCCGTCCAGGTCGCCGGGCAGTCCGGCCGCTTCAAAGAAAACCGCCACGTCCGTGGTCAGGCCCTGCACCGCCAGCAGCAGACGACCGTCGGGCCGGGTCACGAGCGACTCTTCGTCGCCCCAGACCCCGCCTTGAGTATTGAACCACCGTACGCGGAAGCCTGTATCGGCCGGGAGATTCGGGATCGTCACGGTCGCACTGACCGGCGGGATGGGCAGGCCATCGACCACCCGCCGCCAGGTGTGGAGCCGGTTCTGAATCCACAGGCATCCCCGCCGTCCGCTGACGGCCACCCGACCCACCACCCGCAAAGCCGGATCGGTCGCGGCGGCGGCATCGCGGTGCGGGCCCGGCGCGGCCGCAGCCACGCTGAAGAACGTCCGGTACGAGCGATAGATATGGTACAAGCCCCCCGGTATGCCGGTCTCGCCGCGGATGTTTTGTGTATGCCAGTACAACTCATATAGCGGGGCGGCGTCGAGTTGCGCCCAGGTGAAGTTGTGCAGCCAGACGCCCGCCGTGTCCAGGACCAGGTCCGGATGGTCCTGATCCGTGCCTTCCGGCCCGGAAAGGGCGGTTTCTCCCCGGATGATGGGCTTGGCCAGTTGATGCGCGGCGAGTTGCCGCGCCATCGACAAGTGCGCTTCCGCGGCGTCTTCGTTCTCGGGAGCGCCATACGGCACATAGGCATGAACGTCGGCCGGGCACACGGTCGGATACGCCGGATTGCCCCAGAATGGCAGCGGGAACGTCGCCCAAAAGGAGGTCGACGCATAGTGCTGATGCGGGTCGTGGACCGCCAGCCAGGCCGCCAGCCGCTCCGCCTGAGCATAGGAGGCCGTGCTGCCGGGATCCTGTTCGTTGGCCAGCTCCCACGAATGGACGCTTCGCTCGGCGCCGTATCGGGCAGTCAGGTATCTCCAGTAGTATTCCTGTAAGCGGCCCGACGGATGGGACGACTCGGCGTCGAAATTGCGGCCGTCGCTGTTGCGCTCCACAAACCCCGCGGAGCCGAGGCGAGTCAGTATATGATCCTGTTTTTCGGTGATAACCAGACGATAGTAGTGCCCAGCAAGGCTGGACTGCCGTAGCACATGATCATACTGATAGGACGCGACCGGGTCGAAATACAGGTGGTAATTGGCCCGGCCGCGACGCAGCAGCTCGGGACCGAGCCGGCCGTCCGGAAGCAGCTCGCGGAGCGAGACTTCGTCGAGGAAGGCCGTACCCCCGGTCGCGTTCTCCAGCATGACGCAGAGAAACCCCAGGAAGTCGCCGGACGCGAGGAAATCGCCCTCGTAGACACACCAGCCGCGTGAGCCGGACTGATGGGCCACGATCGCCGGATAGCCGGGCTGGAAATCGGGCGGCTCCGGCCACCCGGTTCGCTTCACGGTCAAACCGAAAGGAAACCCCGCGTGGGCCGGCCCGGTGACGCCGATCAGCTTGGCTCGGACCCGCACTCGGTGCGTCCGACCGGGCTGGATCCCGCGATCGCCGCCGGAGAAGCCGGCGAACATCACCGGATTCGCGGCGTCAAGCCGAGTGGAGAACCGACCTTCGTCGTAACCCTGCTCCGCCGTGAGACCGGTCGGCGGAACCGTGCCTTCGTAGGTCAGCGTCCTGGAAGCCCAGGGAATCCACGCGGAACCAAAGAGGTTGGCTCCGCTGAGCCAGAGGCGGAAGAAATCCGCCGAGTCGGATCCCACCTGGGCAATGAACGCGTCCGCTTCATAGGTCACGTCGTCCCCGAAGCCGCCGCCGTGCCCCACGCCCGCGAAGGGCGTGCCGTCTTCAAAGCGGAAACAGCGGGGATCCAACGGATCGACGCGAACGAAGCCGTGGTTATGCGGCGAGGTCGGCGGAAGAACCACAAAGGTGGTCGGCGTGGTGCTCGTGGCCCCGCCCGCATCCTCCGCCCGCAGGCGAACCTGCCAGGTTCCCAGGCGAGGCGGGGCAAAGCGTGCCATCCAGACATCCGACCCGCTCGGATACAACCATTCGCGGCCGGCTCGCTGCTCGCGAACATAACCGCGGTAGTAAAACGCCGGCTGCGGCAGCACCGTGACGAAACCGTCGTCGCTGAACTCGGCGTCCACGGAGACCCCGCGACCGGCGGGAAGGCCGGGCGGCGGATCGGGGTCGTACGGCCAATCAAAAGTCGTCGCCCGGGAATTCACCAGGCGACAGGTCACGGTCAGCGGCTCCCACCGCTCCACAGACTCGGCGTGCTCGACATCGGTAATGGCCAAGGCCCCCGCGGGATGATAGAACACGGTTCGCTCGGCCAGGGTCATGGCCCCCCCCGCGAAGGCATTCACCAGCAGGCGATTGCGGCCCGCATGCAACGGAACCTCAATTGCGAAGACTCCGCCGCCCACCGACCCGCCTTCTCCGCGATCGGTAGACCACCGCACCTCCGCCGCGGCGACCGCCTGGCCGGACAGGAGCACGAACCCCTCCGTCGAGACGGTTGCCTCCGCCGGCGTGGTGATGACCAGTTGCGGATAGGTTGCATCCGTCACGACCACCGTCGTCGTCGCCTCGGAAACGGCGTCCTGGTCATCCTGAGCGTAGGCCCGCACCGTGTACACCCCCGGCGACACATAGGTGTACTGCCCGGTGGCGTTCAAGGCGTGCCCGCCGTCGCCGAAATCCCAGTAGACATGCTCGATGGCCCCGTCCAGATCGTCGCCGGTCAATTCGTAGCTCACCGTGGCGGGCAGCGAGTTCGCCTCCGCGGGCGAGACCACGATGGAAATCTGCGGCGGAAGGTTGGAGCCGTCGTCCGGCAGCAGGGTGGCGTCATCCAGCAGAAACTCGATATCGGAGGCGGGATGAGCGAACTTGCTGAATTCAAACCTCGCCAGCGTGTCGATGGCGGTGAAGCGAAGGGCCACCTTGAACCATTGGCCGGTCCCGTGTGTGCCCGCCAGGAGTTGCACGCTGGCCAGGGATGTCCAGTCGCCCGCCGACACCGAGGCGTTGATGAATCCCCAATCGACGATGTCCGTCCGCACGATATGGATCCAGACGAAGGCGCGATACGCCGCTCCGGGTTGCACGGAGACGACCTGGCGTATCCGCGCCGCCTGGCCCGGAGGACCGAGCAGGCGGCACGCCGCAGCGCCGCCATGCACCGGACTGGAAACGATGGTGGCGCCGGCTGGTTCGGACCAGCCGGCGAGCGTACCGGTTTCAAAGTCGCCGTTGACGAAAAGGTTTTGTGCTTGGGCTGCCGCCGCTCCGGCGAATGGACCCCCGAACAACCCAAGCCAAGTTGCCAGACAAGCCGAGAATCGCCGCATGGCTCTCTCCTCCTGCCGAGCCGCCTCGATCCAGGCCGATGTCGTGGCCGATCACTGTGGTCCGTTGAGATGGTCCGCCTGAATGGTCGCGTCGGCAAAGTTGACCACGCCGTCCGGGGCCCAATCGCAAACGGCACAGTCGCCCACCGCCCCTCCGCCGAAGCAGGTCTGCAAACGAGCCACATCCGCCAGGTCCACGTCCCCGTCCAGATCGGCGTCCCCCGGCAGACCGCCGGTCACCACCAACGCCGCCGGGCCGCCGACAACGGTCCCGCAGGCGTTGCTGACCTCCACCGTATAGGAACCGGCATCACCCGGCAGACAGCCGCTGATGGTCAGCACCGCCGCCGCCGACCCGCTGATCCGCGGGCCGTCGACGAGCGGCGTGCCGTTTCGCCGCCATTGATACGACCGGCCCGTGCCCGACGCCGTGACGGAGAACACGGCCGCCTGTCCCGCGGACACCGTCGCGTCCGCCGGCGGCGTCAGGATCGCCGGCCCGGCACCGCTGCCGCTGTGGGCGAAAACGAACAAGTCGCCGCCTCCGCCAGACACGATGACCAGCCCGTCCGACACCAGCGTGTAGCGGGGACCGAAGCTGGGGTCCGGGCCCCAGACGTTCCAGTAGCCCCACCAGCCCGGCCCGGGCTGCACACGGGGGTCGCCGTACATCTCCAATGTGCTGCCCGGATACCAGTGGGTTTGTGCGTTGGGCGTGCCCTGCCCGGCGATCCACCGCACCATGGACGGAACCGGCTGCACCTGGATGGGGTTGTTCCAGTTCGTGTCCAGCCCGCGAGAGGGCGATCGGTCGATGATCCGGCGATGCTCGCAGAACGCCCAGTGACCGTACAGCAGAGTGTCGCCGGCCATGACCAGCGGCCCCTGCTCGTCGGTGATGACGAAATCTTCAACCCACTGGACCCGCCGCAGATCTCCCGCCGCAAGACCCGGTATGGTCAGCCCGTCGAGCACCATTTCGCCGACCTGCGAATCCCAGCGGCCGTCCACCGGGTTTCCGCCGCTGGTGGTCTGGCCGCACCGCCACAGCTCGTAGGCCACCTCCGTCCCGTCCGGGTAACTCCGAACCACCGGCGGACACCCCACAATCCCGCCGACCACCCCGCCGGCGGAATACGTCTCCAGATACGCAGTGCCGACCGCAGGCACGAACCGCTCACTGCCGTTCTCCAGATCGAGGGCAAACAGGTTCTTCTTGGAGGGGTTCGCGATCAGATAAGCGCGAATCGCGGCATTGGTGTCCGGGTAGCGGCCCATCGGTCCCGGACCCCACAGATCGTGATAATTCATCGTGGTCTGTCGCACCAGGACCAGGCCGTGACTCTCGGCGATGACCGGCCAACTGAACTCAAAGCTGTTGAAGTACTCGGGCGGGCCGCCGGGCGTGTTGGGGCTGGGCTTGACCCGCCAACGTTGCGACCCATCCGCATCGTTGACCCCATGAACGTAGAGATCGTCCGTGCAGAAGACCACGACATTGCGGGCTGCGGAGTGTGCCGGCGGCGTCGCGACGGTGCTGCCGGCGGCATACACCCACGCGGGCGCCAGGGTGATGGCGGACACCTTGTGAAGCTGTCCGGCGTCCGTGACCACATAGACGAAATCGCCCGCCAGCAGGACCGACTTGTTCAAGGGGCCGCCCGCGTTGTAAGTGCCCAGCACCTGACCCGTCGCGGCACTGAACTTGTAGAGCAGACCGTTCGCTCCGCCGGCCAACAGCAGGCCGGCGGCGTGATAGGCCGGGGGCGCATTGAAAGCGGTGGCCGTCGATTGCCAGGCCACCGTGCCGTTACATTTCCGCAGGGCATACAGCCCACCGTAGCCCTCGCCGTTGACCGCGCCGGCGGGCACATACACGTGTTCACCGCCGGTGACCGGCCGCGCTTCAGCCGGGGCCTGATAGCGTCGCCCGCCCAGTCCCCCCTGAGCGTCGCTGCCGTTCCAGGTCCACAGAAAAGTCCAGGGCAGTTCGGGGGACTCCGCCGTCGCGCCGGTACGCCGTCCGTCATGCGCATCCTGCGACCACTCGGCGGAGAGGCCCCTGCCCCATGCAAGGCACACAAAGACCATGACCAAACAACAGGAAATACGTGCTGCGGACATGACTCGCGGTCCCACTCCTGGCCCCAAGTCCCCCGGCCCATTCTAGCGGGCCGGCATCAACTGCTTCAATGGTCCAACGGTTCGCCCAACCGCACCTTCAAGTCCATGGTAAAGATTGCGCAAAGAAGCGACCCGAGAGCGGCAACCCGAACGGAGGCCACCCCCGGTGCGGAGGCCCATTTCAGACCCTGCGGGCCGCACCGTCGGTCCGCTGCGATACGCGGTCCGAACGCTCACCGAGGACGGCGAACTTACCCCGGGGGATTTGCCACTTCCGCCCACAGCGGTTATATGTCCCCGCCAGTCGCCACGGCGGGCCGTGGCGACTGGCGGGGACATATAACCGCTGTGGGCGGAAGTGGCAAATCCCCCGGGGTAAGTT
>Ga0129299_1003426_pt1 | contig 10357 bp, 10 predicted proteins | sample ConPoolayeCmetaG_FD_94477 | JGI IMG/M metagenome (GOLD analysis project Ga0129299, IMG submission 94477) | Hot spring microbial mat communities from California, USA to study Microbial Dark Matter (Phase II) - Cone Pool mat layer C metaG ... | reverse complement strand
GCCACATGCACATCCTGCGGTTTCGTTCATTTGTCGTTCCTTTCGGAGGATTCGTCTCCGGTTCGTCAGTCCGAGATTCTTCGATCCGTATCCTTTTACGGACGCAATTTGGCCAGCAGACCCTCCAGCTTGGGCCGAGCCGCGCCCACAAAGGCCTTGGCCTCCTCGTCCACCGGCTTCACCGGAATGAGGTTGAACACGTCATCCGCGGACAGCCCCGAATCGCGCAAGGCGGCGACGGCCCCGATCAGCATCTTCTCGATGCCCTCCCACGCCGCGCCGCTGGACACGCCGGCGTTCTTCGCGATCGCGGCCAGCAGGTCGAGTTGCGGCCAGAGGAAGGTGAGCCCCATCGCGGTCACGACCGCGTAGACCTCGAGCTGCTCCTCGGGGACCTCGACGAAATCGCCGAGCCCGGCGAGAAGGCCCCGCAGCGCCTCGCGGTCCTGCCTTCCCAAGGCCTCGCCGAAGGCCGCCGGATTGTAGCCCCTGCCTACGATGGAGGGGGCGTTCGGTATAACGCGCGCAATGCGACGAAATCCGCCCAGCATTTCCGAAAGCTTGGCGATCGTGAATTTCGGGGCGAGCGATACCAGAACGGCGGTCGGCTTCAACGCCGGCTTCAGGCCCGGCAGAACGCTGCCGACGACCGGCGGGTGCACGGCCAAAAACACGACATCCTGAGCCGCGGCCTCCGCGAGACTCGCCGTTTTCACGCCGGGGTATTGGGCCTTCAGTTTGGCCGCAACGTCCGGGTTGCTGTCGCAGACAACGATGGCGCCGGGCACGACGCCCGCCCGGGTCCAGCCGCCCAGAAAGATCGTCGCAATCCGCCCCCCGCCGATGAATCCAACGCTGTGTGTGCTCATGATCCGCTCCTATTGTGATGGAATGCCGGAATGTCGGAAGGCATAATTCCCTTCATCCGCTATCCCATTATCCCAGCAGCTTTCTGATCTCCTCCGCGCTCAGCACCTTGCCGGCGCTCTTGACCTGCCCGTCCACTACGAGCGCGGGCGTGGTCATCACGCCGAATTTCATGATCTCGTGGATTTTTTCCACCTTCTCGACCTGCGCCTCGATGCCGAGCGCTTTGACGGCCGCTTCGGCGTTCGCGGTCAATAGTTTGCACTTTGGGCAGCCGGTGCCCAGAATCTGGATCTTCTTCATCTGCGTATTTCCTTTCTTCGATCACCTTTCTGATTCGGTAGGGCGACGCCTCCGGCGGAGCCGTTCTTTTCGCGGCTCACCCGGAGGGTTCGCCCTACCCGAGGCATCGCCCATCCGGCGTTCCGCAAACTCATCCATGTGTTTGTCGCCGGAGGCCCGGATGTCCACGGCCATTTGCACGGCTTCGCGGATCGAATCCGCGGCGATGCCCAGCTCCTTCGCCCGCTTGAAGTGATAGGCGAAGCAGGGCCGGCACTTGCCGGCCACCGCCGCCGCAATCGCTACCAGCTCTTTTGTCGCGGTGTCCATTCTGGCCCCGCTATGTTCACAATGCAATGCCATAAGGCTTGTTGACCAGTGACAATCCCTGGCCGAGGATGGCTTCCACCTCGGCGGTGTCGCCGCGGGCTGCCGCCGCGGCCAGGCGGTCGAGTGCGGCGGACAGTTCCGCCACGGCCGACCGAAAGGCCTCGGCTTTGGGATTACCGGCCGGGAAGGGGGGCGGCGCCAGCAGGACCGCATCGCGCTTCTGAAGCATGGCCGGCAGGCGTGCCCGGACGGTCGCCATGCCCCGGGTCGTGATCAGGACCTGCGCGGTCTTGATGTCCTTGCGCAGGTGGAAGAGCTTATCGAGCGCGTAGTCGAGTCCGTTCTCCTCGTGCATCGTCACGAACAGTCCGCATCCGAAACCGCAGGCCTGGAACGAACGGCGGGCGTCGCCCGCGGCCAGTGCCTTCTCCATGTCTTCCAATGCGTTCGCGAAATCCTGAAGTCGCGCCTTGAACGCCTTGTCGCCGGCATATTCGACCGGGGGGAGACTGGAGTATTTCTTCTGAATGACGTCCCACTTCTCCCGCGCGTCCTTCAACAGGGCCAGGCCTTTGGCCTGTTGTTCCGGGTCGGGTTCGGCGGTCTTCATCATGTTCTGGACGATGGTGCAGTAATCGCGAACCGCGCGCCGGCAGACGGCCACTTCCTCGTCGAATTGCGCGAGCGAGGGCGGGGCGACACCCTCCGTCGTGGCCGGACATGGCAAACAGGCCATCGCCGTCAGCATCACGAGTGGCAGAACGGTTCTCTTCTTCATGCGGGCTGCGCTCCTTTCTTTCTGATCGCCAATCCGTACGCCGCGGGCAGGAAGAACAGCGTCAACAACAGCGAGTAGAGCAGGCCGCCGATGACGGCGACGGCCATGGGTTTGAGCATGTCGCCGCCTTCGCCGAGGTTCAGGGCCAGCGGCAGGAGGCCCAGGACCGTGGTCAACTGGGTCATCAGGATCGGCCGCAGGCGCAGGGGCGCCGCAACGCGAATCGCTTCCAGCGGCGTCTTCCCGCTGGCGCGGACTTCCTCGGCCAGCGTCAGGAGCACGACGCCCTGGGAAGCGATGCCGCCCATCATGACGACCAGCCCGATCATGACGGTCACGCCAATGGGTTCGCCAAAGGCATAGAGCGCGCCGAAGGCGCCGGTGAGCGCGAACGGGATGCTCAGCATGGTCAGCACGGGAAGAACATAGGAGTTGAACTGGATGGCCAGCACGACATAGGCGAAGAGCGCGGCGAAAAACAGGATCGTGCGCATGGTTCGGCTGTTCTCGGCCATCATCTCCGCCTGCCCGCCCATTGCGAAACCGATCCCGGCCGGACGCGGCAGGGCGGCCACGGCGGTCCGCGCGCGCGCGATCGCGTCGCCGACACTGATGCCCGGCGCGCCGTCGGCGCGGACGATGACTTGCTTGACCTGGTTCTCGCGCGTGATCTCCACCGGTCCGACAGCCCGACGGACCTCCGCCACGTCGCGCACCCGGATCGGGCGCCCGTTGCGGGTTTCGAGGATCAGGTTCTCCACGTCCTCTTTGCCCTTCAGGCTCGGTTCCGGCGCCATGACGCGGATATTGTAGTACTCGCCGCCCTCGCGGAACGCGGTGGAAACCACTCCGCCGATGAGCGTCCGAAGCGTGGAGGCCACCTTGGCGACCGGAATCCCCAGCGCGGAGGCGCGCGCCCGATCCACGTGAATCCGATATTCCGGCTTCGTCATATCCATCGAGATGTTCACGTTGACGATCCCAGGCGTCTCGTTGAGCGCGCGGGCCGCCTGTTGCGCGAATTCGTAAATGGACTGGATCTCGGATCCCTGCACTTTGACCTCGACCGCCTGCAATCCGACCTGCCGGATGCCCTTCACCTTCATTTGCATCACCGGCAGCTTGGCGCCGGGCGCCATGGCCTTCTTCACCATCGGCGTAATCTTCTCGACGAATTCCGCGGTCGTGAGGTCCCGTCGGGACTTCGGCACGAGCTGGATGTCCACCTCGCCCTCCTGGGCGATTTCGTAGGTGGCCAGACCCCATACGCGGCCGCCCGCCATCGTGAACACGCTTTCGATTTCCGGCAGGCCCTGCACCTGCTGTTCGACGACACTGAGGATTCGGTCGGTCTCCGCCACCGACGTCCCGGCGGGCATCTTGAGCTTCACCATCACGCGGCCGTCGTCCGGCTGCGGCAGAAATTCCGAACCGGTCCGCCTGGCCCACTGCAGGCCGACAAAGACGAGAATCACGAAGGCGGCGATGATCAGCCACCGCACGCGCAGGGCGTACCCCAGCAGATGATCGTACCCGGCCATCATCCGGTCCACGATCCGGTCAAAGGCGGCGGCAAGCCCCGACCGCCGGCGCGTGCGCGCCCGGATCACCAGGCGTTCGGCCAGCAGGGGAGTGACCGTGATCGCCACCAGCAGCGAAAGCAGAACGATGGACGCCACCACCAGCACGAGTTCCTTGAAGAGCAGGGCGGCGAGGCCCGGCACGATCAGGAACGGCAGGAAGATGCCGAGAAACGTCAGCGTCGAGGCGATGATCGCCGGGCCGACCTGGGCGGCGGCCGTCTGCACAATGTGTGGCGGGTCTCCGTGGCGCAGGGTTTCCGCCTCGTGCTTCAGGCGGGTGATGTTCTCCAGCACGACGATCGAGTTGTCGAGGATGACGCCCAGCGCGACCACCAATCCGCCCAGCGAAAAGACATTGAGCGAGAATCCGGCCAGGCTCATGACGAAGAAGTTGGCCAGCAAGGTCAGCGGCAGGGCGATCGCCATCACGGCGACCTGACGCCAATGTCCCAGGAAAGCGTACACCACCAGGATGACCAGGATCGCGGCCAGGATGGCGGAGTCGCGCACGCTCCGGATCGCGCCCAACACATAATCGCCCTGGTTTTCCACGACGCCGAACTCGATGCCGTCGGGAAGTTCCGGCCGCAACTGTTCCAGCTTCGCTTTGACCGCCTGCGCCACGCGCACCGTGTTGGCCTCGGCCTGTTTGAGAACATTGACTTTGACGCAGGGGCGGCCGTTGAAGCGCGTGCTGACCCGCATTTCCTCGTGGCTGTCCTCGACCTGGGCGATGTCCCGGATATAAACCAGTTCGCCGTTGGGGCTGCGCGCTACGGCGGTGTTCCGGATTTCGTCGAGATCCTCGAATTCGCCCATGGTGCGCGCGATGATCTCCCGCGTTTCCACCGTGACGCGGCCGGCGAAAATCTGCCGATTCTCGTCGCGCAAGGCCGCCGCCACCCGTTCCGGAGAAAGGTTGTAGGCCGTCAGGCGCACGGGATCGAGGTGAACGCGGATTTCGCGCTTCAGGCCGCCCACGATTTCGGTCCCGGCCGTGCCCGGCACGGCGGACAAGCGATCCGACAACCAGTTGTCGGCCCAGTCGCGGAGCCACACCAGGCTGTGCCGGTCGGAGGCCACGGCCACTTCCATGACGGGCAATTGCGACGGATCGGCTTTGATGATCAGCGGTGGGTCAATGTCCGGCGGCAGCTTGCGGTTCACGCGGCCCATAACGGCCAGCACGTCCTGATAGGCCACGTCCACATCCACGCCGTAACGGAAATTTACGAGCAGCGTGTACATGCCCTCGATGCAGGAACCGTCGAGATAATCGAGGTTGTCCACCGTGGCCATGCCCCGTTCCACGGGATCGGCGATGTTGGTCTCGATCTCCTCCGGCGTCGCGCCGCGCCAGTAAATGTGGATTTTTACCATCGGATACTTGATGTCCGGCAGGTAATCCACGTCCAGACGCAGAAGGGCGAACCAGCCCAGGGCCATGGCGGCGATGGAGAGGACCGCCACGGCCACGGAACGCTTGAGGGATAGGTCCGTGATCTTCATGGTTTCGCCGGTTCCTTCGGCGGCCGTGCTTCACCCGCGCCGCCGGCGCCGTCCTTCTTCGGCCCCAGGATTTTGATGGCGGCGCCGTCCTTGAGATTCTCCTGACCGCGCACGACGACGTCTTCGCCCGGCGCGACGCCTTCCAGGATTTGAACGAATCCGCCGGCCTCCAATCCGGTCTTGACCGGCCGGCGAACCGCTTTTTCATCCTGGGCCACAAACACGACGGAGGCGCCGTTGGGGAGGGCGAGCAGCGCCGCGCTCGGGATCGCCACCGCGCGGGCCGCGGTCTCCATCGGCACGACAACGCGGGCGAACTGGCCGCTGAATAGCGGGACGTCCGCATTCACGCCGGCCTCGACCGTGAACGTCCGCGTGGCCGCCTCCAGTTGCGGGTAGATGCGTTCGATGGTTCCCTCGAAGGTCTTGCCGGGGTAGGCGTCGAGCGTCACCCGCACCGGGACGCCGGTCTTCAGGAAACGCGCGTCCTGTTCCGGCACGGAAAAACGAACACGCAGGCTCGCGGGGTCGTAGATTTCGACCAGCGGCGCCCGCGGGGCCACGTAGTTGCCCTCGGATATCCAGACCTTGGAAACCATGCCGTCCCAGGGCGCCGCGATCTCGTAATCGTCCGCGCCCGTTTCCGCGGCGGCGACCAGCGCCTCCGCGCGCTTCAGGGCCGCGCGCGCGATTTCCAGTTGCTCGCCCGGCAATGCCCCGCTCGCCACCAGTTGCTCGACGCGTTTGAAGTCGGCCTCCTGTCGCTTGAAATCCTCCCGCGCGGCCGCCAATCCGGACTCGGCCACGCGACGGCGTCCCACGCGCACGAGCGGCTGATTCTTCACGACCCGGTCGCCTTCGCGCACGGCGCACTCGACGATCGGACCCTCTGCCGGCGAGGCTATGCGCGCCACCCGCACCGGCTCGAGGGAGCCGGTGTACAGGGCCCGGCGCGTTATATCGCGTTGTTCCGCCTTCTGGACCTGCACCGGCGCGGCGGGACGCGGCGGCGGCGCTGACGACTTCTCCCCCCGTTTGCAGCCGGCGAGCACGCCGGCGGCCAGGAGGGCGATGCGGATGGAATAGGGAATCAAGGGAACGATGGAATGGCGGAGGGATCGTGGGCGGTTCCCCGTCCCCGTTCTTCCGAGATTCCGGCATTCCGACAGTCTCGTCATCTTGTCGTTCGTCATGGCCGCATCTCTCCCACGGCGAGCCGCCGGCGGGCATCGGCGACCGCCAGATCGGCGAGCGCCCGGGCGTAGCCGGTCTGGGCCGTCACCAGCGCCGTCTGCGCGTCCAGAACGTCGGTCAGGGTCCCTTTGCCGAGGTCGTACTTTTCCTTCACGATTCGATAACTCTCCTGCGCCTGCCCGACGGTCTGCTCGGAGGTCCGCACCCGCTCGCGCGCCGCGGCGATGTCGGAGATCGCGGTTTCGACCTCGAAGCGGATTTGCAACTCCAGCTTGCGCAAACGCTCCCGGGCGCCGCGCGCGCGCGCCTCTTGCTCCTCCACTCGCGCGCGGGTCAAACGTCCGTCGAACAAAGGGAGTTCGGCCACGACGCCGATCCGGCCCAACGTGTCCCGGTCGTCCTTTCCGTCGGGCCGGTCGGACGCGTCGGGCATCCAGCGCCCGCCGTAGGAAGCCTGCGCGGAGAGCGTCGGACGGTAACCCGACCGGGCCGAGCGCGCGGCCGCATCGGCCGCCATGACGGCGGCTCGGGCCGCGCGATAGTCGGGGCGTTGGGCCAGCGCCTTTTTCATGCATTCCGTCGCATCGGGACACACCGGCGCTTCCGGCGGTTCGAGCGACCCCCGCGCGACCGGCGCGGTACCGTCGTCCAACCCCAGCAGCACGGCCCATGCCCGTTGCTGCACGGCGCGATTGCTGCGTTCGCGCACCTGGCGTTCGTACAGCTCCGACCGACGGACGTTGGCCCGCAGCAGGTCCACGCGCGCCGCCTTCTCCGCTTCGACCAGGGCCTGGATGCTCCGCTGCTGCTCGTCCATGGAACGCACGGCCGTTTCCAGCGACCGCAGAACCTCGTCCTGGGCCAGCAGGTTGTAAAAGAGCGCCGTCACCTGGAAGGCCAGCGTTTCTTGGGCCCGGACGAATTGATCCTCCGCCGCCTTCCGGTTCCACTCGGCCGAATCCTTCTCGGCGGATACGCGTCCGCCGGTGTAGAGCGGCACGACGGCCGTGAGATCGGCGCCGAGAACGGCCGGACCGAAGACGCCCGGCTCGCCGTTCCTCGCGGCCGGAAAGAGACGCTGATCCTCCGTCCAGTAGTCGCAGGCGCCGCGCGCCTTAAGCGTCGGGCTCGATCCGGAGCGGGCGGCGCGGAGGCGCGCTTCGGCTTCGGCCAGGCGGCTCCGCGCATCCGCCACGTCGGGGCTGCGCTCCAGCGCCAGGGCCAGCGCCTCGTCCAGCGACAGCTCCCGTTGCGCTGCCGCGAACCGGGCCGCCGCCAGCAGACAAAGCGTCGCGAGGATGAAAAACCGTTGCGTCATTTCATCAGCGCTCCGAACGCCATCCCGGTCACCGTAGCCATGACCACCACCAGCCCGACGAACGTCAGCGTTTTCTTGGGACCGAGGATGGAGTTGATCACGAGCATGTTCGGCAGCGAGAGCGCGGGGCCGGCCAGCAGCAGGGCGAGCGCCGGGCCCTGGCCCATGCCGCTGTCGAGCAGGCCGCGCAGGATCGGCACCTCCGTCAGCGTGGCGAAGTACATCAGCGCGCCGGTGACGGAGGCGAAGAGGTTCGTCCAGAGCGGCCAGAGCGTTTCCAACCATTGGACGGTTTCGCCCTCCGGTCGTCCAAGGCTTGTAAGCAGCGCGCGCGGCGAGTCGCCGACGAGCGCGGCGATCCAGCGATTCGGGATGATCCCGGCATCCGCGCTGTCAGGACTGCCGAGGAAGAAGCCGGCCGCGAGCACGCCCATGAAGAGCAGGGGCAGAATCTGCTTCGCGAAGCCCCAGGACTGGTCGCGCCAGTCCCCGAGTTCGGCCCCGCCGAAGAACGTCAGGACGGCCAGACCGGCGGAGCCCGCCGCGAATGCCGCGACGGGATAGCCGGGAAACGCGAACCCCAGCACAACGGCCGGAACGGCCGCCAGCGCGATGTAGGCCGGCCGGACCTTGAAAAACCGCCAGAGACAGACCCCCAGGAGCGCGGCAAACAGCGCCGTGACGATCCACTTGGCTCTGTAGATCGCGAACCAGACGCCCGAGGCCTCCATCGGCTTGCCCCAGTTCGCGAACACCAGGATGCCGACCATGGCGAGGAAGTAAACGGCCACCTGCCATAGCGGGCGGTCCTTGCCGTCATCGTCGCCGAGGTACACATCTTGCGCCTGCGCCGCCTTTGCACGTTCTTCCTTCCGGAAGATCAGGTGCATCAGCAGGCCGATGATCACGCTGAAGGCGACGGCGCCGACGGCGCGCGCCAGGCCGAGCTTCCATCCGAGCACCCGCGCCGTCAGCACGATCGCCAGCACGTTGATCGCCGGGCCGGAATACAGGAACGCGATGGCGGGCCCCAGTCCCGCGCCGCGCATGTAGATGCCGCCGAAAAGGGGGAGCACGGTGCACGAGCAGACCGCGAGGATCGTGCCGGAAACCGACGCGACGGAATACGACAGCCACTTCTTCGCTTTCGGCCCGAAGTACTTCATCACGGCGTTCTGGCTGACGAAGATGCCGATCGCGCCGGCGATGAAGAAGGCGGGGACGAGACACAGCAGCACGTGTTCGCGGGCGTACCACTTGGCCAGCCGGAACGCCTCGAGGATCGCGCCCTGGAAACGCGCCGCCTCGATGGGCAGGTAATACAGCGCGAGAAAGACGCCCGCCAGCCCTCCGAAAATCTTCAGTTCCTTGCGATACTCGCCGCTCATGGTTGCGTTGTCCTTCTCTTCACGGCCCGCTCCGCTCGACGGCGGTCTTCCGCGCGGATCACGCCCAGGGCGCAATCGAACATCTGCAGGACGCACGGCGTGAGCAGCCGCAGATAGCGCCGGACGCCTTCCTGCCGCTCGCCGACGATGCCCACGTTCTTGAGTTCGGCGACATGACGGGAAAGCGTGGATTTGTTCATGGGGAACAGCGGCTGCAGTTCGCAGATGCAACGCTCGCCGCGGCTCAGCTCGTCCACGATCTTCAACCGCGCCGGGCTCGCCAGCGCCCGCATCACCCGCGCCCGCGCCTTCAGTTCCTCGTCGTTCATCGCCCGCTACGGTAGCATAGTTGCGCAACTATGCAACAAATAAACGGCGGCCTGTTCGGACGGAAGACCAGCCTTCACGACACGGACGGAGCGGCGGGCGGCGCATCCACCGGCTGAAGGCGCGATTCGTTCACCGCCGCGCCGCGCAGAAAACGGGATTTCTCGTACGCGTGATTCGCCACGATTTCGAGCAGCAGGATGCACGTTCGGCCCGCGCATGCGCCGAACGCGAAGATCAGACGGTCGGACGCGCTCAACTCCGCGCGGTAGTAAGGGCCCGGAGACAGTTTCTTGACGTGCGCGGCGCGGAAATCTCCCGCGCGCAAAGCGCCGCATACCCGTTCGAACGCCGCCCGGTTCCGTCCCGGATCCAGTTCGTTATATTGCAACAATTCCATCATAATGCCGCTCGATGCAGTGCTCCCATGCGGCGCCGATACCAATGCCCCGCGACGCTGTGGCAAGCGAGGGTTTCATCTCCCGCGAGGCGCGCGCCTTGGCATGGCGGGACAGGCCGCCGGCTGTCGCCCCCCCGCGCGCGACTGACCGAAGACGAAACGGCGCCGGGTTTGTGTTTTCTTTTCCTCTTTCGATCGTTACGCTGGCTTCGATGCGGCGGAGGTGCGAGCGGATGGTGTGGGCGATGCGGATGTGGAACGAGCCGTTGGAACCCTTTATGGCGCTGGCGCTCCCGGTCGGGCTTTTGCTCTGCGGCTGGGGGGCGCGGTCAATACGATGGTCGGTGGGCGCGGCGGCGTTTCTGTCGGCGGGCATGGCGG